>Ga0181529_10006333_pt1 | contig 12045 bp, 10 predicted proteins | sample PEATcosm2014_Bin_36_FD_119763 | JGI IMG/M metagenome (GOLD analysis project Ga0181529, IMG submission 119763) | Peatland microbial communities from MTU Mesocosm Facility, Houghton, MI, USA - PEATcosm2014_Bin10_30_metaG | ecosystem: Environmental > Terrestrial > Soil > Wetlands > Peat | place... | reverse complement strand
GGTCGGCCGCAGCACCGGTCTGAAGGTGGGCGCCCGGACCCGCATCGCGCTCGACAGCGGCGCGCTCCATCTCTTCGATCCCGCCACCAACAAGGCGATCCCGCGAACGGCGTGACCGCCGCAACGTCGCTGGTTACTTGATGCGCCCGCGCGCCGCGACCTTCCACACCGCCTCGACGCGACCGCCGCGGATGGCAACGATCTCCTCGTGAAGGTGCACGGTTGTGTCGCCATAGCCGACCACGAATTGCACCTTGTCACCCACTTGAGGCGTGTTGCTGGGCGCTTCGAGTTCGATCGTCGCGTGCTCAGCCGAAAGGCGCAGCCGCTTCACCGGCGGCAATCCGAGGGGAGCGGGCGGCGCGGCGTCGCTGCTCATCGACTTCTTGCCGGCATCCAGGATGATGCGGTGCGGCGTCGGGCGGCTGGTCACCGAGGCCAGCAGCAGCAACCCCGGCGGGAAATCGAGGTGGTAGTCCGTGCGATAATGCATGTCGCTGAAGATCGCGCCGCCCGCCTCCACTTCCGTGACGCCCGGCTGCGCCGTGCAGTACGGAAAGGTGCCGCTGCCGCCGCAACTGACCACGTCGATGCGATGGCCGGCCTTGCGGCACGCTTCGGCGCTGCCGGCCAGCAGCGCGATCGCATCGCGCACCACGCGTTCCTTCTCGGTGGGATCGGCGATGGTCACGGCCTGGCTCTCCCACGCCATCAGGCCGGCCAGTCGCACGCCGGGCATTTTCGCGACCGCGTCCGCCAGCGCAACCACGGGAACGCCGGGCGCAACGCCGGCACGGTTCATGCCGATATTGACCTCGATCACCACCGGTACGACCTTGCCGGCGCGCTGCGCGGCCGCGGCGATCGGCGCGCAGTTCGCCACCGAATCGACACCCACCATCACCTCGGCCAGGTCCTGCAGCGCGACCAGGCGCGCGACCTTCGGCGCGCCGACGATTTCGTTGGCGATCAGGATACTGCGAACGCCGGCATCGGCCATCACCTCGGCCTCGCCGAGTTTGGCGCAGGTGATGCCGATCGCGCCGGCCGCGAGTTCCTTGCGGACGATTTCGATCGTCTTGTTGCCCTTGATGTGCGGTCGCCAGGAGACGCCATTCTTGCGACATTCGCCGGCGATGCGGGCGATGTTCGCCTCGACGACATCGAGATCGACCAGCAGCGCCGGCGTGTCGAGCACCGATACCGGTTGGCCGACCAAGGAACCGGCGGTGGTAGCGAGTATCTCGTTCATGTCGTTTGCTCCCTTTTTCGCAACCATGCAGAAACCGATCATTCTCGCTGAGCTACAGCCCCCGCCCCGGGATCGACTGCGCGCCCCAGCGTATGTCCCAGTCGTCCTGCACGTGCTGCAGCACCCGCATCGCCGGCAGCGCGGTCGGCCCGGCCGCCAGCGGCGGGCGACCCTCGCGCACCGCGGCGAGGAAGTCGTCGATCACCCGGGCGCAACCCATCTGCAGCGTCTCCATCGCCACCACCCCCGCGCCGGTGCGCAGCGTCCACTCCTCGCAGTCGAAGAAGTAGGTGTCGCGGTCGGTCACGATCAGCTTGTCGTAATAGCGGATCGCCGAGTGGTACGAGCCGTGCACCAGCAGGGTGCGGCCGTCCTCGGTCTCGGCCAGCACCACCGCTTCCATCGGCACGCCGGTCTTTTCGTGCAGCGGCCCCAGGTGGCCCTGCACCCGGCGGATCGGCGCGTAGTCGAACAAAAACATGCCGAGATCGACGAAATGGCAGAAATGGTGCCACAGGATGTTGTCGGTCCACGACCGCGCGTAGCCGGTGCCCCCGACATTGGTCAGCCGCTTGATGAAGAACCGCCCCGCGACGTGGCGAATGTGCTCCGCGCCGGCGAGGACCCGCTGGCGCAGCGCGACCCGCTCGCGGCGGAAGCGCATCGGGAGGCAGATACCCCACACCACGCCCGCCTTCTCGCCCGCCGCCGCCACCCGCTCGGCGCCGGCCAGCGACATGGCGATCGGGATCTCGATCAGCACGTGCTTGTGGGCAGCGAAGCAGGCCAGCGCCTGGGCCTCGTGGTGCTCGCTCGGGGTGGCCAGGACCACCACGTCGATCGCCGGGTCGGCCAGGGCCTCCTCCAGCGAGGTGGTCCAGCGCCGGTAGCCGAAGCGTTGCGCGAATTCGGCCAGCGCGTCGGGCCGCCGCCCGACCGCGGTGTGCAGCACCACGTCGCCGCCCGCTCCCGGGCGCAACAGCGCCTGGGAGTGCCACACCCCCATCATGCCGTAGCCGACCATGCAGATGTTCATTGCCGCTTTCCTCCCGCCGATGCCGCGACGCCGACGCTACTCCTGGGCTGGCGGGCTGACCAGCAATCCGCCCGCCGTGGGCGAGGGAAAGTCATCGGTGAACGTCGCATGCCACCGGGACCTCCCCGCGTCACCCAACAGGCCGGGGTCATCCCGTCTGCGCGCTGTGCTCGCGCAACCGTTCGCTGACACCGAGCAGCCCGTCGATTGTATCGCCCAGGATCAGGTCCTTTTCGGACGCGGTCAGAAAGCCGCAATGGCGGCGGACGTAATCGACACACTGCCGGTAGGTGCAGAAGCGTTCGACGTTTGGCATGTCCGACCCCCAGACCAGCTTGTCCGCGCCGAGCTTGTCGCGCAGGTCGGCAATCAGGCGCTGCGCCTCGGGGTAAGGATAGTCCCACACGCCGCCCCAACTGATGGGGAACATGATTTCGACCAGCATGTTCTCGTGGCGGTAGGCGGCCAGCACCTCGTCGGGGAACTCCCATGTGCCCGACTTGCCGAAGAACGCCACCGGCGGGCCCATGACCAGCACCCAGCGCGTATTGCGCCACCGCCGCATCAACTCATGCAAATGCCGGATGATGCGGACGTAGCTGGCGAGCGTGTAGTCGGGGATCGCGGTCACCTCGAGAAACACAGCCAACCCGGCCGCGTCCACCTTCGACCAGAAGGCGTCCATCCGCGGATCGCTGAATTCCATGTCGAAATCATAGCGCGCGAAGGCGTCCAGCCCGAAATACACCGCGCGCAGGGCAAGCTGCCCGTGCGCGCGGTCGAATTCGCGCAACCCCGCCTCGGTGCAGGCCCGCGGCTCGTCGACGTTGAGCATCGCGGTGAACTTGCCGGGGTACTGGCTCTGCGCGAACGCGTTGTAGTCGTTCATTGCGCCATAGCCCCAGCCCGCCTGCAGAACCGCATGGTCCACGCGGGCATAGGCCATCTGCGCCAGCATCAGCTCCGGCGGCGCGACGATCTGCTGCATGCCGACAGGCATGTATTGCGAATAGTAGTCCTCGCCGTCGATCGTGAAGTCGAGCCGGCCGTAATTGCCGACCCGCAGATTGACGTCCTTGAGCCCGCTCCAGCCATTCTCGCCGGGCCTGAACAGAACGCTGCCCGTGACATCGGCGCCGTCCCGCGCACGGAATACGCAGGCCGAAGTTCGGGTCTGCACCTTTTGGATGTAGGTCCGGTGGACCTCGCGCGAGGTGTGGCCGCACGGATCGGCCCAGTGCTGGAAGATGTGGGCGTGGCAGTCGATGATCATGATGCCTGCTTCTTTTCTTTATCGTCGCCGGGATCTGCGGGGCGATCGCGCGGCCGGCTGCGGCCGCGCGAGCAGCGTGCCGGTCAGGTGAGTTCCTGCATGTACTTGTCGAACAGGCGCTGCACCTCGCCGCTGGCGGTGGCGTAGGTGGCCCAGAAATCCAGGAAATTCTTCCAATCCGGGTCGCCATGGCGGATCAGCCAGGTATTCGGCCGCTTGTCGAATGGATGCTCGACATCGACGATATGCGCCCAGTCCGGGTTGCGCTTGGCGAGCACCATGGCGTCGCTGTCGCCGGTCACATAGACGGTGGCCCGACCGGTACGAACCGGCTCGGCGGCCATCGCCTGCTGACCCGCCACGGCCCTGACCGTAGCCTTGGGGAAGAGCTGCGGCATCCGCTGCTCCTCGCTGGCACCGGCGTTGACGGAGAAGATCACGTCGGCGCTGTTGAGGTCCGCAATGGTCTTGTACTTGCCGGCGTTGTCCTTGTTCACGATGGCAAGGCTGCCTTTCGACCAGAGCGGGCCGACGAACTCGCTGACCAGGGCACGCGGCACGGTATAGACGGCGGATGAGCCGAACAGGTCGAAATCGCCGCGGCGCAAGCCGACAGTCGCATCTGCGAATGTCACCTCGTGCCACGCGACGGTCATCTCCAGATCGCCGGCCAGCATGTCGACCAGATCCTTGTAAACCCCCCGCAACTGGCCTGACTTTGCATCCTTGAAGAACCAGACCGGGGTCTGCGCGTAGCCGACCTGCAGCGCGTCGCCCTTCTTGGCCTTGGCCAGGACCGATTTCGGGTCGATGCCGCTGTTGAGCAACTGCGCCAGCGCCGGCTTTGGCGCCGCCACCAGCGAGGTCATCGCCCCGATGGCGACGGCGCCGGCGAGCATTGAACGCTTGATCAGGTCAGGGGAGTCGGTCATGCGAGGTCTCCTGTTTGCGTTGCGCGAACGTGCCGCGGCCCATGCCGGCGACACCCATCCTCATTCAGCCAACCCGAACCTGGTTCTAAATCGATCCGAGATCCGGTTCGCAGCCAGCGACAGCAGAAAGATGACAAGAAAATAGAGGAAAGCCGTGGAGGTCAGGATTTCGATAGGCTCGAACCACTGATTGACGATGCGTATCGCCGCGTACATCAAGTCCGGGATGGCGATAACCGACACCAGCGTCGAAGACTTGATGACGACGGCCATCTGGCTGATGAGGCTCGGCGCCATCACCAGCACCACCTGCGGCGCGACGATCCGTCGAATGATCTGCAGTGAGCTCAGTCCGACGGCTCGCCCGGCATCATACTGCCCGCGCGGCAGGCCCTCGATGCCGGAACGGATGGTCTCGGCCAGGTAGCCGCTGGATTGCAGGGCGAGCGCGATGATCCCCGCCTGCTCCGCCGTTTGCGGGAAACCGAACAGATCGGGCCAGACATAGTTGACCCAAAGGAGTTGCACCAGGATCGGGGTCGCCCGGAAGAATTCTATGTAGGCCGCGGCCAGGAAGCGCAGCATCGGGACGTAGACGCGCGCCAGGCCGACGGCGACGGCCAGCACGATGGCCAGCAGGAACGCCTGCACGCAAATCCGCAGCGTCATCAACAGACCCTGGCCAAGCAGATCGGCGTTGCCCAGGACATAGCGGTTGAAGTTGTCGATCATCAGGCCCAGCCCCGCTGCCGCCAACGCCGGGTCAGCACCTGGATGGTCTGCGACGCGGCGATGACGATGGCGCAGTACAGCAGCGCCGCGCCGGTGTAGAGCGGCAGCGGCCGCATCTCCTCGACGTTGATCATCGAGACCTGGTACATGATGTCCTCGACCGCGATCAGCGACACGATCGAGGTGGCCTTGAACAGCGACACGTATTGATTGAGCGCGTCCGGCAGCACCCGCCGCAGGCCTTGCGGGAATACGATGCGACGCAGGATGTCGATGCGCGACATCCCCAGCGCCATCGCCGCCTCGCGATGCCCGATCGGCACCGCCAGCAGCCCGGTGCGCACCGTCTCGGACAGGAACCCGCTATAGGCGAAGCCGAGGGCCAGGATCGCCGCGGGAACGGGGCTGATCGACAGCTTCTGCGCCAGCAGGCGGCTCAGGATCAACGGCAGCACATAATAGGCCCAGACCAGAAGCACATATTCCGGCGTGTTGCGAAACAGTTCGGTGTAGCCGGCCGACAGCAGGCGGGAGAACCGGTTCGAGCTGGTGCGGGCGAGCCCGATGGCCAGCGCGAGCAACGAAGCCAGCACGGCGCTGGCCAGAAAGATGGCGATGTTCTCGACCAGCCCGGCCAGCAGGGTGACGCGGTACTCCCAGAACAAGGCCGGGTCGAGCGATTGCTTCAGATGGTCGAGCATCGTTCTAGATGCGGACCGAGGAAAGGAACTGACGGCAGCGCGGCGATTTCGGCGCCCCAAGCACCTGCGAAGGCGGTCCGTCCTCCTCCACCAGGCCCTGGTGCAGGAACACGACCCGGTCGGAGACCTCACGCGCGAACCCCATCTCGTGCGTCACGACCACCATGGTCGTGCCCTCACGCGCCAGATTGCGCATCACCTCGAGCACTTCGTTGGTCAGTTCGGGATCGAGCGAGGAGGTTGCCTCGTCGAACAGCATGACCTTCGGCTCCATGGCCAGCGCCCGGGCAATCGCGACCCGTTGCTGCTGCCCGCCCGACAGCCGGGCCGGGTATTCGTTCTGCTTGTCGAGCAGGTTCACCTTGGCGAGGAATTGCAATCCCAGCGTCACCGCATCGTCCCGGCGCATCCGTTTGACCCGCAGCGGCGCCTCGATGACGTTGCCCAGCACGGTCATGTGCGGCCAGAGATTGAACTGCTGGAACACCATGCCGAGCTTGGCGCGCATCCGCGTCATGTGCGCGGCGTCGGGGTGGCTCACGCCGTTGGCGTCGACACGGAACCCCATCGGCTCGCCATCGACGTAGATCTTGCCGGAGGTCGGTTGCTCCAGGTGATTGAGGCAGCGCAGAAATGTGCTCTTGCCGGAGCCGCTGGCGCCGATCAGCGTGACCACGGAGCCCTCGGCAATATCAAGGCTGATGCCGCGCAGCACTTCGAGCGGACCGAACGACTTGTGCAGGTCAACCACGCTCAAGGCGGCCTTGGCCTGCGGCCCTGTCATGTCCCTGCTCCTGATGCCTGGGTCACAGCCCGGAAAATAGCATCAAGAGTGTTCATCGCCATGCATGAACAATTTCAATCCGACATTTCCCGAATGCCTGCGCTGACAGCCATGTCAGGATCACAAATCCCGAGCGGATTTGCAACCGCGCCATCCGCCTCGAACGGCGCATAGGCTTCGCGCCTTCGGTGGACAGGCATACGGCCTGCTTCGGCGGCTTCCTGGTGGGCACTGCGGCGCGCAGGTGCCCTCTGTGGACGACCGGCACAAGCCGCCCCAGGGGCGCACTCCGCCGCCCGGGCTTTCGCCCCGGTGACGCAGACCATTCCTAACCGATTGAAAAGATTGGTCGGAGCGGCGGGATTCGAACCCACGACCTCCAGTCCCCCAGACTGATGCGCTACCAGGCTGCGCTACGCTCCGACAGGTCCTGCGCCCCGTAGGAAGCCCGGAATTCAACGGGCTGTCAACCCTGAGCGCCAGGCTACGCCCCCGGTGACCGCACGGCCGGCGGTCACCGGGGGCGGCTTTCAGCGGCGGTTGGCGATCCAGGTCAATTCCAGGATCAGGCCGTCCTTGAGCGCAACGTACTGGATCTTGTTGCCCTTGTTCGGACCGGCGTCGACGGTGATCTGGTCGCCGACCTTGGCACAGCCATAGTCGAGCGCGGCCTGAGTTGCCGTATCGACGTCATCGACATTGATGCTCAGGTGCCAATGGCCAACATCGACGCAACGCGGCTGGTAGGCGGCACGGTCGGCCGGACCGTTGTACTGCAGGAGCTCCAGGGCATGACCGCCGCCCTTGACATAGGCGATTTCGACCGCGGCCCCCTTGACGCCGGTTACGGTCTCCTGGTTCTTGAGCCCGCGCGGGGCGCGTGGGCCGATCAACTCGTAACCCAGGACCTCGGTGAAGAACCTGATGCTGTAATCAAGATCCTGCACGGTGATCCCGGTGTGGTTGGTCTCGTAAACCTTGACGCGAGCCATTGGCTTCCTCTCCCTGTTTACCCTGACGATCACACGCTCTTCAGCCTGGCCATGACCGAGGCGGCGACGGCTTCGGGGGTGATGCCGAAGTGCGCCATCACCTCGTCCGGCCGTCCCGACGCGCCGAATGTGGTCAAGCCGATCATGAGCCCGTCCGGGCCGACGTAACGGTCCCAGCCGTAAGTCGCCGCCGCCTCGATGGAGACGCGCAGGGTGTCCGGCGCGAGGATCGAGCGGCGGAATTCCGGGGTCTGTTGATCGAACAACTCAAGGCAGGGCATGGAAACGATGCGGGTGGCAATACCCCTCGCCTCGAGAATCCGCTGTGCCCCGACGGCGACCCACACTTCCGAACCGGTCGCCAGCAAGGTGACGCGGGCGCGACCCGTGGCGTCCTGCAGCACATAGGCGCCGCGTCGGCAGCGGTTTTCCGCCCCGCCCTCCGTGCGCACCGGCGGAACCGCTTCCCGCGTCATGACGAGGGCCACCGGCTGATCCTTGGCTTCCAGGGCCAGCTCCCAGCACTCCGCCACTTCGACGCCATCGGCCGGTCGCATGAACAGCAGACCGGGGGTGGCGCGCAGCATGGCGAAATGCTCGACCGGCTGATGCGTCGGCCCGTCCTGACCCTGCGTGATCGTATCATGGGTCAGAACATAGATGACCTTCTGCCCCATCAGCGCCGACAGGCGGACCGCCGGCCGGCAATAATCGACAAAGCACAGGAAGGTCGCGCAGTACGGCAGAAACCCCTTGTGCAGCGCGATGCCGTTGGTGACGGCGGCCATGGCGTGTTCGCGGATGCCGAAATGGATGTAGCGCCCGGCGAAGTTCTCGCGCGACACCTCCGGCAGGCCATCCGGACGGGCGAGGTTGCTCGAGGTGAGATCCGCGGAACCGCCGATCAGGTTGGGGATCGCCGGTACCAACGCCTCCATGACCGTCTTTGACGACTTGCGGGTCGGCTCTTCGGCCTGTGCGCCGGCCAGGCGTTCCTTGCACGCTTGCAGCGCCGCGCGCCAATCGGGCAGTTCGCCGGCGATCGCGGCCTGGAAGCGGTCGCGCCGCTCGCTGTCCGTCCGTTGCAGACGCTCGCTCCACTCTTTCCGCGCGCCCGCGCCGCGCCGGCCGACTGCCCGCCACGCCGCGAGAATATCGGCCGGAATCTCGAAGGGGCCGTATGGCCAGTCGAGCGCCTGCCGGGCGCCGGCCACCTCGGCGTCGGTCGGGCTCTGGCCGTGGGCGGCCGCGGTGCCGGCCTTGCCGGGCAGGCCGAGCCCGATCACCGTCTTGCAAGCGATGATGCTGGGCCGGTCAACCTTGCGGGCCAGCGCGATGGCCTCGCCGATCATCTCGGGATCGTGGCCATCGACGGCCTGCCAGTGCCAGCCGCAAGCCTCGAAGCGGCCCTTCTGGTCTTCCGACGTGGCCAGGCCCGTCGGCCCGTCGATGGAAATGCCGTTGTCGTCGAAGAGAACGATCAACCGGTCGAGATTGAGATGCCCGGCAAGGGCGGCGGCCTCGTAGGACACGCCCTCCATCAGGCAGCCATCGCCCGCCAGCACATAGGTGTAGTGGTCGACCAGGTCGGCCCCGAAGCGTTCGCGAAGCATGCGTTCCGCCAGCGCCATGCCGACGCCCATGCCGAAGCCCTGGCCGAGCGGGCCGGTGGTCGCCTCGACGCCGATCGAAAGATCGTATTCGGGATGCCCCGGGGTCTTGCTGCCGAGCCGGCGGAAACGACGGATCTCCTCGACCGTCATCGCCTCATAGCCGGTCAGATAGGCCAGCGCGTAAAGCAGCATCGAGCCGTGCCCCGCCGACAGCACGAAGCGGTCGCGATCCGGCCATTCCGGATGCGCCGGATCGACCTTCAGGAACCGCGAGTACAGCACGGTGGCAATATCGGCCGCCCCCAGCGGCAGCCCGGGATGTCCCGATTTGGCCCGGTTGACCGCATCCATGGACAGGGCGCGAACCGCGCCCGCCATACGGCCGGGATCGCAGGCAGTCCAATCAGAATTCATTGGCTGGTCTCCATGGGCAGCGAGTGCAAATCACATGATGCAAGCCCCGGGCACGCGCGGTGGCGATGGGCGGTTTGCCGGTCAACACGGACAACCCGGTGGGACACTTCCGTCACCCCTACTTATGCACCTCGATATGGGCCCATTCCTCATAGCATTTGATGACCGAGCAGACATCTTCCGCGCCATAGCCCTTGGCGAGCGCCATGTTCAGCATCTCCCGGGCGATCGCCAATGCCGGCGTGGGGACGTTGAGCTCCCTGGCCACCTCGCCGGCGAGGCCGAGGTCTTTATACATCAGGGCGGTCGCGAAGTTCGGGTGGAAATCCCGGTTGAGGATCTTCGGGGCCTTGTTGGCGATCTGACCGCTGCGGGCGCCGCCGATGCTGATGACGTCCACGAACAGCTTCGGATCGATGCCCGCCTTGGTGGCCAGCACGACACCTTCGGAAAAGGCGACCAGCGTGATGGCGGAGATCGTGTTGTTCGCCAGTTTCGTATAGGACCCGGCGCCGTTCGGCCCCATATGGAAGGTGGTTTTCCCCATCGCCTCGAAAAGCGGCAGGCATTTTTCGTAAGTCTCTTTTTCCCCGCCGACAATGAAGGTGAGCTTGCCCTCGATGGCCTGCGGCTCGCTTCCGGTAACCGGCGCGTCCAGCATGGCGACGTTGATTTTCGCCAGTTCGGCGGCCATCTGTTTGCTGGTTGCCGGCATGACGGTGCTGGAGTCGATGACGATCAGGCCCGCCGATGCGCCTCCCGCGATACCGCCGGCACCCAGCACGACCTCCTTTACCGCCGCGTCGGCGGGCAGCATCGTCATGACGACTTCGCATTGCCGCGCCACGTCGGCGGGAGACGACGCGATGGTGGCGCCCAGCGCCGTCAGCGGTTTCAGCTTTTCCGCCATCCGGTCGCAGACGACGAGTTCATAACCCGCTTTGATCAGATTGCTGGCCATCGGCGTTCCCATCGTTCCGACGCCGACAAATCCTATCTTCCGCATTTCAAATCCTCCTTGATGGTGTCATGCGTGTGCAATGGCGCCATCGCCCGCCTCGTCGCATGCGATGTGATCGAAAGCAAGGCCGGCGGCGCGGCACTTGTCCGGACCGCCGGTCCCGATGACGTGTCCAGTGTCAGACTGCAACACCTTCTACCGGCCGTTTGTCCAGGCGAGCCAGTTCCTCGGTCAGCGGCAACGTCGGATCGACCCACATCCACAGCGCTGCGCCGATCAGCAGGATGACGCTGGCGATGACGAACGGCCAGACCCACGAATTGCCGTAGTAGACGATGGCGCCAAAGACCATCGGCGAGATTGCCGAGCCCAGGTTGCCAAGACAGCTCACCATGCCGGTCGCGGAACCCGCCGATTCCTGGGCGACATCCAGGCAGACCGTGTAGTAGCCCGCAATCGCCATTTCCAGGCAGAACAGGCCCGCGGTGAGCAGGGTTACCGCCAGATAGGGCGAGTCCGTCATGCCGCCCGGTGTCATCAACAGGGCCGCCATGATCAAGCCGAACATCGGCACTGACCTGCGGGCGAATTTCGCGTTCTTGGTGTACTTCAACAGCATATCGGAAAGCCAGCCGCCCACCGTGTCGCCGACGGCGCCGGCCAGCATGGGCAGGCTGGCAAAGATGCCCATCTTGACCATCGTGAATCCGCGCGCTTGCACCAGATAGGTTGGAAGCCATGCGAGATAGATCCAGAAGGCATAGCTGTACATGAAGTCGCTCATGCCCAGCACCCAGAGATTCTTGCTTCGGATGATCTGGGAAAACGGCACGGAAGCGACCTTCTTGACCGGTTTCTGGCCGGCGTCGGCCAGGTCCATTTCCGCCTGATTGACGACCGGTCCCCACCTCTTGTTGAACTCCGCCGGGGTGTCGCGGTACCAGAAGAACCAGAGCGCCGCCCACGCGATCCCGCCGATGGAAAAGATGTAGAATACCGCTTGCCAGCCCCAGAGCACCATGATCGCAACCGCGATCACGGGAGTCAGCGCCCCAGCGACACGCGAGAAGGAATGCGTGATGCCACTGGCAAAGCCTCTCTCTGTGGGCGGCAGCCAATAGGAAAATGCGCGGTTGGCTACGGGGATCGCGCCGGATTCCCCCATGCCGAACAGAATTCTGACCAGCAGCAACGAGGCAAAGTTCCACGCCAGGCCAGTGGCCGCAGTGAAGACCGACCACCACACCACCATCACGGTCAGGACCTTGCGCGGCCCGAAGCGGTCGCCCAGCATGCCCGTCGGCAACTGGCACAGCGCGTAAGGCCATACGAAGGCGCTGAATATCAGCCCCATC
>Ga0181529_10006328_pt1 | contig 12048 bp, 10 predicted proteins | sample PEATcosm2014_Bin_36_FD_119763 | JGI IMG/M metagenome (GOLD analysis project Ga0181529, IMG submission 119763) | Peatland microbial communities from MTU Mesocosm Facility, Houghton, MI, USA - PEATcosm2014_Bin10_30_metaG | ecosystem: Environmental > Terrestrial > Soil > Wetlands > Peat | place... | reverse complement strand
CGTCGAAGACATAGCCCCCCGTTATGTCTCCCGGCAGGAGGTCGGGCGTGAACTGGATCCGCTTGAAGTCCAGGCCCAGGACCCGGGCGAAGCTGTTGGCGATCAGGGTCTTGGCCAGGCCCGGGTAATCCTCGAGGAGTATATGGCCGCCTTGGCAGAGGAAGGCCGCCATCATGAGACGCTGGGCCTCGGCCTTGCCGACGACGGCCTTCTCGACCTCGTCGACGATTTCGCCGACCAGCCGCGCCGTACTCTCGATCGTGATGCCTTCAGCCCTCGTGCCGCTCATCCCCTACCTCCGCGAAGCTCTCCAGGAAATCGAGGCAGCCCTCGACGGCCTCGTAGTATCCGTCTATGTTGCGCCTGGTCAGCCCCCGGGCGGGGAGCCTGAGCCAGGGCCAGCGAGTCTTCTTCGGCTCCGGAAAGAGGAAGGCGTGGATGGCCGCCGGCAGGGCGATCGTGCGGTCCCTGAAGGCCTCCAGTATCCGGTAATCGACGGCGATCCGCTTCCTCGAAGCATAGATTGAGACGAGGATCTGGGCCAGCTCCCTCCTGGTCTCCTTCGTGTCCGAGGGCAGGCTCGAGCTCGTGGAAATGCGGAGACGCCATAGCTCGAGGCTCCTCACGGAGGAATCGAGGCGGCGGACTTCGGGGAGGGCGGGGGGAAGAGAAAAGTGCGCATGCCTTATGACGAAAATCATGAAGATCAAGGAGACCGCGATGGTCCAGATCAGGCCTTGGTCCAGCCTTAGTATGGTGAGTCGAAGGAATATCCAAAGCGCCAGCGCCATGGGCTTGAAAAAAGGTCCCCATAGCAGGGGGCCGAAAAGCGCAAGGACCAAGGCCAGCGCCACGAGGCACAGCGAGGCTGCCAGGCGCCTAGGCGTAGGCAGCCCCCGTCTCATCGCCCTGGCTTCTGAAATAAAGTATCACCTCGTCCAGGCAGGCGAGCATCCTCTCCCCGTCCTCGGGCCGCGGCTCCCAGGCGCCATAGCGCGCAGCCTCGAAGAGCCTCGTCAGCTCGCGAACACAGCCCGAGGGGGCTCCGGCGGCTTCCAGGGTTAGGACGAACTCCGCGGCGGTCATCGCCCGCTCCCTCTCGATCTTCCGCTCGCTCCTGAGTATCGCGCACATCCTCTTGTAGCATTCCAGGATCGCGGCACGCGCGTCCTGCCCCTCGAGCAAGGCCTCTCGCGCCCTCTCAGCCTCCCGCCCAAGCAGATGCGCCGGGCTAGGCCTCGAGTCCTTTCGCCTTAACCCGAGATAGCCGAGGAGAGCGCCGAGGAGGGCGAGGGCTATGCCGAGGAGCCGGTACAAGGAAGGCGGAACAGGGCCGAGGGAGGCCTTCCCCTCCGACCGGGGAAGCGGGAGGGGCAGGGCCTCGATCGGGGTCGAATGGGCGGGCAGGAGGAGCCAGAGGAGGTACAGAAGGGCCCCTATGGCCAGGGAAAAACCCAGGACGGCAGTCAGGATGGATCGCAGGCCCTTCAATCCCCGCCGCGCGATCACCGCGATGAGGAGGGCAATGAGGCCGAGGCCGAGGACGAGGCAGAGGAAAACCACGACTGCGCCATTTCCGGAAACGCCGGTGGTCGGCAGGGTCTCGACAATTTTGCCGCTGCCCGGGCTTCCCTGGCTTAGGTCCGGGGGAGGCAGCCCGGCATTGAGGACGAGCCGCGGAAGTCCGATGGCGATGCAGACGAGGGGGAAGCTCGCCATGGCCAACGCGATGAGTGCGTTCCTCTTCTTGCCTAAATTCAATTCCGGCGTCCTCGGAAGCGAGTACATCGCGGCGGAAAAACAAGGCTCCCAGACCTTGGCTATTTTCGCTTATTTGCTGATACTACAATATCACTGTGCCACGGTCAATCGGGGCCGGGCTCTTCCCTCGGAGCGCCCATCCCGACCCAGAGCGCGCGGCCTCGCTCCGACTCAAATCGCGCGCCGGAGCTCCCGCGCGTCGGCTATTCCAGATCCGATTCCTTGTAGTAGCCGGAATCGATCAGGACGGACGTATAGTTCCCTAGATCGACGGCGATGGGCTCGCAGAGCGATGTCGGTACTTTCTTGACTCCGTTGTCGTAAGCGGCCGTCCCGCTCACCGCGACGGGCTTCCCTGCCAGCATGGCGAAGACCATGTCGGCGGCCCGCGCGGCCAGGGCCCTCGTATCCTTGAAGACCGACATCGACTGATGGCCGGCGATCATGGCCTTCACGTTCTGGGCTATGCAATCCTGGCCCGTAAGCAGGGGGAAAGGCCGTTCGGCGCTTCCGTAGCCAGCGTCGAGCAGCGCAGCGGCGACGCTCCTGGCGAGCTCGTCGTTCGGGCACAGCACCGCGTCGAGCCTCGTGCCCCCCGCGTACCGCTCCCTGAGGAGCTCTCTCATGCGCGATTGGGCCTTGGCCTGCAGCCAGCCCTGGGTCGCGACGGCGGAGAAGTCCTTCTGCCCGCTCGGGACTACGAGAGCGCCCGATTCGATGAACGGACCGAGCACGCTCATGGCGCCTCCGAAGAAGCCAGCGGCATTGCTGTCTCCGGGCGATCCGGCGAAGAGCTCGATGTTGAAGGGGCCTTTCCCCTCCGAGAGGCCAAGCCTGTTCGCGATGAACCGGCCTTGCAGGGCGCCGACCTCGAAATTGTCGAAGGTGGCGTAATAGTCGACGTCGGGCGAATCCATGACCATACGGTCGTAGGAGAGGACTATAATGCCCCGCGCTTTGGCGGACTTCAGCGTCTGGCCGAGGTCGGACCCGTCCACGGGGGCCACGACGAGGACTTTGCAGCCCTCCTTGGCCATGCGCTCGATCGCGTCTACCTGCCTAGCGGCCACGTCGTCCGCGAAATTCAGGTCGACCTTGCAGCCCTTGGCCTCGAGGGCGGCTTTCAAGTACGCGCCGTCCTGGTCCCAGCGATTCCACGGATTCGGCATGGAAACGCCGACGAGCCTGCCGTCGCAGGCGCTAAAGGACATCCCGATAAGCGCGCAGGCCATGGCGAGGAGCGCGATTCTCCTCATGCTCCATCCCCTGATCGCGGGGAGAGAAGGGACAGGGTGGAGGCGATCCGAGACGAAAAGGCGCATACCAGTCCTCCAGCATTAAAATTTGCCTCGAAGCCTATTATTAGAGCTATGGCCATGTCAATTGTTGGAGCTTGCTGGGAGCCGACTCGTTCCAGGCCTGCCGTAGTCCTTGAAAAAACAGCTCCACCCGCGTTATCTTCCTGAAACAAGGACTCATCGGCCAGCAGTACCGCGAAACGTTGGAGGTCGTCGTGCCGATCCTGAAATCGCTCATCGTGGCCGGCGCGGCCGGAATCGCAATTTCTCTCGTATGCCTGATCGCCCTCCATGCGCTTCCATCTCCCGTCAAGCCACTGCGTGACGCGATCTGCGATCACGCGAGCCTTCGCTTCGGGTTTCTCTTCCGCCTGCAGTGCGCGGCTACCGGAATGAGCGGGATATGCCTCATTGCCCTGCTCGTCAGGTCGGGTTATATCGGCCCTAGCTACGGAGCCTTCGCCCATCTCGGCGTCACCGCGCTGATCGTCTTCGCTCTGTCCCGCATCGCGATAATCTTCTTTCCATCGGACCTAGGCCCGCCCCGGACAAAAAGGGGTATCGTTCACATGGCCCTCGATGTCCTCATGTTCATAGGTATCTCCTATGGGAGCGGCTTTATCAATTATTACCTCATCCACAACCGCTTTCCGGGCGGCGTGGCCTGGGCTGGCGTGGACGCGATGCTTTGGATGACCGCGGCATTGATCGAGCTATGCTCTGTGCTGACGATCTTCACCGTGTCGGTCCCAGCTTTCCGCAGGTTCATGGGCCTGAACGAACGCTTTCTTTATCTCGGCATCTTGCTTTGGCTTGGCGCCGCATTCATGCCCATGCTGTCTTTGCCCTAATCGGCCCGGCCATCTATCGTTCGAGCACGAGGGGCTCGGGGCCCAGGTCGAGGCCGCCCGAGTCCGGATGGGAGGCCTGGGGGCCCTCGCCTAGGAGAATACGACCCTCGAGACTGAGCCCGCCGGGCAGGCCGATACGCCCCGAGCGGCCGTCGAGGTTGAGCACCGCGGCGTAGCGCGCTCCAGGCCCGCAGCGCTCGACGAGGACCACTCCCTCGACCAGGAGCCTCGCGTCGAAAAATGGCGCCTCGGCCTTGATCCGCCTCGAGAGGGCGAGCGAAGCGGAGAAGAAGGGCCTGAACGAGGGATCGCCTTCGTCGGCGCGCATCGTCTCCCTGCCGAAGAGGCCGATGCGCCGCTCCATGGCGAGCTCCTGGCCCATATATGCCAGGTAGGCCCCCGGCAGCAGCATCGAGAAGAGGGTCCAATTCCTCAGTCGGGGGCTTCGGCCGAATCGGGCGGCCGCCCTGCCCTGGTCGTGGTTCTCCAGGAAGCGCAGCTTGACCGCATCGGCGGGGTAGAGGGATTCCTGCACCTTGATGTGCCTGAGGTAGTAGCCCAGGGGCAGCTCTCCCTTCCAGGCGGCATCCAGCTCCTCGCGTCCGTCATAGTCGTAACTCAGGTCGAAGGCCGCGTGAAGCTCGGGATCCGATGCGGCGGGGAGGCCTCGGCGCCTGCACTCCGCCACGAACTCCTTGTGGACGCTCTCGGCCAGCCAAAGCAAGGGTTTGTTGCCCGCCAAGTGCCGCCGCGCCTCCCGCCAAAAATCCACGGGGACGAGGCTCGCGACATCGCAGCGGAAGCCATCGACGCCGAAGCGCGCCCAGGTCTCGAGGGTCTCGATTTGGTAATCCCAGAGCTCCCGATTCGAGTAATCGAGGTCGACCACGTCGGACCAGTCGGCCACTCGGGGCGCCGGCCTCCCATCGGGCCCCTTGTAGAACCAATCCGGATGCTCGCGAGCGAGGACCGAGTCGGGCGAGGTATGGTTGTAGACGATGTCCATGACGACGCCCAGGCCCAGTCGATGGGCCTCGTCGATGAAGGCTCGAAGGCCCGCCTCCCCGCCGAGAAGGGGATCGACTTGACGATAGTCGGCGATGGCGTAGGGGCTCCCCATGTCCCCTTTGCGTTTTTCGAGGCCGATGGGGTGGACCGGCGTCAGGTAGACATAGTCGAAGCCGAGCTCGGCCACATCGCCCAAGCGAACCGCCGCCGCCTGCAGGGTGCCTTCCTCGGTATAGTTGCGGGTGAAGATCTGATAGATGGAGCAAGATCGAAGTATTTCGGGCCCAGGCAATATCATGGCGGCACCTCGTTTTCGGGATTATAGACCGTTTATATCATAACGATTTGGCCAATTCTCCATCAATGCTTTGCATCATCACCCCGGCGTTGCCACGCCAGGCCCCGAAAGGCTATAGTCCCTCCATCCGAGGAGCCAGGGCAAGGCGGGAGGCTGTATGGGCGCGCGCATCATCGACGGCAAGAAGATAGCCGAGGAGCTCCGCCGCGACCTGGCCGCGCGAATCGCCGTCCTCAAGGAGCGCGGCCTCGTGCCCGGCCTGGCCGTGATCCTCGTGGGGGAAGACCCCGCATCCTTGTCGTACGTGACGGGCAAGGAGCGAGCCTGCGCCGAGCTGGGCATCGCGAGCCTGGGCCGCCATCTCCCCGCCGACTCTGGCGAGGCCGAAGTCCTCTCCCTCCTGCGCGAGTGCAACGCGAATCCCGACGTCCACGGCATCCTCCTCCAGATTCCCCTGCCCAAGCAGCTTCGCGAGCGCGTCCTGATCTCGGCTATCAGCCCCGACAAGGACATGGACGGCCTCACGCCGACCAACGTGGGGCGCCTCGTCCTCGAGGAGGACTGCTACCTTCCCTGCACGCCCGCGGGGGTCCTCGAGCTCCTCAAGCGATCGGGGGTCGAGACCAGGGGCGCGCGGGCAGTCGTCGTCGGCCGCTCCAACCTCGTGGGCCGGCCCCTGATGAATCTCCTCGTCAGGCGCTCCTCGAACGCCACCGTGACTCTCTGCCATACGGGCACCGCCGACCTTGCGCGCCATTGCCGCGAGGCCGACATACTCATCGCCTGCGCGGGCTCTCCCGGCCTCATCCAGGGGGACATGGTCAAGCCGGGGGCCTGCGTCATCGACGTGGGCATGACCAGGATCGAGGACCCGAAGGCGAAGAGGGGCTACCGCCTCGTCGGCGACGTAGACTACGCCGGAGCCTCCGAGGTCGCCGGCTGGATCACGCCCGTGCCCGGAGGCGTCGGGCCGATGACCGTGACCATGCTCCTCGCCAACACGGTCGCCGCCGCAGAGAAGGCCGCCGCCGCGAAGCTGGGGACGGCGGTCCGCTAGCATGCTCGACGTGCAGGGCATGAAGGACGAGCGCCGGATACCCATCCAGAAAGTGGGGGTCAAGGGCGCGCGCTACCCCATCACCCTTCTCGATCGCAAGGCGGGCAAGCAGCATACCACGGCCACGGTCAACCTCTTCGCCGACCTGCCCCACGACTTCAAGGGCACCCACATGAGCCGCTTCATCGAAGTCTTCGAGGCCTACCGGAGCGATCTCACCATGCCTCGCTTCCTCTCGATGCTCGAGGAGATCCGCACCAGCCTCGAGGCGCGCACGGCCTACGCCGACCTTCACTTTCCCTATTTCATCGAGAAGAAGGCCCCGGTCTCGGGCCAGGCCGCCGTCATGGCCTACGACTGCGGCTATATTGGCAAGGTATGGGAAGGCGGGAGCGAGTACGACGTCTCGGTCTCCGTCCCCATCCAGACCGTCTGCCCCTGCTCCAAGGCCATAGCCGAGCATGGGGCCCACAACCAGAGGGGTATCGTCACACTAACCGTGGCCCTCGGCCCCTTTTTCTGGATCGAGGACCTCGTGGCCCTCGTCGAGGGCTCGGCCTCGAGCGGGGTCTACACCCTCCTCAAGCGCGAGGACGAGAAGTACGTCACCGAGCTGGCCTTCGAGAACCCCCGTTTCGTCGAAGACGTCGTGCGCGAGGTCTACGGAAAGGTCCAGGCCCTGGGCAAGTTCCCGAGCTTCTCCGTCGAGGCCGAGAATTTCGAGAGCATCCACAACCACTCGGCCTACGCGTTCGTCACCTCGAAAAATGAAGAGGAGAATAGGGGGAAGATCCACCACGGAGACCACGGAGCGCGCTGAGGGAAGGGTAGAACTAGAAAATGGGGGAAAGCCTCGAGACTTTCAGAATGATCGCTAGAGACTATCTCTCTGGGCACGTCTTCGTTCTCCGCGGTCTCCGCGCACTCCGCGGTGAGATATTCCACATGATATTTGAGTGAGGGGGAGCGATGGCTTTTAACTCGGTGAGGCGCGCTGAGGATCTTGTGCCGATCAGGCATGTCCTCGTCTCGACCTACGACAAGGCGGGCTTGGCGGAATTCGTACGGGGCATCGTCGAGGCCAGTCCAGGAGTCCGCTTCTACTCGACCGGCGGCACCTTCGACCTGCTGGCGAGCGCGCTGGGAAGGGGCGCCCACCTCGTCAAGGTGAGCGACTACACCGGCCAGCCCGAGATGAAGGGCGGCCTGGTGAAGACCCTCGACTGGAAGATCTACCTCGGCCTCCTCGCCGAGGCGGGCGATAGCGCGCACGAGGCCGACCTCGAGCGCCATGGGGCGGTCGCCTTCGACATGGTGGTCGCCAATCTCTACCCCTTCGCCGAGGCCGCCTCCGATCCCTCCTCGAGCCCCGAGGACCTGAGGCAGCGCATCGACATAGGCGGCCCCTCGATGATCAGGGCGGCGGCCAAGAACTACCTCCGCGTCGCCTCGCTCTCGTCGCCGGAGCAGTACGGCGGGGTCCTCCGCGAGCTCCGCGAGAGGGGAGGGCGCCTAGGACTCGAGACGAGGCTTCGGCTCGCGGCACGGGCCTTCGGCCTGGTCTCGGGCTACGACGCGACCATCGCGGCGCGGCTGGGCGGCCTGGATCCGGAGCGCGTGGCTCGCTGCTATTCCATAATAACCGACGCCGAATAGGCCGGGGGAGGATGCGCTGTGAAGAAGCTCTCCGACGCTTATAAGACAATAATCGACGATCCCTTCCCTCCGAGGATGGAGATCTCCTTCACGGGGGCCGACGGCGCTAGGACCAGCCTCGTCTACGACAAGGTCCTCTACGAGGTCGAGGGCGTAGCCAAGGGCCTTCGCTACGGGGAGAACCCCGATCAGGCCGCGGCCCTCTACAAGCCGGTCGGCGGCAATCTGGCGCTGGGCGGGGCCCTCCTCCTCGAGCCGGGCGAGGGTCTCGTGTCCGCCGCCGAGCTTTTGCAGTTCGGCAAGCACCCGGGCAAGACCAACCTCACCGACGTGGACTCGGCCCTGGGCATCCTGCGATACCTCGGGGCCCATACGGCCTGCGCGATCATGAAGCACAACAACCCCTCGGGCCTCGCCCTCGGCTCCAGCGCCGCCGAAGCCTACCACCGGGCCTACCTGGCCGACCGAATCGCGGCCTACGGCGGCACGGTCGTGCTCAATCGAACGCTCGACGTCGAGACGGCCAGGGATATCTCCTCTTCCTATTGCGAGGTCGTCGCCGCGCCCGGCTTCGCCGAGGGGGCCCTCGAGCTCCTCGCCTCGCGCAAGAATCTGAGGATCATGCGCGTCCCCGCCATGGAGAGGCTGGAATCATGGGCGCTTAAAAGCGTCCTGGACTTCAAGGCCCTCGTCGACGGGGCGCTGATCGTCCAGACTTCCTTCGTTTCGCGCGTCGCCTCGCGCGAGGACTTCCTGGACGCCGAGTGCATGAAGGAGGGCAAGGCCTACCGCGTCGAGCGGGAGCCGACTCAGCCTGAGTGGGATGACATGCTCTTCGGCTGGGCGGTCGAGACGGGTGTGACGAGCAACTCGGTCATCTACGTCAAGGGAGGCGCGACCCTGGGAATAGGCACGGGCGAGCAGGACCGCGTCGGCGTCGCCGAGATAGCCCGCGACAAGGCCTACCACAAACTCGAGGACAGGCTCCTCTGGGAGCGCACGGGGAAGGGCTGGAACGAGTCCGCCGACCAAGCCGCAAAAGCGGCCATCCGCGAGGAAGTCGTCGCCGCCCACGCGGGCCTCGCGGGCTCGGTCATGGTCTCGGACGCCTTCTTCCCCTTCCGCGACGGCATCGAGGTGGGGCTGCGCGAGGGCGTCTCGGCCGTAGTCCAGCCGGGCGGCGCGATGCGCGACTACGAGTCCATAGAGGCCTGCAACGAGTACGGCGCCGCCATGAAGTTCACCGGCCAACGCTGTTTCAAGCATTAACCAGCGTTGGCGAGGTGCTTCAGACACTAAGCACCTTTGGCGCGGCGCTGCCCCAGGCGTTAGAAGGGAAAAGGCCGCCCTCGCCCTCCGGAGCTCCTGGACCTCGATGTCGCTTCGAGAAGGTATTGCTCGAGAGGTATCGGCGTACTGTGGGCCGCCCATTCCTCTGTAGCCGAGTACTGGAGCTCGAGACTGTCGAAATCGAAGAGGAGAAAGCTCCCCGCGAAGTCCGGCTTCCAGACGAAGGTGCGGGACGCCGATTCCGGCTCCTTAGCGGCGTAGGCCCTGAGATGCCTCGCCAACCTTCGGTTCGCCATCGAGTCCAGCGAGATGCCGAGCTTGTCGAAGGCGCCATGGTCGTCGACGCCGAGGACGCGGAGCTCCTCGCTTATCTCGGGGACCGTGTCGCTCTTTCTGCTGACGACGTAGACGCTCTCGACGGCCTGCCCCCTGGCCAGCTCGAATTCGCGGAGGGCCTCGAAGGGCACGTAATCCTCTCCAGCCCCACCGTCGACGTAGTCGATATTCGGGATGGTGACCGCGTTCCGGATCCTGGCCGGAGGGAACACGATGGGAAAGGCGGTGGAAGCCATGAGGATATCGACGAGGGAGAGCGATGGATCGGACTCGGCGTTGATCCGCTTGCTGCACATCCTATAGGAATTAGTCTCGAGGCCCAGGGCGGACATGCCGGTAATCGTGATCGCCGTCGGGATCGGGAGCTCCCCGATGCTCGTATAGCCCATCTCCCCTTCTATGACTCGGGTGAGGAGGGCCCTGAGGGGACTCGTGTCCACGGGGATTTTCTTCCCGGTCTGAGTGAAGACGTCCTCGTTGCGCAGGCCGGACAAAATTTCCCTATAGCGCTGCCAGCTCATCCGCCCGCTGCGAATCGCGTTGACGGCGACGGCGTTCAAGGCGCCGGAACTGTCGCCCGAGATAAAGACGAGGTCCTTCAGGAGGCCGCGCCCGTCGAGGGCCTGAATGAGCGCGGCCTCTTGGGGTATTCGCGCGGCCGCTCCCGTGATTATCAGGGCTACCCCGCTCCGTGGCCGGATGCTCAGGTCTTTTTGGGTCTGCACAGCGCCCTCGTCCGTGACCGTGGCGAATGCGGTCACGAGGATTATCATAAGTTGTGATAGCCTTCGCATGCTCATGGTAGAGTCTCGAATCCTGGGATCATAGGCAAGGGAAATCTATTGAGGATTTCCATGCACGGTATTGCCAAATCAGGAACCATGCCAAATATGCTGGATTGAGTAAATCCAATTGACAGCAGGATAAGCACATGAGGAGTTCGAATTCGAGATTTCGCCGGGACCTTGCCCTTGTTTCTTAGTGATACAAAAGATCTAGCTGGTCGGCTGCGATGTATAGTAATCGGCCAATACGTCGAGACTCGTGGTCCGCTTTACCTCTCGGCGTTTTTTACGTATTATTCCCTCGATGCTCGCGCCCTGGAGCTTCATCGAGTTGTCCTTGCCCCTTTGGGGATGGACGGCCGAGGAGTGGGGCGGCGATAGGAGGTAATTCATGAGCGATAATTATCCGACTGATCCCAACGATTTGAGAAACAGAGGAACAAAGGGAGTCATGTCGGCATTAGGTGGCGTCGGTCTTCTGGTAGCCAGCGCGTTAGTCGCGCATCCCATTGTTGCTGGTATTATTGGTGGTGTGCTTGCAATTCTTGGTCTAACCGGCGTTATTAGCAAGAAAAAGACTGATAGAACTGCAGGAAGTATCGTACTAATCGCAGGTGGTGTAGGTTTAGCGGCGATATTTTTACATGGGCCAATACAGTTTCTTTTTGGACTTGGTGGGGTAGCACTACTTGGGTACGGCGCATATAGCATCTTCAAATTCGTGAAGGGGCTCCGCCAGCGCGCTTGACCCCGCGGCGCCAGCGATCGGAGTGGATGACTTACCTCATCGAGACCTACGGATGTCAGATGAACAAGGCGGAGTCCGCCGCCTTGGAGAGCGTTTTCCGCGAACGCGGCTGGACCCCGGCGAAGGCGCCTAGCGGCGCCTTCGCCCGCAGTTCGCGGAGCGAACTGCCAACATCGGCGCCTGAAGGCTCCATGGCCCGCAGTTCGCGGAGCGAACTGCCCACATCGGCGCCTGAAGGCTCCATGGCCCGCAGTTCGCGGAGCGAACTGCCAACATCGGCGCCGATAGGCGCCGATGTGGTGCTCATCAACACCTGCTCCGTGCGCGCCACTGCCGAGAACAGGGCTTGGGGCCGCATCGACCATTACGCCGCTATCAAGCGCGATCGGGCCGCCGCTCGGCAAAAGCCCTTCGTCCTCGTCGTCACCGGCTGCATGGCCGAACGCATGAAGGCGGCCGTCCTGGAACGGCAGCCGGCCGTCGACTACGTGATCGGCACCTTCCAGAAACAGGCCTTCGGCCTCCTCCTCGACTCCGTCGAGCAGGGGCTGGCCCTCGACCGAATCGACGAGAGCCCCGCCTTCGTCTTCTCGCGCTCGTACCACGAGCCGGGGTCCTTCCGTTCCTTCGTGCCTATCATGCACGGTTGCGACAACTTCTGCTCCTATTGCATCGTGCCGTATATCAGGGGCCGCGAGGTTTCGCGCAGGCCGAGCGAGATACTCTCCGAGCTGGCGGCGCTCGAGGACTTGGGCGTGCGCGAGATCACCCTCCTGGGCCAAAACGTCAATTCGTATAGATGGAAGGCCGAAGGCTCGGCCGGTGGGATCGGCCCAGCCGCGTCGGCCGATGGCGTGGACCTCGATTTCCCTGGCCTCCTGGAGCTGATCTCCAACTACATAAAGACGCGCGGCAAGGGCGGTATACGCTGGGTCCGATTCCTCACGAGCCATCCCAAGG
>Ga0181529_10006325_pt1 | contig 12052 bp, 6 predicted proteins | sample PEATcosm2014_Bin_36_FD_119763 | JGI IMG/M metagenome (GOLD analysis project Ga0181529, IMG submission 119763) | Peatland microbial communities from MTU Mesocosm Facility, Houghton, MI, USA - PEATcosm2014_Bin10_30_metaG | ecosystem: Environmental > Terrestrial > Soil > Wetlands > Peat | place... | reverse complement strand
TCAGGAAGTTGGTGGATGCGTCTGCGTTCATCGACCGGATTCTGACCGAAGACCGGCAGGCGCCGGTGAAGCAGCGTCACACGGCTCGCCGGATCTGGCAGCGGTTGTGCGCGGAGCTGCCTGGCTTCACGGGAAGTGAGCGCACCGTACGCGGCTACGTTCACCGCCAGCGGCGGCAGTTGGGCTTCGGCGCACACGAAGTTTTCGTTCCGCAGAGCTACGACTGGGGCGTGGAAGCGCAGGTGGACTGGTACGAGTCGTACGCCGATCTCGATGGCGAACGCACTAAGCTGCAGGTTTTTGAGATGCGTTCGATGGCCAGCGGCGGAGCGTTTCACCGGGCCTATACGCACGCCACCCAGCAGGCATTTCTTGAAGCCCACGAGTTGGCGTTCCGCTACTTCGGCGGCGTCTTTCGCACGCTCCGCTACGATAACCTGTCGAGCGCGGTGAAGAAGATTCTGCGCGGTCATCGACGGGAAGAGACCAGCCGCTTCATCGCCTTTCGTTCGCACTGGCGTTATCAGAGCGAGTTCTGCAACCCGGCCCGCGGCAACGAGAAGGGCGGCGTCGAAGGCGAGGGCGGATACTTCCGCCGCAACCACTGGGTTCCGGTTCCGGAAGCTCGCCGTCTGGACGAGTTGAACGGATATCTGGAACGCTGCTCGAACGAAGACCGGCAACGCATCCTGAGCGGGCGCACAGAGACAGTTGGCACCGCGATGCTGAACGAGCAGCCGTACCTGTTGCCGCTGGCTGCAGAGCCGTTCGACCTGGCCGAGGTCAGTTTCCCTACGGTCGATAGCCTGCGCTGCGTGCGGGTACGCACCAACCGCTACTCGGTTCCGTTGCCGCCAGGCACGAAGGTGGAAGCCAGGGTTCATGCGGCTACGGTTGAGCTATGGCAAGGGGGCAAGCGCGTGGCGCGGCATGAACGCAGCTACAGTCGCCAGCAGAAGATTCTTGACCTGGAGCACTATCTGGACGTGCTACGCAAGAAGCCTGGCGCTCTGGCAGGCTCGACTCCGTTGGCACAGTGGCGGCAGGCAGGGCGCTGGCCAGCGTCTTTCGATCCGTTGTGGCAGGCGTTGAACCTGCGCCATGGCCGATCTGAGGGCACACGACAGATGATCGAGCTGCTCGAACTCGGCACTAGCCAAGGCTGGGACCGATTGCGCGTTGCCGTCGAGCAGACGCTGTCGATGGGATGCCATGATGGCGCGGCGATTCGCCATTTGCTCACTGCCGAACAGTTGAACCGGCCCGTGATCGCAGCCATCGAGATCGGCGCCCTGGCCCGCTATGAACGGCCACTGCCAGTGATGACCGGCTATGACCAGCTACTCTCTAGCGCCTTGGAGGTGCACGTATGAAGCCCTCCACCGACAACCTGGAACAGGCCGCTGTTGCACAACAGTGCCGCGCCTTACGCCTGCCCGCCGTGGCCGATCAGTGCGCGTCGCTGGCCGAAGAGGCCATCAAGCAGCGACTGACTTATCTCCGCTATCTGGAAGCACTGCTGGCCACGGAACTGGAAGAACGCGAGCGCAACACCATTGCTCGGCGGATCAAGGATGCTCATCTGCCGCGCATGAAGACGCTGGAAGAGTTCGACTTCAGCAAGGCGCCGCAGATCCAGGCCACGAAGATCCATGAACTGGCGCAGGGCGGCTACATCGAACGGGCCGAGCCAGTGATCCTGATCGGCGACTGCGGCACGGGCAAGACGCATCTACTCACTGGCCTGTGCGTGGCTGCCTGCAGGCAGAAACGACGAGTCCGCTTCGCTACCGCCGCCGCGCTGGTCAACGAACTGGTCGAGGCCAAGCAGCAACTGCAGTTGCGTCGTGTGCTGGCCCGATGGGAACGCTACGATCTGATCGCCATCGATGAAGTGGGCTATGTGCCGATGGCCGATCTGGGAGCGGAGTTCCTCTTCCAGGTCATCGCCGAACGTGCGGAAAGGGCCACCGTCATCCTGACCACGAACCTGCCCTTTTCCGAATGGACCCAGGTAATCCCCAACGCTCGCCTATGCAAAGCGCTGTTGGATCGCATCACTGACCGGGCGCACATCATCGAAACCGGAGCCGACAGCTTCCGCTTCCGGCGAACCGTCGAGAAAGGCAGGGCCAAGACCACGGGCTGATCGATGCCCGCGCTGTGCTCCGGGCTTTCGCTACGCTCCAGCCCGGAGCACAGCGCATCTCCATCCCTCTACCTTGTCCAGCGAACTGCCACAGATGGGCCAGAGTTAACTGCCACAAGTGGGCCAAGATTACTTGCCAAACCCAGCATTTCGTTCAGAGGCACATGCGCCGTGACTACGTGATACTTCTCCGAATACTGCACCATTTCAATCCAGGCTGGTTGTTTTGTTATAAGGACCGCTGGACTGTTCGAACTCCATGGAACCGTAGGAGAGTGAATCTCGTTTGGAGAGGGATCGCTGAATATCGCCAAAACGCCCTCGGTGGTCAGCTTAAAACCGGCCAACGGGTCGATTTTAAGCTGACCCTCTATGGCCGGATTTGGGTGACTCCCAAGGAAAACGCTCATCTTTCATGCTGCAAGGCTGCCGCATTCGGTCTACATTCCTACCTCCTGCTGCGGCCGTCATGGCACACTTTGGCGCGGGACAAGAGCTACAACTAACGTTGACATAACGGTGGCAAGCACGGTAGTCCGAGATTCAATTCCTCCGCTTGGAGCGAATGCCTTTTGTCGTAGGCGGGTGCTTGCGAGTCTTCTTCTGTGGTCGAAAGAGGATTTGGTCAAGTCGAAAGACATATATAGCCAGAATCAGAACGCACACGGCTCCATATAGCAGCATATCCGAACGAGAAAGCGAGGCATCTTGAAACATGGTAGTGTCCAACTAACCTCCCCTGGTTCACCCAGCAAGATCCAAAAGCCCCCACTACTCAATTTTTTTGCCAGGAACTACTTTTTCATGATCAACCACATTACGCCATTTTTCACAGCGCATTCGGCGGTTATTAACCGTTAAAAACCGCCCATCCCTCGCCTGGGCATAGTTTTGGCGAGGGACTACACGGTCAGCTCAAATCGATTACGATATGTTCTGCTCTGCCCAACTACGTACCGCATCTCCCCACATGGGGCGTGCAATGAAATACCCCTGCGCAAGATCGCACCCCAGGGTATTGAGGTAGTTAAGAGTACTATGGTCGTCGACCCCTTCCGCCGTAACGCGTAGTCCGAGGCTATGGCCGATATCAATAATCGATTTGATGACGGCGAACGATTCCTTGGTTTGCTTTGCAAGCATTACGAAGGATTTATCAACCTTGATCTCCGAGAAGGGAAGTCTGACCAGTTGAACCATGGAGGAATATCCTGTACCAAAGTCATCTATCGACAATTGAAATCCCTTCATGCGGATTCGTGTCATCAGATCGAGAGAGAGGATTGGATCGACCATCGCGCTGGTCTCTGTCAATTCCAGAACAATGCGTTTGGGGGCAATCTGATACTGCTGGCAAAGGATGGCAAGCTGATCGGCTAGGTGAATATCCACGAGACTCTTGGCGGAAAGATTTAATGACAAGTGCACATCGGGTTCCGGAAAGGCGCTAGAGAACCACTCAAGGCTTTGGTCGAAAACCTGGGCAGTTAGATCCTCGATCAGCCCGGTTTCCTCGAAAAGGGGGATAAAGCTGTCTGGCATCACGATCCCCTTGTCGGGATGTCGCCATCGAACCAGCGCCTCTAGTCCAGCCATGGCACCGCTCTTACATGCAATTTTAGGCTGATACGCCATTACAAATTCGTGGCGATTGAGCGCGTTCTGTATATCCTCCTTGATAATTTCATATTCAGTGCCGTGCACGGCATTTTTCTCTGCCGACCGCGGCTCATCGCGCTCGCTTTCTTGACTAATGAGCGATCGTAGCGCCTCCTTGGAGATGGGCTTGGAAATGATTCCCGCAATACTCAGGCCGTGCTCCTGCGCAGATCGTTGGGCGGCGTCGAGCACACGTGTCCCCATTCCGCTCGAAATGATAATCTTCGCCTTGGATTTGCGATCAGCCAGGAGGCGCATGATCTCGACGCCATCGAGCTCTGGCATTACCAGATCGATGGTGATGATATCCGGGTTCATCTCAACCAATTTCGAGAAGAATTCCTCTGGGCGCGTTACAAACTCCGCTTCGAAGTTGAGGCTCTCCGCAATCCATTGGATGGTCTGACCGACGGCCGCGTCATCGTCTAAAATGAGAATGCGCCTATTAGGCATTGCGTCCCTCCTCTTCAGGCGCCGACGGGCTTGTCGTCAGCACTTCGCGTATCCTTCTCGCCAGTTGTAGCCGGGAGTAGGGCTTATTCAACAACTGAATATGCTCGTCCAGAAGCCCCATGTCAAGAATCGCGCTCTCTGCGTACCCAGAAGTGAATAACACCTTCAACGCCGGGTAAAGCTTGCGTGCCTCCAGAGCCAATTCACGGCCATTCAAGCCGCCCGGCATCACCACGTCGGTAAACAGAAGTTCGATCTCTGGGTGCTCCCTGAGCATCGCCAATGCGTCCTTGCCATTCGCAGCCTCCAGCACCTGGTACCCGAGATAGAGCAACTGGGTCTTGGCAAACTCCCGCACGGGAGCATTGTCTTCCACCAGAAGAATGATCTCCAATCCTCGAAGATCGGCAATCAGAATTGATTCCTGATTGGAGGGTTCGCTTTTCTGATCCGCCATGGGAAGGTAGAGTTTCACCGATGTGCCATGCCCGGGCTCTGAGTAAATCTTCACATTCCCCTGCGATTGCTTGGCAAAGCCATACACCATGCTTAACCCCAGGCCCGTACCCTTGCCAACCTCCTTGGTGGTGAAAAATGGATCGAAGACGCGTTCCAGGTTTTCCGGGCTGATGCCGCAGCCCGTGTCAGAGACTGCAATCAGAATATAGTGCCCCGGCGTGACGTCGGGGTTCTGTTCCGCATAGCTGGCATCCAGTTCTGCCATACCTGTCTCGACAATCAATTTTCCACCCCCAGGCATGGCATCCCTGGCATTCACGCAAAGATTCAGCAATGCGCTCTCCAACTGCGTCAGGTCAACGAGCGCTGTGTAATTCTTCCGGCTCTGGATCACTTCCAGGTCGATATCCGCGCTCAAGGTGCGGCGCAGAAAGCTCTCCATATTCGCAAGCATCCGATTGACGTCGATTGGCTTCGGCTGCAGCGCCTGGCGCCGCGCATAGGCCAGCATACGATGCGTCAGGTCCGCGCCTCGCCTAGCTGCGTCCAGGATCATCTGCGCCATCTTGCTCAAGCGCGGGTTCTCTTTAACTTCCTCCCCGATGAATTCCGAACAACCCAGGATTACGGTCAACAGGTTATTGAAATCGTGGGCGATACCACCAGTCAACTGGCCCACCGCCTCCATCTTCTGCGCCTGGCGCAGTTGTCCTTCCAATTGCCGCTGCTGGGTGATGTCGCGGAAGGTCCAGATCCTGCCATAATAATTATTCAATTTATCCCGGACGGGGGCTGAGTAGCGGTCAAAGATGACGCCGTTCAGCAATTCAACCTCATCGCGGCTGACTTCGTCGGGATGGGAGTTCAGATAATCCACTTTCTCTGTAAAATGGTCGGGGTCCTTGACGATGCTGCATACAAATTCGCGCTGCCGGGCATCGTCTAGCTCCTCGGCAATCTCTCGGGGAATGTTCATCAGTTCGTTCATGCGCTGGTTTTGCAGAATTTTCGTATTCATGCTGTCAACCACCAATATGCCATCCAGGGAGGAGTCTATATTGGCTTCGAAGAAGGCGGTCCGCCAGCGCAGTTCTGCTTCCGCCTTCTGACGTTCCTTTTCATGCCGGTTCACTTCCAGGGCGAAGGAGATGTCCATGGCCATCTCATCCAGCAATTTGGTTTCGTGGTCGTTGAAAAACGCCAATTCGCTCGCATAGAGATTGAAAACGCCGATGGTCTGGCCCTCGCAACAGAGTGGAAACGAGATCAGGGATCGGTATCCGAGTTGCAAAGCATACTCTTTCCACGGCCGGTAGAGTTCGTGCTCGATATCGTTGCAGACTTGATGTTTTCCGGAATGGAAACAGCGCGCTGCCGGTCCGCTGGCAGTCTTCGGATTCTGAAGATCGATTCGCACCCGTTTGAGATAATCTTCGACCACGCCACTGGATGCGATGGGGATCAGAACTCCTGCTGCGGGGTCGGCCATTCCAATCCACGCCATCCGGAATTTCCCCTCCTCCACGGCAATCCGGCAGGCGGCTTCAAGCATTGCCTGCGAGTCTTTCACGCGAACGATGGTCTCGTTTATATTGCTCAAAACGGAGTAAACGCGATTGAGGTGCTCAATATGCTTCTGCTCGCGTCTGTGTTCCGTGATGTCGTGCAGGACGCCGATCAGGTTGACGCATTGGCCCCGCTCGTTGAAAGCAGGACTGACGAACACTTCGGCATGTTTTTCCCCGACCGGGTAGGCCGACGTCTCCTCCCAAAAGACGGTCTTTCTCTCGCGCACCGCCTCTTGGTACTTTTCCAGAACCAAGCTGCGGGAGGGCTCGGGAATCACCTCCTGCGCCAGTTTCCCCACCACCTGACCAGTCTCGAGGCCAGTGGCGCGCAGAAAAGCCGGGTTAACGGAAACAAAGCGGAACTGGCCATCCGGCTCCACGGCCAAATTGAAGACGACGTCGGAGATGTTCTTGAAAACGAGCGAGAGTTCGCGCTCGCTTTCGCGCAACTTCTGCTCGGCAACCCTCTGCGTTGTGATGTCGCGCGCCACCACAACGCACCCGATGATCGCGCCTCGATTGTCCCGTAAGGGACTGAAGTTATAGCTGGCAAACCAGGTTTCGCCCGTCTCCCTGTGGCGGACGGCATATTCGAGATTTGTGCCCGACTCGCCACGCAACGCTCGCTGAGTATGTGACATATCGTCAGGCAGCGGTGTTCCATCCGCTGCCAGTAAATCGATGATCTTGCGGAAGCGGGAGGAATCGCCGGCAAGCACCTCCTTGTCACTGAGTCGGTGAAACCTGGCAAAAGCTTTGTTGACATGAATTAATTGACCGCTGGCGTCGGTGATAAACACGGCGTCCACCATGCTGGCCAACGCCACTTCCAGTTTTTCCCGGTCTGCCGCTCGCATTGCCTCCGCCAGCTTTCGGCCGGTTGTGTCCTGCGCGATTCCCAGCAGTACGGTGCGTTTCTCAGCCGAATCCTTCAAAGGCGCAGCGTGCAACTCCAGCCAGCGCCGCGTACCTTTCAATCCTTCGATTTCGTACTCGATGCTCCCCGATTCACCGCGGCAGACGCGCTCCGTGAGATCGCGAAAAGCGTTGCGATATTCCGGAACAATTACTTCGTAACTGCACTTTCCAACAATTGTCTCAGCGCTGTCAGTCTCCAACATGCGCAGTCCAGCCTCATTCATGGTCAGGAACGTTCCGTCGGGGGCAATTAACGTGATGCAATTCGGGCTGTTTTCAATGATGGCCTTGAGGTGGGTCTCCCGCACTGAAAGTTCACGGTTAGCCTCCTCCAATTCGAGGGCCTTTGACTCCAGTTTGTGGATGAGGACCTCGCTGTACTGCCGGAGAATATCCTTCTCTTTGCCAACCAAAGCATTCGCTGGAGACATGTCTCCCCGCGCGGCTTTCTCCAGAACCGCTCTGATTTTGTCCATGAAGGGAGTCGGCTCGGTGGGCTTGACGATAAAGGCATCCGCACCGAGGTCCAGTGCGAGTTGTTCGTCCTTCGGGTCGGTGTAGGTCGCCGTGTACACGACAAACGGGATACGATTAAGCCGTTGCTCCGCTTTCCATTGCCGCAACAGAGTGAAGCCATCCATGATCGGCATGAGCAGGTCGGAAATAACCAACTCCGGCGGATCGGCCAAGGCTGCGTTCAAAGCTTCGGCGCCGTTTCTGGCCGTATTAACCTCATACTCCGTGGAACGCAATAATGCCTGTAGATAATAGAGATTCTCTTCATTGTCATCAACGATCAGGATTCTTTGCATGGGATCGTCTCGTTTCCTGCGCGGAGAAAGCCGGCTACAAATGCAGATGTTTGGCAATTTGATCGATAAAGGTGCTGGGGTTGATCGGCTTTTCGATATAGTCCGTTGCACCCGAAGACAAAGCCCTTTCGCGGTCCCCCACCATCGCATACGAGGTTACCGCAATAATAGGCGTATCTTGAAGTGCTGGCTTCATGCGGATTTCCGCAGCAACCGCGTAGCCGTCGAGCATGGGAAGTTGAATGTCAAGCAGAATCAAATCTGGGCATATCTCGCTGGCCATGGTAACTCCAAGACTTCCATCACGGGCTTCCTGGACAGAGAATCCGTGCTTCTCCAGCAAAAAGCGCATCAGATAGAGATTCTGCTCGTTGTCCTCAATTACCAGAACTGTGTTCTTCATGAGTTTTGTCCCATACCATTGGTAGTCGAACTGTGAACGTGCTGCCCTGATCGAGTGCACTTTCCACAGAGATGAATCCCCCCAGAAGTTCCACCAGTCGTTTGCAGATGGAGAGACCCAGTCCGGTTCCTTCACGCTTGCGAGCCAAGCCGGTGTCAGCCTGGCGGAAAGGCTCAAATATACTCTCGTGGTGCCTGGGATCGATACCGATGCCGGTATCCCGAATGGTGGTGACGATCCATTCATGGTCCAAGCGGCATTGAACGGCCACTTCTCCCCGATCAGTGAACTTGACGGCATTGCCCAGCAGATTCAGCAGAATCTGTTCCGTGCGCCGCTGGTCGCTGTTAATCTCACCCACCTCCGGTGAAAGCTCCGCCCGCACCGTAATCCCCTTCTTTTCTGCCAACGGCAAGATGGCGGATACAGTTTTCTCAATGGTGGGGAGCATGGGAAACGGTGCGCGAAAGATATCCAGTTGGCCAGCCTCGATCTTGGAGATGTCCAGAACGTCATTGATCAACGCCAGTAAATGCCGCGAACTGTTCTGCACCATTCCCAACTGCTTTGTCTGTTCGTCGTTCAGGGGCCCCGCAAGCCCTTGAAGAACGATTCCCGTAAACCCAATGATGGAGTTCAGCGGAGTGCGCAATTCGTGCGACATGGTCGCCAGAAAAGCTGACTTCAACTGGTCGGCAGATTCCGCTGCGTCCCTGGCTTCCACGAGTTCGGCAGTGCGCTGGCGCACACGATCCTCCAGTTCGCTTCGTGCTCGCTCCAAAGCTGCAATGGCTTCGGCACGCTCGTTGTGCGCACGCAGAGACGCAATGCCATGAGCCAGGTTTTTTCCCAGTTCAGCGATAAGTCCGACTTCCGATGTGTCGAAAGCATCGGGTTCCCGCGCGTAAATTGCCAAAGCTCCATAGACAGAGTCTCCCTGGTGCAGGGGCACCGACATAATGGACTCAAAATTGCGCGGCTCCAGTTCACTGTGCCAGCGAGCAAATGTCGGCTGGTCGCTAAGGTGCCGCACTACTATCGGTTTTCCCGTGCGGATCGCCGGACCGATGCTCCCCCTCCCGTACTCATTGTCGGCCCAACTCACATGGATGCGATCCAGAAAGCCATCGCCTTGGCCAGCAGATGCAACAGGACGTACGGTACATGCTTCGTCGTTGTCGGCATAACCAACCCAGGCAAACTGATATCCCGCCTGCCCGACCGCGATACGGCAAACATCCTTCAACAAGGTCTGCTCCTCGGTGGCATGAACCACTGCCGAGTTGCATTGTGACAAAACATGCAAAGCCCGGTGCGTTTGGCGCAGGGCCTCTTCCTTCGCCTTGCGTTCGGTGATGTCCGTGCTGATTCCGCAAAGTGCATGAAACTGGCCGTTGTCATCTCTGAGCGCAACCTTGATGCTGTGATAGCTGTGCGTGCTGCCTGCTAGCAGTGACTGTTCCTCGAACTCCTGTGTCTGGCCGCTGTTCACTACTGCTCGGTCATTGGCCATGAACTGGCTAGCTGCATCTTCGGGAAAAAGTTCTAAATCCGTCTTCCCTTTTGCATATTCGCTGGGGATGTTGAACGACTCCGTCCAGCAGCGATTGACAAAAAGGTAGCGGCCAGCCCGATCTTTCAGATAGATCAACGCCGGCGAGTAGTCCAGCACCGCTTGCAACTCCGTTCTGCTTTTGCGGATCAGCTCCTCCGACCTCTTGCTTTCTGTAATGTCGGTGAGCATGACCAGCATCCCATCGGCTCCCTGCTGTTCATCCGGAATCGGAGTCATCGATATCTTGGTCCACACTTCTTCGCCGTTTTTCTTGCGCAAACGGAGTTCGCTCGCGCCAACGTCCGGAAGAGAAGCATGGGGAGTTTCAGAACAGAAATCGAGAGCACTTCTTCCTGCCATTTCTTTCGGCTCATACCCAAGCATGTGGGCAAACTGTCGGTTGACGAAAGTTGTTGAGCCCTGGGCGTCCAAGGTCCAAATGCCCTCGTTGGCCATCTCCACAATCCGGCGATAGCGCTTTTCGCCTTCCCGCTCAGCCTCTTGCGTCGCTTGTTCCCTGATGAGATATTCCCGCTCTGCCTCTGTTGCTTTCCGTTCAGCAATCACGACTGACAAGAGGAGTCCGGAGGCAGCCAGGGTTGCAAAGAAAAGCTGTAACAGGAGTGCATTGGTCAAAGGAGTGTCCATTGAAAATGGTCCAAGACCGTGCGCGGTCGCAAGCAGGGCAACGGTGACAATAACAGCATTGATCAGAGCGGTTCCGCGAACTCCAAAGCGAATTGCCGCCCACAAGACAAATGGAAAAACCAGCAGCGCCAACACGGTATGGTGAATAGAAAAATAGAGGTGTTCATCGAAGAGCAGCACGCTAGTGAGGGTGGTAAGAAGGAGCAGCCCACTCAGTTCAAGTATCCGAGTAGCTGAGCGCACTTTGAACAAACCGCCCAGCGAAAGAAACAGGGGTGCAGCCAGCAGAATTCCCATGGCGTCCCCCAGATAGTACATCAACCATACTGTTGCCCCGGTAGCCCACGGCTTTACGCCGGAGAAAAGGAGAGCACCAGTTCCAATGGATGCGCTGATCGTTGAACTGAGTACCGCCGCCAGCACGATCAGTCCAAGCATGTCCCGAAGGCGGGTCAGCGAGGTTCGAAAGCCGGGAATGCTGTGGAGCAGGAACGCTCCCGCCAACGCCGCGGCTGTGTTTCCCCCAGCCAGCCCCAGAGCCGCCATGAAATGAAGATGCCAGAGAAAATTGACCAGGAAGGCAGCGAGAAAGATAGCAGGCCAGCAGCGCCATCCAAAAAGCAGCAGACAAGCTAGAGCAACCCCGGAGGCCGGCCAGACCGGGGAGACATTACCAGCGGTGAACGGTACTGCCAAACCGGCCATTCCCGCCAGGAAGTAGAGCACGCCCGTTACGGCTAAGTGTCTGTAAGCCGGAATATTCATTGGAACTCTCGCACAGGTCAAATGTACACCTGTCTGTGTATTCACAAGCAAATATTTACGCCAAAACAACAAGACTGTGGTGTGAAATGGTGCGAGCTGAGTCTTAAAACACGTATTGAAAATCCATTGCTTCTAACTGATTTATATTTAATGTCTTGCAGCCATTATGGAATTAAGGTTTCTTCCTCATCCGAGTCCGCCGCCTTGGGCAGAGGAATGCGAGGAGGATGATCTCTATTGCAGCTAGTGCAACCTGCTGCCACCACGACATGGCCGACCACGCGCTGGCGAGGATACCAGAAAGCAGCGTCAGTGCCACCACGATACACACGATTGTCGCTATGAGTTGAATGGCGTCGGCAGGTTTCACGATACCGAGCATCAGGCCAAGGGCCGCGAGCACGGTGGCGACGATTGCGAGTGAGCCCAGAAGGTTCATCCAGCCGTGTATAAGACTCAACGCGATCATGGTGTTGATTCCTTTCTGCTGAATAAGTATCCTCCGGCAAAGCCGCATAAGCGCTAACTTGTTTATTGCAGTGGCGATCTGATTTTGATACCGTTGGGTGCATGACGACTCCCAGCGCAGCTAACGAGGATTGGAAACTTCTGCTTTCCTTCTTTCCGCCCAACTGGAAGGAACTGGGGCAAGTGACTGGGGCT
>Ga0181529_10006323_pt1 | contig 12055 bp, 8 predicted proteins | sample PEATcosm2014_Bin_36_FD_119763 | JGI IMG/M metagenome (GOLD analysis project Ga0181529, IMG submission 119763) | Peatland microbial communities from MTU Mesocosm Facility, Houghton, MI, USA - PEATcosm2014_Bin10_30_metaG | ecosystem: Environmental > Terrestrial > Soil > Wetlands > Peat | place... | reverse complement strand
GGTATTGGGCAGAGTCACAGACCAGACAGGCGCCGTGATTCCAAACGCATCAATCCAGATATTAAATCAGGCAACGAAGCAGAAACTCACCACGAAGAGTAACGCGTCAGGTGAGTACAGCCTGCCGCTCGTGCAACCGGGGGCGTACGTGTTGACTGCCACCGCTCCACACTTTTCAACGACCACAACCACGATCACACTGGATATCAGTCAGCGCCTGCAAACCGACATTCAACTGACAGTCGGTTCAGAGGCGACAACAGTCGAAGTAGAGGCGATTACACCGCTACTGCAGACAGCCGACGCGAATGTCGGCCAAGTCATCGATCAGCGGCGCATCGCGGAACTGCCCCTTGCGAATGGGTCGCCGTATGAACTGGTCTATTCAACACCCGGCTTTTCACCACCTGCTAGCGGAGGTACTAGCAACAGTTCGCTGACGCCTGACGGATTGCAGGGCTCAACGCCGAACATGGTAGCCAATGGTATGCCCTCTGGATCGACCGAATGGACCATCGATGGCATTCCGAACACGACTACGACAAACGCAAATCAGGGAACCGGGATGGCGATTTCACCGCCTACGGATGCGGTTCAGGAGTTTCGTGCAGAGATCAACTACGACGCATCCTCCGGCCACACAAGCGGCTTCATCGTTAACTCGGTGCTCAAGACCGGCGGCGAGAAATTCCATGGATCCGGATATATGTTCGGGCGAACTAAAGCGGCTATGGCCAATACTTGGTTGAATGACAACTATGCTTCAGGAGCCCAGAAGCCCAAAGCCGACTTTGATTACACTCGCTATGGCGGCTCGTTCAATGGTCCGGTACGTGTTCCGCGTTTTTACGACGGTCGTCGCGGCGGCAGCTTCTTCGCATACTCAGCGGAATACATGAGCCTGACCCGGCCCAACACCGGTACCTTTACCGTGCCTACAGCGAAGGAAGCAACGGGTGATTTTACGGAGCGGCTCGCGCTCAGTGCCAATCCCGCGGGTTCTACCAATCCCTACACCGTGTACGACCCAGCCACGATTGCTTTGGTTGGTGGTGTCTATACCATACAGCCATTGCAATGCGGTGGCGCCTACAACGTAATGTGTTCGGGGCGCATCAGCAAAGCAGGGCAGGCGATCGCAAAGACATTTCCGACGCCTAATGCTACCGGCGCGAATAACGGAACCGAATCGAACTTTACCACCAACACATCCAACGGTGACGTCTATTGGGCGAACATGATTCGTTTTGATCAGACGGTAAACTCTCAGCAGCGTTTCTATATTCGCACAGCTTGGGCGCATAGGATAACAGGTCCCTATCGTAATTTCTGGGATTCTCCGGTTGTCGGCAATAACTACATCGGCGATCCGAAGTCAGGTGTCTTCGACTACACGTGGACGATGAATGAGTCGCTCGTGATGGATCTTCGCTATGGGTACATCTACAACAGCTCAGGGCACACTCCACGCAGTGTGGGTGCAAACCTTTCCAATCTTGGATTTTCAGCCAATGCGATCTCACAATTTTCCTACAACGGCCACAGTGGTATTCCCTTTATCTCTGTAGAGGGCACAGGAAATGCGTACGGTGGGATGCCTGGCCAAGAGACGGTGGGCGATTATCGCGACAACAATATTCACAGTGTATTCGTGAGTGCATTGAAACAGCACAACAGCCACAGCATCAAAGTTGGTGTCGATGCTCGCGCATATCGACTGAATGCCGGAGCGCTTGGAGACCTATCAGGGTACTTCGATTTTGGTGGGAATTACACCGGCTCGAGTACCGTTGGGGGAACAATTCCTAGCGGTGGGCTGTTGGGCGCAAGCTGGGCATCCCTCCTGCTCGGGCAGCCTCAGGGCGGCTACATCGATCGCAATACCACGCAGGCCGATCAATCTACGTACTGGGGCCCGTATGTCCACGACAGCTGGCGCATCTCCGATCGGTTGACTGTAGATCTTGGTCTTCGTTGGGAATACTATGGACCCATTACCGAGCGCTTCAATCGCGCCGTGGGAGGATTCCTGCCCAACGCGACAAATGCCGTTACAGTCGCAGCACAGGCAGCCTATGCCGCCAAGCCTGACGCTTCGCTTCCCGTGTCGTCCTTCAAGGCGACAGGAGGATTGCTCTTCGCGGGTCAGGATGGACGTCGCGGATTCTACCTGGGCTCCCACGGAATCCCCGCAGGTCGCTTTGGTTATGCCCTTAGGCTTCGCGATAACATCGTTCTTCGAGGTGGTTCAGGCATATTTGCTATTACCAACGGGCAGGACGGTCCATCAACTAGTGTCTCAGGTGGCGGCAACGCTTATAGCTTCGGCTATAGCAACCAGACCTCATTTGTACCGACGCTGAATAATGGCCTGACTTTCCTTGCAACTCTCGATAATCCGTTTCCCAACGGTATTACGCCGGTGTCGAGCACGAATGCCGGTGTCAACACTTCCCTCGGTCAGACTGTTGCATTCTACAACCCCAATTTGGAGAGCCCCTATGCGATCCACTGGCATCAGGGCCTACAATTCAATCTTCCTTCGCAGACCGTATTCGAGCTGGACTACCAAGGCAATAAGGCTGTGAAGCTAGAGATGAGCCGCAGTATCAACGGACTTCCAAATCAGTACCTTACCAACAACCCAACTACACCTGATTCTTCCAACCGCGCCTATCTCAATACCCAGATCAGTAATCCTCTTGCAGGTCTGCTGCCAGGTTCAACCCTAAACAGTCCCACAATCGCGCGTTCCAGCTTGTTAGTGCCCTATCCACAGTTCGCCGGGGTGACGGAATTGGTGTCACAGGGTGCATCCTGGTATCACTCGCTGATTGTAAGGGCAGACCGGCGCTTCGCGAACGGCTATACAGTTCAAGCATCCTATGTCTGGGCCAAGATGATGGACGTAGGTAGCAATGCAATCGGCGGCGGACAGAGCTTCTTCTTGAATCCAAGCGATCAGAGACCAGAGCGGGGAATCTCCACCTATGATCGTACCCACCATCTTTCTATTACGGGGATGATGGAACTCCCGGTAGGCCGTGGAAAGGTTCTGTTACCGAATGCCGGCAGCGTGCTGAACCGGATTGTCGGAGGCTGGCAGTTAGGAGCTAGCTATCAGTTCTATACCGGCGTTCCGATCGGCTTTACCACCAACTTTGCTCTTTCCGGCAATATCCGCGACGCTGTTCGTTCCGATCATCCCAAAGTCAGCTCGGCCAATGGGGCTGCGATCAGGTGGTTCAATGCGACACCGTTCAATACCTCTGTTTCAGCAAGTGCATTGCAGGGAAATCTTCGCGTCAACCCCATTTACTACTCTTTCTTGCGCACTGGTCTGACGAACGACCTCAACGCTTCGCTCAACAAGAGTATTCCGATCGTGGAGGGTATCAAGGCGACATTTCGCTTTGAGGCTTTCAACGTGATGAATCACCCCACCATGTGGGGCAGTCCTGACACCAATCCAACCTCCGGCACCTTCGGGCAGGTAACGGGTGGTCCTGGAATGGATCCTCGCATGCTGCAATTCGGCGGAAAAATCACTTTCTAGTCAAATGCAGGGCTGGCTAATCGACGAGTATTTTGCCAATCGCAGTTGCGCTTGGTCGACGCAACTGCGGTTCTTCCTTCCATCTGCTTGTTGCTTGAATCGTCTCCGGCCTACGCACTCAACTGGCGCTTTGTGCGCTCACCGCGTAGCCGCGGACTCTTGTTCCTACCAAGGAGAAAATCGGAAATGCGTTCAGCTTGTATCGCTTTGTTTGCACTTATTGGTACTTCGGCCCTGGCTTTCTCTCAAACTGGCTCTTCAGCTCCGTTGCCTCCTCGCAGTTGGGTCGACAAGGATACAGGACACAGGGTCTTGAGACTGACGGATGAGCCCAATTCCGGTGCCTTCTACTTCAATATCAACGCCTATACTCCCGATGGCAATCAGATGGTCTATACCTCTGCAGCAGGAATTCACGTCCTTGACATGGCTACCTTGAAGACCAAGCTCTTGGTTGCTAATCCGCCGAATTCATCCGGGGAGCAGAATGATGTACCCGGATCTGTCCATGCATTTGTTGCAGGCTTTAAGACGAACTGCGTCTTCTACACTAGGGTCGATCCAGTGGCTCATTTGAAGTCGCTCTACAAAGTCAATACCAATACCGGCGAAGTCCGCAAGCTTGTCGATTTGCCTGTGAACCGGGATGTGGTGACCATCAATGCGGATGAGACGCTTGCTGCAGGTACGTATATCGAAGGCGATGCAACGGGGAAGGAATATGGCTCGAACCTTTCCACACCTGGCCAACCGGCAGGTGCAGGTGACAACCGCATCGGCAGCGCAGTTCAAGGACCACACTATCAGCCGATGAACAAAAGCGAAATGATGGAGAAGCGACTGGCTTCCCGTCTGCCTCTGGTGCTGTTCACGATGCGGCTGGAGCCAGGGCCGAATGGCGAAAAGCCTGGGGAAACCAGGGCTCTCTTGCACTCTACTGACTGGGTGAATCATCTCATGTTCTCCCCAAGCGACCCCTCGTTGCTCATGTATTGTCATGAGGGCTTCTGGCATAAGGTGGATCGGATCTGGACCATCCGCACCGACGGATCGCAGAACAAGCTGGTGCATAAGCGAACGATGGCCAACGAGGTTGTTGGACATGAATTCTGGGCTCCCGATGGCAAGTCGATCTGGTACGACTGGCAGTACCCGATGAGCGAGGACTTCTTTCTTGCGGGCGTTGATGTGAAGACAGGGGAACGCACCGCGTACCACATGCAGCGCAAGGATTGGTCCATTCACTTCAATGTTGCTCCAGATCTTGAACTGTACACTGGCGATGGTGCTGATCCTGCCCAAGGGTCGCATACGCAGGATGCAGAGTGGATTGAACTTCTTCATCCGGAACGCTTCGCAGTGAGCCGGGATGCCCTGAACGAACCGTCGTTCTGGCAGCCCGGTGTCTTTCACTCGGAGCGCCTTGTGAACATGTCACACCACTACTATCGCCAGGAGCCGAACGTGCGGTTCTCACCTGACAAGAAGCTGGTTCTGTTCACTAGCAATATGTTCGGGCCTAGCTATGTATTTGCAGTCGAAGTTGAGAAGACCATCGACGCAGGGGCTGAGGAGATCGTTTCAACGCCCGAACTTGCCCGCAAATTCAATCCAATCGATCCTCCTGATAGCAGGACAGCGCTACCATCCGCCAGACTTCACTGAGGCGTGTGGGTAAGAATCAACAGAAAGAAGCTCAGCCCGAGCTCGTCAGGTTGGATAGGTCCCTGGCGCGCTCGGGGTCTCTTTCGTGTATTTGAGAACGGGTCACTTTGCCGCGGAGACAACCAAAGCGGCTTATACAGCGCTTCTCTTTTTCCGCTTGACCAGTGTTGGACAAAGGCCGGGATCTGTCTGAGCAGTATCCCGTGAACGAAGCCCAGTGCGTTGCAGTATGGGGTGCCCTCAACGACTCTCATGCGCCTGAGATGGTCTGGTCCGCTGATCGATGTACCAATCCACAGGCTTAGTGGGAATGCCCACAGGATATCTCCAGACTTCGACGCCTTCAGCTAGCTGTACGATCCTCGATGACCTCGGGTAGTGGATGGAGAAGACGCATGCTCCCCCAGCCACCAAGAGGCACGCCGCCGGTGTGATTTGCTAATCAACAATGACCAATAACGAAGTGGAGACACCTGAGTCAGGGCATCCCAACTGAGCCCATTTCCTGTGTCTCCGACCCGGTCCTAGATGAGCGTCGATACAAATTGCGATGTTGACGGCTGAAATGGCCTTTCGCCTAGTCACAGCCGTGGGGAACCACCGACTATCCCTATAGAATCCGGAACGCGCTCGTGTGCGTCTCCGGCAAGAATCCTACCAAGTCCTGCTTGAGGTAGTAGCGCTTTCCCAACTGCTCAAGAAGTGCTACAACCCGATCCGTGTGATTCTGCCAATCGATGTCGCACTTCAGATAATTCAGGCGCCCGACCTTATAGAAATCGACGAAGCGGTGCGTGGCCTCCACGATCGCAAGAGTCTCCTCCGTGTTCAAGGCCGGTTCGAGGCTCACCCAGGTCTCAATACCACGCTGGTGAAACGCTTCGAGCGCGGCGATGCGGTCCAAGGGATGAGGGGCACCCGGCTCCCAGTGTGCTGCCATCGCAGAGTCAAGACACGTCAAGGTGGCGGCATAGGCGTCGCCAGACCTGAACAAATCAATGTCGCGCAATGCACGAGTCCCGCCCTTTGAGAGGACACAGAAGCTGAGATTATGAGCGCTCAGGATCTTCAGTGCATCGCGCGTGAGCGTCGTATCGCCACCGTGGTAGGCATCGGTACAAAAGCAGAGCAGAATCTGATCTGAAACACCTGCGCGCTGGCACTCCGCAGCATCGCGGCGAAGTCTATCCAGAAGATCCTTGCGCTCTACGGCACCGGCATTGAACTCATCGCGGCCAATGTGCTGCACCGAAGGTGAAAAACAGTACAAACACCGGTGGGTGCAGCCGGTATAAAGATTGAGCGCCAGGGCTGCATATTCGCCGGCGCGGCCTTTAGGTTTGTAGATTACGCTGTCAGTCGCCAATTTGAGCTGCAGCGCGGACACATCAATGATCGCCATTACTCTCGCCACTTTCCACCGGTTGCCCGGTTGTTTATGCCCTATATCCGGTAGATCTGGGGCAATCAGAAATGATTGCTATGATGCTTTCGTCGCGCCATTGTCAGCCTCGGATAAGCGGCACATCAAGGGCACTGAACTCAGTATCGAGTAAAGCGAATTGAAAAAGGTAGATCAAAAGAGCAAGAATTTTGCGACTTATAGAACTTTTACTTTTTGAACGTTCCGCGAGGAAGTCGCAGTACGAAAGTACCACTCCCAGGGTCGGAGCTATCTATATAAGAAGCGGTCAAGTTTGCGTCTGTGGGCAGCAACAGGATGGCATTCTCTCTTCGCTCTCTTGGACTGATCCTCCAGATGGCATTCCTCGTTGCAGTGGGCATTGCCGCGAGGAAAGCTCTGTGTGAGCTGCCGAGGGACGGCCTGGCATGGCCATCACCTCGGCAGCAACGTCCTGAAATGTTGCCTTGGTGGGTTTGATGAAGTGGTTGCTGCGATTCTGCTCACGAGGGAATTTCTGAGGTTTGCCCTCCGAGCAGATCCGCCAGGATGGGGGCCGTGATGGCGAGCAAGCGCAGCCCAGAACAGCGATGATCTTCCTCTGACTCCAAATCCTCCAGGGAGTAGTAGGTGTCGATCTCTTCAAATTCCGCTTCTTCGTCTTCTGAAGAACCGCGAGACTGTTCGAGAATAGAGGCGAGGAGCAGATCGTCGAGTGCCTCAGTTGAAAGCCACATCGGCGGTGATACAGCCTCTGCCGGTAAGTTTGATTTGTTGTGCTTGCGCCGGTTATTACCCATAGTTTTCTCCTTGTGTGAAGAAGATCATGGCATGAAATCAGTTCATGAATCCGACGTCACGGTTTCGGTTGTAGGCCCGGGCCGACAATCGCACAAGAAGCTCAGTGTGTAACTTCGACAGCGACTCCGCAAACAAGATCCACAAGGCTAATTTTTAGTGCGGATGCTATTCGGACAAGCGTCCGAACGGTTGGAACGACGCGACCGACCTCGATCAAACAAATCTGTGAACGAGTAATACCAGACAACGAGGACAGGGCCTCCTGGGAAAGTGAGGCACGGGATCGCATCACGCGAAGCCTGCGACCAAGCTGTCTCGCGAGTTGGGCGGAAATATCGTTGAGGGCTTGCGCGTGAGATTGCATAGGGTGATTGGGCATGGATTGATCCTGGGATTGGTGATGACTTGGTCTCACGAGGCTTGAAGCAACCAATCTGCAGGCCTCGCGTACTGAGTTGTGAAAGTAGGGGACGGTCGCAGGACGCACCGGATCAGTCGGTAGAAGCTCCAGCCACGAGAGACTGCTCATTCCGAGACTCGATGAGTTTTGCGAATGCGAAAGGCCCGAGCGGAAGGCACGCACACCCCATGCGCTCGCGCTCGCGCAGAAACTCGGCGATTGCGGGAGACTGCCGGGCCTGGAGGTAAGATGCTTCATCCTGCCAAAAGTCGTGGCAATGAAAGAGCGGACTGAAGGCGTGGCGTAGCACGTCGGTGGCGATGAGGCCTGGCGCGACGCGTCGAACACGCGACTGCCAAACGTAAAGGGAGCGGAGGAGATCGTCTTCAGATCCAGGGGCAATGTGGAGGAGCGTGATGACATGCAGCATGCAATTCCTTTCTAGTGATGAAGGCGCAGGTTGGCAACCGCGGCCGAAGGCGCGGGGCGAGGCTTGAGATGTGCGGGAAAAAGAGAAGAGGGTGAAGGTGGCTTTTAGGGATAGGCCCAGATAACATCCGTTATCGTTGGTTATTTATGTCCCGAATTGGGCCAGCCGTGACAACATCGGCGCTCGCCGCGCAACCGTGCCGATGCTGAAGCATTGTGTTACTCTCCCGGCCTCAGCACGTGAGATGTGGCTGACACTTTGGAGGCCGGGAGAGGTGTGGAAGGGGAGGCGCTTGAATGCGGAACAACTGCATCTGAAGTGCTGCGGTTGGCGCACCCAACAGAAGAGAAACTCCGCGTTGAGTGGTCAGTCAGCGGTGGGTCGAGTGCGGCAGCCTTGGACAATCGTGGTAGACCATAGCGGAATCGGCCTAACGATTCCGGCGCGGGCCGCCGAGAAGCTCCGCCAATTGCGGCCGAAGATCGGCAATAAGACGGAGAAGAGAGCGCTGGTACTCGGCCTCCGTTTCGGTGTGATCCGCCGCGAAATATGCGTCGATCCGCTCGAAGTCAACCTCTGCTCGCGCACCATTCGAATCAGCTACTGCAGCCGCGAAAAGCTCTTCTTCAAGCTCCTCAGTTGAAATCCAGCCGGGCGGATCGTACTCGGCGGATTGTCCGGTTGGGCCAGGCTGCTCGCTTTTCTGCTTGTGTATCTTGTCTGACATCGCATACTCCTTTTTGTGCGCCACATGGCTTGGTCGAGGCATCTCGGTGACTCGGACCCGGCTGCAGCTTGCGTTGAGATCGGTGAGCGTAGGCACGTGGCGTGCTTGACGGTGATGACTGGTCACGAAGAGGCGTTCCCCCGCGAACAACCGGCGGTCGAATGAACAGCAGTGTCCGAGAGTCTGCGATTCATCCTCTCGGGAACGCTAATAAATCGGGGATTGGGGCAGTAGCAGGACTCGTGCGGGGCGTTGCCGAGGTTACTGGACTCGGAAAGAAGTCAAAGCGCTATCCGGTCGTTTACTGCATTCCGAATTTTCTGGATGCTGTTTAGGTACTTCGCCGTGGTGGACAGGTCTTCGTGACCAAGCAGCGACTGAATCTGCTCCAGTTCGCCCCCTGTTTCCCGGCAGAGTTTGGCGCAAGTCCTGCGCAAATCGTGCGGGCTCAAACTCTCAATGCCGGCCAAAGCCGCCGCCTTCACGACCACATCCCAGACAGCCCACGCGCTAACCGCAACACCGGTGATTGCACCGCCTTTCCTCATGCGGCGAAAGACAGGCCCGGAAGTGATTGCTGCGGCTGCCGTCCAATCGTCGATCGCCTGTTTTGCCGCGAATGGAACCGGCACGGTCCTAACCCGCCCGCGTTTTCCGATTAGGTCAGCAATGACCCATCTATCCTCGCGCTTCTGAATCAGCCGCAAGTCGATCCCTGCGAACTCTTCACGCCGCAGCGCGCAATACACCAGTACGGAGAGAATTGCGAAATCTCGCTTGCCGATCAGGTGCGTACGATCGGGCACGGCGAGAAGGTGCTGCGCCTCCTCCGGCGTCAGCCAGTGACCGAGCCGAATCCCCTGCTGCGGAACACCGGGGACGGAGGTGATACGGACCGCTTCAACGGAGTCAAGAAGGCCATTCTCGCGCCCTTCGTGTACCAACTTGCGGATGGCGCAGAGCCTCTGGTTGATGGTCGCTGCGCTTAGACCTTCCCCCACCATCGACGCACGGTATTCAAACAGGACCGCACGCGAGATAGGCCGGCCGCAGGCTATCGCGACGAATTCATCGAATGCTTTGGCATAGGCGCGCTTTGTGCTGGGCGATACCACCGAGTTGCAGAGCAGTCCCCGCAGCACGGTTAAAGAACCATTGCGAAACGTGGTGATGGTGGACAAATCGGAAGCCATGAGTTCTCCTTGCACCGGGCACCTATGTCCCGATGAGTTTCTGGTGATTGTTTTGTAGGAAAATGAGGGGAAGCGGAATCGAGAAGGACGAAGTGGTATGCGAAGTGGTGAAATTTTTTCGCAGCTCTACGATTCGGAGGAGAGGTTCGGAAGGCGATGACGAGAGCCGGATCGGGTTCTACTCGTCGCGGTTCAAACCCTGTCGGCGTAGCCATTCGGCGGTACCGTGCGGGTCCAGCCGAATTGTGCCACCTAACCGGATCACGACTCCGGAACCCATTCGACCTTCACGGGCCATGTTGTAGAGATTGGTCGGCGAGCAGTGCAACATGTCTGCGAGGTCTTTGATCTTCAAAGCATGAGTCATTGCCTCAATGCGGTCGGCCAAAGACATTCCTTTAGGGTTATCGGAGGCAGCCATGCGGACCTCCAATCGCAGGCTCGCTGTGGGCGCGGAATCCGAGCGTCGACGGGCTACGCCAAATGACGTCGCCACTAGGACCGTCTACAAGTGTGGCCGCGGCGAGAATACAGATGTCGATCCCCGTCTCGAACTCGTTCTTTCCATGCGCGAACATGCGCCCATTAGAACGCCTTCCTGCGCAGGTTTAGATTGGTGACGGATCTGGACGGACAAATGATCTTAAGTCTCCTAATATCAGCTTGGTCCGTTGCACAGCGGCGGATTGAGACGGACATCGCGGAATTCAATTGTTTGATGATTGAAGGACCACCTGCCCGGAGAAACAGCTTCGCGAACAGGGGCCGTCCAGCAACTGAGGATCATGTGTGCTGGATCACGTCTGTGTGCCCAATCGGGGAATAAGCTGGACCGCGGGAGAGTGACGAGCCGATGGCGATAGAAGAGTTGGCCTTGATCGAAGAAGAACTCGATGTCCATGAATTGCTCCGACGCATTCGCGCCGTGGAGAGTTTTAGCAAGCGGCTGGACAAGCTGCACTTCAAGCAGGAGTTGGAAAAGGTTACGGATGAAGAAGCCGGCTCCTTTCCAACCGTTGAACGATATGTGGACGCTCTTTGGGAAATCTGCCGAGATGCGATCCAATTGAAGTTGAAGCTCCAGCTTGACCGCCTGCCGAAAGCAGAACTGGATGCTACACTTCGCAATTGGGCTTCCATGCCGGATGCATCGGACGAACGCAGGATGGGGGACTTCTACGTTAACAGCGGCACGTCTGAGAAGATTACGCAAGAGATAGCCGAGTATCGTGCGGACATCGCCAAAGAACTCCAGGCGATACGGGAGGGATTGCTTGCGTTCGGAAAGGGCAAAGACTCGCTATTCTGGCCGATTCTCGTAACAGATGTGGACGGGAGGCACGGAAACGCTGCTCCTCAGGCAGAGTGCCATGTTCAAGTTGCTACTTCACTCCCGCAGGAGCAGAAAGGTACAGAGGGTGATTACCTCAAGATGCTCATGGGGTATATCGCGATTGTCATCGCGAAGGAACGCAAGGTGAGTTGGGATCACGTAGCCAAGCGAATTGTAGTTGGGGACTTTGATCGGAACGGCGATACTACTCTGCTACCAACGGATTTTCAGAACAGAATCGTCGAGACCGGATTCGCAGGCTCACTCTTTGAGTTCATCAATATCGAAGACAGAAAGCGAACAGAAGAAATCAGGAAGGGTGCCGATCCAAAGAAGATTATCAATTTCAAGAAGCGTTTTCAAAATCGGTTTTCTGCGGCGAAACAAGCCCAGGAGGAGATCCTACAATCAACGCGCCACGCGAATTTGCGTATTCCGGTCCATGTGGGCACCCGATTCCATTCGATGTGGGCACCTGATTCTGTTTCATGTGGGCGGCGATTCCGCTCTGATGTGGGCAGCATTTTCCGATTTACCGTAATCGGTGC
>Ga0181529_10006322_pt1 | contig 12055 bp, 12 predicted proteins | sample PEATcosm2014_Bin_36_FD_119763 | JGI IMG/M metagenome (GOLD analysis project Ga0181529, IMG submission 119763) | Peatland microbial communities from MTU Mesocosm Facility, Houghton, MI, USA - PEATcosm2014_Bin10_30_metaG | ecosystem: Environmental > Terrestrial > Soil > Wetlands > Peat | place... | reverse complement strand
CTTCTCCCTGGTCTCGCCCCAGAAGACCTCGTAGTTGCGGTTGGAGTTGAAGGGCGGGTCAATGTAAATCAAATCCACGCAGGCGTCGGGCAGCTTGGCGAGCTGTTCCAGATTGTCGCCGCAATACACGACGCGGGTGTCGAGGAGGGCGGAAGATTTCAACCGTGGAGGCGCAGAGGCGCGGAGTGAAGACACTTCCGCAGATTTCGCAGATTGCACAGATTTCTTTTCCGAATCTGCGGAGTTATGTGGCATCTGCGGATGATCGGGGTTTTCTCTGCGTCTCTGCGTCTCGGTGGCTGATTTTGCTTCCGGTTTCTTTGCCATGCGCGGAGTTTGCGGGGGAAAATAGGCGGCGTCAATTCCGGCTTCGGGGGGGGTTGCAGTTTTTTGCGTGGTTCTCGGCTGGCCGGGGTAAGTCAATTGAAACAAACAACCGGCGCAATGAAGCGCCCCTTAACCTGAAAGAAAAATTATGAAAACATCAAACTTGCTCACAATCATCGGCGCGGTCGCATTCGCCGCGATAACCATCAACATCAACGCCAGCGACGCCCTGCTCTCGCCCCGCGCCGCCGGAAACCAGATCACAAAGGTATACAGCGCGAACGCCGATCCGAACCTCCTGGCCGCGAGCCAAAGCGCTTCGTTGACGCCGCGCTCCGCAGGCAACCAGATCACACGGTCTGCCGGCGTGAACAACGACGCAAATGCCGCCACGGCCTGCGCCAAGAGCATGAACGGCAGCCCGAAGGCTGTGGCCGAATGCACCTCTCACACGACCATGCCGGGCTGCAATCCAACGGCTGTCGCGTCTGTAAATTAATGCGGCCATCTGCCGGGTTGTTCCGGCAGGTCATCAATGATAAACTGCGGGCGGCGGACGAAATCTCCGCCGCCCTTATCCGATGAAAAAAGAAAATACCAACCACACCGATGAAAAGCTTGGCGCGCTCCTGCGCGAATCCCGGGTGTCCCCGGCGTTGCCGCCGCGTTTTCAGGAAAATGTCTGGCGGCGGATCGAAGATGCTGAAGCGCCCGCTAAATCAGGCAGCGGCATCGCATGGCTGGAGGCGCTCGTCGCATTGATGCTGCGTCCGCGGTTTGCGTGCGCCACCGTCGCCGCGCTGATGGTGTGCGGCATTTTACTGGGCGCACACAGCGGCGCGCAAATCGCACGGCATGACGCGGAAGCGCGTTATGTGGCGTCGGTCTCGCCGGACTCGGTGCGTTGAGCATGAACCGTCCGCTCGTCATTTTTTTGGGCGTGCTGGTCCTGGGTGCGGCAATTTTCACCGGCTCGTATTTCGCGGGAGAGCGCGCCTGTGCGAACATGATGGGCGGCAAGGATGATTTGAGCTGGCTGCAAACTGAATTTCATTTGAGCGACACGGAGATGGCGCGTGTCCGGCAATTGCATGAGGGTTATCTGCCCCAATGCATGAAAATGTGCGCGAAAATCGCCGCCAAAAAGGACGAGATTGCCGCCGCTCTTGCAAACGGAACGAACGTCACAGCCGAGGTGCAAATGAAACTGACCGAACTTGGCGAGCTGCGCGCACAATGCCAGGCGCAGATGCTCCAGCATTTCGTGGACGTCAGCCGCGCGATGCCGCCGGAGGAAGGACGCCGTTACCTCGCGGAAATGGAACGCATCACAATCGGTTTTGACGGCGACGAGCAGACGATGTCCCCTTCCGCTCATGGAAACAACTGAAGCCGACGCGCGCGACCGGGCCGACATGGAGCGCCTCATTGCAGGCCACGATGTCGCGCTCAATGACCTGATGGAGCGCCATGCAACGCCGGTTTTCCATTTCCTCTGCCGCATGGTCGGCAACGAGGACGACGCAAACGATCTTGCACAGGAAACGTTCGTCCGTGTTTTCAAATCGCGCGACAGCTTCCGCACGGAACAAAAATTTTCCTCGTGGCTGTTCACCATCGCCGCGAATCTGGCGCGCAATCATTTCCGCTGGCGTTCACGGCATCCAGCCCTGTCGCTCGACGCGGAAAGCGACGAGAAAAAGCAATCCCTTGGCAGCACGCTTCCTGCGAATTCACCCTCGCCGAGCGAGGAATCTCTCGCCAACGAACGCGCCGCAGCGGTCCGAACGGCCGTAAAAAATCTACCCGAGGATTTGCGCGAAGCCATTGTGTTGTGCGAGTGGGAGGAACACAGCGTTGCCGAGGCCGCGACGATTTTGGAAACGACGCCGAAGGCAGTGGAATCAAGGCTTTACCGCGCACGAGGAGTTCTGCGCGAGCACTTGAAATCGTGGTTGTGAAGTTAGTCCAACGGATTTTCTTCGGGATGGACAAATTCGCGTGGCGGCTCCACGGCGGCTTCCGCCGTCGGAATTTTAGGAACTATTATTTCTTCGGGCGGAGGCGGTTCGCTTTTCGCGGGCGTTTCGGAAACCGGCTCTGCGGTTTCAACTTTTGGTTCCGGCGGCAATGGAATTTGTTTCTCCACTTCCGTTGAGGGCGCGGCGATTTCCAGGTGCGATTGCGCACGGTGAACGAGCGCGAGCAGGGTGATGGCGGAGGCGGCCTGTTTTTCCGCCTCTTCAATCCGGGCGAACTCGCCGAAAATTTCCGCGCGCACCGGCTCGTCGCGCGACAGCAGTTCCTGTCCGCCGCCGCGCATGGCGAGCAGCACATGGTGTGCGTTGATGGAATCGAGCGGGCGCGCGGGTGCGTAGGCGGATTCGCCGCCGCCGGTTTCGACGATGAGCCGCGCGGCAAGGAGCGTCTGCAAAACCTGCTGCGCGAGTTTTGTCGGGATGCCGAGTTCGGTGGAAATTTCCTGAATTGTCACGGGCGGCTGGCCGAGCTGGAACCGCTGGCCGATGCACGTCATCAGTCGTAGGGCGATGAATTCGCGCCCGCGCTGGTTCACGTTTTCGACGAGTTTGTCCTGCAAATAGGATTTACGATTTTGAAATGCGTAGGCGACCTGCGCGCCGAACAGCAAAATGATCCATGAAAAATAAAGCCCGGCCATGAACACCGGCACGAGGCCGAGACCGCCATACATTTTGCTGTAAGTCACGACGCGCGAGATGTAGAGAAAGCCGAAGACGTTGTTCAAAAACCACAGCGAACCGCCGACAATGCCGCCGACAAATGCCGCGTTGAACTGGACTTTTGTGTTCGGCACGAGCAGATAGAGCAGCCCGAACACCAGCCACAAAATCAGGAGAGGAAGAAATTGAAAGATCAAACTGCCGATGACTGGCATTCTCTCGACGAGGCTTTCCGTGGTTGCCAGGTGCGGGCCGCCTGCAAGTCCGAGCGCGCCGATGATGGCGACCGGACCAAGCGAAATCGCCGCCCAGTAAACCACGATGCGCCAGAGCCAGTTGCGCCCGCGTGCAACGCCCCAGATGTCGTTGAAAGTGGACTCAATGCTGGCGAGCATCCGGATGGCGACATAGACAAACAGCAGCATCCCGATCATGCCGAGCGTGCCGCTGCGCGTGTTCTCCACGAATTCGTGAATCCATTTTGCGGTCGCCTTTTGCGCGCTGACGCTGACGACCGGCGCGGCGGCTGGCAACGCGTCCGTGATGGCTGCGGTTGAATTGGTGTCGGCGACGTAATTGGTGTTTGCACCGGCGACCAGATTTGTCGTCGTGACCGAAGCCGCCGGAGCGTTGGTGTCCAGAGATCCGGGCGGCACGATGTGTGAAACGAAGTTGTCAATGGCGCCGTAAATTTTGTCCTCGCCCTGCGTCTTGAGCAGGCTGCTGGTGACGCTGATGGCGACCACGAGCATAGGAATCAGCGCAAGCAATGTGGAATAGGACAGCGCCGCCGCGCGCGTCGGACAGCGGTTGCGGACGAAGCTTTTCCCGACGAGCACCCAGAAATGGGCGAACCGTTCAAGGCGGTCGAATTCATGCTCCGCGCCGGTATGCGCGCCGGCGAGAATCTTGACGAGGCGTGGAAGTCTCTTTTTTGCCATTGTTGACGGCGGAACGCTAACAAAGCCGCGCGCCAAGTCAAAGCGCCGAATCCACCTTCATAAAAATCCTATCGCAATAAATCCGCTTTATTGCATCGCGAAAATCCACACAATGAAGCCGTTGCATCCGTAGCTCAATTGGATAGAGCTTCTGACTTCGGATCAGAAGGTTGGGGGTTCGAGTCCCTCCGGATGCACCAGATTTTTATGTGGCTGGCGGGTGTTCGCTCTTTATTCATCCGGCCGGTTCGTCTAATCTTTCTGGAGATGCCAGTCGAACGTCCCATAATCATCGCCACGCGCGGCAGCGCGCTCGCGCTCGCGCAGGCCAATTTCATCGCGGAGCAGTGCCGCAAAAATTTTCCGCGCCTGCGGTTCGAGTTGAAAATAATCAAAACCACCGGCGACAAATTGCAAAAAGCTTCAATGGCAAAAGCCGAGGGCGGCCTGCCGAAAGGTCTGTTCACGAAAGAGCTTGAAGTCGCGTTGCTCAAAAACCAGGCCGACCTCGCCGTCCACAGCCTGAAGGATTTGCCCACGGAAGTTCCGGCGGGACTGATCCTCGCCGCCACGCCGAAGCGCGAAAATGTCCGCGATGTCTTGATTTATCGGGATGCAAAATTTTTCTCGCAACTGGCCGAACGAAAATCCGATGAATGGATTCCCGGACAGGGCGCGCTCAAGGGCCTGGCCCCGCACGCCACTTTGAAGGATTTGCCGGCCAGGACGGTCATCGGCACGAGCAGCACGCGCCGCAAGATGACGCTGCTCGCCGCGCGGCCCGACCTGTCCATCGTCGAGATTCGCGGCAACGTGACGACGCGGATGCAAAAAGTCGCCGAGCGCGGGGAACTGGACGCGACGATTCTCGCGCTCGCCGGCCTGACGCGGCTGAATTTTGAAATCAAGCCGGACGGAAAAATTTTAGGCGACGCCGTGCCGGAAGGTCTGCTGGCGACAATTCTGGATGTGGACGTGATGCTGCCGTGCGTCGGGCAGGGCGCTATCGGCATCGAAATCCGCGCGGACGACGAGCGCATCGCGAAGATTTGCGAGCGGCTGAACCATTTCAACACGTTTCATTGTGTCACGGCGGAGCGGGCGTTCTTGCGCGCGATGGGCGGCGGCTGCCAGAGTCCGGTGGGCGCATACGCGGAAATCACCGGCGACAAAATTTTCATGCGGGCGGTTTCGTTTCGCGATGACCAGGCGAAACGCGCCGAGGGAAAACGTCCGATTGCCGGGGCGGCATTGCTCGGAGAGCAGATTGCGGCGCAATTGATATAGCACGCAGTCCACCCTTCTTCCGGTTTCCGGTTCGAAACGGCTTCCATTTGCTTCAAAAATCGCTCCGGCACCCCGGCAAAAAAAGATTGGCATCCAGCAATAACCGGGGAGCACGGCACCGGGCTTTCGCGCATTCTATACTTGCCTGAAGAATGGTTCATCAGGCGATTTGTGCGAACGACCATGACATTTTTATCCAAAACTTTGCTGGCAATTTCGGCGGCGGGATTTATCGCGGGCGGCGTCATTGATTTCGGCCGCTTCAACCTCAACCCGTCGTGGACGGTGGTGCTGCCGGCGGGCGCGGTTTTTTTCGGGCTGTTCATGATCTCGGTCATGATGGCGAAGGAAATGGCCGCGTTTAATGCGGAGGAAGCGTGCAGGCTGGAGCGCGCCGAACCTCGCGCTCCCGCGCCGGAACGAAATGCGGCCGCGCGGCCTGCGGGCGCTTCGTTCAATGAAAGGGCATCGCTCCATGCACGCTGAAACACAAGAACATCTCCACGCGGCGGTCAAAAATTCCCGCACGCATGATTTAACCCATGCGGTCTTTTCCACCCCGCGCGAGTTTTTGGGCAACCATTTTGTCTATGTGGTCGTGTCGCCGCGCGCGCGCGGCCTGTCCATCGGCGTGAACATGAACCCGGACAAGCACTGCAATTTCAACTGCGAGTATTGCGAGGTGGACCGCACCAAGCCGCCGCTGCAAAAAACCCTCGACGTGGACCTGCTCTCCGCCGAACTGCTGCGCACGCTGGGCACGGTTGCCACCGGGGCGATGCGCGGCTTCCAGCCCTATCGCACGACGCCGAAGGAACTGCTTGAACTGCGGCAAGTCGCCTTGAGCGGGGACGGCGAGCCGACGCTTTGCCCGAATTTTCTAGACGCACTCCGCACCGTGATCCACGTCCGCGCGCTGGGCCGCTTTCCATTCTTCAAGATCGTGCTGATCACCAACGCGACGGGCCTGCACCTGCCGCAGGTGCAGGAGGGTTTGAAAATGTTCACGCATCAGGACGAAATCTGGGCCAAGCTGGACGCCGGAACGCAAAGCTACATGGAAGAGGTGAACCGCCCGGAATGCTCGCTTGAGAAAATCCTGGAGAACATCCTTTTGGTCGCGCGGCTGAGGCCGGTGGTCATCCAGAGCCTCTTCCGGACGCTGAACGATGAGGACCCGTCCGACTGGGATGTCCATCAATTCGCGCAGCGGCTGAACGAACTGAAACGCGCGGGCGCGCAAATCCCGCTTGTGCAGATTTATTCGGCCACGAGGCCATCGGCGAATTCCAAGTGCGGGCATCTGTCGTTGAAATCGCTCGCGTATATCGCGCAGCAAGTCCGGGAAATCAGCGGCCTCAAGGCCGAGGTGTTTTAACTGCCCCCGGCAGATACCAAAGCTGCCTTTTCATTGCGGCTCTAAATTCTGCGCGCCGGTGGAAATAAAACTGTCCCGTGGGCAGTGTGAAATAATTTCCAGCAGGGAAAAGTGAAAAACGCTTTGCAGCCTATCCTCATATTAGACCACGGCGTCATGGGATTACTTCTTGGGCCGCTTAAAGGGACAAAAACCAATAACCCGACCCAAACACAAACTTTAGGATACTACCGGGGAATTGGTGGAAGCTGGCCTATCCCGCCTGAACGGCGTGCAGTCGGATTTTGAAACTTGTCCAAAGAGGTTTCAGCGGCTACACAGTCGGGCGCATGAACCGATTCACGCGGCGCGTTTTATTTTTTCTCTTCTTCTTGTCCGGCTTTTCCAGCCTCGTCTATCAGGTGGTGTGGACGCGCATGGCGTTTGCTTCGTTCGGCATCATCACGCCGGTGCTGTCGGTGGTGCTGTCGGTCTTCATGCTGGGGTTGGCGGTGGGTTCGTGGGCTGGCGGGCGATTCATCGCCGTGTTTGTGAGGAAGACCGGGGTTTCCGCCGTATATTTTTATGCGGGCGCGGAACTGCTGATCGGGCTGGGCGCATTTGCGGTGCCCAAATTGTTTTCCATCGGCGAACGAGTTTTGCTGGCGAGCGGGGAGACGGATTCGTTCGGGTATCTTTCGCTTTCGGCGCTGGTGCTGGCGGTGTCCATCCTGCCGTGGTGCGTGTGCATGGGCGCGACGTTTCCGTTCATGATGGCCTATGTCCGTGAACAGGATTCTGAAAACACGGGTAGCTTCAGCTTTTTGTATCTGGCCAACGTGCTGGGGGCGATGTGCGGAACTTTTCTGACGGCGGTCGTCTGGATCGAACTTTTGGGATTTCGTCACACGCTATGGCTGGCGGCTGCGGGAAATTTTACAATCGCCTTTGTGAGTGCTTGCCTGGGGCGGGCGCGACGCCCCGCCGCCGGTCTTTCGGGAAAGGCGGAGGCTCCGGCTGTGGCCGCCCAATCGCTGCAACCGCAGGTTCGCGACGGCCGGATGACAAGAATGATTTTGTTCTCAACGGGTTTTACGGCCATGGCGATGGAGGTGGTGTGGTCGCGCGCCTTCGCGCCGGTGCTGAAGACGCAGGTGTATTCCTTCGCCATGATTGTCTTCACATATCTGGGGGCGACCTTTTTGGGCTCGTGGGCGTATCGCCTGGATTTGCGGAAGAACCGGCGTCTTTCCCCGGCGAAATTAATTTTCGCTCTGGCGCTCACGGCGTTTCTGCCGGTGCTGGCGAACAATCCCAGGTTTGTGATGGCCACCTACTGGACAGCTGACCTGGATTTGAAGAGCGCGATTATTTTGATGGGCAGCATTTGTCCGTTTTGCGCCTTGCTGGGATATTTGACGCCGGGGCTGGTGGACGAATTTGCAGCAGGCCAGCCGAGACGCGCCGGGCAGGCTTACGCCATAAATGTTTTGGGCTGCATTCTCGGCCCGCTGTTTGCCTGTTATATTTTATTGCCCCGGTTCAGCGAACGTTATTCGTTGATTTTGCTCACCCTGCCGTTTATCGCGGCTGGATTTATGCTTCGCAAATCTTTGTCTCTATTGCCCCGTCTGGGGTTGGGACTGGCCATCGGACTGGCGCTTGTCTGGTCATCGTTCTTCTCGGAAGATTTTGAAGGGATGTTGTTCAAAACCTTCCATGACACGACCGTGCGGCGCGATTACACGGCCTCGGTGGCTTCCTTTGGTGAAGGTGGTGGCAAATGGCTTTTGGTCAATGGCATTGGCATGACAAGGCTGACGCCAATAACCAAGTTCATAGCGCACCTGCCGCTGGCCTTCCATAAAGACCCGCCCAAATCGGCGCTGGTCATCTGTTTCGGCATGGGAACGACTTTTCGCTCGGCCTTGAGCTGGAACATTGACACGACGGCCGTGGAACTTGTGCCCAGCGTGACCAAGGCTTTTGGATTTTACCACGCGGACGCCGCGCGTTGCGTCAACGACCCCAACGCGCACATCATCATTGATGACGGCAGGCGCTACCTCAAGCGCACCGCAAAAAAATTCGACGTCATCGTCGTTGACCCGCCGCCGCCGGTCGAGGCCGCGGGTTCCAGCCTTCTCTTTTCCACGGAATTTTATGCGCTGGCCCGGCAGCACCTCAACCCCGGCGGAATTTTGCAGATGTGGTTTCCCGGCGGGGAGGACAAGACATCACGTGCCGTGCTTCGATCCATCCATGAATCTTTCCCCTACGTGCGCCCATTCATTTCCGTGGAAGGGTGGGGACTGCATTTGATTGCCTCAATGGAACCCATCGGGCCGCTGGACGCGGAAAAACTGGCCGCGCGCATGCCCGAATCTGCAAAAAAAGATTTGACGGAATGGTCGCCGTCGCAGGACGCAACCGCCTATCTTCGACTGGTCGTCACCAACGGATTTCCGATTGTTGATTACCTTGATCCCGATCCAAAAATACAGGTCACCGATGACCAGCCGTTCAACGAATATTTTCTGTTGCGCCAGTTAAAAAATAATCCGCCCGCGAATTGACTCTTGAACGGGAAAATCCATCACTTCAACCCGGCCGGCAACGCGCGCGCACGAACCGCATATGAGACGGACTCCCGCTTCATGCGCGAGGCCTGGTGCCTAGCGCGAAAAGGTTTTGGCGCGACCTCGCCGAACCCGATGGTCGGCGCGGTGCTGGAGAAGGACGGCCAAATCATCGGACGCGGCTGGCACCGGCGTGCTGGCATGCCGCACGCGGAAATCGAGGCGCTCCGCGACGCGCAGAAACGAGGCCACTCGCCACGCGGCGCGACACTTTATGTCACCTTGGAACCGTGTTGCACGCACGGCCGCACGCCGCCTTGCACAGATGCAATTATTTCCGCCGGAATAAAAAAGGTCGTCATCGGCTCGACCGACCCGAATCCAAAACACGCCGGAAAAGGCTTTGAGATTCTGCGGCGCGCGGGAATAGAAGTCGTTCACGGAATTTTGGGCGACGAATGCGCGAAGCTGAACGAAGCCTTCAACCACTGGATTGTCCACCGCACGCCGTTCGTCACGGTCAAAGCCGCGATGACGCTGGACGGGAAAATTGCCACGGCCAGCGGCGAATCAAAATGGATCACCGGCGAAGAATCGCGTGCGTGTGGAATGAAATTGCGGCATGGCGCGGATGCAATTCTCGTCGGCATCAACACCGTTCTGGCGGATGATCCGAGTCTGACATTCAGAAGTCAGAATAAAAATTTGCGGCTCCGCCGGATTATCTTGGATTCACTGGCGCGGACACCGTTGGACGCGAAAGTGGTGAGCGATGAATTTGCGGCACTGACGACGATTGTAGTCGGCAAACTGGCACCGAAAAAACGAGTCGCGGCCTTGGCAAAAAAAGTGAATGTCATCGTCGCGCCGGCAAAGAAATCCGCAATCCGCAATCCGCAATCCGCAATTGATTTGCCATGGCTGTTGAAAAAGCTCGGCGCGGAAAATGTCACGAGCCTTCTGGTCGAAGGCGGCGGCGAAGTGAACGCGTCGTTTCTGCTCAGCGGTTTTGCGCAGCGGATCGCATTTTTCTACGCGCCAAAAATCCTGGGCGGGCGCGATTCTCGCAAGGCGGTTTCGGGAGAAGGCGCAGGCAGTCTGAGCGAGGCCGTCCGGCTGCGCGAAGTCCAATGGCGAAAGCTGGGCGAAGATTTGCTGATGACGGCTCGGACGGACTAAACGCGGCTCGACGAAGTCCCGCTTCGCCATTAGAATCGTTCCATGTTCACGGGAATTGTTGAAGAAGCCGGCATCATCGAAAAAATCCAGCCGGCGGAAAAATCCATCGAACTGACGGTGCGCGCGGGCGTGTGCGGGCGCGGCTTGAAAACCGGCGGCAGCCTGGCGGTGAACGGCTGTTGTCTGACGGCGGTGAAAATTTCGGCGCGCGGGAAATTCAGGCTCGTTCAATTCGATCTGCTCGCGGAAACGTGGAGCCGCACAAGCTTTCAATTTCTCAAAGCCGGCTCGCTGGTGAACCTTGAAAGGCCGTTGCGCGCGCGCGGCGAGTTCGGGGGGCATTTCGTGACCGGCCACATTGACGGCGTCGGGAAAATCCTGCGCTGGGAAAAATCCGGGGCGGATCATGTTCTGGAAATTTCCGCGCCGGAAAACGTGATGCGTTATGTCATCGAAAAAGGCTCGATTGCGATGGACGGCATAAGCCTGACGGTCGCGGACGCTCGCGAAAAGACTTTTTGCGTCTGGATCATTCCGCACACGATGAAGGTCACGGCGTTGCGCGAAAAAACAACCGGCAATGCAGTGAACCTTGAGGCCGACCTGCTCGGCAAATACGCCGAGAAGTTTTCATCGCGACGGAGTGTTGGTTGACGCGGCCGATTCGGGCGCGATGGCGCGGACGTATTCGGAGGGGACTGAATTTGTCCGTCCCTTCAAATCCAGAAACACGAAATTGAAACCTTCCAGATGCGGTTTCTGCGCGGCGACGACGTGCCGCCCGTTGCTTAACAGGACGATGTAATGTTGAGGGGCGCAGCCGGCGAACAAAATCGCGCCAAGCGACAGCGCGAAGAAAAGACATTTCATGCGAACCTGTTTTGGTGCCGGCTTGCTTGGCCGGAGCTTGGGACGTTCGTTTTTCGAATCCGTTTTCATTGCGTGGCGTGACGGCCTCGCCTTTGACTTCGCTTGGCGAAGGTTGGTGCCCACGACAGGACTTGAACCTGTATGATTTTACTCACTAGAACCTGAATCTAGCGCGTCTGCCAATTCCGCCACGTGGGCAACGTGTGTTTACAATGATTTTTGCGGCTTCGTCGCTTTCATTTTTTCCATTGCACCCCGTAAAATTTAATTGCGCTTTCATTACAGGATAAACAACCGGGATCACGGAAACGGGAAGACACTTGTCAAACGATGGCAAGTGGCGCTCGTTTCCGAAAGTGCCGCATCTGCTTCAATACGTTATCAGCGGAAACTACTTTGGGAAAGTTAAAATTAACGGCAAGACGATCCGGCTGAGTTTGCAGACAACGGTGTGGTCATCGGCGCAACTGAAACTGAATGTTTTTTGAAAGAGCATCGGGAGAACCGGAACAAGGTTTATCCGCCAAAATTCAGAGAAGTGGTGGAATTGTTCAAGCAGGATCTAGAACATGATACCAAGCTCAAGCCGCAGAGTAAAAAGTATCGCCTCCGGTGCCTCGGCCAGCTGCAAAATACCTGGCCTGAGCTTTGGGATTTGCGTCTCAATGAAATTACCTCGCAAGCCTGCAAAGAATGGGCATTAAAGTTAATCAAGGAAATCGCCTGTCACTACTATAACAACACACTTGGCACGCTCAAACAGGCGCTTCGAGTGGGCATCAAGGCGAACAAGGCCAATGGTGGCGCCACACT
>Ga0181529_10006320_pt1 | contig 12059 bp, 12 predicted proteins | sample PEATcosm2014_Bin_36_FD_119763 | JGI IMG/M metagenome (GOLD analysis project Ga0181529, IMG submission 119763) | Peatland microbial communities from MTU Mesocosm Facility, Houghton, MI, USA - PEATcosm2014_Bin10_30_metaG | ecosystem: Environmental > Terrestrial > Soil > Wetlands > Peat | place... | reverse complement strand
GTGCAGGGGGCGTCGAGGAAATCCACGCCGCGTGCTTTCAAGGCTTTACCGATTTTCCGGCTCTGTTTGGGACTGATGGTGCTGGCGTCCACGACGACCGTGCCGGGGCGTGCGCCTTCGATGACGCCATCAGGTCCGAGAATGACCTCCGTGGCCATGTCGGTATCGCCGACGCAAAGGAACAGACAATCGGAAGCCGCTGCCACCTCCTTAGGTGTACCGGCTGCCGCACCTCCAGCCTCTTCGGCCAGTTGGCGCGCTTTATCGGCGGTGTGGGACCAGAGCGCTACCTCATGTCCGGCCCGAATCAGGTTGCGGGCCATGGGATAGCCCATCAGACCCAGCCCTAGAAATCCCAGTTTTGCCATAGAGTATGGATTGTACCGCTATGAAAAGAACGCCCGCCAGGTGGCGATCACCAAAGAGTGCGTAACCACACCGGCGCGGATGCCGCCGGTCTGCTGGCGGGCGCGTCCGCAGAGCCAGCCGAGAACGGCCGTCAGGATCACCCACTTCCAGCCGCGGAACCAGTAGTGGATCAAGCCGTAGATGGCGGACGTGACGGCCAGGGCCGCCGCGCGGTTGCGGGTCCAGGCTCCTATCCAGGTTTGGAGGACGCCGCGAAAGTAGAACTCCTCGGAAAGGGCGGGAAACACCCACAGCGATCCCAGAAACGCGGCTGCGGGGATCCACAGCGGGCGGGGCGCGGGGAGAAGTTGCGTAGCCTTGAGGAGCAGATTCAGGGGGAAAGCGACCGCCAGGAAATAGAGGAAATGCAGAGCTCCAACGCGCCACTCGCGCGCTGCCGGCCAGAAGCCCAGACCGGTATCGGCGACGCGGCGCTCGAGAATCAGGACCATCACGGTCATGTGGATCACCGTGATGTGGCCCAGGATGATGAGATGCTGCTTGAGAAAATCGGGGTACACCGGCGTCAGGTACTTGCTCACGATGAGGGCGCCGGTGACGGCGAGAAACCCGAGATCGGTGAGAGCCGACTTGGGGAGGACTACGAACCAGAGTCCGATGGCGAGCGCCATGAGGACCAGGCGCGCGAACGCCGTCCAATGAAACGGGAAAGCGCCGCAGCAGCAGGCCAGGTACGGCAGGACGGCGGAGAGGCAGAGGTAGGCGGGAAGGCCGCCGGGCAGGCGGGAAGCGGCAATTCGCTCGCGCAGCGCGGGGAAACCGATAACCAGATAAAATGGGGTTTCGATCAGGAAGGCTGCGATGACCGGCGCGGCCGCCGATATGGGTATGGCCCGCCAATGTGCAAATCCGATGCCTACCGCACCCAGTGCGATCCAGGCGGGCAGCAGGGCCGCCAGGAAGCCACCGAGCGGTTTGGGCATCGGCATCATTCTAGCATTCGTGCTCGCGGCGCCACCGGCGCGACCGCAGGATGCGGAGCCGCCCGCCAATCTGGCCAAGCTGGTGGCTCACCGCGAGAGCGAGACGGAAGCCGAGCGCAACGAATACATGTACCGCCAGACCGTGACCATTGAAGAACTCGACGATCATGGCGGCGCGCGCGGGGTGTATCGCGAAGTGCGCGACGTTATCTTCTCCCCGAAGCACGAGCGCACCGAGGAACTGGTGGGTAAGCCGATCAACGGGCTCAAGCTGCTGCTGCTGACCGAAGAGGATTTTCACGATATCCGCGAGATTCAACCGCTGGTGCTGACGGAAGACCGGCTGTGGAATTATGAAACCAAGTTCCGCGGCGAAGAGACCATGGACGACGTGGATTGCTGGGTGCTGCAGGTGCGGCCTCGTCAGATTCTGGAAGGGCAGCGGTTCTTCGACGGCACCTTGTGGGTGGACAAGAAGGAATACAACATCGTGCGCATGCAAGGGCGGGCGGTGCCGGAGATTCGCACCACGAAAACCGAAAACCTGTTTCCGGGCTTCACCACTATCCGCAAACCGATTGACGGCACGCACTGGTTTCCCATTTATACCTATGCCGACGACACGCTGCAGTTTCGCAGCGGGCCACAGCGCGAACGGCTGCGGATTTCCTACGCCAACTACAAGCGATTCCGCGCGGAATCGACGTTCATTCCCAAGTAGCCCGCCCGCAGGTCAGCCCAGATAATTGAACAGGCTGGTGGTCGGCATCTTTCCTTCCGCCTGAAAGGCGGCTTGCAGGGCGGTGTTTTCCTGGGTCAACTGGGTGGCGGCCTGCGCTACATCGGCGTCCTGGATATTGCCGATCTCGGTCTGCAGTTGGGTGCTGTATTGGCTGGCGAAGGTGTTGGCGTTGTTGATCTGATCTTCCACGTTGCCGTAGAACGCTTCGCTGGTGTTCAGTTGGGCGGAGGCGGCTTGCAGCAAGGGGATGGAATTCTGGACGCCGGTCTGATTATTGGCGAGCAGGTTGAGGCGGAGCGAGTTCAGCGCGGCGAAGACGCTGGCTCCCGGGGTGTCGAAGATCTGCTGGGCGGTTTCCGAGGCGGTGAACTCTCCTCCGCCCGGGTCCTGGACTTGTCGCGTGGCGGTGTCGTTCTGGAGCAGGTCGACGCCGTTGGTGGCGGCGCTGCCGGTAGTGGCCGTCAGATCCAGTTGGTAAGTGGGACTGCCATCCTGGTCGCCGCTGAAAATGTACGATCCATCCACCTGGGTGGCGCTATAGGAGACCATCTGTTGCTGGATGGCGGCGACCTGCTGAGCGAGGCTCTGGCGGCCTTGAGCGGTAGTGGTCTCGCTGGCGCCTTGAGTGGCCAGGGAGACGGCCGTATCCATGAGTTGGATGGCGGCGCTGAGCGAGGTGTCGGCGCTGTCGGCGTCGGCGGTTGCGGTATTGAGATTGGACTGGATCTGGGTGTTCTGTTGTTCGTCGGTTCGCAGTTGCAGCAGCGTCTGGATCTGATCGGGATCGTCGGAGGCGACATTGACGCGATATCCCGAGGAAAGCTCGTTGGTGGCCTGCGAGAGGCTCTCTTCGACGCGGTTCACATTGGCCAGGAAGATCGCCGCGGAAGGGTTGAGGTTGGTGATCATCGTCGTGCCCTATTCTTATGTCGATGGCGTCAGCATATTGATGGTATCGAGGGTGATTTGATCGAGGACCGAGACGAGGTGCGAGTTGGCCTCGTAGGCTCGTTGAAACTCAATCACGTTGACGGCTTCATCGTCCAGGCTGACACCGGTCTGTTGTTGTCGAAGGCTCTGGGCCTGAGCCAGCGCCGATTGGTCCACCTGCTGATTGTTGGTGGCGGTGCTCAAACCCGATCCCACCTGCGAGGCCATGCTGCCGTAGTACTGGGTGTAGCTGGCGCCGGAGATTTCATCGGCCGGATCGGTAGGATCGGCGAGATTGGCCAGGGCCAGTGCAATCCCGTTGGATACTTCGGGTGGACCCGGATCGATGGCGGCCAGTTGGGAAGGCGCGATATCGGGGTTGACGGCCAGAGTCTGCGCGACGTCGGTGGCATTGACACTGCCATCGGCATTGGTGGCGTAGGTGAACAGAGGCACGCCGGGCACGGCGGGGGTTCCGCCGTTGCCGTCGGCGTCTCCCGGAACGGCGTCGGAAATGTTGCCGGAGGTCAACAGTCCGTTGACGGTGTCGGCGAATTGCTGCGCCATGGTGTTCAACTCGCCTTGGTTGTTGGCGTCTCCAATATAGGTGGGCAGCACGGTGTTTCGCAGATTCAGCAGGGAGCCCAGTTGGCCCGACGTGAGGTTGCTGGTGATATCGGAGCCGACGGAGGAGAGGATGTGGGCCAGGGGTGGCGGCGTGTTTTCGCTCGCCGGCGCATCGGCCGGCTGCTGCATTTGGAAGCTGAGCTGATATTGCGTAGCGCCGAGGAGCAATGGAGTCTGGCCCGCCGCCAGGACCGATACCGACCCATCCGCCTGCTGGGTCGCGCTGATGGGAACATATTGCGAGAGTTGTTCCAGGGTAGAGTAGACTTGCGCTTCCAGACCGGCGTCGTTGCGGTCTCCGTTGAGAATCTGGGTATTGTAGCCCTGCAGTTGCCCTACGAGTTGGTTGACCTGAGTGACCGTCTGCTGGATTTGTTGTTCGGTGCTCTGCGTGAGACTCGCCAGGCCGGTGGCGGTCTGCTGAAACGCGCTCGCCACGTTTTGCGCCTGGTTCAGCACGGTTTGCCGGGCGTTGGCGTCGGTGGGAGTATGAGCCCACGCGGAGAAACTTTGAAACAGGTTATTGAGAGCCAGGGGAATGCCGGTATTGCCCGAGATATCGAAGTAAGTCTGCAGGCTCGTGAGGCTGTTGACATCCTGCTGAGATTGCCCGAGGAGGGTATTCTGCTGCCACACGGCCTGTTCGGCGTATTGGTTGCGCGCACTGACCACTTCGCCCGTCCGCACCCCACCAGCGAACCCCTCTCCGACGTTGAACGGCATGGCGTAAAACGTCTGGGTTTGCTCGACATAGCCCGGAGTGGAGGAGTTGGCTACATTATTCTGCGTGACCACCAACGCCTGGTCATACGCGTCAAGGCTTCCAGCCGCCACATGCAGCGCGGAGAGAATGCTGGACATGGTTCTACCCCTCTACCGCCAACCGCCCAGGCCGGACCACCGGGGCAGCCCCATGCGGGGTATACCCTGCCACCATGGAACCTAGGATCCGATTCCAGCCGGAATGATAAGCCGCGGCGTTTTCGAGCAGGCGGCTCGCCAGACGGACCTTGCTCCGGATCTCGCAGATCTGCGCGAGCGCGCGGGGATTACTGGTCGACGATGCCAGCAAGTCCCGGCCGGCAGCCAATTCGCCGATGGCCAGTGACAGCGCGCCGGCCGATCGGTCCAGACATTCGGGGTTAGGTGTGAGCAACAGGTGGCAGGATTGCTCTACGGCTGACTGAGCTGAGGCCAGCCGTTCTGCAACTCCAGCCATCCTTATTTGATTCCCGCCGCCAGCGCCTCGGATACCATCCCCTGGCTGGTCGCCAGGGAATTCGGCTGGTAGCTGCCGTTCCGATATTGCGCCGTCAGACTGGCCACGCGGCTCTCCCGGTCCGACCCATACGCCGACATGGCCCTGGAAAGGCTCCCCAGCGTGCTGGAGAGTTCCACCTGGTCACCGCTGCTGGTTCCCGCTCCGGACCCGGAGCGGACGCTATCCTCCCGGCCGACGCGCTGTGTCTCCTGCGCGTGCCCCGACTCTGCCGCTGCCGGTAAATTTGTAAGATTTCGATCGTCGACTCTCATACCCAATCGCCAACCTTTGCCTAAATGACATATCGGCTGGCAGGTTCGACCTCTTTAGTTCCTTTTGCGGGAAAAATTGAAAAATTCGACTAAAGTTTCCTCCTGTCCCGCCGATTGCTACTTAGGAACGGTCATGCCTGTCACTCGATTACTATGGATTTGCGGTACTGCCCAGCCTCCCGAGGCTGGTCCGGCGGCAGGTTGGAGCCTGGATCACCAGCCCCCCACCGGCGCTCTCGACCGGCTCCGCCACTCCGTGTATGACGCGGTGGTCGTGGACGGATTTGTCGGAATCCTACGCCCTGAGGAGTTTATCCAACAACTTCATACACTTACGAGAAACACACCGATCCTGGTCCGGGGTGTCGAGTGGCCCGGTCTGGCCGATCGTTTCACCCGCATGGGCGTCCTCATCTTGCCGCCCGAAGAAGAGGATACCCTCGCCAGGGTTAGGGTCGCCATCGATCAACGGGTTGGCCGGGGACTGATCCATCTGGCGGCAGCCGTCGACCGTGAGGATTGGGAACGGATGCTGGTGGGGAGCAGCGCGCCGATTCGTCAGGTTTGCCATATCGTGCGCATGGTGGGCGCCCGGCGCGCCACCGTCCTGATTTCGGGAGAGACCGGCACCGGCAAGGAAATCGCCGCGCGAGCCCTCCACATGGCCGGGCCACGGCGCCAACACCCTTGGGTTGCTATCAATTGCAGTGCTCTGCCCGGCAATTTGCTGGAGGCCGAGCTATTCGGACATGTGCGCGGCGCCTTTACCGGAGCCATCCAGAGCCGGATGGGCCGCTTCGAGCAGGCTCAGGGAGGAACCCTATTCCTGGATGAAATTGGCGAACTACCCCAGGAACTTCAAGCGAAACTCCTGCGGGTGCTGCAGGAACGGGAATTTCAACGGCTGGGCAGTTCGGAAACCATACGCGCGGATGTCCGGATCGTGGCCGCCACCAATCAGAATCTGCTGCAACAAGTCGAGTGCGGCCGCTTCCGCGAGGACCTGTACTATCGGCTCAACGTGGTCCCGCTGCATATGCCCCCGCTGCGCCAGCGGCCCGAGGATATCCCAATACTAGCGGAGCATTTCGTGGGGAAGATCTGCGCTTTGGAGGAAGTTCCGCGGAAGCACCTGGGCGGGGAGGCGCTGGACCAGCTCACCGCGTACTCGTGGCCGGGAAATGTGCGGCAACTGGAAAACGCCGTGGAAATGGCCGTCGCGATGAGCGGCGTCCGCGCCATCCTCACCGCCGCCGATTTTCCCCTCCCGCTGGCTGCCCGTACCGTTTCGGCGCCGGTGGTATCGGTGCCCGACCAGGGGCTGGACTTCGAACAGACCGTGGCCTTCATCGAACGCAGCATCCTGGAACAGGCCTTGCGCAAGACCGGCGGCAACAAGAAGGCTGCCGCCGAAATGCTTCGTCTCAAACGAACTACGCTCTCGGCTAAGGTCCGGAGCCTGGAAACCGAGGCCACTTGCAACTGAAGTTGACAGTAAGTAAACAGTTGACAGTAGACAGTAGACAGTAAAACCAGCTCTGCGCTCCCGAGTGATCGGTAGAACTGTTTGCTGTGAACTGTAAACTGTAAAGTCGTTACCAGACGTAGTCCTTGGCAATCGGGCGTTTATCGTAGCCGTCGAGTACGTGAACCACGCGGATTTTCTTGAGCGACACCGGGGAGAGCTGGCCGATCGGAATATAAATGATGGTTCGGTCGGCGCGCGACGCGATGGTCTTGAAAATCGACCGCGGCGGCCGGGAGGCGACGTACACGACGTAGTGTTGCTGGGAATAGTCCAAAGCCGCCAGGAGGAGCCGCTCGGATTTGGACTCCGCGAACTCATAGTCCACGTCCTGCCAGACATCGTAGAGGCGGCGTGGTGGAAGACTCATGAGAAACCCGCCGTATTCCGCCCTCCCGATCCCCGGCCCGACCAGATTGTCGAAGGGAAACGTGGAATAGAAGGCCATGTCGGATTCGTTCTGGTTCTCGCCCAGCCAGGTGGTCATGTAGGAATAGCGATTGTCGCGGTCTTCATCGAAGATGACGACCACGGCGCCGACCTCGCCGTTGATCTTCTGGAACTGGCGTACGTAGATGCGCTTCTCGTACCACTTGCGAATGGTTTCGCGCAGGTCGATGCCGTCGAGAATCGAAGTCGTGAACGGCTCGACGCGCACGCGCTCTTCCGACAGGATGCTTTTGCCCTTCTTCTTCAGGAAGCGGCCGTAATCCTCGATGACCAGGTCCTCGGGCGGATAGGAGCAGATTCCGGAGCCGTTCAACTGGCTGGCCCACTCGCCGGCCACTTTTTCTTTTTTGCGAGGTTTCAGACCGAAGGGCCGCAGCCGCCGCTTGGTGCTGGGAAGCCGGCGCCGCAGCCGGATGCGCCGCGTGTCGCGCCACATCTCTTCCCCCGAAATCCGCACGGTGAGCAGGTCCGACTCCACTTTTTGCGGCGGATATTGTCCGGCCGCTTCCCAGACGTCCCAGGCATAGTTATCGTCGGCGATGCCGCGCGCCGCCACGGTGAGGTCGAACACCCCCGCCGCGAGGGCGTCGCCGGCCAGCGCCAGGTTGCGCGAGTAGCGCGCCAGCAGCCGCCGCTGCCAGTGCGCGACGCGTTCCCCGGTCGACGCCTCATAGTTCTTTTCGGCCTCGCGAAAGACCGCCAGTTGCGCATGACGCCGGTCCACCAGGTTGGCGTCCGTCATCAGCTTGCGGAAGCACTCATAGCGCCAGGCCAGGAGCGGGTATTCGATGGCGATCTCCGCCAACGACTCGGGATGAGGGTTGAGCACCTCGACGCCATCGCGGCGCACCGGGGCCAAGGGCTGCGCCTGGGGCTCTTCCATGGCGTCCAGCACCGGATCGAGCAGGTTGAGCGACACCACCACGAACACATTCGCCACCGGATTAGCTCCCTGCAGTTTCCAGGCAATGCCCGCGGCGTGGCGAGCCAGTTCCGGGGATCGCGGCTGCGGATAGACGCGATATGCCTCGACATAGCGCGCCAGGCCGATGTGGCGCACCGCGACCGAATCCGGATAGGCGTCCTTGAGGTGCGGCCGCTGGCCGGCATCCGGGTCGGCGAACACGATTTCGGCGCCGATCTCGAGCCCGGTACGAATGGCTTCGGTGAACGGATCGCCGGGCTCGACGGCGACGTAGATGGCCTGGTCTTCACCGACGGACTCGTCGGGGTAGAAGATCAGCGACATTTCCGGGAGGCGGCGCACCGCACCGATCCAGGCGTCCTGCAGAGTTACGGGGAGTTCCAGGGCGACCACTTCGGGACGGTCCCGCAACAGCGCCTGGCGCACTTCGATGGCGAACTCGATTCGCCCCGGCACCACCGGAAAATACGTAAACCGCCCGCGCTGCAGGCTTCCCGGATCAGGAATCGGAGGAACGGTTTCGCCGGACATAGCGCAGCGCTTCCTCTCCCAGAACCTGCGCGATCGAGATCTCCAGCGCCTCCGTTTCGTGGGTCCGCTGGGTAGCCAGGCTCTTCAATTTGATGGCAAACCGCGCGACGTTGATGCCATCGCGTACGGTGTACCGTTCGTCCGCCGCATGGGCCATCTGGAGAAAGTCGGTGACATAGTTCAGGATGCGCTCTTCGGCGAACGGCAGGTTCTCCTTCAGGATGTGGAACTCCTCATCGCGCTCCGGAAAGTCGATGAAGATCTGCGGCTGCAAGCGCGAATGAATGTACTCGGGAAGCTCAAAGGTAGAGGCATCGTCGTTCATGGTGGCGACCATGCGGAAATGGGGATGCGCCTTGATCTTGATGCCCGCCACGATCGACTCTACGTAGCGCCGGTTGTCGAGGAGCGGAGCCAGGCTCGCCCAGCTCTTCTCGCTCATGCGGTTGCCCTCGTCGACAATGGCAATGCCGCCGCGCAGCATGGCGGTGACGAGCGGGGAGGCGACGTAGCGGAGGTTGCCTGCGCCCTCGATGACGGGTGTCACGAGGAGATCTTCGGGGCGCGTGTCCATGGTGGCCTGGAGGATATAGACCTCGCGCCCCATGCGGCGCGCCGCGGCGTAGGCGAGCGTGGTCTTGCCGACGCCCGGCTTCCCCAGGAGACGCGGATTCATCGGCAGATCCTGTTCGTTGACTACCATCCAGGCTGCCAGCAACTGCCGCATCAGTTCATCTTGCCCCACCCATTGGACCGCGAGTTCGTCCGGATGGGCGAGGTACAGGGTAACGCCTTCGATCTCGACGGTCATAATCTGTCTTCATTATCGATCACGGGAGCGGCGCGGCGCGAGTTTTCGCGATTTCAGGGCTTCGGGGAGTGGTGCGGACGGAACAGGAGGGAGCGTCGAGGGCTCAGACGCTGCTGATGACGATCGTATGGACCTTGAGGAGCAATTCGACTTCCTGGCGGGGCAATTCCAGCGCCGCCGCGATCTGATCGGGACGGTCGCCGCGACGATGCATGCGCAGCGCCTGGGAGCGCTTCACCACATTCATTCCCGGCTTGGGAACTCCCGGAGCCAAGGTGAGCGCGGGCTGCCGCTCCAGTTCCCGAAGCAGCGCGGCTTGCGCGTCCAACTGCTCCCGCAGGGATTCGAACCGCGACTCGGATTCCTCGCGCGTCGACTCCATCTGCGCTTCCACCGACCCGGCCAGGACCCGCACGTGCCAGACGGAGAAGACACCCACGACGATGCCGGTCAAGGAGAGGGCGGCGGCGGTTAGTATGAGAATGGAAATCGCGGTCATCGCAAGCTTCGCAAGCGGTCTTGACGGCTCGCAATCTCCTGTATGCGGACGCCGTAGTTGCCCTCCACGACAACTACCTCGCCGCGCGCGATCAGGCAGCGGTTCACTAATACCTCGACCGGCTCATTGACGCCGCGGTTGAGTTCCACAATGGAGCCGGTGGTGAGTTTCAGAACGTCTTTCATGGGAAGCTGGGTGCGGCCGAACGAGATGCTCACCGGAAGGTCCACCTCCAACAACAGATCCATGGTTTTCGAATGGAAGACGGGAGAACCGGCCGGCCCCTCCTCGACGTCCTGCCGGCGGGCGGCGCGAGGGGCCGTGTCGGCGGCCGGAGGCGGGGGTGTCAAAATCAGCTCTTGCAGTTTGGGACTGAAGGTCACCAGCAGCGGGGGCTGGTTACCGTCGCCAAACGTCATGGTGACGAGCGCCCACTCCCGGGTGTCGGCCTCCGGGGGATGCTCCCGGCCGGCGTCGCAGGTCACTTCGCGGCCCAGCAGTGCGCCTACCGAGCGGGCCATCGCCGACAGCGATTGGCCCAGAATCTCCAGCCAGGTATTCCGGGCCTCGCTGGTCTCCACGGTTTCGAGCCCGGCCGCTTTCAGGGTGAGAGTACCGGCATGCTCCCAGGTGGCGCGCGGCGCGGAGACCCAGACGATGGCTTCGGGTGAGACCTGCAGCGGCTGTTCCCACCAGAGGACCTCGGCTTCGGCGCCCGCCTCGGCGGGGGCGACCTCCGCCAGGGTTCCGCTGACAGCCTGCCAGCGCACCGCCGGCCGCTGGTCGGTCATCGATTCGAGCACCTGGGCCAGCGTCTCGGCCCACTGATCGAGGACCTGGCGCGAGGACTCGTCCGAATCGATGCGAACCTGTCCGCTCCGCTCGCCCGCGCTCATGCCGTGAGGGCTCCTCTCGACGCCGGCCACTGTCCCGCCAGATGGCTGCGCAGCCTGAGGATCGCCTGCGACTTCAGTTGCGAGATGCGCGACTCATGCAGGTTGACGATCTGCGCGATTTCGCGGAGCGTCAGTTCTTCGTGGTAGTACAGGCTCAGCACCGTGCGTTCGATCTCGGGGATTTCATCGATGTGCTTGGCCAACAAGCGTTCCAACTCGGAGCGCTCCAGCAGGGTGGATGGCAGGTTGTCCTGCGGAGCCGCAATGTAGTGCAGCAGGTCCTTCCCCTGGTCGTATCCGGCGCACTCCAGGCTGGCGATGTTCAAACCGCGGATTTCCACCAGCCATTCGTGATACTCGACGATGGAGATTTCCAGCTGCGCCGCGATTTCGTCCTCCGTCGGCACACGCTGCAGCCGCTGCTCGGCGGCGGCAATGGCGGCTTCGATCTGTTTCGCCCGGCGCCGCTTCTGCCGCGGCGCCCAATCCAGACCTCGCAGGCTGTCGAGGATGGCGCCGCGAATCTTGTACTCGGCGTAAGTCTTCAGCTTGACGTTGTGGCTGGGATCGAAGTTATCGATGGCCGAGATCAGACCGAGAACGCCGGTGGAAACCAGGTCCTCGAGGCTGATATTGTCCGGCAATCGCTCCTGGATCCGCCGGGCGATCAACCGCACTTGCGGCAGGTGCTCCAGGATGAGCCGCTCCCTGTCGTTTTCCGGGATCGCTTCAGATGCCGCGTACGAGTACATATGCTTCCGCCATGGTTGGATTACTCACCCCAGCTTGGCCAGGCTTCCGGCGCGGCCGGAAGGCGCGGCCAGAATCAGTTCGCTCAACCGGTGCTTGCTGGCCTCTTCCAGGTCTTCCGGGATCCGTTGGCCGGTCGCGAAGAACGAGAGCGGTTTCCCGGTACGCGCCGCCTCATTGAAGATGGACCCGAACGTGGCCGTTTCGTCCAACCGGGTAAACAGCAGGCGCTGCGGCCGAAAGACTTCGAAAGAATCCACCATACGGTGAAGATCGGCGGATTTCATCGATGCCGATAGGACCAGCTGGGTGTCGACTTCCGGCCGGGTTGCCAGGAACTGGGACAGACCCGCACAGCCGGTCAGATCTTCCGCCGTCATGCCGGGTGTGTCGATGAAAATCAGATCTTTGCCCCGGTTCTCCTCAATGGCCTGCGCCAGGGCTGTCACGGTCTCGAGCACCTGCACGCCGACGCCGAGAATGGCCGC
>Ga0181529_10006317_pt1 | contig 12064 bp, 9 predicted proteins | sample PEATcosm2014_Bin_36_FD_119763 | JGI IMG/M metagenome (GOLD analysis project Ga0181529, IMG submission 119763) | Peatland microbial communities from MTU Mesocosm Facility, Houghton, MI, USA - PEATcosm2014_Bin10_30_metaG | ecosystem: Environmental > Terrestrial > Soil > Wetlands > Peat | place... | reverse complement strand
TTTAGAGAAATAATTTAGCAAGGATAGATTTCTACAGCACAAATGATATTTTGGACTAAAAAGAAAAATCCCAACCAAATTCCAATTTTATTCTGCTAACAAGCTTAAGCTGTTGATTTGTTTGATATAATAATTATTTGTGTTACTATAAATATTTCAACTGCAATTTAGTAATTTCCATATAATATTCATTAAGTCACCTTATGCTGCAAAATAGGAATATCCATATTGAAGACGATATAAATTGCAGGTCTTTACTTGATAAGTGAGTTGCTTATTGTACATATCCAAATATTTTATGCTTATAAATATATTCTAAATTTCAATCCGGACTTTCTGCTATCCTAAACTTATAAATATCCCGCTTAGATTATCGCCGTTTTCAGCAAGACCCTTAGTATTTTCCAACTCTTCCTTTGCTATCTGTAAATAAGATGATGCGGTGGGAACATTGGATGCACTAACGTGTTCAGCGGCATAGATCGCCGATGTGGAAGCCTCCTTATTTAGCGGCACGCTGCTTCCGCACCATGCAATCACTGCAGCGGACAGAATACTTCACACTAATATTGCCATGTTCAGAAGTTTCATTGAATACTCCATTCGATTTTTTAATTAATATAATTTTCAATTCTTGTTAACCAAGAACGGGAAATATCTTTTAAAGTCAGGGTAATGTACCGTTGATAAACCCGGAATCCAATCGGGCAAGGTATAAAAAAGGGACGACATCTTTTCGGTGAGTAATAAGATGACTTGGACAAAGTGACATTGTTTAAGAATATATCGTTCTTATATCGTTCGGATGAAAAGATAACTAATATATTTAGTAAGGTGTAATAAAATAGCTACCCCACAATTCTATTTTCAAGGAGATATCTACCAATTCGCAAACTATTCTCAATTTGATAATAAAAGTTAAAAACATTTTTTGTAAATAAAAATTTTTCACAAAATATAATTTACCGTTATCTTCTTCGTCCACCACCGCTTCTGCCTCCGCCTGAAGAACGATCCGATGAGCCATAGCTTCTTGGTGCAAAGTAAGCGCTACGCTGCGGCGCCGATCTCAAGTTTCTTCTGGACGAGTTAACGCTGTTATTGTATCTTCTTTGCATCTGGGATGTCTGACGGCTCACACTGCGGTTATTTCTGCCGCTTGTTCTTGATATGTTTCCAGCACTCGATACAATACGGGAAGTTCCCGTCTGTAAAGTTCTTGCAGTGGTTTTTGGAATACTCTTATTAGAATTGATACCTGAAATATTTCTGAATCCATCGTTATTTCGTATGTTTCCTGTACCGCGTGTTCCTATAAATCCGCTATGCCAGTAGCCATACCCATATCCTCCATAATAATGATTGTGATAATAGGGATAAAAGCCAAAGGCGCCATAATAAAAACCGGGTGCAAAAGACCATATTCCGTAAGGATCCCAAAAGAACGGATCGTAAAATGGTGAGTCCCAATAAGGACTTGAATAATTATTTACAATACCATCACTGAAATCATGGTTATTTTGGTCTCCATAACTTGAATCGGGATAATTTTGATTTCCGTACTGGTTGCCGAAATTTGAATCGACAGGGGCTTGATTATCCTGTGTACCTCGATTTTGACAGTAACTATAATTTCCGACAAACAATAAAGCGACAGCCATCAAACAAAACCCGCTTAAAAATCTAATGCTTTTCATCTTAATCCTCAATTTAAATAACGTTTTCCTCTAATGTACATTATAGAAAATCATATTGAGAAGTTATGTAAGTTTTACGATTATTTAAATCAGGCAAAGGGATGAAAAAAGGACTAATTCTTTTGGGTGAAGATAATTGAATAGAATTGCAAGCTGATTAATCACGATTATATTCTAATGCTATGATTTACTTTTTATTTATCAATTTTTACTATCAGATTTTTCTTTCTGCCGCGTCTTTGACACTGCAGCCATAATTCCTAAACCGATAATGATAATAACACCTATAAGAATCCAAATTGCGGGAGCATGCAATTTATAAGCTGTCAAAGCTAATCCAACGGCGACAAATGCACTCCCTATTAAATATATTACAAGATTTGACATCTATATTTTCCTTCTAGTTTAGACTTCATTTAATGACTTTAACATTTGCGAATATAAATTCTTCTTCACATGAATAGTTTTCACTTTTCGTCTAATTATTTATAACCAACGAGTCATTCATGTTTTTGATATTACTTTTTGATAAAAGAGTAATGGAATACAATCGTTTTTAGGGATGAAAAAAGGACTACATCATTTGCGATAAGCAATATAATGACATGGATTGTCGTTAAAAACATAATAACACTTGTTAATATACGTATCATAAAAATTGCCGGTAAAAAGGATTGTATTTATTAAGGTAATATTTGTGACCAGGGTATTCTTTAAACCGGCATTTACTGCCATCGTATTTTTTGCTAAGTTAAGCTTTTTTAATCCTTTAGTCTTTTCCAGATCTCAAATATCTTAGCAATTTGTTCATGCTTCGTCATATTTTAGGAGCGTGATCAACGATGATCTCTACTCGTCTATTGTCCGCTCTGCCTTCGGCAGTTGCGTTGTCTGCTACCGGACTGTCTTCACCAATTCCATTGGCTATAATCAGTTCATCCGGGTAGCCACGAGATATTAAATAAGAGCGTACTGCATCCGCACGGCGCTGCGACAAGTCCTTGTTGTAGCTGAAAGAACCCTGCGAATCAGTATAACCTTCAACGGTGAGCTTTCGCTCTTTAGTAGTCAGGAGTGCATCGGCAACATGGTTCAGCCTATCCTGTGCCGCCGGCAAAAGTTCTGATTTATCCGAAGCAAAAAGAACACTGCCCGAAAGAGTAATTACAAGGCCGCGTTCTTCTTCCTTTACAGTTGCCAGTGTATCAAGTTCTGCTTGAGATTTAGCCGCTCTTTTATCTGCATCGAGCCGTGCTTGGTGTTCTGTGGCAAGCTGATCTGATTTAATTTTAGCTTCATTTTCAGAGTTAACCAGGTTTTCTTTAGTTTTCTTCAATATTTGGGTTTGAGTTGCCTGGAAATCCAAGTTCGCTTTTGCGGTAGCAGCATTTTCGGCAGCGGTTGTACCGAGCGCTTCAGCCATTTTTGATTTACGATCTGCTACATAGGAAAGATCACGCGTTTGGAATGAATTAGGGTCATCTTTGAAAGATTTCTCAGCAATTTCAAGTGCTACTTGTGCTTTGTGTAAATCTGCAGGTACTAAAGTTGCGGCTTGGCTCATGCTGGCATGCTGGTATGACTGACGCGCGTTGATGAGTTCTGCAGGGGGAGCACTAGCGCAGTCAACAAGTAGTCCGGCAATTGCGATTACGGAAAGATAAATTAAATTTTTCATAGTGTTCCCGTTTCTTGAGGTAATTGATTGTCTTGTCGGAGCTGTCGTACACGCTCCAACGCCTTTATTGCTTCCTTCTTGTCGGTATCGCCGTGAGAAAGAGCTATTGCTAATTCGGCATCAGCTTGAGAACGAGTCAGCATTGATTCAGCTTCTTCCTTATCGCCTTTTTCAGCAAGACCCTTGGCATTTTCCAGCTCTTCCTTTGCTAGCTGTAAATAGAGAGATGCGGTGGGAACATTGGGTGCGCCAACGTCTTCAGCGGTACGGATCGCCGATGTGGAGGCCTCTTTATTTAGCGGCACGCTGCTTCCGCACCCTGCAATTACTGCAGCGAACAGAATACTTCCCGCTAACATAGCCATGTTTATAAGTTTCATTGAATACTCCATAAGATTTGTTAATTATTATAATTTTCAATTCCTGTTAATCAAGAACGGAAAATATCTTTTAAAGTTAGAATAATGTACCGTTGATAAACCCGGAATCCAATCGGGCAAAAGGATGAAAAAGGAACTAAGTCCTTCGGGTGAGTAATAAGATGACTTGGATAGCCGTAGTATATAATAGTACTTGTAATTATTCGTAGATTGAATCGGATGAAAAGGTAATTGGCTTCCATGAAATGCGTAAAAAAAAAGCGCCCTAAAGATTTCATGGAAGTATGACGTTCTCCCTACAACTCAAAGTCTTGGAGCCACATTTAAAAATCCCGCTTAGATTCAAGTTACAAATCTTTTAGGAGTAATTTTTGTTTGAGATATATAAAGCCGAGAGTACTCAACAGACAAAATTTATTATTCCAGTAAGAGCATATATTAACAATATTGCATTTAATGTAAAAATTAAAATTGTTTATGAAAAAGCAAAAACTCTTTATTTTAAGCGGACTAGAATAGAATCGAAACCGAATAAAAAGCTGAATTATTTTTTATTTAGATAAACCATTCTCAATAAATCGATTATCTATTAATTTATAAATCAATTCTATACCGGTTTGTTTTCCAAGATTTCTACTATATTTTTTTTCTATGGAATTGTTCCAATGCTCCATTACACCTAAACTTTTGCATCTCACATTTTCATGTTCAGGATCATAAAATGTTTTCGATGGAGGGTTGTAAGCCAGTGCGGCTTCAACAAGGTAGCTGTCTGCATAAGAAATATCGATCATGTCGGGCCATTCGGAGCTTAAGAAATCGAGTCCAACCGCATCGATTGCCACGCCATCCTGGGATACGAACAAACTGCCGGGCCAGCTATTGTTGAACGGGTTCATCTTCCATTTAGGAGTCGGTATACCATTAACTGACTTCGAACCATAAAGGCCATCTATCATAAACAAAATAGTCTTTTCGCCCAGATCTTTGTGCGCAAGGAAATCGACAAAGGTTATATATTTTGGTTTTCCGTTTTTGTCTTGTTCAAAATTATTATGAAAATTCTTTCGCCAATCTTTATCAATATTAGTTGCACCGTAATAATTTTTGCCACAAAGAGTTACTCCTTGTCCTACATGCCCCTTCAGAAGCGCCATGTTTATTATATAGTCGGCTTCGATCACACACTTTGCCAATCCTGAGCAAGTTGACCATTATCAACAGAATATTTAATTGCGTTCTCAACATAATCCGACTTCATTCTTCCGTCACCCCCGGCATTATCAACAAATAATACATCCGGAAATTCAGAATGACACTTATTAAATACATTATCGGTGATAAACCGGCTTGCGTCAAATACGGTAATATTTTTCTGCGGAACTTTTGCGTAAAGAATTAAACTTCGGATAAGCGCATAAACAAGCTGCGGCGAAGCATTAATATTATTGTTATCAGCGTGTGCATCAGTATTATTTTCATTTATCTTGATTGCAATCTTCTCGCCTTTACTGTAACCTCTCCTCGCATTTTTTTTAGTAAAATTAAAATACCGGAATAATTCATTCCAGGATTTATTTTCATTTGATTTACCTGTGAGCGAAATAAGAGCATTACTAAGCATATTAATAACTTCCGGCTGAGAAGTATACTTATCATCCCACCAAAATCCTGTAGTCCCATCCCACTTAGAAGCTAAAGTATCATGAACCCAGACAACTCTTCCCGGGAATAATCCTCTTGCTGTGCCTATCGGTTTGTTAACGCCTGCAACCATAACAGCTCTTGTTTGCGAATACAATGTCTGGCTCATCTGAACAGAGAATATAAGTACCAGAAGGATAATAAACTTAATTATATTTCTTCTTGTCGCCAATTACAGCCTCCTTGAATGACAGCCCATTAAATGCATTTTCTTTATTAAAATATACATTATAGGAATCAATCTACAAAAGATACCGCATAAAAATAATGGATATGTACAAAGAAATGAACAAATTATTGAGATTACAGAACAATATGATTAAATTTATTATGACCTGACGAATTTTTCCTATACCTATTCCTGTTATTTTATTTTGGAACTAATTTTCTTTAAGAGTAATAAATAATAAATTTTGGATTATATAATAGCGGCTATTGATTATGCGATGAACTATAGTAAATAATGGGTGAATGCAAAAAGAATTTTCGAATCAGAGGTCTATACTATGAGAAAAAATAATAGCGTAAAATCAAAAAAAGTATTTAGTAAAAGTGATTTAGCCGGTATTATTCTATATCTTACAAGTCTACTCCTTGTAAGTACGGCTAAAGCGCAAAATTTATGTTTTCAAGAAAGCAGATATGAAATATTTATAACGTCTGATTATGCGGCTTCTGGTTTAGTCCCCAAGGAAACTAAAGACGATCTAACAAATTGGATCCAACCGGGCAAATCATGGCGCGATATGGATGGAAACGTGATCGAAGCGCATGGAGGAGGTATTTTGAAGTTTGGAGATACTTATTATTGGTATGGCGAAAACCATCGGCTTGGTTTCGGTAACCAGACCGGAATCTCCTGTTATTCTTCTAAGGATTTTTACCATTGGAAAAATGAAGGTGTCGCCCTTCCCAAAGATTCAATGCCTGTTATGTTCCGTGATTCCGGTGTTGTTGAACGCCCTAAAGTGCTTTTTAATGCCAGGACCAGGAAATACGTAATGTGGATGCACCTCGATGCCGACAATTACACCTATGCTTGTTCCGGAGTCGCGGTCTCAGATAACCCAAATGGCAAGTTCCGTTTCTTACGCGCTTTCCGTCCTATCTCATTCGACTACGGGGAGAGAATGAACGATCCCCGGTTAAAAAGATTTGCCGAGAGAGAGAAAGGGAATACATATAGAGATATGACTTTGTTTCAGGATGACGATGGCAAAGCCTATACGATTTATTCGTCAGAGGATAACGCAAGTATATATATTTCACTTCTAAATGAAGATTATACCGACGTCGCTAAACCAAACATAATCGGGAAAACATGGACAATAGCAATCCCGAACAGGTTTCGGGAAGCGCCCGCAGTTTGTAAGTTCAACAGAAAATACTATCTTTTCACTTCTGCGACAACAGGCTGGGTGCCAAATGCGGCTTCTTATGCAATCGCCGATAGCATTCTCGGACATTGGGAAATAATCGGCAACCCATGTTCCGGAGTGGGTTCGGAGTTTTCATTTCAATCACAAAGCGCTTTTATTCTTCCCGCACCGGGAAAAAACGACGGCTCGTTTATTTTCATGGCAGACCAGTGGAACTCTTCTGCTCTGAATAAATCCACATACAACTGGCTTCCTTTCAAAATCGGTCAGCATGGCGAGGTCGTGATCGAGAATTACGACAAATGGAACCTTGGAATATTCGACGCCAATCCTTCATCGCTTGCAGCGCCGGTTGTCCGCATAACGGATAGTAAGGACAAACATGTTATTAAATGGAACCCGGTGGCAAGTGCGACTGGTTACCGGATTTTTAAAAACGGCACATTAAATAGATTCTCTTGTTCGAAGGAATATGAAGTCTCGGGATTGGTTCCCGGGACGAATAACCTCTTTTCGGTTGTCGCATGTAATATTAACGGCGTAACTTCACATGCATCAAATTTAGTCGGGATTCACAACGGTAAAGCGCGCAACATTTTATTGAGCGATGTAGCTGAGGAAAATTATACTCAAGGATGGGGTGTTCTGACGATTGATCATACAGATAATGGTGGACCCATAGTTATTGCCGGGAGAACTTTTAGGAGGGGAATAGGTACACACGCTAATAGCGAGATCCTTTATAATCTGGAAGGTCTTTATAAACAGTTCATCTCGTGGATCGGTCGCAATACTGAAATGCCGGATGGCAAAGTGCAGTTTCGCATTTACGGCGATGGCAGGCTGTTATATCTAGGCAGTATGATGACAGGCAGGACTCCGGCGCAGTATATTGAAGTTCCGGTCTCCGGTGTTTTTGAATTAAAATTGGTCGTAACCGACGGTGGAGACGGTGACGCCTATGATGATGCAAGCTGGGCTGAAGCTGAGCTCCGTATTAAGTAAACCCGTTAGCTTTTCATCTGATTTAATACTTAAATCGACAAATCTAAAATGAGGATATCTTAATGAAAAAAATATTTGCTCAATTATTTCTTTACCTGGCCTTTGTTTGTACTATTCAGGCTCAAAGCCTTGGCAATACTTCATATTGGAAAATATTCGATAGTAATTCAATAATATGGGATGTAAAATCAGAAACTCATCTTCCTCATGGAGACAACATTGAAATGAGCGGGTTGAAGATTTCGTTTATCGTGAATTACAATGTTGATAAGGAGAAAAATTTAACAATAGACAGAAAAATAATCTGGCCGATGCTGCGCCGGAATATTGGAAAAGATGAACCTCAAGAAAATCAATTTAGAGCATATCTTGTTAGGTATTATGTTGATAGTATTCTTCCAAAAATAGAGGTGAATGGCAAGGAGGTTTTATTAAATAAAGTCGATTCAATTAAAATAGACGGCACTATAAGTTTTATTCGCCATATGCCAAACGGTTTAAGAATAACAAGAATATTATTCCCATCACGTGATAAAGAATTAGCTGTAGAAAAATGGGTGCTTGAGAATACATCGAAAGATCCCATCAGTATTGTTGTGAAGCCTATAAAAACTGTTGAAGAAATCACAGGCTACTACGGCAAGTATGTAATTGAAAGCAGGTCGGACAAAATCAAAAAGGCTAACTTGAATTTCGGAAAATCTCTGTCACTAGGAATTTACTTCACGGCAAGAAAAGATACGGCTCCTGAATTCGAATTAAACGCTAAAAAAGAGCTTGCCTCGCGTGAAGCTTATTTGGAATTGATCAGGAATAATCTTGTACTTGAAACTCCGGACAAAGAAATGAATCTGGCATTTTTATTTGCAAAAACGCGTACAGCCGAAAGTGTGTTCAAAACAAAGATCGGATTGGTTCACTCGCCCGGAGGAAATCAATATTATGGAGGCATTTGGGCAAACGATCAAATCGAATACTCCGCGCCGTTTTTACCGCTTCTTGGATATCAAACTGTAAATGAAGCTGAAATCAATGCATTAAGAATTTTCGATGAAAGCAGAACATCCGACTTTTCTCCTATATATTCATCTCATGAAATGGAGGGTGATATAACATGCTGCGGTAAAGACAGGGGTGATGCCGCTATGCTGGCATACGGCAGCTCGAGATTTCTTATGGAACTAGGGGATAAGAAAATTGCTGAGTATTATTGGCATTCTATTGAATGGTATCTTGAGTATTGTTACAGAAAAACTACAAAAGACGGTGTCATATCTTCCGCGTCGGATGAATTAGAAGGCCGCTTGGGTAGTACCAGCACGGCAAATCTTTCAACTTCCTGTATAACATATGGAGCATTAAATGCAGCCGCCGATTTAGGACTGTCACTTAAAAAGAATGGTCAATTAATAGAAACATATAGAATCCGTGCAGAAGAATTAAGATTATCAATTGAGAAATATTTTGGAAGAATAGTTGATGGAATAAATGCATATAGATATTACGATGGCAGCACCGGGTTTAGAAACTGGGAATGTATGCCGCTGGTTGTTGATATAAATGAAAGGAAGGACGGGGTAATAAAAGCATTATACACTAAGTTGTGGATGCCGGAGGGAATTTTAACTCAGAGCGGAGATTCCACATTTTGGGATCACGGTACAGAATATTCACTAATGGGAACTTTTAAGTGTGGTGAACCCGATACAGCTTTTAAATATCTTAAAATTTATACATCCAATCGATTATTGGGTTCACATGTTCCATATGCAATTGAAGCATGGCCGGAGGGGGGAGAAGCACATTTAGCCGCAGAGAGCGCCTTGTATGGGCGTATTTTTACCGAAGGAGTCTTTGGAATAACTCCTACAGGATTAAATTCGTTTTTGTGTAAACCTTCGATGCCAAAAGATTGGAATAATATAACACTTAAAAAAATTCATGCTTTTAATCGAGTGTTCGATTTAGATGTAATTAGAATTGATGAGAAATATATAATTCAAGTGCTTAAAGAAGGGAAAAAAATAAACGAACAGGTAGTACCCGAAGGAGAATCAGCTAAAATTATATTCGGTAATAACTAATAAATATTAATATAATAAAGAAATATCACCATGAGAAAAATATCTATCCCTTTATTCGTTTGTGTTATTGTGTGCAGCCAATACGGTAATGGTCAAAACCAGATAAAAGAAATCCGTCATTTAGTTCAATTTGTTGATAATCGAATAGGAGTAATTGATAACAGAGGCAGCAATTGTGTAATAGGTCCGCAAGTCCCGTTCGGAACAATCAATCCTTCGCCGGAGACGCCTGAAGGAGGACAAAGCGGCTACACTCCGGGAAAACCCGTCAGAGGATTTGCTCAAATACATGTAAGCGGAACAGGATGGGGGAAATATGGACATTTTCTTATCAGCCCTCAGGTTGGACTCCATGCAAGCGAAGGAGATCATGACTCCCCGATTTCCGGCGAAGTTGCAACGGCTTCCTATTATAGTGTCCGTTTGGACAAATACGGAATCACAACAGAAGTCACTCCCGCCCGTCATGCGGCGATATATCGGTTTACATTTCCCAAAACCGACAGTGCTTATGTATTATTAGATGTAACCCATAGTCTTGCCCGTGATATCATAACTTCTATGGGCGGAATTGTTTATTCAAATAAAGTAACAATAGATACCGTTCAAAAGGATAAAGTTTGTGGGATGATAAAATTTGCAGGCGGTTTTGGAGAAGGAGTTTACCAGTTATACTTCTGCGCTCTATTTTCACAGCAAGCTGGTTCTATAGGTGTGTGGAAAAATGAAAATTTACTTTTCAATTCAACCACTGCCGAACTTACCGATGGAAATGACAGGATCGGGGCATTTCTGAAATTCGATAGCCGCAATGGTAGTACAATACAAATGAAAATAGCGATTTCATTCAAGAGCATTGAAAAAGCTGAAAGTTATCTGGCTGTTGAAATCCCCGATTGGAATTTTAATGATGTTAAAAAAACGGGCGAAGCGATTTGGGATACTGCTCTGAGCAGTATCCTGCTTGAAGGCGCTAGTGAAAAACAAAACAAAATTTTTTATACCGCAATGTATCACAGCATGCTTATGCCGCGAAATAAGACCGGCGATTTTGAAGGATGGCAAGACAATGAATCTATTTGGGATGACCTGTATACCGTCTGGGATTCATGGCGTACGCTGTACCCGTTGATGGTACTTATTAATCCCGATATGATCAGAGATAATGTCGCATCTTTTATTAACAGATTCAAAAAAAACAATTATGTAAAAGACGCTTTTATAGCGGGAATAGATATGTTTGCCGAACAAGGCGGTAATAACGTTGACAATGTGATAGCAGATGCTATTTTGAAAGAAGTACCGGGTATTGATATTAATGAAGCATACAAGATACTGAAGTACGACGCCGATAACGAAAGGAATGGATGGCAGGGATGGTCAAATAAAGAACCGTACGATTCATTAGATGGGGCTTACAAAAAGATGGGATGGATACCCGCATCGGTTATGTCATGTTCGAGGACGCTTGAATATGCATATAATGATTTTTGCATCGCTTCAATTGCAAAAATACGCGGATTGAATGACGACTATAAGAAGTATTTGAAACGGTCAAAATTATGGGTAAATCTTTGGAATCCCAGGTCGGAAAGCAAAGGTTTCAAAGGTTTTATATGTCCTAAAGGTGAAAATGGGAACTGGGTGCCTATTGATGCTGCATATGCCTGGGGTTCGTGGGTAAGTTATTTTTATGAGGGAAACTCATGGACTTATTCGCTTTTCGTGCCTCATCAGGCAAAAAAATTAATCGGGTTAAACGGCGGCAATGATCAGTTTGCAAAGAAGCTCGATTTCGCATTCCGGAATAATCTGATTGAACTTGATAATGAACCCTCATTTCTGGCAGTACGGATGTTTGACATAGCAGGTCGCCCGGATCTGAATTGTTACTGGGTTAATAATATTATGAATAATCTTTATGACACGACAGGCGTTCCGGGCAATGACGACAGCGGTGCAATGTCTTCATGGTATATATTTTCCGCTATGGGATTCTTCCCGTTTGCCGGTCAGGAAACTTATTATATAAATGCACCTTTCTGCAAAAAAATAATTATGCAGCGTCCAGGTGGTAAAAACATAATTATTGAAACTCCCAATGCTTCCGAAAATAATATTTATGTGAAATCATTTT
>Ga0181529_10006316_pt1 | contig 12064 bp, 5 predicted proteins | sample PEATcosm2014_Bin_36_FD_119763 | JGI IMG/M metagenome (GOLD analysis project Ga0181529, IMG submission 119763) | Peatland microbial communities from MTU Mesocosm Facility, Houghton, MI, USA - PEATcosm2014_Bin10_30_metaG | ecosystem: Environmental > Terrestrial > Soil > Wetlands > Peat | place... | reverse complement strand
GCCCATGCCCGAGAACAGTCCGTATCGTTGCGGTTGGTGGTATCGCGACGAGTTCGATTCCCCACTCACGCAGGGCAAGGATGGGAGAGTCTGGCTGCATTTTGGAGGAATCAACTATCGTGCAGACATTTGGCTAAACGGAAAAATACTAGCAAAATCGAACTCTGTGGCCGGGGCGTACCGAACCTACGATTTCGATGTGACCGAGTATCTTCAGGCTGGGAAGACGAATGTCATAGCCGTTGAAACCTTTGCCCCCACTGAAAAGAACCTCGGCATCAACTGGGTGGATTGGAATCCATGTCCTCCCGACAAGGACATGGGTCTCTGGGGTGAAGTTAACCTCACAGTGACGGGAGCCGTAACTGTGAAGTCGCCAATGGCTGTCACGCACTTCTTGGATCGATCACTGAAAGCTGCTCAACTGACTGTCTATGGGGAATTGCGCAATGCCTCGGACCGAACGGTCCATGGCATCGTGATTGGACATGCTGCAGGGGTTCGGATAGAACAACGAATTGAGCTGGCTGCCCATGAAATGCGCACCATAGAATTCACGCCAGAAAAGTACCCAGAGTTACAATTTCGAAACCCCAAACCGTGGTGGCCGATCCAAATGGGAGATCCGCATCTGGAGCACCTGAATTTGAGTTTTCAGGAGGACGGTTATGTCACGGATGAGCAAAACGTGGAGTTTGGGTTCCGTGAGATTACCTCGGAGCTTACCGTAAACGGAGCACGACTCTTCCGCGTGAATGGAAAGCCTATTCTGATCAGGGGCGGTGGTTGGTCACAAGACATGATGCTGAGGACCGATGACGCTCGGTTGCGTGAGCAGTTTCGCATGGTGCATGATCTGAACCTCAACACCATTCGTCTCGAAGGCAAGATGGAGACCGAGGAATTCTTTCGTCTAGCCGACAAGCAAGGAATTCTGGTCATGGCAGGGTGGTGCTGCTGTGATCATTGGGAACATTGGAAAGATTGGACTGCGGAAGATCTATCTGTGGCGACAGACTCCTTGCGTTCGCAGATGCTCCGCTTCCGTCATCACGCCAGCTTACTTGCCTGGCTCAACGGAAGCGACAATCCCCCGACGGCCGCTGTAGAGCGCGCCTATCTGCAGGTTGAGTCAGAAGTGCATTGGCCAAACCCGGTTGTCTCCTCAGCATCGGCAGAGTCGACAACTGTCTCAGGCGAGAGCGGGGTGAAGATGACCGGTCCCTACGATTATGTGGCTCCAAGTTACTGGTATGTAGACCAGCATCATGGCGGAGCCTTCGGATTCAACACTGAAACCAGCCCCGGTCCAGCTATTCCATCGCTTGCAAGCCGGGAAAAATTTCTCTCTGATCCTCTTTCCTGGCCGCCCAGTGAAGCCTGGAGCCTGCATTATGGCGAAGAAGGTTTTACAACGACCAAAGTTCTGGATGCGGCGATGGAAGCTACTTACGCTAAGCCTCGCTCTGCAGTTGAGTATGAACGTTTGGCAAGCACCATGGAGTATGACTCCGAGCGCGCCATGTTTGAAGCATACAGCAAGAATAAGTACACGACGACTGGAGTCATTCAGTGGATGCTGAACAACGCCTGGCCGTCTGTGATCTGGCACCTCTACGATTACTATCTCGATGCTGGGGCTGGATATTTCGCTACCAAGAAGGCCTGCGAACCTGTGCACATCCAATACTCATACGATGATCGTTCGATCGTGGTTGTCAACAGTACCTATGAAGATGTGCAAGGGTTGATGGCGAAGATTGAAGTACACGGCATGGACTGGAAGAAGCTGTACAGTTCAGAAAAGTCCCTGAGCGCAAGCGCTGATAGTGCGCAGCGCGTGGCCACCATCCCGGAGAGTCTCTATTCTGGCGCAGAGAAGATATTCTTCATTGACTTGGTACTCTCAGATCAGTCTGGGCGCATCTTCAGCCACAATTTCTACTGGGTGCCGGGAACGCTGACCACTTTCGCTTGGGACAAGACGGACTACACTCATACGCCTGCTCTGCGTCATGAGAATATGACAGCTCTGGCAAGCCTGCCTCAAGCTGACGTTGAAGCAACTGCCCGGATCGTGAACACGCCAGAGGGACGCGAGGTCCGCGTGCATCTAAACAACCGCTCCGCCGTACTGGCTTTTCAGCTTCATGTGGCAACTCGCACTGCATCTGGTGGACTCGTTGCACCTGTCCTGTGGTCCGACAATTGGGTCGAACTTGTTCCAGGAGCATCCACGACTCTTACGGCCCTGATGCCGAAAGAAGCAGGAGATGATTCGGTAATTCAAATGGACGGCTGGAATGTTGCTTCCATAACGATTCATCCAACACTTGCTGTCACAGCGAAATAGGGAAGAATATGGCCACCGTGAATCTGAACCTGGGAACAAATACAGGCGGGCTTAAGCGAAGCCTGCGCTTTCGAGATCTAGTTCTCTTCGGCGTTATTTTGATTCAGCCTACGGCGCCGATGCCTGTGTTCGGTGTCATCTATAAGGAATCCCGCGGCCACGTTGTTGCGGCAATCCTTCTGGCAATGCTCGCCATGCTTTGTACGTCCGTGAGCTATGGGCGCATGGCGCGTGTCTATCCGCAAGGAGGTTCGGCGTTTCTCTATGTAAGCAAGGAGGTATCGCCAGTCTTCGGTTATATAGCCGGTTGGTGTCTGACAATGGACTATATTCTCAATCCGTTGATCTGCACCATCTGGTGTAGCCGCGCGGCCATGAACTTTTTTTCCGGGGTGCCATATGTAGCCTTTGTACTCTTCTTTGCGCTCTTGTTTACCGCCCTGAATTGTAACGGCGTTGAGACGTCGGCACGCATCAACACTGGGATTGGGACAGCTTTGGGAATCGTCATTTTGCTTGTTGTTGCATTCACTCTGAGATGGATTTGGCGTCAGGGCGGGGCCGACGCGATTCCCTATCTGCAGCCTTTCTATGATCACGCATCTTTCAAAGCCTCCAGTCTGCTGCGGGGCACATCCATCGCCGTTCTCACCTATATTGGCTTTGACGGCATTTCAACACTTACTGACGAAGCCAAGGACCCTGAGCGGAGCGTCCCTCGCGCGATTGTTCTGACCTGCCTCATTACGGGAATCCTGGCAAGTGTGGAGGTATATGCGGCGCAGCTTGTATGGCCTCGTACCCTACAGTTTCCAGATGTTGATACAGCCTATGTTCATGTCTGTGGGCGAATGGGAGGACCCGCCCTGTTTGCGATTGTAAATGGCGCGTTGCTGTTTGCAACCATCGGTTCGGGCATGGCCTCGCAGCTTGGTGCTGGCCGGCTTCTATATGCAATGGGAAAAGATGGGGCGTTGCCTGGGCGGTTCTTTGCGGCACTGCATCCAAAGAGCAGGATTCCCCGCAATAATGTGCTGCTGGTGGGAGCAATTTGTTTGGTTGGGGCCATGAACCTCAGTTATCAGCTAGGAACAGAACTGCTGAATTATGGAGCATTGCTGGCTTTTATCGGAGTGAATATTGCTTCTATACTTCACGGTTGGCGGCATGGACGGATGATGCAGTGGTTCCCGATGCTGCTATCACTCATTGGGCTGTCTACCTGCTTGTTGCTGTGGGTGAATCTTGGCCGGATTGCATGGATGGTGGGCACAGCGTGGGCCATTGTTGGACTTTCCCTTTGGGGGCTGCGCCGGTTCTTCACTACCTACCCTGGAGGTGTTTCGTGACGCTCATGAGTTGTGTGCCGAGGCCACGTGGATCATTTCGTTTTGATGTTACCTTGGTGGGTGATATCAACCTGGATATCCTGCTCTACGGCCTTCCAGACGACCTTGCTCTCGAGAGAGAATTGCTGGCCAACCGGATGGCGATGCACGTCGGCGGTTCGGCGGCCATTACCGCGCATAACATGGCGGCTATGCACAACTCCGTGGGCCTGGTTGCGATGGCGCCCCATGACGAATTCGGAACCCTGTGCCAGAAAGAACTTCAGCGCGCTGGGGTCGATCTTTCACGATGTGTCGCGGGTACGGAGGTGCAGACTGGTGTTACCGTCTTGCTGCAACATCAGAGATATCGTCGGATGCTCACTTATCCGGGCGCAACCGCTCAGATGACATATGAGAGCCTTGATCTGGAATACCTGACGGATGCGCGGCACTTTCATATGTGTTCCTACTATCTCCAGCGCGCCCTCACGCCTTCCATGCCTTTGCTATTCTCCACATTGAAACAGGCAGGGATGACGATTTCACTGGATCCAAATGATGATCCGAATCATTCTTGGGATCGGAATATTCTGCAGTCATTGCGCCATGTGGATATTCTGATGCCGAATGAACGGGAGGCCTGTCTGCTCGCGGCTGAACCTGAGCTAGATCGAGCCATCTCGTTTCTGACGGGACTGGTTCCCATCCTTGTGATAAAGCGTGGTGCTGATGGAGCTTCAGTGCATTGTGGGAGTCGCGCTTGGTACGTTTCTGCCCGTAATGTGAAAGTTGTGGATGCGGTGGGAGCCGGGGACAGTTTCAATGCTGGATTTCTCCATGGATGGCTTCGCGGTATGGCCGTGGAAGAAGCGCTTGCCTTCGGCAACCTGACAGGAGCTTGGTCGACCATGGCTAGTGGTGGAACCTCGTCGTTCTCTGGAGATCAACAGATCGCCGCTCTCGACGATGTCTGGGCTAACGAGTCTCAGAATCTTTCCAAACAGACAGTTAAGCCTGTGTCATTCGAACGTCCCATGCGAGAACAGGGACCAGAAATATGTGAGACTCGGGAGGGATACACCTTGAAAGGCGGGGGAGGCTCAAAGAGCGGCGCAAAGAGCATGTAGAGCAGCGGTAGAGTGTCATCGAGTACCCAGGGAGGCGTTGTTCGAAACGACGTCGGAGTTGGGTTCACCGATTCGACCGCTACATGAAAGCGGGTGAAAGATGTTTTGATCGCGTTTGGGGTGAGAAGGCAAGTAGTGGTTAGGCATATGGATGGCGATTGTTGATTTGGATCAACGGGATTGCAAGGCGCGACTGAGATCCGTGTTTTCTTTGTCCGGATACTGCTCCGTAATCGCAATGGCTGTCCATCCTATCGCTATTGCCTCGGCGGCTTTAGCGGCGGTTATGAGATGCATGTCCCTATGCCAGGTCAAGTCAGCAGAGGGAGACCAGAACTGCTAGCTACCTAGCTGGAACAGTAGCTAATCTTGCACGCAAAAGAGAGTATTCACCATTTCGATGTGGGCGGAGGGCTTGAAACGCAGCTCATAACGCTTAGCTGATCTACGCGCCGAACAACGCCCTTCTGTTTGTCGCGGTTTCATGTGCCGCGAATATGACCGAGGCAAATGATCGCGGAGCCGTAGGTTCAATGTCCTGCTAACATCATCTATTCAGGTGTGCGCGAACAGAGCGGTCAATGGCTTGCCGAAACAGGCCGCACCAACCTAGATGCCGCCCGCAAAGAGCCGGCCTCTTGATGAGCAAAGGAGTGTGCATGCGGTATTCGTTTCTACGCGTCCTGCTTGGACTATCTGGCCTTCTGGCCACGGCATTTGTCTACCTACCCAAGCAAGGTGCTGCACAGAAATCAGCGCTCTCGCAGCTGGAACGACCATGGTTGGATCGGAATATTTCTCCTGACCAGCGTGCAGAGTTTGTCCTGAAGGTGATGACGCTCGACGAGAAGATCGCCCTGTTGCACGGAGTCGGTATCCCAACAGAAGAGCCGCTTACGTCGGAGAATGCACTATCGAATCGCGGTGTTGGTTATGTTGCAGGCATTCCGCGTTTGGCGATTCCAGGCATCGACATGAGCGATGCAGCCTATGGCGTGCGGTCAAGCGGTGAAAATGGACGCTATTCCACTGCACTGCCTGCAAACATAGCTGCAGCCGCGAGCTGGGATTCCGAGTTGGCTTTTGAGTATGGGGCCTTGATTGGCCGTGAACTGCGAGCGCAGGGTTTCAACATGTCGCTTGGTGGCGGCGTCAACCTAGCACGGGAAGCGCGTAACGGACGCACTTTTGAATATCTTGGCGAAGATCCAGTGTTATCAGGGACGCTGGTAGGTAACTACATTGCAGGTACCCAGTCAGCCCATGTGATGGGCAGCATCAAGCACTTCGCGATGAATGATCAGGAAAGTGGCCGGGATTCCATTAATGTCGTGATGGGAAAGAAGGAGATGCGCGAAAGCGATTTGCTAGCCTTTGAAATTGGAATTGCTATTGGGCAGCCAGCGGCAGTCATGTGCTCCTATAACCGCGTGAACGGTGACTACGCTTGTGAGAATGACTATCTTCTCCACGACCTTTTAAGGAAGAGCTGGCACTTTCCCGGATTCGTACTGTCGGATTGGGGCGGGACACATAGTACGGAGAAAGCGTCAGCTGCGGGCCTGGACAACGAGGAGCCTGGCAGCTCCTTCTATGGCAACCGCTTTAAATTGGCCGTCCTGGCAGGACAGATTCCGACCGCGGAATTGGACGGCCACGTGCGGCGCATCCTGCGCTCTGAGTTCGCGGCGGGAATCGTGGATTATCCCCGCCAGCGCAGTGTCGTGGACCCATTTGCTGGACTGGAGGTTGCGAGAAAGGTCGAGGAGGCTAGCATTGTTCTATTAAAGAACTCGAATGGTGTGTTGCCACTGGATTCGGCGAAGATCCGCACCATAGCGGTGATCGGCGCACATGCTGATGTTGGCATGGTATCTGGAGGTGGATCGGCACAGGTTGACCCCCCGGTTGGAAATGCTCTTCCTGCTGCTGGCCATGGTGGTACACAGTGGCAGGATGAGGTCTGGTTTCCCACTGCCCCTCTTAAGGCGATTCGGGCTCGTGCACCGAAAGCGACTGTGACATTCGATTCCGGATCTGACCCCAAGTCTGCTTCTGCAGCAGCAAGAAACGCGGAGGTGGCGATTGTCTTTGCCTATCAGTGGGAGTGCGAGGACAGAGATCTTCCGAACCTCTCTTTGCCGCATGGGCAGGATGAATTGATTGCTGAGGTAGTGGCGGCCAATCCGCGGACTCTGGTGGTGTTGGAGACAGGCGGCCCAGTGAAGATGCCATGGAGCCACGAAGCTGCAGCGATCCTGGAGGCCTGGTACGCGGGCAGCGATGGCGCAAATGCAGTAGCAAATGTGCTGTTCGGTTCGGTCAATCCGAGTGGGAAACTTCCACTAACCTTTCCACTGAGCGAGCGCGATTTGCCGCATCCCGTCATCGCGATGGCTCCGAGGGAGCCGCGGGAACTTACTCCCTTTTCCGTTTCCGATGCAGGAGGCCATGATCCCGACAACAGGCTTGCCTACGATGAAGGGGTGAAGGTTGGCTATAAGTGGTTCGACTCCGCGAATAAAGCTGTGCTGTTTCCATTCGGCTTTGGTCTCTCCTACACGAGTTATGAATATGGCGGGCTTCAGGTGTCTTCAGGTGACATCGTCAAGGTGGTCTTCACCGTCGTCAACACAGGCCGGAGACCTGGTACTGAGATTGCGGAAGTGTATGCATCTCTGCCGTACAGCGCCAAGGAGCCTCCCAAACGATTAGTAGGGTGGAGCAAAGTCACTCTCGATGCAGGAGAGAAGAAGACGGTAACGGTCGAGATCGATAGAAAATATCTTTCTGTATTTGATGAGGCCAGAGATGGATGGATCCTCATACCTGGAGAGTATTTGATCGCCGTGGGCGGTTCCTCGCAAGATCTCCCGCTGAAGGCAGTGGTTAACCTTCAGTAGATGGAGCTGAATCAGGTCAACGAGATCCCGGCTTTATGAGAAACTGCAAAACGCGGCGTGCATAGCTGATTCGAAAAATCGATGCGCAGTATGTACGAAAGTTGTCATCAAATGAACGAATCAAGCTGTTGCGAGGTGGCCAGTATGGTGCATGTCTTCTGCGTTAACGAGAACGCCCGTGTTACTCAGCGAAGAGCTTCTGTGTATACCTTCCACATCAGGTTTGCTGTCTTGGGCCTACTGGTGTTGACGGCCGTATTGTCTGCTGACGGTGCGGTAAGTACGCATCTACTGCCGGCACCGCGTGAAGTTTATTGGGCGGGAGAAACCGCTCTTTCTGCGCGGATTGCTGTCAGGGTGCCAGGGCAGGACTCGGACGACGAGTTTGCCGCGCGTGAGCTTGAGAAGGCTGCGAAGGAGAATGTTCCTGCGGGTACGAATGTGGGGAAGCCGCTGTATCTTGTAACGCTGCTCAGGCGCGGATCGGTTGAGGGGCGCGCCCTGCTGGCGAGGCACAAGCTTACGTTCGATGCGTCGATGGAGGCAGAAGGGTACGTGCTGATCGTAGAGCAGCGTCAGGCATGGATTATAGCTGGATCTGCCTCAGGTGTGTTTTATGGCGTTCAAACTTTCAAGCAGTTGCTGCCAGTTCCTGGCGTAAAGTGGGTGCTGCCAACAGGCGTTATACGGGACTGGCCTGCGATGAAATATCGTGGCATTGACGACGACCTTTCGCGCGGTCCCTTTCCGACTCTTGACTTTCAGAAGCATCAGATCCGCATCTTCGCATCGTTCAAGGTGAATGTATATTCGCCTTATTTTGAGCACACGCTGCTCTACCCAAGCCACCCGCTTGCCGCGCCACCTGAAAGTTCACTTACTCCTTCAGAGGCTGCCGAGCTTGTTGATTACGCGCGCAAGTTTCACGTCACGATCATTCCTCAGCAGGAGGCCTTCGGCCATTTGCACCAAGTGCTGAAGAACGAGTTATACAGCGATGTGGAAGAGACTCGACATGGCCATGTGTTGGCTCCAAACCAACCTGGTTCGTTACCGCTCATTGGGGAATGGTTTACACAAATAGCGCAAGAGTTTCCCTCTCCGATTCTTCACATCGGGGCCGACGAGACCTTTGATTTGGGTGCTGGGCTCACTCGTTCCCAGGTGCAGTCACAGGGGTATGGAGCTGTGTATGTTGCATTTGTGAATCAGATTCATCAGGAACTCGCGCCGCTTCACCGCCGTCTGATGTTTTGGGGCGACATCGGTGCTGCAGATCCAGCTGCTGTAGCTGGGTTACCCAAGGATATGATCGCAGTTCCCTGGGAGTATTCCGAAAAGAGTTCCTTTGATAGCTTGATTGAGCCGTTTGCCAAGGCAGGGATGGAGACCTGGGTGGCCCCAGGTGATGCTAACTGGAACGAAGTCTATCCGATCGCGAAAACGGCTTTCGCTAATATTCAAGGCTTCATTCGCGATGGACAGCGACTGGGGTCAACTGGTGCCCTGACAACTGTCTGGAACGACGATGGCGAGGGGCTCTTCAATATGGATTGGTACAGTACGCTATTTGGCGCCGCAGCAGCGTGGCAGCCCGGGGAGAGTTCTATCGAAGCATATCAAGAGGCATATGGCGCGGTACTTCACGGCGATGTCAGTGACAAGATCAATGAGGCGCAGAAGGAGTTAATGGGCGCTCACGCGGCTCTGCGGAAAGCGCTGACCGGCATGACCAGTGATGAGTTGTTTTGGATTGATCCATGGAGCGCAGAGGGGAGCGGTGTGTCGGGCAAGATTGTGCCGGTAGCTGCTCAGTTGCGCATGCACGCAGAGAAGGCGATTGTGCTGCTTGCCGGAGCGCGTTCAGCCAACCCACACTTGAGAGAGATAGATGCACTAAAGGCGATGGATATGGGCGCTCGCCGGATAGATCTGATCGGTTTGAAGTTTCAATTGGCGCAGGAAATCGTAGATGGTTATGCGCAGGTGCTAGCTCGCCAGCATGACAAAGCCTACCGCGGTGAAACGGAAAACATGCTCGATGAGATCAGCAGCATGTTTGGCCGTTGCCAGGATTTGCGGGATGGTTTCTCAGCTGCGAAGTATGAGTACAAGCAGGTTTGGCTCAGTGAAAATCGACCCTATTGGCTTGACAACGTTCTGGTTCGCTTTGACTTGAGGATCGGAGAGTGGCAGCGTCGTGGAGAGCGATTTGCCGCCTTGAGTAGAGATTTTCAGATCGGAAAGGAATTGCCTCCAGTCTCGATGCTCGGTTTGGGGGTAGCGCCGGAGGTGGAGGGGAAACGGTAGGTGGCGGATTAGGATTCGATATAAGGCATATGGGAGTTGTCTCTCGCCACCAGAAAACTAGGCGTGAAGAGCAGCATTCAGCGCACGGAGTGATCGAGTCAGCCATGGCAGGACGCACTTACCTTGCAAACTGTCTTTCATCGGAAAGGAAATGCTCGACAGAACGAAGTTAGTCCAATGAAATGACGTATATCAGTTACATAACTGACCATATTGGATCTATATAGTCCATGTGGTCCATGTCAATAATCCGGATTGCGTTTCTTCCGGATACTGGAGCTGTGACCCTATGCCTGAATTTGCCCACGCCATGTTGCGCGAGATCTACGAACAGCCTGAAGCCCTGCGCCGTACGCTCAGCCTTTATCTGGACCACAACCGCCTGAAGCCGGAGTTCCAGCAGCAACTGACGAGCTGGGCCCAGCTCACGGACGAGGTGCTGATTGCAGCCAGCGGTTCCAGCCGCCACAGCGGCCTGGCGGCGGAGATCATTCTGGAAGATCTGTGCGGTTTGGCGGTCGACGTGGAGTATGCCAGCGAGTACAGCCTGCGCGGCGCACAGCATAGCCATCGCCACCCACGCTTTCTGGCCATCTCCCAGTCGGGCGAAACCAGCGACACGCTGGCCGCACTCGGCGAGGCCCGTGCACGCGGCTTGCGCACCCTGGCCATCACCAACGTGGCAAGTTCCACCATGGCGAACGAGGCCGATGTCTCCATGAGTCTGGGAGCCGGTGTGGAACGCGCCATCCCCGCCACCAAGAGCTTCACCTGCCAACTGGCCGCGCTCTATCTGCTGGCGCTGTTTGAAGCCGGTCGCTACGGCAGAATGGATGCGGCAACCCTTGAACAGCGCGCCGCCGAGCCATGGGCCCTGACCGATTCCATCGCTGCACAACTCTCCGGCTGGCAGGTGACAACCGAGATGCTGGCCCACAAATATCGCGACGCCAACACCTTCCTCTACCTGGGCCGCGGCGTTCACTACGCCATTGCCAGGGAAGGCGCGCTCAAGCTGAAGGAAGCTTCGTATGTCCATGCGGAGGGCTATCCCGCTGGAGAGTTGAAGCATGGGCCGAATGCGCTGGTCAGCGAACGTGTGCCGCTGGTGATGCTGGCTACGGTGGATCGCGCGCTGGAGAACTCCGTGCTGCGCTATGAGAAGACCCTCAGCCTGCTCGACGACATGCGCCGCCAAGGTGCGCATGTGATAGCGGTGGCCAATACTGGAGACGATCAGGTGGCAGCGCTGGCCAGCGATTGCATCTTTGTGCTGCCTGCGTCGGAGTATCTTTTGCCCATTGCCGAAGTGATTCCGCTGCAGCTCTTCTCGTACTTTATGGCTCTGGCGCAGGGCGCCGATGTAGATCGTCCGCGCAATCTTTCCAAAGCGGTGGTGGAACCGCAGGCTTGAGTCCCCTCCACCATTCGTGGAGATGATCAATACTTCAGGCAACTGAACAAATCGGATAGTAATTCCGGCAACTCTTAATAGTTGCATATCGATTTGGATATGTGCAGGTTACGCACCATCCTTCGTTCAGGTAGTGTCCAGAGTTTTGTGCGTCGTGCAAAGGCACGGTTTTCCAGTGCGTGCGAATCCCGCCCGGCAACTTTCGCTCCAGCCGGTAGCAATCGGAGCAGCCGTGAAGGCAACGTAAGCGTGTGAAGGTTCCCTCTGGACGGGGAGCAGTGGTCCTTAATAGGTGTCCACCTAAAATAGGTGGACACCTATTTCCGCTTTAGACGGCCTCGGCCGTATTGGAGCGGATCAATTCAGCAAGGTTCCAGGGCAAGAGCTCGGCAATGCGATTAATCGGCTGCTCAGCGATGCAAGCCAAGACGGTGCGGAGATAGAAGGCGGGATCAAGACCGTTGAGCTTGGCGGTTCCGATGAGCGTATAGAACGAAGCCGCGCGTTCGCCGCCTGCGTCGGCGCCGAAGAACAGGTAGTTTTTCCGATTATGCGAAGATTCGCATAATGCAGAGCGTTTTTAGCGCACCGGCGCGGCCATCAGCATCCATCCGTTCCAACAGCAT
>Ga0181529_10006315_pt1 | contig 12065 bp, 7 predicted proteins | sample PEATcosm2014_Bin_36_FD_119763 | JGI IMG/M metagenome (GOLD analysis project Ga0181529, IMG submission 119763) | Peatland microbial communities from MTU Mesocosm Facility, Houghton, MI, USA - PEATcosm2014_Bin10_30_metaG | ecosystem: Environmental > Terrestrial > Soil > Wetlands > Peat | place... | reverse complement strand
TCAGCGACCTCCAGACGATCGCCGCCAATCTCAACGTCGGTGAGACCGCATCGTCCTATGTGACGTACATCACCGATGCGCTGATCGACGGCAACGCCGCCAACGCCAAATGGACCGGCGGTGCGGCCTCGACCACCACGCTGGGCAACCTCGCTGTCGGTGCCACCGCCACGCAGATCAACGAACTCGACGGCAAATGGTTCCTGGGCACCGACCTGCCGAGTTCCACCGTCAAGATGACGGGCTATTCGACTTTCAGCGTCTCCTACTCGGCGGTAACCAGCCCGGTGTTCGGCGCGGGCGGGCCGAGTATGAACGACATCAACCAGGGCTATCTCGGTGACTGCTACCTGTTGGCGGCGCTGGCCGAGGTTGCCAATCAGAATCCATCGATCATCCAGTCGATGATCACGAATAACGGCAACAATACCTACGGTGTCCGGTTCTATGTCGACGGGAACGCCGAATACGTCACGGTCAACGATTCCCTGCCCGACGGCGGGACGATCTTCAACAGCGCGACCAACATCTGGGCCAGCCTGGTCGAGAAGGCCTATGCCCAGATCCAGGCCAGCGGCGTCATCACCGGCAACAACGTCAACGACGGCAACTCGTTTTCGACCATCGGGAATGGCGGTGACCCGGAATATACGCTGGAAGAAATAACCGGCGCCTCGACCATCACCGATTTCGATGCGGGCAGCTCTTCGTGGAACGAATACGTCTACAACGACGCCCTGGCGACCCAGTCATCCAGCGCCGGGTTAACCACGACGTCCGTGTTGTCGACCTTGGTTGGCGACCTTGGTCAAGGGTATGACGAGGTTCTGTCCTCCTACACCAACGCCACCGACAGCAACGGCAACACCACGCTGGTGGCCGATCACGCCCTGTCCATCTACGGCTACGACAGCACGACCGGCGATCTCGAGATCCGCAACCCGTGGGGCACCGCGAGCGGGCAATACTGGGACACGACGTTCGAGGTCAGCCTGGGCACGCTTCTCGCCGACGGCGATACCGTCAGCATCGCCAACGTGCCCGCTTCTTCCTCGTCGGTTGTCATCGGGGCGCTGGTATCCGCTGCCGCCGGATTGCAGGCGAATGCCGCGGTGACGTCGTTCACCATCGCGGACACCTTGGCCGATGTGAGCGCGGCCTTCGGCAGCCTCGCCTTCGATACCAAGCTCACGTCGATCACGTTGACAGACCCGGGCACGCCGTCGCTGACGCTGACAGCGGCTGCATACACCACCGATGCCAGCGTTCTCGCCTTGATCATCAGCCCCTACAACCTGACGGTGACGGTCGCCCTGGCGTCAGCTGCCGCCACGTTGCAGGCGAACGCCGCAGTGACGTCGTTCACCATCTCGGACAGTTCAGCCGATGTGAGCGCGGTCTTCACCAGCCTCGCCAGCGATACCAAGCTCACGTCGATCACGTTGACAGACACCAGCACACCGACGCTGACCCTGACAGCGGCGCAATACACCGCCGACGCCAGCGTTCTCGCCAAGATCTCCGGCAGCTACAACCTGACAGTGACCGGGGCCCTGGTATCCGCCGCCGCCGGATTGCAGGCGAACACGCATGTCACGTCGTTCTCCATCTCGGACAGCTCGGCCGATGTGGCGAGCAATATCGCGACGTTGAATGCCGATACGAAACTTTCGTCGATCGCCCTGACCAACAGCAATCCTTTGTCGCTCACCTATGCCCAGTTGACCGGCGATACGACCGCGTTGAGCAAGCTGCCGAGCACCTACACGGTGTCCGTGAGCAGCGTCACAGTCGCGAATGCCGGGACAGTGCAGTCGAATACGCATGTCACGTCGTTCACCATCTCGGACAGCTCGGCCGATGTGAGTGCGGCCCTCTCCAATCTCGCCTTCGATACCAAACTCACGTCGATTACGTTGACGGACACCACCAAGCCGACGCTGACCCTGACAGGAACGCAATTCACCGCCGACGCCAGCGTTCTCGCCAAGATCACCAGCAGCTACAATCTGACAGTGACCGGTGCCTTGGCGTCAGCCGCCGCCGGATTGCAGTCGAATTCGCATGTCACGTTGTTCACCATCTCGGACAGCTCGGCCGATGTGGCGAACAATATCGCCGCGCTCAATACCGATACGAAACTTTCGACGATCACCCTGACCGACGGCAATCCCCTGCCGCTCACCTATGCCCAGTTGACCGGCGATACGACCGCGTTGGGCAAGCTGCCGAGCACCTACACGGTGTCCGTGAGCGGCGTCACAGCCGCGAATGCCGCGACAGTGCAGACCAACACGCATGTCACATCCTTCACGGTGTCCGACACCGTGAAGGATGTCACGGCGAAGCTGGCCTTGCTGGATGGCGACTACAAACTATCGGCCATGACCATCACTGGAACGACCTCGGGGGACACGCTCAACCTGAGCGGGTCGAGCGTAGCCGCGACGATCAATATGGGAGGCGACAACGCCGCTGTCAGTGCGGGTCTGAGCGCACCCAGCCTGACCTTCATGGGCACACCCGACGCCGTCACGCTGGGAGCAGGCGCCGCGGCCATCGATTATACCCTGGCATCCACCGGCGGCATCGAGACCATCGCCAACTTCCAATACGGCCTGGACCTGCTCGATATCAGCCTCAACGGTGCCGCCAACAGCATGCTGCAAGTCGCCAACACCCAGGTGAATGGTCAGAACGCCATCTCGATCTACAGCAGTGCCGCGCCAACGCACGGCGTGGTTCTGCTCAACGTCGGCAGCACCATGACCGCCAGCAACCTGATTTCCAACCATCTCACGTTCAGCAACGGGAACGCGCTGATTACCTGATACCGGCCGACCGGAAGGCGCCTCCCAACGCTTGCCGGTCGCCGCGGTGACAGCGTGCTGCGATAACGCCGGCATACCGGCAACGAGGGGGCTGGCCCCGGTGGAACACCGGCAAGCGGAAAAGCGCAGCCAATGGCAATTCTGACAGTCGGGCCTGGCGGCGAATTCCAAACCATCGCCGCGGCGGTCGCCGCCTCGCAGGATGGCGACACGATCGATGTCGCCTCCGGCACCTACACCAACGACTTCCTCGACTTCAGCGACAGCATCACGTTGCAGGCCGTCGGTGGCATGGTGGTGATCAACGCCACCGTGTCGCCGCCGGACGAAAAGGCGATCATCACGGAAGGTGCGACGGACGCGAACGTCACCATCAGCGGCTTCGAACTGACCGGTGCGGCGGTGTCCGCCGCCGACGGCGACAACGGGGCGGGCATCCGCTACCAGGGCGGCAACCTGACGCTGACCAACGACTACATCTACGACAATCAGGAAGGTATCCTCGCCGGCACGCCGGCCGTCGCCGGAACCGGGACGATCACGATCAGCAACAGCGAGTTGGCCGACAACGGCGACGGCAGCGGCTACACCCACAACATCTACGTCAACAACATCGCCCTGCTGCAGATCACCGACAGCCTCATCACCGGCGCCGTGGTCGGCCACGAGATCAAGAGCCGAGCGCTGGACACCGTCATCACCGACAACGTCATCGCCGACGGCCCGACGGGCACCGCCAGCTACAGCATCGACCTGCCCAATGGCGGCGATGCCACGATCACCGGCAACGTCATCGAAAAGGGGCCGGACTCGGAGAACGCCTCGTTCATTGCCTATGGCGAGGAAGGCGTGACAAACCCGGGGGCGGACGTCACCCTCTCCGACAACACCTTCCTCAACGATCTCACCAGCCCCCCGGCCACCGCCGTGTGGAACCCCGGCTCGGGCGACATCACATTCAGCAACAACGCGGTGTACGGGCTGACCTCGAGCCAACTGATCAACGGCCCCGGAACCGCCAGCGGCACGACGTACCTGGCCTCCGAGCCGGTGGTAAATTACACGCCGCCCTGGTCGGGCGCCGACACGCCGCCGCTGGACTGGGCGCCCTGCTTTGTGACTGGCACCCGCATCGCCACTCCGCACGGCGCCGGCGCGGTGGAGTGGCTTGCCGTCGGCGAGCCCGTGCTGACCGCGGACGGTCGCACCCTGCCCGTCACCTGGATCGGCCGCCGCGGCGTCTCATGCGCGCGCCATCCGCGCCCGCATGACGTCTGGCCGGTATGCATCCGCGCCGGCGCCTTCGATGACGGGCTGCCCCAGCGCAACCTCTGGCTGTCGCCCGACCATGCCGTGTTCATCGACGGCGTGCTGATCCCCATCCGCTACCTCGTGAACGGCCGTACGGTCACTCAGGTGCCGCGGCAGGCCGTTACCTACTGGCATGTCGAACTGCCCGTCCACGACGTGCTGCTGGCCGAGGGCCTGCCCGCCGAGAGCTACCTCGACACCGGCAACCGACGCGCCTTCGCGGGCGGCAGCGGCCCGACCATGTTGCATCCGGACTTCGCCCTGCGGATCTGGGCGGCGCGGGCCTGTGCGAAGCTGGTGGTCAACGGCCCCGAACTGGTGGCGGCGCGAAGCTGGTTACTGGCCCGGGCGGAAGCCCTCGGTCATCGCATGACGTGCGCGCCCGCGCTGCGGCTGCGCACCGATGCCGGCACCGCGACAGCCCTGACCGATGGCGCCCGCTATCGCTTTCACCTGCCGCCGGGGGCGCGCCGCATGCGCCTGCAATCGCGGACCGGCATGCCCGCGCAGACAAACCCCGAGAGCATGGACTGCCGCCCCCTTGGGGTCGCCGTCCGCAAGCTCGAGCTGGACGGCATCGCGCTCGCCCTCACCGACAGCCGGCTCGGCAGCGGCTGGCACGCTGCCGAGCCGGACTGGCGCTGGACCGACGGCGACGCTGTCATCGCCGCCGGACGCACCCGCACACTGGAGATCGAACTCGCCCTGTGCGGGCTCAGCTACTGGGACCACGACACGGCGGATGGGCTCATCCGCACGGCGTGAGCCAGCCGAACGTCAGGGTTCGTTCATTCGTCCCGGACGGTCTTCAGGATCGCCGCCATGCGCTCGACCGTTGCATCGCTCACCTCGGTCATCGGGCTCTTCGAATAACCGCAGTCGCGACCCAACAGTTTCGCCGCCGCCTTCATACGGGCGGGGAACTGCGGACCACGAACGATCTTCCACAGCGGGTACAGACGGTGTTGGATCTTCAGCGCCTCCTCGTGACGACCGGCGCCGGTCAGGTCCCACATCTTCACGCACAGACGCGGGAACAGCGACAGGATGGCGGAGATCGCCCCGTCGGCACCGGCCGCGAAGCAAGAGTAGATCATTTCGTCGGTGGCGGCGAAGACCATGCCGCGATCGCCGCACATGACCTTCATGTCGTACATCGCCATGATGCCGCCGACGCTCTGCTTGACCCCGATGACGTTTGGAATGTCGAGCAGGCGCGAGAACAGCTCCGACGATACCTCGTTCTGCGGGATCACGTTGTAGATGATGATCGGCAGGCCGACCGCCTCGGAGATGGCACGGTAGAATTTCTCGTTGCCCTTATCGTCGGGAACCAGAACATTGTAGAAAGTCGGCGTCACCATCAGCGCATCGGCGCCGGCGTCCTTCGCCCGCAGTGCGGTGGCGATCGCCGCCTGGGTCGAGCACCGGGCCACGCCGGAAACGATGGGAATGCCCTTCTTGTTCTCCTCTCGGATGACGCCGATCAACTGAACGAGTTCATCGTCCGAGAGAGCGGCATTCTCGCCTGTGCTGCCGCCCGGGCTGATGCAATGGACCCCGGCGTCGAGGAGATAGCGAACTTCCCGCCTGTACAGGCCAGTGTCGATCTTCTCGTCCTGGGTAAACGTCGTCAGGACGGGGGGCGTGATGCCCCTGAAGCGTTCGCCCTTCTTCATCGATTGACTTCCTTCTTCGTTCGTCGCGCTGGCCGCCGCTCACAACGCCTAACCCTGCAGGCGCGGTGAGCGGACGGCCCCGCTTCCGTTCGATGAACGGCCATTGCCGGCCGTTGCGACTTACAGCAGACCGAAAGTGACCATCGCCTTGCGAACCTCGGCGATTTCTTCCTTGGTGCCGGGCGTCAGCGGCCGGCGCGGAATGCCCGCGTTGACACCCAGCAGCTTCATGGCGTCCTTCCACAGCGGAGCCGGGTTCGTCCGTCCGTTCTGGCCCATGATCTTCAGCAGCGGATACAGCTTGCGCTGCATGGCGGCCGCCTCGGCGATCTTGCCGGCCAGGAAGGTCTCGATCATCTTGCGGATGTACGGCCCGACCGCATGGGAGGCGCCCGAGATCACGCCGCCGATCCGGGCGTCGCCGCCCTGAGCGTAGGCTTCCAGGATCATCGTGTCGTCGCCGTTGTAGATGATGAAGCTCTCCGGCGTGGCGTTGAGGAACCCGGTGATCTGTTTCGGATTCAGCTCCGCCTCTTCCTTGACGCCCACGACGTTGGGGAACTTGGCGAGCGCGCCGAGAGTCGCCGGGTCGATGTTGACGCCGGTGAAGATCGGAATGTTGTAGACCAGGATATTCAGAGCCGGCACCGCCTGCGCGATCTCGGCGTAGTGGGCATAGAGCTCCTGCTGCGCCGGCTTCGTGTAGTACGGGGCGACGACCATGGCGGTTTCAAAGCCCATCTCCAGGGCCTTTTTCGCCAGCGCGATCGTCTCCATGGTCGAGGCGCAGCCGACACCGGCGACGAGCGGAACCCGCCCGCCGACCGTCGCCTTCACGGTCTCGAAAATGGCGACACGCTCGGCGAACAGTTGCGTGTGGAATTCGCCCGTGGTGCCGCTGAGAACCAGCGAGTCGGCCATCTTGTTGTCGATCAGGTAGGTCGCCAGGCTCTTCAGTGCGGCATGATCCACGCTCTGGTCGGCGGCATAGGGCGTGAGAATAGGCACCAAAATCCGGCCATACTTGGTTTTGTCAAACATGTCTTTCTCCTTGTCGTTACAGGGGTACGTCGGTTGGGGGGTGCTGCTCTCAGTCTGCCGAACCTTGGAGGTCGGCCATCTCCAGATCGAGCGACTTGCCGGCCCTCTCGCGCATCGACAGCACGCATCCGATCGTGATCATGCAGCCCACCAACAGGAACAGCGAGATGATCCACGACTTGCCGCCGGATTGCGTGAGCAGCCAGGTACCGATCAGGGGCGTCAGTCCGCCGATGATGTTGGCGAACTGGAAGCCGAGCGAGATGCCGGTGTAGCGGACGCCGGTCGGGAACGCTTCCGAGAAGAATGCCGGCTCGACCGCGAACATCACCCCGTTGCCAAAGGCAAAGGTGAACGCGACGGCACATACGAACAGCGGATAGCTGCCGGTATCGGTCAGCCAGAACATCGGAAAAGCCATCACCGCGGCGACGCAGGCGCCGATCAGGAAGACCGGCCGCCGGCCGATGTGATCGGAGAGGTAGCCGGCCAGGGGCACCGAAATCATGTCCACGACGCTGGCCGTGAGGATCACATAGAGAACCTGGGTGGAATTGTAGCCGAGGTTACGCGTCGCGTACGACAGCAGGAAGCCGATCACCAGCCAGCCCAGGATGATCTCGCCGGTGCGTACGCCCATGGCGAGAAGCACGGCCTTCTTACCGTTGCGCAGAACATCCATGATCGGCACGGCCCGCCTGGCACCCTTGCGCGCCAGCTCCCGGAACACCGGTGTCTCGTTGATGTGATTGCGGATGTAGAGGCCGACCGCCAGCACGACGATGCTGATCAGGAAGGGGATTCGCCACCCGCCCGCGAGCAGGCTGCTTCGCGGGATGACGGCGAAGACGAGGGCGGAGGTGAACAGCCCAACGACGTTGCCGAGTTGTACAAAGGTACCATAGAAGCCGCGCCGGTTCGCTGGCGCGTACTCGATGACCATCGCCGCCGCCCCGCCCCACTCGCCGCCGAGGGCAAATCCCTGGAGCAGGCGGAGAAGGATCACGATGACCGGCGCCCAGAAGCCAACGGTGGCATACCCCGGCACCAGCCCCATCGCGAAGGTGGACAGGCCCATGACGAGCAGCGCTAGGATCAGCATCTTCTTGCGGCCGTATTTGTCGCCGTAGTGGCCGAACAGGACCGCGCCGATCGGGCGGGTTGTGAACGGGATCGCCAGCGTGGCATAGGCCGCCATGAGGCCGTAGATGGGTGACAGCGTGGGGAAGAACAGTTGCGGGAAAACCAGCGCCGCCGCTGTTCCGTAGATGAAGAAGTCGTAGAACTCGATCGTGGTGCCGATCATGCTCGAACCGACAACAACGGCGAGACTGGTCTCGGGCGGTTCGGCAGCAGGCGGCATGGCCCCGTCAGCGGCCATAGTGGCGTTCATGTTCATTCTCCCTGGGATTGCTGTCCGGAACCTCGCGCTGGGGCCGGAATGCTCTGGGCTCCACCCCTTTTCCGATGTTCGGATCGGGACGTTCTATATGGCGGCGTCGTTACGGCGGCAAGCGTATGGCAGAGGCCGGGACTCCGGCCGGAGACACTCGCGCTCACGGGTGTCGTTGCAACGGGCCTGTTCACGGTGTCCTGCCTGAAACCACGGCCGTTTGTTTACGACCGGGCGCCTGTCCCGTCAATCAGTCTGTTGTCCCGCAATATGGATCATCCGAGTGGATTTTACCTTGCCAGCGTGAGGTCGGCCACCTAATCTCCCGAAAAATGGGACACGATCCCACAATGCCGTCCAAATATCGGCGAGGAGCGACCATGGCCAGCACCTTCGGACATCCCACGCGCCGCGGTCTGCTGCGCAACACCGCCTGGCTGGCGGCTCTCGGCGCGGCCGGGCTGGACCAGCCCGCCTTCGCCCAGACCGGCAACTTCGACTGGAAGCGCTTCAAGGGACAGCACATCGAGGTCGCCCTGGTCAAAGGGCCGCGACCCGACGTGCTGCAGAGATACCAGAAGGAATTCGAGGACCTGACCGGCATTTCCGTCGGCTCCGAGCAGGTCCCGGAGCAGCAGCTGCGTCAGCGCAACATGATCCAGTTCGCCTCGGGCCATCCGGCGATCGACGTCGCCCTGCTCAGCCTGCATGTCGAGAAGCGCGTCTTCGGCGCTGCCAAATGGCTGATGGATTTGCGCCCCTACCTCGCCGATCCGACCCTGACGTCGCCCGATTTCGCCTTCGACGATTTCGCCGCCGGCGGCAAGCTGTTCAGCACCCAGGCGGACGGCCGTATCGATACCTTCCCCCTCTCGCTCGACTACGCCGTACTGTACTGGAACAAGGAGATGTTCGCGGCGAAGGGGGTCGCCTATCCGAAGACGCTGGCCGAAATAGCCGACGCCGCGGCGGCGCTGACCGACCCGGCCAAGCAGACCTATGGCTTCGTCGCGCGCGGCATGAAAAATGCCAACACCTACGTCTGGGCCTGTCTGATGCTTGGCTGGGGCCAGGATTCGGTGGTCGACGGCAAGCTCAACACCACCGGGCCGGCCGCCGTGCAGTCGGCCGAGCTGTTCACCAAGCTGATGCGCAACTACGCCCCGCCGGGCGTCGTCGGGTTCAACTGGAACGAGTCGCAGACCTCCTTCATGCAGGGCACCGCCGCGATGTGGATCGACAGCAGCGGCTTCGCCGGCCCGCTGGAGGACCCCACCCACTCGCGGGTCGTCGGCAAGGTCGGCTACGGCGTGATCCCGGCGGGACCGGTGGCCCATGCGGTCGGCCTCACCGGCGATGCGCTCGGCGTCGCCGCGGCGAGCGAGCACAAGGGAGCAGCCTATTTCTACATCCAGTGGGCGACCGCCAAACTCAACGAGGCCCGCTTCCTGCAAACCGGTGTCGGCGTCGGCGCGCGCGACTCGATCCTCAAGGACCCCACGGTGCTGGCCGCCATGACGCCTGCCACCCGGGCCTGGGCCCAATGCATGCAGGAGTCCGCGCCGCTCGGGCATCCCTGCCTGCCCAACATCATCCCGGTCACTGAATTTCGCGATGTGTTCGGTATCGCGCTGACCAACATGATCACCGGCGGCGACATCGCGAAGGAACTCGCCAACGCGACCGCCACCTTCGCGCCGACGCTGGCCAAGAGCGAGCTCGGCTGATATCGAGTCCCCGTAAGCGAGGTTCCGCCACCATGCTCATCGACTGCCACGGCCACACCAGTGCACCGCAACGCCTCTGGGCCTATCGAGCACTGCTGCTCGCCAGCCGTGGCGTCGATGGGCCCAGTCAGCTTAATTTCACCGACGACGAAATCCGCGCCGCCCTGATGACCCCGGAGAGCGGCCCGCTCGGCCATGTCCCGTCGCTCGACGCCCACGGAATCGATCTGCAACTCCTGTCGCCGCGCCCGAACCACCTGATGCACAGCGAGCAGCCCGAAAAGATCATCCACTGGTTCATCGAGGCCGAGCACGACCTGATCCACCGCCAGGTGCAGCTTTTCCCTGGCCGGTTCCGCGGCGTCGCGGCCCTGCCGCAATGCGCCGGCGCACCGATTGAAAGCGCGCTGCCCGAACTCGAACGCTGCGTCCGCCGCCTCGGCTTCGTCGGCTGTCTGCTCAACCCGGACCCGTACGAAAACGGCGACCGCGGCGAGGCCCCGCCACTCGGCGATCGTTACTGGTATCCGCTCTATGAAAAGCTCTGCGAACTCGACGTGCCGGCGCATATCCACTCCACCACCTCGCGTTCGCCGCGCGTCGGCTACAGCCTGCATATGATCAACGAGGAATCGATCGCGATCCTCAACCTACTCAACTCCGACGTGCTGCGTGATTTTCCGGCGCTGAAGCTGATCGTCTCGCATGGCGGCGGCGCGATCCCTTACCAGCTCGGCCGGTTCGACGCCGATTCGCTGCGCCATGGCGGCCCGCGTTTCCGCGACCGCCTGCGCGGTCTCTACTTCGACACGGTGATCTACAATCGCGCTTCGATCGAGCTGCTGATCAAGACGGTGGGCGCGGATCGCTGCCTGTTCGGCGAGGAGTGCCCGGGCATCGGCGCCGTGATCGACCCGGAGACGGGACGCCAGGTGGACGAACTTTGCCCGGTGGTGGAGAGCCTGGACTTCCTCTCCGCCGCCGAGCGTGCAATGATCCTGGAAGGCAACGCGCGGCGTGTTTTTGGGCTGGGCGAAATGTGACGGCGCCACTCTTGCCCGGCGTCCCGGATCACGGTAAAATATTCTGTTTTTTGGGACACTCGATTTGCCACGTGAGACATCTGCCCAACCGGCCCGCGCCGAAAGCAACCTGAAGTCGCTTACCAAGGTCGTGCGCGTGCTCGACGTCTTTTCCACCGTCGATCGCGCCTTGTCGCTCGCGGATATAGGCCAGCGCACCGGCTTTCCCAAGAGCACCGCGCATCGGTTGCTCGCCGCGATGCGCGAGGCCGGGTTGCTGGACCAGGATCGCGAGCGCGACCGCTACCGGCTCGGGATGAAGCTGTTCGAGCTTGGCAACATCGTCCTCGCCAACATGGATCTGCACCGCGAGGCGCGCCCCTTCGTGGACGCGCTGACGCGCCAGAGCGGCCAGGCCGTGCATCTCGCCGTGTTCGACGGCCACCGGGCGCTGGTCATCCATCGCGCCGATGCGTCGCCGGAAAAGGGCCAGCCGACTGCCCTGATCGAACAGGCGCCGGTCCATTGCACCAGCGTCGGCAAGGCGATCCTCGCCTTCCAGACGCCGGCGACCATCGATCGCGTGATCTCGGCGGGGCTGGTACGCTTCACCGACGCCACGATCACCGATCCGGAGCAGTTGCGCGCGCAACTCGCCGAGATCCGGGAGCGCGGCTATGCCCAGGACGAAGGTGAGCACCAGCCCGGTGTGCGCTGCGTCGCTGCGCCGATCCGCGACCAGAGCAGCCGTGTCGTCGCCGGCATCAGCATTACCGGTCCGTTCTGGCGTCTGCCGCTCAGCGAGGTCGAGGGCCTGGCGAAAGTGGCGATCCACTATGCCAACGCGATTTCGCTCGCTGTCGGCTACCGTCCCGCCCAGAGCGTGACCGCTTGAGGCGCGATCGCCGGCAAGCGTGAATCACACTCCCTGCGTCTGATCAGGCTGCGATGCCGAGGTAGGCGTTTTTGACGCTTTCGTCGGCGGCGAGGGTTTTGGCGTCGCCCTCGGCGACGACCCGTCCGGATGCCAGCACATAGGCCCGATGCGAGACGGCAAGCGC
>Ga0181529_10006312_pt1 | contig 12066 bp, 11 predicted proteins | sample PEATcosm2014_Bin_36_FD_119763 | JGI IMG/M metagenome (GOLD analysis project Ga0181529, IMG submission 119763) | Peatland microbial communities from MTU Mesocosm Facility, Houghton, MI, USA - PEATcosm2014_Bin10_30_metaG | ecosystem: Environmental > Terrestrial > Soil > Wetlands > Peat | place... | reverse complement strand
CGGCGCCGGCAATTACGGCATGTGCGGCCGCGCCTACGGCCCGCGCTTCCTGTTCGCCTGGCCGAACGCGCGCATCAGCGTGATGGGCGGCGAGCAGGCGGCGAGCGTCCTGGCGACGATCAAGCGCGACGGCTACGAGGCGCGGGGCGAGGGCTGGTCAGCGGATGAGGAAGAAGCGTTCAAGGCGCCGATCCGCGCCCGCTACGAGGCCGAAGGCTCGCCCTATTTCGCCACCGCGCGGCTGTGGGACGACGGGATCGTCGCGCCGGGCGAGACGCGGCGCGTGCTGAGCCTCGCCTTCTCCGCCTGCCTCAACGCGCCGATCGAGCCGACGCGGTTCGGCGTATTCAGGATGTAAGGCGCGCTTCCCCGCCCGAAGGCGTCAGGAGAAAAGCGAGCGCCGCGTCGCAGCTCGCCTCGACCTTCAGCGCCAGCAGAGGATCGGCGCGCGTGCGGCCGAGGTTGACCGCGGCGGCGGGCTTGCCGCCGCGGGCGGCCGTCTCGACGAAGCGGAATCCGGAATAGACCATCAGCGACGAGCCGACGATCAGCATCGCGTCGGCCGCTTCGAGATGGCGCACGGCGGCCTCAACGCGCGGGCGAGGAACGGTCTCGCCGAAGAACACGACGTCGGGCTTGAGCACGCCGCCGCAGCGCGCGCAGGCGGGGACGGCGAAGTCGGAGAAGTCGACGCCGTCCAGGTCGGCGTCGCCGTCGGGCGCGTCGGCGGCGTCGCGCGCGAGCCATTCCGGGTTCAGCCGCGAAAGCTCGTCTTGCAGCTCGTCGCGCGGCGACGCGCGCCCGCAGCCCATGCAGCGGACGTGGTCGAGGCGACCGTGCAGGTCGATCACGGCTTCGCTGCCGGCGGCCTGATGCAGTCGGTCGACGTTCTGGGTCAGCAGGATTTCGCTTTTGCCCATCGCCTCGAGCCGCGCCAGCGCGCGATGCGCGTCGTTCGGCCGGGCGCGGCTGATGCCCCGCCAGCCGATCAGGCTGCGCGCCCAGTAGCGCCGGCGCGTCGCTTCCTGGGCCATGAAGGCCTGGAAGGTGACCGGCGGCGCGCGCTTCCAGGCGCCGTCGGCGTCGCGATAGTCGGGAATGCCGGAGCTCACGCTGCAGCCGGCGCCGGTCAGGACGAACAGCCGACGATGCCGATCGACGAATTCCTCAAGGGCGGAGGGCGAAGCCATCCGACAAAAGTAGTTGCGCGAGGCGGGTCCCGCCATAGGCGCGCCGACGTCATGGCCGGGCTTGACCCGGCCATCCACGTCTTTGACCGGGCGACAACACAATTGGACCTTCCCGCGCATTCGAGCGAGATTGTACGGGTCGGAAGTCGTGGATGGCCGGGTCAAGCCCGGCCATGACGATCGTTCGGGGCCGCCATGTTCGCCAATGTCCTAATCGCCAATCGCGGCGAGATCGCCTGCCGGGTCGTCCGCACGGCGCGACGGCTCGGCATGCGCACAATCGCGCTGGCGACGCCGGCCGACCGCGGCGCCTTGCACACGCGCCTCGCCGACGAGGCGCACGAGATCGGCGCCGGCGCGGAGGGCTATCTCGACGGCGAGGCGATCGTCGCGCTGGCGAAGCGGGTCGGGGCCGAGTGTGTCCACCCGGGCTACGGGTTCCTCTCCGAGAACGCCGATTTCGCCGAGCTCGTCGGTCGCGCCGGACTCGTCTTCGTCGGGCCGTCGCCGGCGGCGATGCGGGCGCTGGGTCTCAAGCACGCCGCCAAGGCGCTGATGGCCAAGCTCGGCGTTCCCGTCGCGCCCGGCTATTACGGCGACAACCAGAGCCCGAAGTTCCTCAAGGAGAAAGCGTACGAGATCGGTTATCCGGTGCTGATCAAGGCGGTCGCCGGCGGCGGCGGGCGCGGCATGCGCCGGGTCGACGCCCATGTCGAATTCGAAGCGGCGCTGGAGGCGGCGGCGCGCGAGGCGGTCGGCGCGTTTGGCGATCCGCGCGTGCTGATCGAGAAATACGTCGCCGCGGCGCGTCACATCGAAGTGCAGGTGTTCGGCGACCGCCACGGCGACGTCGTCCACCTGTTCGAGCGCGATTGCTCGCTGCAGCGCCGGCGTCAGAAAGTGGTCGAGGAGAGTCCCGCCCCCGGCCTGCCCGAGGCGACGCGCGCGGCGATGTGCGCAGCGGCGGTCGCCGCGGCGCGCGCGGTCGGTTACGCCGGCGCCGGCACGGTCGAGTTCCTCGTCGACGCGGCGCGCGGCCTCGGGCCGGACAGTTTCTATTTCCTCGAGATGAACGCCCGGCTGCAGGTCGAGCATCCGGTCACCGAAGCGATCACCGGCCTCGACCTGGTCGAGTGGCAATTTCGCGTCGCCGCCGGCGAAAAGCTGCCGCTGGAGCAGAGCGAGATCCGCCGCAACGGCGCGGCGATCGAGGCGCGCCTCAACGCCGAAGATCCGGAGACCGGCTTCCTGCCGAGCCCAGGCCGCATTCTTGCGCTGCGGCTCGATGCGGCGCCCGCGCTGCGCGTCGACGCCGGCGTCGAGGCCGACGACGAAGTTACGCCGTTTTACGATTCGCTGATCGCCAAGCTGATTGTCCACGGTCCCGACCGCACGTCGGCGCTCGATGGTCTGCGCGCCGCGCTCGGCGAGGCGCTGGTGGTCGGGCCGAAGACCAATCTCGCTTTTCTCGGCGCGCTGCTCGCCGATTCCGCCGTCGAGGCGGGCGGAGTCGACGTCGGCTTCATCGACGCCAACGCGGCGCGTCTGGGCGCCGAGCCGCGACCGCCCGACCCGCGCGCGGTGCTGGCGGGCGCTGCAGCGCTGATCGCGCCGCCGCCAGACGCTGGGGCCGATCCTTGGAGCGTCGGCGACTCCTTCGAGTTGTTGGCCCCGCGGCGTGTCGGCTTCGAGGTTCTGGTCGACGGCCATGTCGAGCGGCTGGCGGCGATCGGATCCGGAGGGGCGCGCGCGCTCGCCTTCGCCGACGGCCGCTTCGCGCCGACGGAAGGCCCGCCGCCGCAGGCGACCAGGATCGGCGACGCCGCCTACGTCCTCTGCGGCGGCAGGCAGATCTGCGTCGAGCGCGTCGATCCGCTCGCCGGCGGCGCGGGCGGGCGCGAGGCTAAGACGGGCGAGATCGCCGCGCCGATGCACGGGCGGGTGATCGCGCTTTCGGTCGAGGAGGGCGACGTCGTCGTCGCTGGCCAGCGGCTGGCGGTGGTCGAGGCGATGAAGATGGAGCACGCGCTTGTCGCGCCGCGCGCCGGCCGCGTCACGCGCCTCGCCGCCAAGCTCGGCGACGTGGTCGAACAGGGCAAACGCCTGATGACGATCGCCGTCGGCGACGAATAGGCGAGATTCTGCGCAATCATTAACGGGTTGTATACGGCCGAATGCAACCATTGCGGGTATGTTTTCAATCCGCGAAACCGCGACGCGCGCCTTTGAGCTGAAATCGCAAGGGTTCGACGCGCCGACCGATGGGGCGTCGTCGGCGCGTGACGGCGGGGGGCTCGACGCGGCGCTGCGGCGAGCGTTGAGCGACGAGGAGCTGAGGCTCGATTTCCAGCCGCTGGTGGCGGTCGCGGGCGGCGCGACGACGGGATTCGAGGCGCTGTTGCGCTGGCGGCGGCCCGGCTACGGCGAACTCGCCGCTGGGCATTTCGTCGCCGACGCGGAAGGCTCGCCCGCGTTCGACGACGTCGGCGCCTGGGCGCTGCTCGAGGCCGCGCGCGCGGCTGCGATGTGGCCGGCTCGGCTGCGGGTCGCCGTCAACCTTTCTCCGGCGCAGTTGAGGTCGCCGAAGCTGGCCGCGACTGTCCGCAGCATTCTCGATCAAGGCCGCCTCGACCCGCGCCGCCTCGAGCTCGAAATCGTCCAATCCGCCCTCATCGACGACTTCGCCGCCGTCGCGACGACCCTCAACGCGCTGCGCAGTTATGGCGTCACCGTCGCGCTCGACGATTTCGGCGGCGACGGCTCATCGATGAAAGCGTTGGCCCGGCTGCCGCTGGATCGACTCAAGATCGACCGCACCTTCATCGTCGAGGCGATGGTCAATCCGCGCTGCGCGGCCGTGATCCGCGCGGCGGCGCGGATCGCCAAGGAACTCGGGCTGGCGTTGACCGGCGAAGGGGTCGAGACTTGCGACCAATTCGAACTGTTGCGCTCGGCGGGCTGCGACGAGACGCAGGGCTATTTCCACTGTCGACCGTTGCCGGAAAGTGAACTCGCCGTCGCGTTTGAACGCAGCCCGGGCGGCTGCGACGGCCGCAGCGATTGCCGTCATTGCTCGCGCTACATCCGATCCCGCTGAGGCGAGCGTAGACGCTCGCGTTCGCGCATGCAAAATACGCGCTGGCCCAAACGCAAGGAGCCGCGCGATGAGCAATACCGTCGCCGTTCCCAAGGCCAAGACAGTCGCCAAGACCGAACGGCCGCGTCTGCACAAGGTGATCCTGTTCAACGATGACTACACGCCGCGCGAATTTGTCGTCACGGTGCTGAAGACCGAGTTCCGCCTCGGCGAAGGGCGCGCCCAGGCGGTGATGCTGACCGCGCACCGGCTCGGCGCCTGCGTCGTGGCGGTCTACGCCCGCGACGTCGCCGAGACCAAAGCGGCGCGCGCCACCGAGGCGGGCGCGGCCAAGGGCTATCCGCTGCGCTTCGATTGCGAGCCTGAGGAGTAGAGTTCGTTGTGGCGGCCGCGCGCCTCAACCCATTGCTGGGCAAAGGCGCGGCGACGCGCCGGCCGGCGCGGGCAGGGCGATCGGCAGCGTCTTGAGCTCGGCGAATTCACGCGGCCGCCAGGCGTCGACGAGGCGCTTGGCGGCGTCCATCTCGTCGCTGGTCATCTTCGGCTCGATCGCGCCGCGGATCTGCGAATTGTCATGGAAAGGATTGCGTGCGGCGAGACGGAACCAATAATCGGCCTGGACGAGATCGGCGGCGATCGTGACTCGGCCGTCAGTCTCGCCTTGCTCGAACGTCAGACCGAGCTTCTCCTGCGCGCGCGGGTTGTCGAGCAGGGCGGCGCGCATCAGCCAGCAGTAACTGAGCGTCAGGTCGCGGTCGGTCGAACTCTCGGGCGGGTTCATCGCCGCGTAGCCGATCGACAGCATCGCCTCGGAATCGCCGCGCCTCGCCGCCGCCTGCGTCCAGTTGAGGGACTGCCCGCGATCCGTCGGCAACCCGGGCGCGCCGAGAAGATAGAGACGGGCGAGATCGTCAGCCGCGCCGGTCGCGCCGAGGTCGAAGGCGCGGCGCATCAGCGCCACGCCGGCCGCGGGGTCCTGTTTGACGCCGCGGCCGCGCACGATCATCGGCCCGAGCGCCCGCATCGCCTCGGCGTCGCCCGAGTCGACGCGCCTCTGCAACGCGGAGGCGATCTGCCGCTCGTCGACCGCGACATTCTCGCCGTTGCGCAGCCGGTCGTCGACGTCGCGCGCTGCGCCGGGTTCGCCGTGTTCGGCGGCGCGCGCCATCCAGGCGATTCCGGCCGCGCGATCGCTCGGCAGGCCGTCGCCGGTCAGCAGCGTCAGCGCGAGGCCGTATTCCGCGGCGGAGCGCCCAGCGAGCGCGCCTTTCATATCGTCGAGCGCGTCGCTCGAGATCGGACACAATGGCCTGACGAGGCAGACGAGCGACAGGGTCCGATAGGTCGCGTCGAGATGTTCGGGGGAATCGTCGCCGACGAAGGCGTCGCCGTCGTGCGCGACGATCCAGAGAAGCCCGGCGACCAGCGCGGCGACGAGCGCCGCAATCGCGCGCAGCCATTTCATTGCGTCCCTCCGCGATCCGCGTCTTGTTCTCGACAATACGGTCTGTTCGGCGCACAAAGCCAATCTCGGCCCCGGGCGCGGCTCTGCGGCATAGGATGAGGATAGTGACGTAACGTTATGCCGCACTTGACGTTTCCCCATGCCAACGCGCGACGACGCCGGTGCGGCGCTTCGCCGGCGGTTATCGATTTGCGATAAGGCGGCGATGACGCTGCATCTGATCAAACTCTGCGTCGGCGTGGATTCGATCGCCGATCTCGAAGAGTGGATCGCCGACCGCATGGCGGAACGGCGTCGGCGCGGCGAGCTCCAGCGCCACGCCCATGTCACCCGCATGACGCCGAAGCGCGCCGAGGCGCTGGTCGACGGCGGCTCGCTGTATTGGGTGATCAGGGGGCTGATCTCGGCGCGACAAAGGCTGCTCGAGGTCGAGCCATTCGTTGACGCGGCGGGGATCGGCCGCTGCCGGCTGTGGCTGGAGCCGAAGGTTGTCGCCGTCGCGCCTAGGCCGATGCGCGCGTTTCAAGGTTGGCGCTATTTCGCCGACAGGGACGCGCCGCCCGATCTGGAAGCGGCGGGCGCCGGGGCCGCTGCGATGCCCGAGGAGTTGCGTCGGACGCTGGGCGAACTCGGCCTGCTCTAAGGGAGACGCGCCGCGGCCTTGCGGTGCAGCGCTCGACGACCGATCTTAAGGGACGGCGCTTCCGACGCCGGGAGAGTTTTCGTATGGGCGAGCAGGATCACGTCCTGCCGGCGCGCCGCGAGGGCGGCTCGGCTGTGGACTCCTTCGTCGAAGCGGCGAAGCGCGCGCCGGCGCCGATTTCGAGCGGGCGCGGCCGGCTGATCTTCGCGCTCGACGCGACAATGAGCCGGCAACCGACCTGGGACATGGCGCAGGCGCTGCAGGGCCGCATGTTCGAGGCGGCGGCGCGCCTCGGCGGTCTCGATGTCCAGCTCGCCTATTTTCGTGGGATGGGCGAGTGCCGCGTCACCAACTTCGTTTCCGGCGGCGCCGGACTCGCCGAGCTGATGAGTCGAATTTCGGTTCAGGGCGGAGCGACGCAGTTGCGTCGCGTGCTCGCCCACGCGCGCGACGAAGCGCGCCGCGCGCCGGTTGGCGCGCTGGTGTTCGTCGGCGACGCGATGGAGGAGCGCATCGATCCGCTGCTGGCGACTGCCGCCGAGTTGGCGCTCACCGGCGTCAAGGCGTTCACGTTCCAGGAGGGCGAAGATCCCGCGGCGCGCCGAGCCTTCAAAGAAATCGCTCGCCTGACCGGCGGCGCTTACGAGACCTTCAACGCCGGCGCCGCGGCGCGGCTCGAGGCGCTGCTGAGGGCGGCGGCGGTCTACGCGGCGGGCGGCCGGACGGCGCTGGCGGCGCAGGCGAATCGCGACGGCGCCGCTCGCGCCCTGCTGGAACAGATGCGCGAAGCGTGACAAGAGACGCGGCGCGCCGCCGCGTCGGGAACCGATTCCTCTCATGCCGACACTCATCGCCGGAGTTCTCGCTCTCTATCTGCTGCTGTTGGGCATTCGCAGATTCGCGCAGCTGAGCCCGGCTTCCGCGGCGGCGACGGCGCGCAACGCCGGCGCGGTGGCGGTGTTCGTCGTCGCGGGGTTTCTGTTGTTGCGCGGCAACTTCGCCGGCGCGGCGACGCTCGCCGCGGTCGCGACGAGTCTGGGGCTGGTCGGTCGAAGGGGACGGCTCGCCTCGGTCCTCGGCGCCATCGGCTTCGGGCCGCGGCCCGGCCGGGTCACGACCGCGCGCTCGGCGACGATCGAGATGCGGCTCGACCAGGACACCGGAGCGGTGACCGGCACGGTGCTCGCCGGCCCACAGCAGGGACGCGATCTCGATTTGCTGACGCGCGGCGAGTGCCTGGCGCTCTACGAGGATTGCCGCCGAGACGACCCGGAAGGGGCGCGTCTACTGGAGACGTATCTCGACCGCCGGTTTGCCGGCTGGCGTCAGGCAGACGAGGGTCAGAGCGAGGAGCGGCGGCGGAGCGATCGCGGGGGGGCGATGACGCGCGACCAAGCGTATCAGATCCTGGGCTTGGCGCAGGGCGCGAGCGCCGAGGAAATCGTTCGCGCCCACCGATCGCTGATGCAGAAGCTTCATCCAGACCATGGCGGATCGACCGCTTTGGCGGCGCAGGTCAACGAAGCCAAGGACGTCCTGCTGGGACACGGGTGACGCTCCTCAGTCGCGCGCGGCGAAACAGGCGAAGCCGCTCTTCTTCAGCGAGCGGCAAGCGGTCTCGGCGCTCGCCGAGTCGAGGCCAGCGAAGCGGGCGCGGTAGAAAACGTCCTCTCCCTTGGCGACTTTCTCGGTGAACGACCGCGCCTGGGCGAGCCGCCCATGGTTGTGGGCGCGCGCGCGGGCGAGCAGGTCGTTGGCCTTGGCTGCGTCTTCCGAGATGCCGACCTGGATGATCCAACCGCCACGATCGGTTGGCGCGGTCTCGGCGGCGACTGTGGTCGCCGTTTTGGCTTGGAGCGCCGGGGCGGCGGCGGGGGCGACGTCGCGCGACGGTCCCTTCGCGACGGAATCGGGACCCTTGACCCAACCGAGCTGTTGCGGCGTCGCGGCGGCGACGGCGGTCGGCGTAGGCCGCGTCGCGGCGATCGGCGCGACGGGCTTGGCGACCGGCGCGGTGGCGGCGGGCTTCGCCGCGACGGGCGCAGCGGCGGGCGTGGGCGGCGCTTCTTCCGCGGAATCCTCGTCGCCTTCTTCGATGGCGCCGGCGGCGGAACGAGCGGCCGGCGCCGAAATAGCGCCGGGGGGGATGGCGAGGCTGGCGAGTTTGACCGGCGGGGCGGGCGGCGCCGCAGCCTCGGCGATCATCGGCGCGGTGTGGCCGCGATCCGACGCCTGCGCGAGGTGATCGCGGATCAGGCCTTCCATGTAGGCGTCGCGCGCCGCGGCGGTGCGGCCGCCGAGCACGGCGGCGACCAGCGAGCGGCCGTCGCGATGCACCGAGGTCAGAAGGTTGAAGCCGGAAGCGCGGGTGTAGCCGGTCTTGATGCCGTCGACGCCGTCGACGCGGCCGAGCAGGTGATTGTGATTGCCGATGATCTCGCCGCCGTAGTCGAACTCGTGGGTCGAGAAGTATTTGAAGTAGTGAGGGAAACGCTCCTCGGTGGCGCGCGCGAGAATGGTCAGGTCGCGCGCGGTGGTGATCTGCTCGTCGGCGGGTAGGCCGGAGGCGTTGACGTAACGGGTGCGCGACATGCCGAGCGCGTGCGCCTTGCGGGTCATCATTTCGGCGAATGAACTTTCGTCGCCGCCGATCTTCTCCGCGACGGCGACCGCGACGTCGTTGGCCGAACGGGTGACGATCGCCTTGATCGCATCCTCGGCGGAGATGGTGTCGCCAGGTTGGACGCCGAGCTTAGATGGCTCCTGCGCGGCGGCGTGCTCGGAGACCGGAATCTCCGTCTGGAGGGTCATCGCGCCTTTGTCGAGCTGTTCGAACAGCAGGTAGAGCGTCATCACCTTGGTCAGCGACGCGGGATGGCGCGGCTCGTTCTCATTGGCGGCGTAAAGCGTGCGGCCGGCGTTGGCGTCGACGACGATCGCCGCGAAGGCCGGGTCGGCCGGCGCTGGGGCGCGCGCGGCGTAATGAACGACGTGGTGGTAGTGACGCCAATATCGCGCCTCGGCGGGGGCCGAGGTCAGGCTCAGCAGCGCAAGCGCCGCACAAGCCGCCGAGGCGATGGTGACAAGAGGGGAATTGGAAGATCGAGAGCCACGCAACGCCATGGACGCCCTGTTGAACTGACGCGGCGCAACGGCCGAGGCAGACGGGCCGTTGCGCGATGAGCACAGTTCGAAAGCCTATGCGGGCGCGGTTACGGCGGCGTTAACGCGCCGACCCCGTTTTGCCGACTTTGTGCGCCAAGGCCTTGATCGGACAGCCGAAGCGAGGGGCGGGCGACGCGCACCGCAACGTGACGATTTTGCTTAAGCAATTGATAAGATTCACTCCGAGCCGCGGCGATTAAGGTCTGCGGCGCTTTGTTGCAGCGCAACAATCTTCTTGACAGCCCATTGTGCAGTGCACATATTGCCGCGGGTCGACGCCGTCGCTTCGCGGCGTCCGCATCTGCCGCCGCAACGAAGCGCACGAGGTTCCGCCATGACTGCCCCGACGTTCGAAGAGTTCCAGAAGTTCAGCAAACAGCAGCTCGACGCCGTCAATGCGGCCGCCGCGAGCGTCGCCAAGGGCCTGCAGGAGATTGCGGCGGAGTCGTCGGACTATTCGAAGAAGGCGTTCGCCTCGAGTTCGGCGGCGGTGGAGAAGCTGCTCGGCGCCAAGTCGGTCGAGACGGCGGTGCAGATCCAGACCGATTACGCGAAATCGACCTACGAGGGCTTCGTCGCGCAGGCGAACAAGATCAACGAAATTTACATCAAGCTGGCGACCGAAGCGTTCAAGCCGGTCGAGGCTGCGTTCACCAAGCTTCAGGTCAAGTGACGCACGCGACGCGGCTGCGTGAATCGCGGCCGCGTCTGGGTCCTCAAATGTCAGGGTCGGCGTTGCGCCGGCCCTTTTTTGTTGCGCGCCGCTCGCGCTTCTGATCGAATTTCCCACTTGCGCGCCGGTTGCAAATTGGCGAACCTCGTTTGTGTCGCTTCGCCTCTGGCGCCCGAAGCGTGCCGCGCCTAGATGTGAATCGTGGGGAATCGCGGCGAACCCCCGAAATGTCGCGGCCACGCCGCCCGTGAGGTTTGTCGAGGTCGAACTTGATCGCCGATCCGCATCCGTTGGTCAGTCGGTTCCGGGCCGGAATTGCGCGACTCGCGCGCATCTTTTCGGCGTCGCGCGCCGCTCCGACGACTCGGCCGGCGATCGTAGCGGCGCGCGAACCTCGGCGCGCCCCGGAAGTGCCTGGGGTCGGCGCCACCGTCATCACGCGCACCCGCGCGCAGACGCGGCGGCCGAATATGTACCGCGTGCTGCTGCTCAACGACGACTACACGCCGATGGAGTTCGTCATCGCGATTCTTCAGGCGTTCTTCAACAAGAGCCCGGAAGAGGCGACCCAGATCATGCTCCACGTGCACAACAACGGCGTCGGCGAGTGCGGCGTCTACACCTACGAGGTCGCCGAGACGAAGGTCGCGCAGGTGATGGACCACGCGCGTAAGAATCAGCATCCTCTGCAGTGCATCATGGAAAAGAAATGAAAGGCGTCTGATGCCGGTATTCTCCCGCGCGCTCGAAAAGACCCTTCGCAAGGCGCTGGCGCTCGCCAACGAACGCCGCCACGAATATGCGACGCTCGAACATCTGCTGCTGGCGCTGATCGACGATCCCGACGCGGCGGCGGTGCTGCGCGCCTGCAACGTCGATCTCGACCAACTGCGCAAGAATGTCGTCCAATATCTCGACACCGATCTCGACAACTTGATCGTCGAAACGATCGACGAGGCGAAGGCGACCGCAGGCTTCCAGCGCGTCGTGCAGCGCGCGGCGATCCACGTCCAGTCGTCGGGCCGCGAGGAAGTGACGGGCGCCAACGTGCTGGTGGCGATTTTCGCCGAGCGCGAGAGCCACGCCGCCTACTTCCTGCAAGAGCAGGACATGACCCGCTACGACGCGGTCAACTACATCAGCCACGGCATCGCCAAGCGGGCCGGCCTCTCCGACCCGTCGCGGACGCCGCGCGGCGTCGACGAGGACACGGACGCGCGCGAGTCGAAGGAGGCCAAGGACGGCCCCGAGGGCAAAAAGAAGGAAGGCGCGCTCGACGCCTATTGCGTCAATCTCAATCGCAAGGCGCGCGACGGCCGCATCGATCCGTTGATCGGCCGCGAGGCCGAGGTCCAGCGCACCATTCAGGTGCTGTGCCGGCGGCAGAAGAACAACCCGCTGCTGGTCGGCGATCCCGGCGTCGGCAAGACGGCGATCGCCGAAGGCCTCGCACGCAAGATCGTCGGCGGCGAGGTGCCGGAAGTGCTCGCCGGCGCGACCGTGTTCGCCCTCGACATGGGCGCGCTGCTCGCCGGCACGCGCTATCGCGGCGACTTCGAAGAGCGCCTGAAGCAGGTGATGAAGGAGATCGAGCAACACAAGGACGCGATCCTGTTCATCGACGAGATCCACACCGTCATAGGCGCCGGCGCGACCTCGGGCGGGGCGATGGACGCCTCCAACCTGCTCAAGCCGGCCCTGGCGCAAGGGTCGCTGCGCTGCATCGGCTCGACCACCTACAAGGAATACCGCCAGTATTTCGAGAAGGACCGCGCGCTGGTGCGCCGCTTCCAGAAGATCGACGTGCACGAGCCGAGCGTTCCCGACACGGTG
>Ga0181529_10006310_pt1 | contig 12068 bp, 4 predicted proteins | sample PEATcosm2014_Bin_36_FD_119763 | JGI IMG/M metagenome (GOLD analysis project Ga0181529, IMG submission 119763) | Peatland microbial communities from MTU Mesocosm Facility, Houghton, MI, USA - PEATcosm2014_Bin10_30_metaG | ecosystem: Environmental > Terrestrial > Soil > Wetlands > Peat | place... | reverse complement strand
GAAGCCGACGACCAAGATACTCGTAATCCGTTGCCCGAAGATTTGATGTTCAACGGCGGTGTGGAGGTTGGCGGCGGAAAAATTGAGGCGTTGAAAAATACCGACACCGAATTGGAATATCTATTCGCGCAGGCAATATCCAGCTTGCCATCGCCGTTGAAATCCGCCGCCGCGATCCAATTTGCTCCATTGGTGCCCATGTCACTGTATGTGGCTTGCACAAACACGCCGCTGCCATTGTTTGTCAACACAATCAGCGAGCTGTTGTTGCCGAGTCTGCCTTGACTCGCCAAGATCAAATCCACCTTGCCATCACCGTTGACATCCACCGCCGTGACAAAAACAGGGGCAAAAGCAACATTGTTATTGGGAATATTAGTGTATAGCACAAAGCCACCGTTGCCGGTGTTGGTTAAAATGGTAACAGCAGGTGAACTTGCAGCGTAATATTGATAATCCGCGTAAATCAAATCTACCTTGCCATCGCCGTTGACATCTGCCGTTGTGACTGAAGGAGGTAAAAATCCGCCAGCGCCCGGCGAGGATGACAGTTTGAAGAAGCCATTCCCGTTGTTGGTGAACACAGAAACAGCACCCGAGTTTCCTTGAAAATTCGCAGCGATCAAATCTACTTTGCCATCGCCGTTGACATCCGCTGTTGTGACCGACTGAACATAAGAGCCTAGGGCCATGGAAATATTGGTTTCAAGCACAAATCCACCACTGCCGTTATTCGTCAGCACAGGTATTGTGCTAAATGCGCCGCCGTTATAACAGCTGCATATCAAATCCACTTTGCCATCGCCGTTGAGATCCGCCGCCACGACTGAAAACGGACTGGTGACGACGCTGTAAGTTGCATTTGATGCAAAGCCGCCGCTGCCGTCGTTCGTCAGCACCATCAGCGTGCCACCATTATGGTTCGCGCAGATCAAGTCCACATAGCCATCGCCGTTGACATCCGCCGCCGCGACCGAATTAGGACCGCTGCCCACGGCATAGGTGGCGTTGGAGCCAAAGTTGCCGCTGCCATCATTTGTCAGCACCGTAAGCGTGTTGAAATCATAGTTTGCTGCAACCAAATCCACCCTGCCATCCACGTTCATGAATGCTGTGACAGCGTAAGGTGTGCTATTTCCGGTTCCAGGCGCCACCGGGTAATTGGCGGAAAGATTGAACGAAGTCTGGGCGTCGGCCTGCTTTAGACCGGCGAGCAAGCCAATTAGCAGCCAGATTTGAAGCAGATGGTGTTTTGTTTTCACATTTCGGTTTCTTTCACTGGTTCACGTTTTCCCGTCACGGTCAATTCTGATTTTGCTTGGCAGGGCGGCGCTGCTGCGCCGCCTCAATTGCAATTATTCGGCTGACCGGCAGGTCAGCCCTACCATTAGGGCGTGGCAGTCGCGATGACGGCGGCACCGGGCAGGCCGATTTCAGCTTTGCCTGGCGGCATCTTTTATTTTGTCCGCTTCTTTGCCGGTTTCCGGGTCTTGGCGACTTTGCCGGCTTTTTTGGCCGTAACAGCTTTCCGGGGCGCGGAGGCGGGCAGGGGAGTGGAAGCCCCGCCGCCGCGACTCACGACCACAAATGGACGATTGACGGGAAGGCCGAACTCGCGCCGGATGGGCGCGTTGGCCGCGTTGTCAAACGGCCATTCGCCGTCCGCGGCAAATTGCACCAGCCGGCGGCGGTCGTTGATGCTCTTGATCAGGACGTTCAACGCGAAGTGTCCCTTCACTTTGTCGGATTGGGCGGAGGTTTGCGCGCCCCAGGCGGTCGTGTAGGCGGCCAGCGCGCTGGACAACGCGGCGATTTTGCCGGCCGTGACGCCGGGCAAAACGTCCGCCGGAATATCGGAATCATCGGGCGGTGAGATTTTGTTGAGGATGGCGGTGCCGATTTCCTCGGGCATGAACTGGTTGGCGTCAATTTTCTGGCCGATGAAATAATCCTTGAGCGACAGGGGCTGGGAGCCGGCGTATTTTTGCCGGGCGGCAGCCTGGATTTTGCGGATGGCCTGCAGGAGCGCCTTTTTGGAGCCGGTCTTGCCGCCGGTGGCGACGCCTCCGGCCACCGCACTCTGGACGATCTGGCCCAGACCGCCGCGCGCGGTTTCGCAATCGCTCCCAAGCTGGGCAATGAAGTCCGGGGTGATTTCGTGCTCGGTTTCGAGGACGGTGGCGTATTCGTCCTTGCTGGCGGCGGTGACAACTTGTTCGGCCAGGGCGACGGACTGTTCCTGCTGTTTGTTGATGACGCCGCGCTTGCTGGTGGTGGCGGCGGGTTGCGGTTCGGGTGTGGGTGTGGGCGTCGGTGTCGGGTCCGTCATATTTTTTCTTTCTCTTGAGATTGGGCAAACTTTACCGCAATCGCGCATGGTCAGTCAATAAAATAATTTCATCAGGTGATGGTCATTGATAACTCTGCTTTGTTGTCTCGATGACAATTATTGTTGCATTGGAACGGCGATGGAATGTATGTGGAGCGCGCGGACACGTCCGCGCTTTGGTTCGACGCGACATGTCGCGTCGGCGGAAGGCGGCGGCGTGTCGCCGCAGTCCACGGCCATTGGGATGGCGCAAACCCATCACGTTCCGGCGCAACTCTGGATTTGGCCGGCGTCGCTCAAGGGTTTGATAACGGTTCGCCATGCGCCGATGACGCAACCCAAGCCGTCACTGACGTTTCCCAAGGCCTTGATGACGCTGCTCATGGTTTTGGTGACATTTCACAGGGTCTTGGTGACATCGCTGATGATGTTGGTTGCATCGCACATCGTTTCGGAGACGATTCCTTTCGTTTCGGAGATGTTTCCGAATATGTCGGAGACGATTCTTTTCGTTCTGGTGACATTGCTCAAGCCGTTGGAGTGGTCTCCGAGGAGGTGGACATCATTTCGCGGCGACTCGCTGCCATTCTTTGCCCCGATGCCAACACGCCGATGGAGACAGGCGCAACGCCTCACCGTCCTTGGATCCGGTAAAACACGCCAAGGTTGCCCGGTGCAAGAATCAGATTCGTGGCACTGGTTGGGCCGCCGACATTTTGCCAGACGGGACTGGCCAGATTAGTCGTGGTCTGCACTTGATAGGGCGGGACCCCGCCGGACCAGCCGAGCGACAGGTTGAGACCCTGCATCGAGATCGTGCCGACAATTGGAACGGCCGTCACATTGATCAAGAGGTTGGCATTCGTGAACAAGCCATCGAGGTCGGTCGCCCTGACGAGGAAGCTGTTGACACCGGCATTCGTGGAGAGCGGCATGCCGGACAGGCTGCCGTTGCCGGCGACATTCAACCAGACGGGGCCGCTGACTTTGGAGAAGATCAAACGGTCGCCGAGGTCAGGATCGCTGGCATTCGTTGCCAAGGTGGCCGAATAAAGCTGGCCGGCGCTGGCCGGCGGCCCGGCAAGGGGATTGCTGGTGAATGCCGGCGGGCTGTCCGCGTGGACGTTGATCCCCAAGGTGCCGATGCCGGCAAGCCCGCCGGAATCAACCACGAGCAACAGGAAGGAATCGGCGCCCTGATCGGCGGTTGCGGGTGCGCCCGAAAGCGCGCCATTGAGCGCAACGTTGAGCCAGGCGGGGCCGCTGACCTTGTAAAAAGTCAGCGTGTCGCCGGCGCCGAGGTCAGGATCGGTGACATTTGTGGCCACCGTGCCTGAATAGAGTTCCCCGACTGTGGCGACCGGCTTCATAAAGTTCTGTGGCGTGAACATGGGAGCGCTGTTGACATAAATCGTCATGGTTGCGGCATTCGAAGATCCGCCCAGATCGGTCACGCTGACGACGAAGGTGTTGGTTCCGCCGTTAAATCCTTCTGGCGCGCCGGAGAGGATGCCATTGGCCGCGACGTTCAGCCAGGCTGGACCGCTGACTTTGGCGAAAGTAAGAATATCCCCGGCACCTATGAAGGGAGCCGTGGCGTTGGTGGCAATGGCAGCCGAATAGCCCTGATCCACATTGGCCCAGGCTTCCGCGAAGGGATTACTGAAGAACGAAGGTGGCGGGTCGGCAATCACGACGAGACTCATGCTGGCGGAGGCGGACACGCCGTAGGCGTCCGTCAATCTGATGACAAAGCTGTTCGTGCCAATGTCGGAATTAGTGGGCGTCCCGGTAAGAGCGCCATTGGCGGCCACGTTCAGCCAGGCCGGACCGCTGACCTTGGCAAAACTGATGGTGTCACCCGCGGGAGCAACGGCCCGGTTGGACACGGTTGCAGAATAAGTCAGGCAGGCGATGGCCGGGCTGTTGGTAAATGAGTTATTGATGAAGACTGGCACGGTGAGGCGGAAGACCGTGCCATTGCCGCCGCCGGTGGAGGGATTGAAATCCTGCCCGCCCATGGCGGTGGTGCCATAGAAATTACCATCGGCGGCCTGCACCAAGGCGGACTGGGGATTCGCGCCGTTAAGCCCGTCAAACCAGAGCAACGTCGTCAGGATGCCGTTGGTCGTTATCTTGAACACGGTGCCCTGACCGCCAATACCGCCGGAGGAAGTGGTGCCGTAAAGATTGCCGTCGTTCCCCTGCACCAGAGCCGCGGCCGGGCCGCGGCCGTTGGTGTTCGCAAAGGAAAAAAGCGTGGTCAGTGTGCCATTGGTGGTCAGGCTGAAAACCGTCCCATAGCCGTTGGTGCCGCCTTCGGAAGTGGTGCCATAAAAATTGCCATCAGCGCCTTGAATGACTCCGCTTTGCGGGTAACTTCCGTTCACGTCATTGAACGCCGCCAAAGTGGTCAGCGTGCCGTTTGTGGCCAGCTTGAATACCGTGCCGTAATAATCCGCGCCCCCTTGAAGCGTTGTCCCGTAGAAATTCCCATCACTGCCCTGGACCAGCCCGGCATAGGGGTAAGCGCCATCGGAACCGTCAGTGAACCCATAGAGCGCAGTGACCGCCCCGCCGGGAGTCATCTTGAATACGGAACCATAGTAATCCGCCCCATTCATGTATGCCGTGCCATAAAAATTGCCATCGGCGCCCTGCACCAAACCGGCAAGTGGATACGCGCCATCAGCTCCGCCGGCGAACGAGTAGGGAAAAGAGACGCTGCCGCTAGAGGTCATCTTGAAAATAGTGCCGTAGGCATTGGTGCCACCGGCATAAGTGGTGCCGTAAAAATTGCCATTGGTTCCCTGCACCAGAGTGCCGTAGGGATTGGCGCCGCTGTTGCCATCGGTAAAACTGTAAAGCAACGACTTTCCGCCGGAATAGGCCATTTTGAAAATTGTGCCGTAATAGCCGGCGCCTCCGCCCTCGGTGGTGCCGTAGAGAAAGCCGTCCTTGCCCTGAATCAAGCCGGCATAGGGAAAGGCTCCATCAATGTCACCGCTAAAAGGATGGATGCCGGTCATGGAGGCCGACGGCGGGGAGACTGTTACAACCGTCAACACCGCCTTGTCACTGGCCACCGCATAGAGTGAGTTGCTCACGATCACCGAATAGCTGCCGGCGCTGGCCGGTGTCAGATTGGGAATGGTCAAGGTGCCCGTGGCGGATCCCGAAATAAATCCGCTGTCCGTCAAATTGGTTCCATTTTCCTGCCACTGGTAGAACAAAGGCTGGTCCCCAGTTGCGACCGCCGAGAAGGTCGCGGTCATCCCGGCAACGCAGGTCTGGCTTGCCGGTTGGATGGTGAAGTGGGGCGGCGAGAAGATCACCTCCAGAACCGCATAATCGCTGGAAACCGAGTTGATGGCGTTGCTGGCGACGACGGAATAAAGTGCCGCATCGTTGCCGGAGACGTTGGTGATCTGGAGGGTGGCAGTGGCGGAGCCGGAGATATTGCCGCCATCGGAAAGATTAATGCCATTCCGCTGCCACTGGTAATAGACGGGGAAACTTCCGGAAGTCGCCACGGTGAAAATTGCGCCGCCGCCAACATACACTGACTGATCATCCGGATCGCCGGTAATTTGAAGCGGACCGGCGACGGATAGTTTGAAAACAGTGCCATCGCCCCCGGAACCGCCGGCCTGGGTTGTGCCATATATATTACCATCCAAGCCCTGCACCAGCGCGGCGGAAGGATTCGCCCCGTTATAATCTTCAAACTGAACCAGGGTGTTGAGCAGGCCGGTCGGAGCAATCTGGAACACGGTGCCGTAGCCGAAGACGCCGCCGGCCTGGGTGGTGCCGTATAAGTTGCCATCGGTGGCTTGAACCACACCGCCCCACGGGTTTTCACCATCATTCCCACCCGTGAACGAGTAAAGAGTGGTCAGCACGCCCGCGGGTGTGATCTTAAACACCGTGCCGTATCCGTTGGCGCCGCCCTCATAAGTGGCGCCATAAAAATTCCCATCCACACCTTGAACCAGGCCCGCAATCGGGACCTCGCCATCATTGTCGCCATTGATCGAATAGCCACTGAACGAATGAAGCGTGGTCAATATGCCCGAAGGCGTTATCTTGAAAACCGTTCCTGCGCCGCCATTGGTGCCGCCATTTTCAGTCGTGCCGTAGAAATTTCCGTCATTGCCCTGCACCAGCACCGGGGATGGATAGCCGCCGTCGTTGTAATTGAAAGAAACCAGAGTGGTTAGCACGCCGCTGACAGTCATGCGAAAAATTGTGCCATAGCCGTAAGCGCCGCCTTGAAGGGTTGTGCCATAAAAATTGCCATCACTGCCCTGCACCAACCCGGCCACGGGATTCTCGCCGTTGTTCCCATTAAATGTCGTCAAAGCCGAGAACGCGCCGCCGGTGGTGATCCTGAACGTCAATCCGTCGTCGTAAGCGCCACCGATGTATGCGGTGCCGTAGAAATATCCATCCTTGCCTAACACCAGCCCGCCATAAGGAATGGCCCCGTTGGTGTTGTTGAACGAAAAGAGAGTGGTGAGCGTTCCGTTCGTGGTGATTTTGAATACCGTGCCGCCGCCGTTGGTGCCGCCTTCAATGGTGGTTCCATAAAAATTACCGTCCTTGCCCTGCGCCACCGGACTGTAAAGAAACTCGCCGGAACGGCCGTTGGCGGGGAATGAAAACAGGGGAGACATGGTTATCCCCGGTGCCGTGACAGAAATAACGGACAGAACAGCACCCGTGCTGGTCACCGCGCCAAGGGTGTTGCTGACAATGACGGAATAAGCGCCCGCGTTGGCGGCCCAGACATTGCTGATCGTCAAGCTGCTGTTTGTCACGCCGGAAAAGTTGACGCCATTGGTCAAATTGATTCCATTGTCCTGCCACTGGTAATAATACGGCGTGTTCCCGATGGCTGCGACGCTGAAAGTGGCGGGCGCACCGGGCAACACGGACTGATTGGTCGGTTGTTGGACGATGACCGGCGCGTGAGGCACAATCGTAAGCAGGACGTTGGAACTGCCCTGCACCCCGGCCGCGTTGCTCAAAATCACGGAATAGCTTCCGGTATTGGTCGAGGTCACGTTGCTGATCGTGAGCGTGCTGGTGGCCGAGCCGGAAATCTTGCCGCCATCATTCAAATTCGCGCCATTGTCCCGCCATTGATAGAACATAAGCGCGTTCGGTGCGTTGTTGACGCTGAAACTGGCCGTCATGCCTACTAACACCGGCTGATTGGTCGGTTGAACTGTAATTACCGGTGGTGTCACCACGGCCAAGGTTGCTTGCCGGGTTTGGACAAAGTTATCCGTCAGATTGGTGAACCAAATGGTTGCGGAATAACTTCCGGCCGCCAAATTGGTGACTACCGGATTAAAACTCACGGTGACCGTCGTGGCCGGGCCGCCATGAAGCAGGGTGCCGCTGATGGGAGTTACATTAAACCATGAGGACGTATTGGCCAGACTCCAGTTCAAAATGCCCAGCGCATTGTTGGTCAACGAATAAGTCAGCGTGGCCGGGTTGAAAGGTCCGCCGACCGGCCCGCTGAAAATCACCCCGCTGCCGGGCGTGATTCGCAACGGCTCGGGGATGGCGAGGGCGGTGATAAGATTGCTGCCCGTCGGCGTGCCCCAGCCGGTGCAAAGGTCATAGCCGGCAACCGCCGAAAACCTGGAGGGGCTGCTTGAATTTTCATTGTTTCCGGTGGTGATGTCGTGAAAGAGCGAGGTATAGCTCAAGGCGTTTGATCCCTTGCCCATGCCATAGAGGACCGGATTGATAAACCCGACGGTAGGCTCTCCATTGGTCAAAGCCAGTTGATTGACGAGCGCCGTGAAGGCGGCCCACAACGGCGTCGCGCAACTGGTGCCGCCAAACGTGCCTGCCTGGCCGTTGTCGTAAACAACATAGACATTATCCGCCGTCAGCGCCACGTCCGGGAGGTTCCGCATCGTTGTGGATCCCTGACTGGCGGTCATGTTAATGCCCTGTTGCCAGCTTGGAATGGTGTTGACCGTGCTGATTCCGCCGCTGCTGTAGGGCGTCCATGTGGTTTCCGACAACCACGGGCCGCCAGCGCCGCTCGTCGTCAAAGTGGTTCCGCCCACCACTGTGATATTCGGATCATCGGTAGGCGTGGGCACCGTCCCGGCATACGCGCCGCTGTCACCCGAAGCATTGAAGAATGACTGGCCCTGCGCGGCAAATTGCAGAAACGCCTGATCGCTGCCCGCGTCGGTCGGATAAGTCCAAGAAGCCCCGATCTGCTTGGCCAGATTGTCCGTCGCCATGCGGTTCAAAATGTCGTCGGTGCTGGAGCCTTCGTAAACAACCACGCCCTTGAGTCCGGGAGCCATGGAAACCGCCATTTCAATGTCCAGCGACACTTCATCATTGCCGATGCCCGGTCCGCCGTTATACCCATCCAGCAAAACGGCGTTCACTGGCACGCTGGGCAGGCCCGCCAGCGTCTCGTAAGCCGTGACGTCGCTTTGGTAATAGCCGGAATCAAACTCCAACAGTCCGACGGTTTGGCCGGTTCCCGTGAGCGGCACTCCCGGGACATACGCCGTCCGAAAATCGTTTCCAAGAAAAGCTCCACCCGGACCCGATCCAGTCAGATTCGGTTTCACTTGTCCCACCGGGATCGGCTTCAGGCAAGGCTCCGGGATGACGTAATTATCCAAACCGCCGACCGCCACCACCGGCACGGCGAGATCAAGCGACGGCTCAACATCCGGCGCGTAAAACGTCCGTGATTCCGTCGGATGCTGATACTCGTTGATGTTGACGTGGAATACCCGTTCCGCATCCGCCACCGTTCCGCGCACATCCACCAGCGTCCGATTGGAATGTTTTCCGGTCACGACCAGCCCATGCGACTGCGCGAAATTGACAACCGCCTGATAATCCTGCTCCGTCGGTCCAAACCGTTCCGCGAATTGCTCCGGCGTCAGGAAGCAATGGTAATTGGGGCTGGCCGGGTCATACAATTGCCGGAGCAGATTGGTGAGTCCCTCGCGATCCCGCAACGGCAGGGCAATGGTCAGGTTCAACCGCGTCCAGCGCGAACTCTGCCGGATCGGGGCCATGTTCGCCACAGTCGCGGCAATTTTGCCGTGGATGATTTGCGGCTCCGCCGCCCGCAATGGAATGGCCAGTTGGCCGATCAACAAGGTGCACAACAACCAACCCCGAAGGCCGGCGCTGTAGTTTGGGGCAGGGGCGATTTCACCCGCTGCGGCTGGGGGATTTTTCATTGGAAATTCCTGATGATTTTTTTGCGGTGTCCGGCGCGGCTGCTTAGTCTGAACATTTTTAGTCTCGACGATGAAGGAGCAATTGTCGGGAGCGCCATGTTTTTGCCTTTCGTTTTAGGTGAGGCTGACCTTAAGCCTTGAGGGGGAAACCGTCAACGATAACATTGAAATTGTTTTGTTAAAAAACATACAATTGTTATTTTATAATGACAATTTTGGTTGGGAAGGGCAGGGGGAATTGTCTTTCTTTCGCCCGCGTTACGGGTATTTTTGCCGGGAATTTAATTTGTGAAAATTCGGGTAATTCGTGTCCAAGCAAGACATTTATGATTTTACGCTGGCTGTCTTCCAAGAAGCTTCGTGACGCATGCGCGTTGCGCAAGCACGTTCAACGGCTGCTCAACGCGCAGCGCGATTTGATGACGCCGGCGGCCCTCCAGCTTGTCCAGGGCGCGTTGCTGGAATTGCAGAGCGCCATCGCCGACCGCGTGAAGAAACCAATTCTGCGGAAGCAAATGGAGAAGGTGGAGCAGATCGCCGGCAAATGGCTGCGGCCGTATCCTCATCCGGCTTGGCGCGAAAATGTGGAAGTGCTTCTGGTCGCGCTGGCGGTGGCGATGGGCGTTCGGACTTTTTTCCTGCAACCGTTCAAGATTCCCACCGGCTCGATGCAGCCGACGCTTTACGGCGTGAACTCCATGCCGGATTTCAGCCGCAGCACCATTGATTATTCGGCGGATCAGCCGGGCATCGAAGCCCAGCGCCGGGAGCAAGCCCGGCTGCGCGACGCGCTGCAAATCCCGACCGGCTGGCAGCGGGTCAAGGAATGGTTCGAGGGAAATTCATACATCCACGTCGTTGCCGAAAATGACGGAACATTGCAAATGGGCAAGCCGGTTCGTTTCCTGATTTTCAACATCCAGCAAACGCTTTCGATTGGCGGCCGGCCGCAAACGCTTTGGTTTCCGCCGGATTGCGGCGAGCAGCCGCTGGAGCAGCGCGCCGGCCTGGACCTGACCCGTGTTTATCACAAGGGCGAAGATGTCATCAAAATGAGGGTGAGCGCCGGCGACCATTTGTTCGTGGACCGGCTCACTTACAATTTCCGCAAGCCGGAGCGCGGCGAAATCGTCGTGTTCGAGACCGAGGGAATTCCCGAAGCAGACCGCGAAAAGTATAACATCCCGCCGGACGAATTTTACATCAAACGTCTGGTCGGTCTGGGCGGGGAGACGATTTCACTGAAACAGGATTATGTGGTGACCGGCGCGCCGAACTCCGGTGGCGGGGACGTTCCGGCCGGGCATTTGGTGGTGAACGGGCAGCCGCTGTCGGCATCAACGCCGCATTTTGAAAATCTTTATGCGTTTTCCGGCGTGCCGGCGGGAACGAAAAATCTTCCGTATCGGGAAGGCCATTATTACGGGCACGCGATGATTCGGAATCTGGCGCCCGGCCAGCAATTTCAGATTCGACCGGATTATTTGTTTGTCATGGGCGACAACACGATGAACAGCCTCGACTCGCGCTTTTGGGGCGATTTTCCGGCATCCTATGTCATCGGCAAGGCGTTCTTCGTTTATTGGCCGCTAACCATCGGACCGAAAGGACGTTTCGGAATCGGGCAATCCGTCGCCGCACAATAAATTGTTCCAGATTTGAAGTTCAATGTTCAGTGTTGATTATTGCGAAACCGGAAACCCTGAACCATGAACCCTGAACGGATTGTAGAAACGATTCTGGTCACCGGAGCGTCGTCGGGAATCGGTCTGGAACTGGCGCGCTGCTTCGCCGCCGACGGCTCCCGGCTGGTTCTGGTCGCGCGCAACACCTCGGCTTTGGAACAGTTGGCCGGGAAATTGCGCGGTGATTTCAACATTGAAGCAACCGTTTTGACCGCCGATCTTTCCCAGCCTGATACACCGGAGAAAATATTTTCCGAATTGAAGGGCAGGGGAATTGTCGTGGATGTTTTGATCAACAACGCCGGTTTCGGCGCGCACGGCATTTTTTCGGAATTGCCGATCCAACGCCAACTCGAAATGATCCAAGTCAACGTTGCCGCCTTGACGGAACTGACCGGCCTCTTCCTGCCCGGCATGGTGGAACGACATCGCGGCGGCGTGCTCAATGTCGCATCGGTCGCCGGATTTGTGCCCGGCCCCGGAATGGCGGTTTATTACGCGAGCAAGGCGTTCGTCCTTTCATTCACCGAGGCATTGGCCGAAGAACTTGCCGGCACAAGTGTCGAAGTCATGGTGCTTTGTCCTGGCCCGACCGAAACCAATTTTGGCCGGGTCGCACACAACAACAACAATGCGCGGCTGGTTCGGGTCGCCAATATGTCTGCCGAGGAGGTTGCGCTCCACGGCCACAGAGCTTTTCGAGGCGGACGCGTAGTGGCCGTTTCCGGCTGGAGAAACCGCCTGCTGGTTTTGTTGATCCGATTGACGCCGCGTTCGCTGGTTCGGAGAATTACCCGGAAATTCAATGGT
>Ga0181529_10006309_pt1 | contig 12069 bp, 11 predicted proteins | sample PEATcosm2014_Bin_36_FD_119763 | JGI IMG/M metagenome (GOLD analysis project Ga0181529, IMG submission 119763) | Peatland microbial communities from MTU Mesocosm Facility, Houghton, MI, USA - PEATcosm2014_Bin10_30_metaG | ecosystem: Environmental > Terrestrial > Soil > Wetlands > Peat | place... | reverse complement strand
TTCCCATAAACGCGCCTCGCCGGAGGGGGATTCATATCGGCTCCGATTCCCTCGGGTGGGGGTTGCCCAGGCGCCAGTTCGGCAGCCTGGGCTGGCAAAGCAGCCGCCAATGCGAAAAACGGAATCAGGTTCAGAATGGATCTATTCATAAGCTAGGGTTATTTTACTCGGTTAAGATTTCATTGTTTCGGTTGCAAAAGTTCGCGCAGGACCGGCAGACGCCGAGCACGCCTCGTCATTGAAAATTGACCGGAATCACCCGGATTTCGTCTCGGGGAACAGTCCAGTATAGGGACGCGCCGGAACCAGGATCCCTCCAGAAAATCGTGTCCAGGTGCGATTCGCTCGTCCTTCTCGCCAGGGTTCCATCTTCCAGTGTCACGGCACCCTCGTCGCTCTTCGCGCACAACAGGTCGATTGCTTCAATCGGCTTGAACTCATTTGCGGATTCGGCGGCGGGTTCGACTTGGGGTCTCCCACCATTGCCCATTCGGGAGACGGCTCCGGATGAATCGGCTCCGCCCTGGACTGAGGCAATGGTACTAAATCCCGATTTTTGCGGCTCAATCCGCCTGAGCTCCAAAACCAACCCAAACGCCAGGGCTGCAGCCGCAGGAAACGTCCACCAAACCCTAAGCAAGTTCGAAGCAAGACGCTGATCCAAGCGGCGAGCCACGCGCGCGCGCAATTCGCTTTGGACCACAGCCGGGCGGAGATTCGCCAACTCTTCTTCCAGGTCCTTTAGGTCTTCATCCATGGGAATTGGCTGTGCTCAGTTCCTTTCGCATGCCCGCCAGTCCGTATCGGTAGCGAGACGCCACAGTGTTGGAAGAAAGGCCGAGTTGGGAGCCGATCTCATCGAATGTGAGTTCGCCCCATATTTTAAGCACCAGAACCTCCCGCTGCTCCGCGGGCAACCGATTGAGGGCGGACTCCAATGCAACCCGACGATCATCGTCCTTCGCAAGTTGCTCGAAAAACCGTTCGCCTTCCGATGACGTGTCTTGCGATCGCTCCTCCCTGTTCGCGCGCCGCGAATTGCGGCGCGCAAGATCGATCGACGACCGCCGGACGGAAGTGATGAGAAGCGGCAAGGGATCTCCACGCCCAACCAGACTCCTTTGGTTTCGCCAGAAACGTACAAAAGCCTCTTGGACCACATCCTCTGCGTCTGATTTCGAACGAGTCCATTGCCGGGCGCACAACAGCAGTCTCGGGCCATAACGCTGAAACCATATCTGCCACGAATCATGATCGGAGATTTCCTCCATGAGGGTTTTCGAACGTATCGTATTTGCCCGTAAGAGCGTCATCCGATCCCAATTCTGTCTAATTCCTTGAGAAAAAGTTTCAAAATAGACTGCAGGGTGAGGCTTCTCGACCTTTTTGGACCGTATCAGCCACGGCTAATGCGAACAAATGCGGGAGCCATCGGCTAAGATGACCCAATCCGAGGTGGGTTCGTTTCGATCTAGACCCGCCTCCTTGGGCTCCACAACGATTCGCTTCCGTCCGAACGCCACCCATGGCATGGGTGGCGCTCTGACGGCGACGACGTAGCCTCCGGCAAGCTGCGAGGGATGCCTTGATTGAGTCCGGAAACGAAAAAGGGCCCGGAGCTTGAAGCTCCGGGCCCGTTATTTTCTAACTAATTATTGGGAGGATCGCTTAACGGCCAAACAGCCGCTTGAAGCTGATCCGGTATTCCAACGCCATGATACCCATTAGCACCAGGACAGCGCCGAATCCGACGATATCGTCTGCGCGCGCTGCGTTGAACCGGATACGCACCGAAAGCAAGAATGCGGCCAGGGCGATTAAGCCGGGGATGACCGCGGTTCTCATTATGTTGTCCTTTGTCATGTGTGTTGTCCTTTCGTTTCGGTTTACTGCGCCCCACTAGCGGGTTCGTAGGGAGTATACCCCAACTGTCTGATAGTTGAAGTTGATTTAAACTATAAATATGATAGTTTCTGCCTATGGAACTGCAGCAACTCCGTTATTTCACCGCCGTCGCAGATCTCGGGAATTTCACCCGTGCCTCCGTGCGATGTAATGTATCTCAACCTACTCTTAGTCAGCAGATTATAAATCTTGAAAAAGAGCTCGGCCACAAACTCTTCCACCGCCTCGGCCGCCGTGCCGTGCTCACCGAAGCGGGGACAGCCTTTCTAGAGCGCACACGGCGAATCCTATTTGAGGTGGAAAACGTAACCAAGGAACTGAGCGATTCTCCAACCTTCGAACGCCAGATTTCCGTAGGTGCTATTCAAAGTCTTGCTCCGTATATACTTCCACCAATCATAGACCGCTGCAAAAGACGTTATCCGAATCTGCAGATTCATATACAAGAAGACTTTAGGACAACCTTGGTCGCCGCGATCATCGAGGGGGAGCTGGATCTGGCGATTTTGTCCCTGCCCGTGCGAGATGATCCAAGGCTCCATGTGGAATCCCTTCTTCACGAGCCCCTGCTCCTGGTTGTAGGCAAGGGCCACCGATTGACCCAGCGCCCGAATGTGACGGCCGCGGACCTCGCCGATGAGAGTTTCATCATGACGGGAACCGCCAGCTCGCTGACTCAGCAGGTCAAGAGCTTCTGCGGAGACCACCATTTTGAACCGCGAATCATTCACCGGTGCTCCCAGGTGCCGACCGTCAAAGCCCTGGTCGCGATCGGAGCGGGAGTCTCCATTTTGCCCCGGATCGCCAGGGCTCCCGAGGACGACGAATCGCTTGTCTACCTCAATCTCTCGGATGCCAAGCCTTCCCGGGAGATCGCCGTCGTCCGCCACATGCAGCGCTTCCAGAGCCGCGGCGCGGAGCAGTTTCTGAGCATCCTGCGCGAACGCGCCGGCGAACTGGTTTCCCCATAATCTCCCCTGCAGCGCAAAAACTCGCGGTGTTTACGTTTGCCGGCGCATCATCGACCGATAATATCCAAGACATGATCGACCTCATAAAGAAAACACTTCTGGCGAGCGTCGGCGCCGCCGTAGTCACCAAGGAAAAACTTGAGAAGACGATGGAGGAGTTCGTCCGGGAAGGAAAGCTCTCCGCGGGCGACGCACGGATCATGGCGGAAAAGATCGCCGAGCAGGGCCGGCGCGAGTTTGACGAGGCCTGCGCCAGGCTCGGCTCGAAGCTGCGCGATGCGACCGCCCAGGCGGATGAATCGACGAAGGCCAAGCTCGCCGCCCTCGAGCAGCGGGTCCGGGTTTTGGAAGAGAAGCTCACCCCGCCCCCGACCCGCGCCGGCGAGCCGTGAAGCCGTTTAACCTCGTCAGCCACGCCGTTCGCGCGAAAGAAATCGTCGGCGTCCTGGCGCGGCACGGTTTTGCCGATCTGCTCGACCAGTTCGATCTCCCGGCCTGGCTGCGCCAGCGGTTGGTTTCGAATCCGAGCTCGGAGCGCACGCAGTGGGAGCGGGTGCGGCTTGCACTGGAGGAACTCGGTCCGGCCTTCGTGAAGTTCGGGCAGTTGATGAGCATGAGGCCGGACGCCCTCCCCGCCACCCTCATACTGGAGCTTCGCAAGCTGCAAAACGAGGTCACGCCCGTTCCGTACGAGGAAATCCGGCCTGTGCTGGCCGCCGAACTGCCGGGCGAAATCTCGCAAATCTTCAGCGAGTTCGACGAGAACCCCGTCGCCTCGGCCTCGCTGGCCCAGGTTTATTACGCGACGCTTCGCGCCGACGGCCGCCCGGTCGCGGTCAAGGTCCAGCGGCCCAATATCGCCCGCACGGTGCAGATAGACCTCGAGTTTGCCGGCTGGTTTGTCGGGCAGCTCCACCAGCGCATATCGGCCCTCAAGCCCTACGACCTGCCGGCCGTGTTCGCAGAGGTGAAGCAGGGCATGAAGCGGGAACTGGACTTCGAACACGAGGCGAGAAACCAGCAGTACTTCAATACGCTGAACCCCTATCCCGACCTTGTTTTTGCGCCCTCCGTCGTGACCGAGCTGTCGGGCTCCCGCGTGATCGTCATGGAGCGGGTGGACGGGAAGCCGGTCGGACGCGACTCCACGCCGCCCGAACTCGCGCGCACCCTCGCGGGCGCGGGCGCCCGGTCCATCGTCCACCAGATCCTGATCGCCGGGTTTTTCCACGCCGATCCGCACGCCGGAAATGTTCTGATCACGGCGGACGGCCGCCTGTGCTTCCTCGACTGGGGCCTTGCGGGCCATCTCACGCGGCGCCTGCGCTACGCGCTGGCCGATTTCTGGATGGCCGCCGTCGACCAGGACGCCGACAGCGTCGTGCAGATCGCCACCCGGCTCGCCCCCACCGACGCGCGGCTGGACCAGCGGGTCATGGAAAAGGAAGTGACCCTCGCCCTGCGCGAGGAGCTTAATTTCGCGATTGGGCGCCAGCAGCTGGGCCGCGCCATGTTGAAGCTTCTTTTCATTTTCGGCCGGAACGGAATCCCGCTGTCCCGCGATTATTCCCTGATGGCAAAATCGGTCCTGGCGATCGAGGAGATCGGCCGCGCGCTCGACCCGCAGTTCGACCTGCGCGCACACGCGGGACCCATCCTGCGCGACCTTTATCGCGAGCGCTCAAGCCCGCGCACGCTGATCAGGCATGCTCGCGATTTCATCCGATCGAGCTTCACGACCCTGCAGGATCTGCCCGAGGAGCTGCACCGGCTCGTACGCCGGCTGGAGCACGACAATCTGACGATCAATCTCCAGCACAGGGGCCTCGAGGAGCTCGACGAGGGGATGCGGACGGCGGCCAATCGCATAGCCCTGGGAACGATCGTCGGCTCCCTGATCATAGGCTCGTCGATGATCGTCAATGCGCACATGCCGCCGCTCGTGCATGGCTACTCCCTATTGGGAATCAGCGGCTATCTCCTTTCGGCCACGCTCGGACTGTATGTCATCTGGGACATCATCCGGCACGGCCGGCACCGGTGAACGAAAGCCCCCGCGAAGCGCGTGGACCCGAAGATTCAAGCCTCGGGATCCCAGGGAAGAAAAAAATAAAAATCGCTGCCCTCTCCTAGGCGGCTCGTGCAGCCGATCGTGCCGCCGTGCGCCAGCACGATCTCGCGGGCGATCGCCAGGCCCAGTCCGGCGCCCGTTTCCGGCTGCGCCGGCAACCGGTAGAATTTATCGAAGATGCGCCCGAGGCTTTCCTGCGGAATGCCCCGGCCCCGGTCGCGCACGCCGAAGCGAAGGAATCCCGTGTCGGCGGGCTCCGCATAAAGGCTCACGATCCCGCCTTCCGGCGAGTACTTGACCGCGTTCGAAAGCAGATTGATGAAGACGTGCCGTATCCGGTCCGGATCGACAGACACCGCCGCGGCGCCCGGAGAGGACCGCACTTCGACCCGCAGGCCGCGGGCTTGGGCCATCGGACGGACCTCGCGCGCCATTTCCTCCAGGAGGCCCTCAACCGGAACGAATGTGCGGTTGAGCTGGGCGACGCCGCTCTCCAATCGGGCCAGATCGAGCAGATCGTTGAGGATTTGAAGCAGACGCTCGGCGTCTGCGCGGGCGGATTCGAGAAGATCCCTCTGGCCGGGCGTCAGCTCCCCCAGATTGTTCTCGAGGAGCAGGTACACGGCCATGCGGAGGCTCGTGAGCGGTGTCTTGAGCTCGTGGCTCACCGTGCCGACGAGATTGCTCTTCGCATCGTCCAGGAGCCGGAACCTGGTCACATCCTGCAGGAAAACAGCCGCGCCGCCAAAACCGGTCAGACTGTCTCCGATCGCGAGAATCCGCGGCAGATAGTACCGGTCCCCGGGGCCCACCTTGACCGTGAGCATGTCCTCGTAGCCGGTCGGCACAAAATGATTTCCCGTGGCCATCACCTCGTCAAGATGGGCGCGCAGAGCCGGCGGAAGGCCCTCGGCAAAACTCGGAGTGGCCGCAAGCGCCTCCGCCGCGGGGTTTCGCACCTCGTGGCGGCCGTCGCGCCCCACGATAAAAAGAGGATCGGGCGCCGAGTTGAGCGCGGCCTCCATCGTGCGCTGGGTCCGCTGTACCTTGGCCGCCATGGCGTCGCGATAGGCGCGAAGCTTGGCCGCCATTGCGTTGAAAGTGCGGGCCAGCAGCCCGAGTTCGTCCGACGAAAGCTCCGGCACGGGCCGGTCGAGCTGGCCATCCCCGAGCGCCACGGCCGAAACCGACAGGGCCTTGATCGGGCGCAGGAGCGAACCGGCCATGCTCCAGGCCACCCCGATCCAGATGACGACCGCGACCCCGATCACCGTCCACAGCACATTCACGGTCGTCGCCGCAAGGTTCACCTCACCCCGCGCCTCGGCGCTAGCCCGCGCATAGTCGCTGCGCTCGAGTTCGTCGATCGCAGCCATGACGCCGAAGACCAGGTCCTCGTTCCGCTCAAGCGTCGCAAGGGATCCGGACACCCCCTCGCCTCCCAACCGGGCCTCGCGAGCCGCGAGGCGCTGGAAAGCGCCATCGAGCTTTTCCACCAATGGCCCGCAAGCCGTGCCCGACGCTGCAACCGACCGCGCCAGCAGGTCTTTCGCAAACGCTTCGCGGTTCTGGCGAAAAAGTCTGGCTGCCCCGAGGACATCGCCCCTCTGCGCCATGACAAGGGCATTGTCCATGCCCGTGGCGGCAACGCGCATGCGCTGGGCCGCAAGCGACGCGTCCAGGCTCGAAACGAGTTCCCGCTGAAACGTGTCGGCCAGCCGGTGGGTTACGAAGATCGAGAACACACCCGTCGCGATGACAAGCAAAAGCAGGGGAAGAAGTCCGAGATAAAGTCGCGTCCGGAGCATGGACAGGCCCTCACATGAGCCCGAGCCTCTGCCTTTTCCGATAAAGAGTGGCCGGGTCGATACCCAGGATGCCCGCCGCCTCGTCGAGGTTCTTGCTGGCGCCCAGAACCCTTCGGATGTGCTCGGCTTCCAGCGCATCAAGGGACACGCGCGCGCCCACGGCGATGGCGGGGTTTGCCCGGGTTGCAAACTCCTCCGGCAGGTCCACGAGGTCGATCGGGCCCTCGGCGGCCAGAATCACAGCGCGCTCGACCACGTTGTTCAGTTCGCGGATGTTGCCCGGCCAGCCGTAGCGCAGAAAGGCTGCGTGCACCGCCGGAGTGAAACCCGCGTATTTTCTGCCCATCCGCGCGGCGTAGAATCGCGCGCAGCCCTCGGCCAGCCGCGGCAGGTCGCCCAGCCGGTCCCTGAGGCCCGGAATCGCGACGCTGATGACATTCAGGCGATAGAACAAATCCTCGCGAAACCGGCCCGCCTGCACCTCCGCAGCGAGATTACGGTTCGTCGCGGCGATGACCCGCACGTTCGCCCGACGGGCCTGCGCCTCGCCGACCCGTTCGTATTCGCGCTCCTGGAGCAGCCGCAGCAGCTTCGGCTGGATCTCCAGAGGCAGATCGCCCACCTCATCCAGGAACACCGTGCCGCCCTCGGCGGCGGCGATCTTGCCAAGCCCGTCGGAAACGGCGCCTGTGAAAGCCCCTTTCACATGGCCGAACAGATCGCTCTCAAGCAGTTCCCGGGAAAGGCTCGGGCAGCTCACGGTGACGAACGGAGCCTCCTTCTGCGCGCTTTGCCTGTGGACTTCGCGCGCGATGACGCTCTTGCCCGTTCCGCTCGGTCCGAGAAGCAGGATCGTCGCAGGCGTGGGCGCGGCTTTGAATGCGATCTGCAGGGCCCGCTGGACGGCGGGCTCGGCGGACTCGATCACCACGGGGGGCGCCGATCCGGCGAGCTCGCTTTCCAGCAAACGGACGCGCTGCTCGAGGGCACGATTCTTTTCGATTTTCGCCAGAACCCCGCGGATCTGGTCCGGCGTGAACGGCTTCGGAATGAAGTCAAATGCCCCGCGCCGCATCGCCTCGACGGCGGTCGCGATATTCGCATAAGCCGTGAACATGACGACTTCCAGATCCGGCCGGACTTTGAGCAGGTTCACCAGGGTTTCCAGGCCGTCCTCAGCTCCGAGCCTCAAGTCCAGGAAAGCCGCGTCAAAGACGTCCTCCTCCGCGAGTTTTAGCGCCCGGAAAGCATTCGGCGCCTCGACCGCCGAATGGCCGGCGGTCTCCACTGCTATCCGGGTTGTTTTCCGGATGCCGGCTTCATCGTCGATGATCAGTACGCGCATTACACCGTGGTTCGCCTGATATCATCGAGAAGAACAAAGTTCCGCAACCCGATTTGAAATGGGTTGAATAACCCTGATTTGCATAGGCAGGCCCTTGCGGGCTTTCCCTGTTACACCGCCGGACACGCGGGCCCGCGTCACGCTTCGCTACCCTTCGCCCCGATCAGGCTGGGTGAGATACTTTCATTCTCATAGGTGTCTGGTTTGCCGGGCATACAAAACTAAGGCGGGCCGCTTACCCCTAAGCGGCCCGCCAATATCTTTCTTACTTACCCCAATTCTCCACCGCTATGCGGAGGAGAGAACCTACGAAACTCGACTAGGAGAGACGCCTGGGCCGTTCGGATGTTCCACCGTTTGCGCGATTTTCTTTATTATATAATATTCAGTATCTTATGTTTTACGTTGGCCCGGCTTGGCCGACCGGCCCCGCCGTCCGTTTTGCCGGCCGCGGCTCGACCCAAAGTCTCACGAGAAGCTCCGCCAGCGTCCTCATGCTCGTGCGATGCAGGCCCTCCTGCCGCACCGCCTCCTTGAACGGATTGGCGACCGCGCTCCTCTCGGCGTAGTAACGCCATAACTCCCCTTCAAGACGGGAGATGCCGGCCAGCTCGCCTTCCCCTCCGGCCATGATCGCGTGAACCTTTTGCCGCCAGTGCTGTCTCTCATCACGGTTCATTTCCAGGTAGTCGAACAGCCTCTGCTCGCATCGGTTTAGGCTCACGCGGCCACCCTGCGGGCGAGCCGCTCCAAAACAACAGCAAAAGCAAAAAAAGCGTCGCCCGCCGGAATGCGGCCACGGTCCCCGACCGGAACGAAACCGTCTTTCAAATACGTTACAGCAGCATTGCAATCGCCTTACAAATCCCGCTAGGCTCGGACATCGAAACGCGAATGCCAGAGACGCGTGCCCCCGGCAGCGGCAAAACCGAACTCCCTCCAGCTATGTGGCAAAAACTTAAAGAACAACTCCCCGCCATCCTTCTCACCGCCGTCCTCATCGTCGGCGCGGCCATTTGGATTCAGTACCACACGGTCAAGGTCATGTCCGCCCGGGAGGACGCCCAGTTGACGCCGCTGCGGGAGCAGTCCGACGCCCTCAAGGCGGCGACGGAGGACAACCGCCAGCAGCTCGCGGCGACAAACCAGCTGCTCAAGGACGCTATCGCCAAGCGCGAGGCGGACCTGTTCCGCACCGACGAGGAAATTCAGAAACTGAATACGGATCGGATGAACGCGCTCGCCGAGGCGATCGCAAAGAAGGTCCAGCCCTATAATCCCCTTCCGAAGACGCCCGAAGAGGCCGAGAAGATGCAGAACGAGCAGGTGGACAAGGTGTCCGGCCGGATGGCGGAGCGCATCCGCCCGATCCTCGATCAGATGGCCAACGACCAGCACCTGACCCGCGATTCGATCATGGAATACAGCCGCAAGATCTCCGACCAGGTGGGCGTCGTGCTGACGGCCGAAATGGTCAGGAACCAGAAGCTGAACACCAATCTCCAGGAGACGCAGAGCGTCGCCCAGGACTCGCTGGCTCTCTCCCACGAGATCACCGCGCTTTATCTGAGTTCGTTCAAGGATCAGGGCCTGATCACCCGGCTGCTTTCTCTTCCGGCCAACGTCGTCAAGGACGCCGCGAGCCTGAGCATCGTCAACAGCACCGACAAGAAGAAGATCGAGCAGCAGCTCGTCGACCGGATGAACCAGATCGACAAGCGCCTCACTGAAATCCAGGCGCAGAATCCGAAGAACTAAGCCGGGACGATTCAGTTCCCGGCTTGGAGTTTCCTGGCTACGACCGTGTTCGTGCAGGCGAGTTCGATATTCTTCCGCGCCGAAAGCTCCTTCACCCAGGGCTGGTCGAGATAGCCGGCCGCCGGCCCCATGAGATCCGCAACGCGCATCTGCAGGAACTGCCCTCTTGCAGCATCCGGCAGCCCTGCCGCGTAACCGTTGAGAAACCAGCTCAGCGCCCAGACCGGCAGGCCGTAATGGGGCACAAACTCCTGCTCGATCCTGCAGGGTCCGGCAAAAAGACTCTTCGCGCCCTCGATCGTCATGTTGAAGTAGTGCGAGGGATAGCCGTGGAACGGCTGGAGGAAAGGAATGTCGGCGTAGATGACGCCACCCGGCTTTGTGACACGGACGATTTCCCGGGCCGCGGCGAACGGATCCTTCACATGCTCCAGCACCGCGCAGGACACCACCATGGCGAACGTGTCCGACTCGAAGGGCAGCTGCTCATTGACGGCAAGGACGTCCGTGCTCGCATAGGGAACGATCTCCAGGTTGACCACGTTGGGCAGGGTCGACGGACGGTTGCCTGCCCCGCAGTCCAGGACCAAATCGGCGCCGCATCGGTCGATTTGCGCCCGGATCGCCGGCGCGTACTCGAAATCCGAAACCGCCTCCGTGTCGACGATGTTGAAGCTCGACTTCAGTTCGGGCGTCAGGAAATCAAAGTGGAAAGGCGTCTCGCGGAAGGGAAGGCCTTTCTTGAGATGGGGCCGGATGCGGGCCAGGCGCGCCGCCTTGTCGGGAGGAGGAGCCGGCGCCGGCAGCGCCCGCTCCAGAAAGATCGAGCCAGACCCGGTCTCGCACTCGATCAGGAGCTTGTTTCCATCGAGAAATCCCGCGTCCAGAAAGCCACGAAATCCGCAGGAATGCGCGTAACTGGGATGCACCGCGCGGACATCCGGGCGAAGTTCCTGCGCAAGGAGCATTGCGCCTTTCGGCGAACGCACGCGGATCGCGACAATGGGCGCATCGCTCGCGACCCATCCCAGCACCGAAAACCGGCTGCCCAAGGGAGCTTCCGCAGGGCTGTCGATATGGATCAGGACCGGTTTGGCCATGGGAAGTCGCCCAAAGGGTCACTCGCGCATCGCCGCATCAGCGCTTATCGGGCCAGGGAGGAGGGGTCGGGAGCGGCAGCGTCGGGCTGGCTGTCTTGAGATCGGCCAGGATCTCCTCGATGGCTCGGTCGAGCTGCTGGTCGTCGCCCGCGAATTCCTTCGCCGGTTCGTTGTCGACAACGATGTCCGGATCGATCCCGTGTCCCTCGATGATCCATTGCTTGCCGTCCTTGCTGTACGGAGCGAACTCGGGTGTCGATAGGAAGCCTCCGTCGGTCGCGATCGGAATGAATCCCCGAATCCCGACCACGCCGCCCCAGGTCCGCTCGCCGATGATCTTGCCGAGGTGGTAGGATCGGAAGCGGTAGGGGAAGATGTCGCCGTCCGATGCCGAGAATTGATTGATGAGCAGCACCTTCGGCCCCACGAGCTGATCCTTCGGATCCGGCACGCCCGAGCTGTTGCGCTGCATCTCGATCATGACCATTTCGCGCCGCAGGCGCTCGGCGATCATGGGCGACACGAATCCGCCTCCATTGCCGCGGTCGTCGATGATGAGCGCACGCTTGCCGAGCTGCGGATAGAAGTGCTTCACGAACTCGTCGAGCCCGTCGAATTCCATGTCGGGTATGTGGATGTACCCGACCTGACCGCCGGTCCTTTTCGAGACGACGTCCACGTTGTGGCTGACCCAGTTGTAGTAGTAGAGCGGCGCCTCGTCTCCGATCGGGATCACCGTGACATCCCGGGCGCCCGGATCGGCGGGGCTCGAGTTGACCCGGAGGGTCACCTGCTTGCCCGCGGTTCCGATGAGCGCCGCGTAGATGTTGGCCATCTCGCGAACCGGCTTTCCGTCCACGGCGAGGATGTAATCACCCTCCTTCACGTTGACTCCGATTTCCGTCAGGGGCGAATGCGTCCCGTCCTGCCAGTTCTCGCCCTTCAGGATCCGATCGATGCGGTAGGCGCGGCTTTGCGGGTCCCGGGACAGTTCGGCGCCCAGAAGGCCCGTTTGCACGCGCGGAGCCTGCGGCCGGTCGCCACCGCCGACGTAGGTGTGGCCGATGTGCAGTTCGCCGATCATCTCGCCGATCAGGTACGTGAGATCGTA
>Ga0181529_10006307_pt1 | contig 12073 bp, 11 predicted proteins | sample PEATcosm2014_Bin_36_FD_119763 | JGI IMG/M metagenome (GOLD analysis project Ga0181529, IMG submission 119763) | Peatland microbial communities from MTU Mesocosm Facility, Houghton, MI, USA - PEATcosm2014_Bin10_30_metaG | ecosystem: Environmental > Terrestrial > Soil > Wetlands > Peat | place... | reverse complement strand
CGTCGGGCCGGAGGTGATGATGCCGGCAATCTGATACGGCAGCGAGGCGCCGGTGTAGCGCACGCGGGTGCCGAAAATCTCGCCGAACCAAGTGGACTGCACGCCATACACCGAGGCCTGGCTAACCGCGATGCCGAGGATGTAGGCCAGCACGATCAACAGCGGGTTGCGCGTTTCCAGCAGCGCGAAGAAGCCGAAACCGTAAACCGCAACGAAGACGCAGCCGAGCATGTAGACGGTTCGCCGCCCGATACGGTCCGACAGCCGGCCGAACAATGGCAACGTCACCAGGGCAACCACGGAGCCGACGATGATCGCGTTCAGCAACAGGCCGCGCGACAGGCCAAGCTGCTGCGTGCCGTAGGCCAGCACAAAGACGTTGATCACATTGAAGGTGATGTCGGTGGCGAAGCGCGTGCCGATGGTGAGCAGCAGATCTTTCGGATGACGCCGGAGCAGTTCGATCAGCGGCGCCCTGACGGTTTTGCGGCTGGCCTTGATCTCGGCAAAGATCGGCGATTCGATGACGCGCAACCGGATGAACAGGCCGACCGCCACCAGCACGAGGCTGACCAGGAACGGGATGCGCCAGCCCCAGGCGAGGAAGGCGGCGTCCGGCATGCCGGCCACGAGCTTGAAAATGCCGGTCGACAGCAGCAGCCCGAGCGGCACGCCGAGTTGCGGAAAAGCCCCGTAGTAGCCGCGCTTTTCCGCTGGCGCCGTCTCGATGACCATCAGCACGGCACCGCCCCATTCGCCGCCGACGGCCAGGCCCTGCATGAAGCGCATGATGATGAGCAGCGTCGGCGCCCAGAAGCCGATCGAATCGTAGGTGGGCAGCATGCCGATGATCGCGGTGCCGATGCCCATGATCATCAAGGTGGCGACCAGCGTCACCTTGCGGCCGACCCGGTCGCCGAAATGGCCGAAAAAGACCGCGCCGAACGGGCGGGCGAGGTAGCCAACCGCGAAGGTGCCGAAGGCGGCGATGGTGCCGACCATGGGGTCGAACGTCGGGAAGAACAGCTTGCCGAACACCAGCGCGGAGGCGGTCGCATAGAGAAAGAAATCATACCACTCGATCGCCGTCCCCACGACGGACGAGGTGAGAACACGATTGACCGTTACCCGGTCCAGTTTCATTACCGCGGTTGGTTGTTCCATTAGAGTCTCCCTCGCTGTTAATTATTCTTGTTTCTTACCAGAACAGTTCCATTGGGAAATGGTCGAGCACCTCCACCCCGCGCGGGGTCAGGCGCACGATGCGTTCGGTGCGCAAGCCGCCGACTTCGGGCACGGTGATCGTCGCCTTCAGCGTGAATACCATGTTCTCACGCAGGATCGTCTCGTTGCCCGGGCCGATCCATGGTGCCTCTTCCTCGGGGTCCATGCCGGTGCCGTGGCCAGTGCCGTGGCCGCGGGCTTCGCTGGAGAAACGCTCGTAGCCCGACTTCACCAGCGCCTGCTGGATCACGGCGTTCAGTTGCATCGCCATGATGCCGGGGCGGGCAGCTTCGAGACCGGCCTCGACGGCACGCGCGGCGGCGGCGACGATCGCCCGCTTCTCGGCGCTGGCGGGGCCGTAGATGAAACCCCGGCCGCCGTCGGCGACGTAACCGCGGTAGCGCGCGCCGATATCGGTCATCACCAGGTCGCCGAGCGCAAGCAGACGGTCGGTCGGGCGGGCAAGGTTGAAGGCTGCCCGCGGACCGGCCTGCACCATGCTGTCGTAGGCCGTGCGCTCGGCACCGCCGGCCAGCATCGCGCGGTCGGCGACCAGCGCCAGATCGCGCTCCGACCAGGGGCGGCCGTCTGCCAGGGCGTCGCGGATAGCGGCCATCGCGGCGTCGCTCAGTTCCGCCGCCTTGCTGATCAGGGCGACTTCGGCGTCGCTCTTGACGGCCTTGATTTCCGCCAGCAGCGGCGTTGGCTCAAGGGTGAGGCCGTCCAGGCCGGCCTGGATGCGGGCGAGCACCGTGGCCGGGATGTAGGCCGCGCCGGCCAGTCCGAGCGTGCCGGCGCCGCGGCCGCGCGCCAACGCCCGCACGGTGTCGGTCAGCGCCCGCAGGCTGCGCACCTCGAACAACGTGACGCTGGTCGCGTAGTCGATGCACTGGTCCGAGACGAACAGCACTGGCTGCGCATCGACTGGGAGCAGCAGCACGGCGTTGGCGATGTCAGAAACGCCGTCGAGCGGGCGGAATTCGGTGAAGTAGCTGATATTGGCACTGCGCCAGCAATCCCCGAAGGCAACCAGCGCGGCGAGGCCGGATTGTTCCAGCGCCTCCCGGACGGTGGTGATCCGGGCGCGGAATTCCTCCGCGGCGATGCCCTTCGGCAGGGTGATGGGGATGTCCATGGGCTGGGGCGGCTCCCGTTGCGGTGCTCGCCGCCGATTAAGGCTGTTCAGCATGACGTTTTCTAATGAAGATTAGGGTCCAATCTATAGCCAAATGGCATAGGTCGGCTGCGAGGAGAGGGCGAAGTGGCCAGGGAGCCTCACCTGTTTCTGCCGTCCCGGTTGAAGCTGCGGCATATCTTGCTGGTCTCCGCGCTCGCGGAGCACCGCTCCGTGCTGCGCGCCGCGCAGGCGCTGAACATGACGCAGCCCGCGGCCTCCAAGCTGCTGCATCAACTGGAGGCAACCCTGGGCGTGACGCTGTTCGCCCGGCACGCGCGCGGGGTCGAACCGACCGCCTATGGCGCGATCCTGGTGCGCCACGCGCGCACGGCGATCACCGAGTTGCGGCACGCGCAGGACGAGATCGCGGCGCTACGATCGGGGTTGAGCGGTCAGGTGGCGATCGGTACCGAGGCGACCGCGGCCACGACGCTGGTGCCGCGGGCGGTGGTGTTGCTCCAGCAGCGCTTTCCGCAGGTGTCGGTCAGCATCGAGCATGCGTTCAGTGAGGCGCTCGTCGGCATGCTGCAAACGGGCAAGCTCGACATCGCCATCGCGCGCATCCAGAACGTGAAGGAGCGCGCCGAGTTGCATTATGAGCCGCTGGAGGAAGCGCCGCACGTGATGGTGGCAAGGGTCAAGCATCCGCTGACCGGGCGGCGCGACCTGACGTTGCGGGACCTGGTTTCGCAGACCTGGGTGGTGCCGCCGCAGGGTAACGTGATGCGCAGCTACCTGACCCTGCTCTTCCTGGAGCAACACCTGCCGTTTCCGAACCAGGTAATCGAGACGGCATCGCTGCGGGTGATCGTGAGCCTGCTGCGGATGAGCGACATGGTGACGCCGATGCCGCAGGCCGTCGCGCGGGCGTATTGCGACTGGGGCCTGCTCGAGGTGCTGCCGATCCGGCTCGATCTGCGGCCCGGGCCTGCCGGGATCGTCACTCAGCGCGACCAGAGCCTCTCGCCGGCCGCACAAGCCATGCTGACGGCGCTGCGCGAAGTGGCGGAGGAATTGCGGGGCGGCGCGTAGCGGACCGGGAGTCCGCCGCGCGCCGGCTGTGAATACGCACCGAACCAGGACCCCACCCCAAAACGGCAGCAAAAGGTTGAATTTGCAGACAGAATCGGCAAACAGGTGGGGCCCCTCTCGGCGCCGAGAGGGACCCCACCCAAATGCCAAGTTTGCAAGCAAATGCAATGGTCTGAATAGGATCGGCACCGGGGTCCCGGTGCGCGCCGAAATACAGTTCTGCAACGAGGCCGTCCCAAAAGCGACACCAACCGGGACTCCCCCGATGAACGGCCACCTTGGCCGTTACGGAGGCACGCTAGCCACCAAACCGGGCGTTCGGCAACGCGGTGAAACGCTGGGAAGACGGCTGCCCTGTGTCCCTCGGCTTTGGTCTTGTCCGCAGCGAAGCCGTCCATCAGGGCCGTGCCGGGCTCTTCGCTACCCTGGCGAACCAGCGTGCGGCGTGGACTACTTGGACGCGCGGTCAGAGCGGATCGAGAGCCTGCACATGACGAGGCGTGTGGGCCGGCGGCGCTGACCATGCCCCCCTCCCCTGCCCGGCTGTCCCGCGGACGTATCGCCGCTGCAGATCAGCGCGTGCGGCGCGACCTTATCGTGCCTCACATGCGCGGCCACGATCTGGGCCGGCAAAGGATTGGAACTACCTATGGTTGAAGACTATCAGCAACAGCAGCTCACCGTGACCGTCAGGACCGTGTTCATGATCACCGGAACCGGCTCTTCAGGATCGGTCGGAACGCACAGTCAGTCGGACTCTTGGGCCTGGACTCTTGCGGGAGTCGACGGCCTCCGACTCGCCAGGATTGCTAGCTCCTCTGGACTCTTGCGGATGCCCCGATCTGCTTCGGTGCGACGGGCGGCCGGCTCGGCTTGAGTACCAGTCCGTTTGTGTCAACCTCGATATCGGCCGCTGGATAGACGGCGCAAGCCACCTTGAGCGCGTCGATGAACCGCTCGCGGAAGTGGTCGAGGCGGCGATATGAGGATCCGAACTGCCCGTGCAGCGCCCGCCAGGACACCGTGCGGGCCTGCGGCAGAACGTGAAGCCGGTAGGCTAGCCAGCAGTACACATCGAGCGCCTGGCTGTTGTTGCTGATCGCCCGGATGGCGGCCTCTTCAAGCGGGACTGGGTGACGCTTGAGCTGGTCGAAGAAGGTCTCGGACAGCCTCGCGGTTTCGAGAAACAGACTCCCCTGCCCTTCCTCCGCGGCGTCGGGCACGAACATGGCCGCGTCTACGATAGATTGGTTGATGAGGCCGGAACGCTCGCCCTGTTGGATGTGGAAGGTCAGATGGCAGCGTGACAGCCGGTCGGCTTGCTCGCGAACGTCACGGAAGGACTTGCCTCCGATTGGAATGCCGAGCCGGACGAGCCAGGCGTGCAGGCTACGGCCGAGCTCGATGTCTCGGCTGTTTGTCCGCAGCGCCTCGGTTTGCAAGTAAAGCAGGATCAGACGGGCACGCGATCCGTAGGGCACGCCGACCCATTCCAAACCCTTTCCCTGGAGATTCCGCCGGCCCGGTTCGACCACCAGCGCGACTCGCTCGGTTTCGACCGTCCAAGGCTGGTCGTTGGGTAGACGCTTGTGCGGTAACGCCGCTTGACACCAGCCGCTGTAGAGGAAACCGATACCGGCCTCTTCGTCGGCCATATAGGTCAGCGCGGCTTCGATGGCGCGTCGTTCGCTGGTGGACGCCGCTGCCTGTAGCGCCTGTTGGCGGCCGACCCTTTCGATCAGAGTGTGAACCGTGCCCATGACGACTACTCAATGCAAACTGAGTCTGGAAGGTGCATGGCTTGAAGCTCGCTGTCTACTTGGACTGTTGCGGGAGCAGATACTAGGAAAGATAGTTGGATTCTCTATTAGGTCTGTCCCGCAGGAATCCTGGGGATGAACGACGCAACCCTCTGATTTTGCGGTAACAGCCTCCGCAAGAGTCCAGGGTGGCCCCCGCAGGAGTTCAGATGGCCTATGTGGACAGTCGCAACACCAGGTGATCCGCAAGGTCGGCCGCCTGGGTACGCGACTCGGACCCCGCAAGAGTTCAGCCGTTCCCCTATCCTTCCCTAGGCCCCGCGAGCCACCCCGTCGCCGCTTGCTCGATGATCGCCGCGATGCGGATCCGCTCAAAGAACGCGATCTCCTTCAGCGTGCGATGCATCGTCTTGCGACCCATTTTCGTGGGCCGAGGATCACCCAAAAGAGTCGATGCCTCTTCTGCGCCATCAAGACGAGTCGCGTCACGGGCGCTGGCGGCCAGCACGGCCGGGTGCCACAACAAAGGCACAAAGCGTAATTTGTACAATTATACTAAATCACCGCAGCTTGCCCCGCCTCCTCCGGTCAAGTCTGAGGTCTTTCTCATTGATTTCAAAGCCGTCTTTGGCAAGCGCCTTGAGGACATAATAAGCTTTCGAGCCGCCCTCGGTCACGCATTTCAACCTAAGTTGGCGATCGACGTACTCGGGCAGGTCGAGCCGCACGCTGGTGAGCGGAGTCTCTTCCTCGGTTCGAGACAGCCTGGTCGACGCCCCCCAGTGTTCCCCTATGGATCGCGAGTTTGCCTCGACGGCACTATCCGTGATTTCCTCGCGAGGCCGCAGCGCCCTGAGGTTCGGTCGCGGGCGGGCAGTGGCAAGATCATCGCTGATTGACGGCAGATCGGGCTTGATGGCCATCAGGCGGCCTCCGCAATCTTCTGCAGGTGCTCCAGCACCTCGTTCGCGAGAGCCGCGATATTCATCGCGGCGGAGCTGGCGGGTGCGTCCTGGCGCGGCACCCTGCCGGTGATATGGATCTCGCGGAAGACCGCGCGCTCCATAATGGCCGCGCGGAGGATGTCGATCCCCTGCCCTTCCAGGCCTGTCCGGACATGCCGCGCCGACTTGCTCTCGAACCCAGATAACAAGCGTGTCCAGACGATTGCCCGAGCGATCGACGCCCGGGCCAGATCCTGGGCGTCATCGATCTGCGCAATCGTCTTCAGGGCGTCGCGCACGTCCGGCAACGACGCCTGCGTTGGGACGAGCACGAAGTGTGAGCGTTGCAGGGCCTTTAACGCCAGCATTGAAGAGCCGCCCGGCAGGTCGATCAGAACCAGATCATTTTCGGCTTCGGCCTTCCGCAGCGCCGAAAGGACGTTTGTCTCGTCGATATCCGGGACGATGGTTAGGTCGTCGATCTGTGCCTTCTTCCCGAATGCCGAAGCGTGCTGATTGAGGTCGCTGTCGAGCAGGCTGACTTTGTAACCGTGGTTCAAGGCCATCTCGCTGGCGAGCAGGATGGCGGTGGTGGTCTTGCCGCATCCCCCCTTTGCGCTTGCAATTGATAAAATTGCCATTTGTACCGTTGTCCGCCTGTACCCTTGTCATTCTGGCCGAGTGGCCAGATTGCATTTTGTACAAATCGTGTCAAGAGTCTTTGGCTGGTTGCCGCGCCGCGATCGCCTGAGCCAAGTAAGCTGCCCTGAACATCGAGGTCCAAGTGGTGCAGCCCGGCTGGTAAAGTGACAAGCAGCCTATTGTCCAATAGATCATTTGTACCTTTGTAAGGTCGCTCGGCGTCAGTCCGGAGTCCAGCCTCCTGGGGCGGGGACGGAGGACAAGAGGCCCGTTTCAGTAAGTTCAAAGAGAATGGCCGCCACTGTGTCGGTGTGGCCGCATGGGGGCCGGCGATCGCCTATCGTCTGGGCCCACCGCCGAACACCGGCGCGGTGATATTGTTGCGCCAGGCGTCGCCGCCCTCGACGTAGGTGAGGGCGGTGGCGACCGAGCGGTGGCGGGACTGGCGCATCAGGTCGATCAGCGGCAGCTGGAGGTCGCCGGCGGCGGTGAGCAGGCCGCGGCGCAGCGAGTGGCCGGAGAAGCGGCTGGCATCGAGGCCGGCGAAGGAACAAGCCTGCTTGATCAGTCAGGCGATGATCTTGTTCGCCATGGACGTGCCCGTCAGTGCGCCGGACACGGTGATGCCGCAGAACAGCGGCCGCTCTTCCTGCCACGCGGAAGCGGGCAGGGGGGTACGGGCGCCTCCAGGGGCGGGCTCCCGTCCGCGGCGGCGACATAGGAGCACCCGGCGGGTGATTGCTTTTCGATCGGCGATAGCCATGGCAGAGACCGCCGCTTGAGCCATCGGGGATGGATGAAGCCATATCCCGGTCCGGACCTATGGGGATGCGATTCCGGCCAAGCCGAGCCGTTCTGCTTGGACGAACAGGTACTTGACCGAGGATGGGCAACTCCTGCCAGTCTGCAGGGCAACCGTCGGTGGAGCACAACCGCTCCGCCTCAGATGACAGCTGCCAACATCACAATCGCAGGACGCCCGACACTCCACGCGCGAGAGGCTCACCGGCGCCGCATTTCGGGCAGCGTTCCGGGTGGCATGCGCGGCAGAACGCCCGGCCGCAGGCCGGGCAAGTGCCCAGGGCGGCCGGAACGACGAGATGCAGCGCGTCATCGCACACCAGGCGAGGCCGCTCCGTGGACGCGTTGAATTCGCATACCGGCGGCTCCAGCCGCCGTGCCAGCGAGTTCCAGTCCAGCAGGATGACCCGTTCCGCCTTGCGCCGCCGGATCTGCACCGCGAAGCGGTGCACCGGCATCACCAGTTCCAGCGTCCGGACCCACTCGACCGTCACACGCGTGGCATACTGGCGCGCGAGGTCGTCGAGCTTGGCACGATACTCGCGCCCTATCGCCTCGGCCCTCTGCTCCTCCCGCCGCCGCCTCGGGTCCCCCTCTGGCAGCGCGAGGGCGCGGCGCATCGCCTCACGATGCAGATCGTTGTGGTAGAGGTGCAGCCGGTCCTGGTCGCGGCCCAGGCGTCGGCGCAGACCCTTGACGAACGGACCCAGCGCCACCTCCAGCCGGGGCGGCAGTGCCCGCGCGACGAGGCCGAGCACGCGCGGCCGATCCCAGATCGCCGGTAGGTCGGCATCTTCCGGCAGCACCGGATCGGCCTCGCTTCCGTCGAGAGAGGGGCCATCGAAAGAGGGCGCGTCGAGAGCGGGCGCGATCGCCGCCAATACCGCGTCCGGCAACGCGCCGGTCGCCAGATTGACGCCCAGGCGCAGCATGAAGTCGCGCTTGTCGTCCGAGATGGCGGAGGCGCGGAAGTCCAGCACCAGATAGCGCGTCCAGGCCGGCGTCACGCCGAGCAGCCGGAAGGTCGCGTTATCGAGCACGAACTCGTGGCCGAGCACCCGCTCCGGATCGCCAGGCGCCCTGGCCGCGGCGGGCAGAACGCGCCGTGTCCAGCGGCCCTGTGGGCCCAGCAGCCGGGCGCAGCGCTCCAGCCAGTCTCCTTCCATTCCGACCCGCTGGGCCGCCGCTGGCAACGTGGTGCCAAAACCCAGCCGGGACAGCTCCGCAACCCCCAGGGCGAGCTGCACCGGCGGAGGCGCGAGTACTTCCAGGCCCTCGGGCTCGATCGCCTCGACCAGCGCGCCCTCGTGGCGCAGCAGGGCCGCGACGAAGCCCTGCATCCGGCCCTGTTCATGCGATCCGGGCGCATGCGATCCGGTTTCAGGCGGCATCGAGGTCGTTCCCGAACAACGCCTCGTCGAGCTGCTTGACCCCGTCATATTCCCGACGTGCGGCGAGCAGCTGATTCTCGAGCTGGGCGAAGGCATCCGCGCGCGCCTGCTCGGTGCCCTGCAGCCAGGCGTCCAGCACCAGAGTAGAAAATTCCCGCTGCTCGTCGACCTCGCCGAGGATCGCGCCGACCTCGCCGACCACCAGTTCGAACATGTTGATCTTCTCGTCGAGGATCCGCAGCACCGCGTCCTCGATCGTGCCGGAGGTGACCAGGTTGAAGATGAACACCTCGCGCGTTTGGCCGATCCGGTCGATCCGCCCGATGCGCTGCTCGATGGCCATCGGGTTCCAGGGAATGTCGAAGTTGATCAGCGTGTTGCAGAATTGCAGGTTGCGCCCCTCGCCGCCGGACTCGGTGGATAGCAGCACCGGGACACGATCACGGAACGCCTCCACCGCCGCGTCCTTCCGCGGGCCGGACATCTCGCCTGAAAACAGCGCGAACGGTGTCTTCTGGCGGCTTAGCCGGTCGGCGAGATGCGTCATGCTGTCGCGGTGATGGACGAACACCAGCTTCTTCTCGGCTGGGTTCTGCGCGAGCAGCCGTAGCAGGGCGGCTTCCTTCGCCCCGGCGGTGATGGCGCGAGTGCGGGCGAGCAGGGCGGTCCAGCGTGTATCCCCTGGATAGCGCTCGGCGATGCGGGCGATAGCAACGGCTGAGGCTGCCGGCGAGGAGCCTGCGGCGGCCAGCAGATGCTGCAGAGACAGACGATGCTGTCCCTGGCCGCCAGACGGACCCGCCCCAGGCTGGCCCCCGATTGCCGCCACCTCGCGGACCAACGCGGTCAGCTCATCGTAGCAGGCCGCCTCCGCCGCCTCGGGGACGGCGCGCAGCGTGGACGCGTGTCGCCGCGGCATGCGCAGGGCGGCCAACGCGCGCGTGTTGCGCACCATCACGCTACGCATCAGGTTGCGCAGCCGCTCGCGGTTCGCCGGCTCGCGCGGCTTGCCCGGAACCATGTAAACCGAGCGGAACTCCTTCTGGGTCTTGAAGATGCCGGGCTGGAGCAGGGTCAGCAGGTTGTACAGCTCAAGCAGGCTGTTCTGCACTGGAGTTGCCGACAGCAGCAGCAGGAAGCGCTTCTGCAGGTTGCTCACCAGACGGTAGCTCGCACTCGCCTGGTCGCGCAGGTGATGCGCCTCGTCGACCACCACCACGTCGTAGCTCAGTGCCGCGAGCATCTCGGCCTGCTCTTTGCGGCGCGCGACCGCGATCGAGGCGATCACGCGCGGTTGGGCCCAGAAGCGCGCGGGGTCGCTGCGCAGCAGGGGGGCGTGGCTGGTGGCGCAGTCTATGCCGAACTTGGTCGCCATTTCGTCGCGCCACTGCCCGACCAGCGAGGCGGGGGTGAGGATGAGGATGCGCTCGGCCATACCGCGCAGGATGTATTCTTTCAGCACCATCCCCGCCTCGATGGTCTTGCCGAGCCCGACCTCGTCGGCCAGCAACACTCGGCCGCGATACTGCTTGAGCACCTTGCGGACAGTTTCGACCTGGTACCAATGCGCCTCCACCCCCTGCAGCGCCGGCAGGCAGAGCAGTTCGTCGAACCCTCCGAACAGGCTGAGCCGGACAAGTTCGCCGCGCAGGTGGAATGGGTCCTGGTCGGGGTCTGCTTCGGCGCCGGCGATGTCGATCGCGTCGGGATTGGCGAGCTCGAACGCTATGTCGAACCGCGCCTCCAGCCGCGGCAGATCCGCGATCGCTGGCAGCACGGGGGCAACAGCGGCGATCGGCTGTGCGCGGGACGACGGGGGACGGGCGCTGGGGGACTTGGCCTGGCGGGGGGAAACCGGGGAGGCGCCGGCGCGGGGCCGCGCCTGTGCCGGCCCATGGATGCGCAGCCTCTCCAGCCGGATCTCGCGCAGCCGGGCGTAGAGCCAGTCCTCCATGACGTCGTCGCCGACGAACCAGGCCATGGCCGCGCGGTCGGTATCCAGCTTTTCAGCCTGCAGCATCGTCCAGGCCTGGGCGAAATGTCCCTGCTGGGCAAGGGCAAGAGCGATGAGCAGGGAGACCGGCTTGCCCGGTACGTAGCGCTTGCCATAGCGCTTGAGCAGGCTGAGTGCGCGCTCCGGCCGTCCCGAGGCTAGGGTGGTCAGTGCTGCCAGCAGCAGCATTTCGGGATCGACCGGCCACGCCCGCAGACCCTCCTCGGCGACCTCAAGCGCCTGCGCAGACCGCGAGGCCAGCGTGGCGCGCAGACGACCAGTCCAGAAATCCCGTCCAGGACGCTCGGCAGCCGGCTGATCCGATCGTGGGTCGATGCCAGGCAGGAGGGCCTGCCCGACATGGCCACGCGGCGATGGGCCGAGGGTGCTCACGGTGTCGACGCCGCGCCGACTCGATTGCTGGGTCATCTTGCATGGACAATCCCATACCAAGCCGGTGGCTGCCAACAGACGCCGTTATCCGGCTTGTCGAAGAGACAGTGCGGCCGCGATCTCCGGGCACAGGCACGACATGGCGGAAGATCGTGGCCCCGCTCGATCATCGCTTTGCGCTCGGCAGGCCCGCTTTGCCGAGCGCACCGGCCAAAAAACTTGTCCCCGACTTGATCGGGGATCGTTCTCCAGCGTCAGCTCGCCGATCTTGGCGTGCAGCACCTTCACGTCCACCGCCGGCGCTGTCTCCGCCGCGCCGCCGCCGCCGAACAGCCCGGTAGCACCGTCAAGCACCTGCGCCTTCCACGCCGTGATCTGGTTCGGATGAACGTCGTGCTGCACCAGCTCGACCAGCGTCTTCTCACCCTTGATGGCGGCCAATGTCACCTTCGCCTTGAAGGCCGGACTGTGCGTCCGGCGTGCGCGTCTCGCCATTGTCGCTCCTGATCTACGGCACTCTCGCCGCTCTCAGGCAGAAACTCCCATTTATCGGCCTGTCCGAATTTGGCCAGCCACCTCTCTCCGGCGGGAGGGCGATATTTGCTGCCAAGCGCTGGGTTGGATGCCGCGGGCAGGGCAGGGGGTGCGAAGCCAACCACCGGCAGGACGCAGTTGCACAGCCTCGCTGGATCCTCGTTGACCGCCGCTCAGGCTCT
>Ga0181529_10006306_pt1 | contig 12074 bp, 5 predicted proteins | sample PEATcosm2014_Bin_36_FD_119763 | JGI IMG/M metagenome (GOLD analysis project Ga0181529, IMG submission 119763) | Peatland microbial communities from MTU Mesocosm Facility, Houghton, MI, USA - PEATcosm2014_Bin10_30_metaG | ecosystem: Environmental > Terrestrial > Soil > Wetlands > Peat | place... | reverse complement strand
GGCGGCGCCGCGTTTTCCCAGGCCAAGAGCGCCCAGCGCGGTGCTGGCTACTGAGAGAAATCGGCGTCTATCCACGGAAGTCAGTATATCCTTCGCAGCAAAATCAAATTACGTGCTCTCTCAGACCATTTTCACTTGGAGGCAAGAATGGTGGTGCAGCCGCCGACGCGTGTGTCTGTGGTGGGATGATGGAGCGCGTTGAGGATTGCGGAGGGCATGCCGTGGCCACCAAATCGCGCGGTGTAGAAGGCGAACTCCGCAAAATCGCCCGGGCTGAAGTGGCCCACTTGATGATCGGGTGTGTAGGGCAGGATAAGGCGTGGGTCGTCGACGGCACGGCCAAAAAAGATAATCGCATCACGGAGCGAATGGCCGTTGGCTTTGTAGTTGTACAAGTCGACGCCCTGGCGTTCGGCAAACTCCGCGATCAGGACAAGTGGCTGCAATGCGAACCCCTGATAGTGCGTGGCGTTCTCGTGGCGTATCATCTCCCTCGGGAACGCACCCTGGGCGTCGATTGTACCAATGGATTCCTTGTACGTTTCGATGCCGAAGCGGAGCAATTCGTCGTCGCCGGCAGTGATGCCGATGGCGGCTGCGGCAAGCGCGCGCCAGTCATGATGATTGTTGCCGGTGTCGCCGGGCCTCTCAAACGAAATGTCTTTGTGAGCTGCCTTGTCGAGCCAGGCGGTGACCCGCTGCTGCTGAGCCTGATCGAGAGTGGTGTCATTCACCAGAACAGAGTCGGTGATGCCGGCGGCGCTGAGTGTCCACTCTACCTGATACCACGCCTGTGGCGATTCGACGCGGTCGTAATCGAGCAGGGCGTGCCCTTGCGCCCATGCATCGAGTTGCGCAAGAGCACAAGCAGATTCCGCATGGCTGCCGGTCGCGACATACTGGTTCATGCCGGCCGTAATCCGCTCTTCGAAAAGTGAGTAGACGCGGGTGGCGGCGGCCTCGGCGGGGTTCGTGGGACCGCTTGAACCATTGAGATAGTGGCGCGGAATGTTGATCCGTCCAGTGGGAGCCGGAATGAGCGGAGTTGCGACACAAGAGGAAAGGCCAGCGATTGCCTCACGTAGAAGTGGGTCGTTCGTTGCCTTGAGATTTGTCTGGCGCGAGGCAACAGAAACTACCGAAGCGTGCGGGTCGGCGACATGCTGACTCAACGCCTGAAGTGGAATTACGGCAGCAAAGAAGAGGATGCCTGAGAACTTCATGTCCTATGATTTGACTCTCCATTTTGCAGATGCGCAAGTGAGCGAACATTGGCTGCGTTGGTCTTTTTGCGACCCGGTGCAGCGCGGCTTGTATTGCCCGTCATTCTCCCGAAATGCGAAGATGGCTTTCTCTCCGCAGGAGCGCAAAGCGGCGTCGGGAAAATGCAGCGCTACGTTTTCCCCGCATGCGTTCTATTCCCAGACGAGTTGACGGATTCCGACATCGAGAACCACGGTCACAAGTTTCTTTTCCGCGTCCCATGTGAAATCGAGCGTCTCGCGCAGGTAATGCCCTTGATGAGGATCGTTCGTCCAGGGAACGGTCAAGCGATCGAATTCCGGATCATCGAGTTTTGGCGTCTCCGTTGCGGATCGCAGGGCGACAATGCGTTTGGGCTTCTCATTTACCCGAAAGCTGACTGCGACCTGGAGAGGCAGAGGCTGCTCCTCGCCTTCCTTGACCTTCGGACTGAACATGACGAGTCCCTTGTCCATGGGACTGAGCGGGAAGCTGAAGCTGGCGCGATGGTCGGCCAGGCTCACGGCGCCCGTCACCGCGCTGTCGAAAAACGGCGCCCAGGGCTTGTTGAGCAGCTTAATCTTGATCAGTTCTTCGTTGCCGAGCTCGAGGTTGAAGCCGTGATGGAGCGCGTAGCTCGAGAGTAATCCTTGATCCAGGCGCACCACGGCAAAACTTCCATCTGTGGCGAGTGAGGCATCATCATTCCCATCGGAAGTGACCAGCAGAGTCGTGTCTTTGCCAGTGAGCCTTGCTCCTTTGGCGCCCATCGGCGATACCGCAAAAGGGGAGACTTTTTCATACGGGACAAGAATGTTCAGAAAATCCGTTGACTGGGCATTTTTTTTGAGCACTAGCAAGGTGAAATTGTCCCATCGATTGCCGGGCGACCATCCTCCGGCCACTGGCGTGGGCCGCAGCCCGAAGTAATACGGAGGCAGCCTCGAGTCTCCTTTGGGTACAGTCTGGACCGTCTCGTCGCCGGGCAGAATAGGAACCACGTCGAGCCTGGCCACATCATCGCCGAACGTGAGCACCTCGCCATGGGCCAACAAATTGCCCGTGGGATTCAGGTACCACTCATACGGCTGCTCATGGTCGCTCTCCATTTGGTCGTTGACTACGGCTACGCCGAGGTCACGGAACCAGACCACGCTGCGCTGCTGCGTCACAGAGTCATATGTTTTGAGCTTTGCGGAAATGATGCCGACTTGTCCGACATCCCCAAAGGCCCTCAGTTCCGTATCGGCGCGGCCAATATCATTTTGCGAGGTCTCGTAGAGAAACTCCTTGCCGTGCTGTTTCACATGTTCGGCATAAAGCCCGTCAAGCCGATCGTAGCCCCATGGGTTGCCGATGCCCACCGTGTTATGCGCAACGGTCGCCTTGGAGTAGCCGCCATAAGTGTTCCAGTCCTGATAACGTCCCACACGGCCCCGGTCCACGATGATCGGGATTCCCTCGTAACAAAGCTCCAGTTCCAGGGCGTCAGCATGAGCATGCCCGGAGATGACGAGCCGGGATTCATCCTCGCGCCGCCCGATAAATGTGGTGCCGTATTTCAGAAGGACGTAGTTATCCTGCGCGCCCCAGCCGGAGCGGAAGATCCCGTAACCGGAGAAGTCATGGTTGGCCGACAAAGCGGTCGGAGCGGTTGCCGCGGCCGACCAGTCGTAGTGAACGAGTTCGTAAGGATCGTCGGGGACCAGTCCCAGGCGCCCGCGCTCGATGATGGTCCGGCCTGCCCAGACAAAGGTTGGCTCGTTCAGAAGCTTTCCGCCCTCGATCAGGAGCTCAGCGCCCACGGTATCGCGATCGGAGTCGCCGACGGCAAACAGGCGACCATCCGGCTCAGTTAGGTTCATCCTCCACTCCAGCGTGCGGCGCATCGCATCGGTCATCGCTGGGTCACTGAAGTAGTCGCGCACGCCGAGGTTGCGGCTGGCCACCATAAATTGCAGCAATGCGTGAGTCGACAGGCTCCAATAGTGAAGCGAGCCCTCCCCATAGCCGCCATCAAGCCCGAACTCCGTGAATAGCAGCTTGGGAAGCTCAGATTGCGCCGCTCGCAACCACTCCGCAGACTCGGGAAGATCGGGATAAAGCATCGCGATGGTTCCCATCATCGACGTGGCGAAGATATGGAAGTTGAGACAGTACACGCTGCGGTAGTACCAGGTGTATCCCTGGGAAAACCGCTCATCGGGCCACCAGCTGTCGAGCATCCAACCTTGCAAAAAATGCGCACAGCGCCGCAACTCCTCCTTGACGGCCTGCTTGTCATCTGCGGTCATCAGGCCGGCCCCTGAGGCAAGGTCGTAGGCCTCGAGGAATTGCATCGAGGCTTCGCCCTCGTGAATTCCGTCGTTGAACCAATAGTTGTTGATCTGGCGCACACCGATGGCGGCCATCAGCTTCTCGCGCAGCACCCATCCCAGCTCCGGCGTGGGATGAAGCGCGTAAGCTGCGGCAACGGCCCTGATGTCAGGCGAAGGACTGTCGCGTTTGCCGATGGCAATGAGTTCCCCGGTGGAACGCGGAGCCGGGGTGGCAGGATACTTCTTGAGCCAGGCGTCCACGCTCGCTTTTGTCTTCGTCTCCAGGTCAGTGTAGGCGGCAGCCAATGCGGGATTCCCGGACTGGTGCCGCAACCGCGTCACATCGCCATTGGAAAGGTAAAGATGGGGCTTGGGATCGTTGGCAGCCGGAGTTGCGGCGGCAGGCATTGAACCATAGATGATGACAAAGGCTGCAAATGCCGCGATAAAGATTCGAGCGGAAGATCTGAACTTCGAGTTCTGGGTGCCCTGCAGTTTGCTTGCGTGGCGCTTTGGTGCGAGAGTCTCTGCCGAAGCCACTGTCCCGTTCAAGAATTGCCGTCCGTTCCAATATTCCTTCACTGTCGCTCTTCCCCTTCGCATTCTTACTTCTCGTGCATTGTCACCCGGTCTCCGTAATACTACCTGTCCGCTCTGCAAGCCTCCACAAGTGGAGACATCCTCGCGGTATGAATCGCAGACGGCGATATGGACGGTCCTGCCGGCCGGCCAAGAATGCGCGTTGAGTTAGCGCGGCCGGCGAGTCCATCCAGCGCGAAAGTTGGATCAGGAAATGAAAGGGACAATCGCCTTGCGGTTCGACGAACGATCCGGGAGCCATGGGCATTTGGCAGGCGCTACAATTCACTTTCGTGCCGCGCCACGGGACGTGGCCCTGAAGTCAGGCGAAAAATGTGCCCAATTCTGAAGCTGCCGAGCAGTTTCCGATGACACTACCGAACTCCGGAAAGCTCACCCGCTAGGCTCTCGGCGAAATTCCAACTATACTAATATCAACGCGTTGCAGGACTTCTTCCGCTGCCCGAGCTTAGCCTCAAGGCCGCTTACTGTATTCCTTACCGTAAATTCACGTTGTCAGGTCAATTCCCGGCTCCCTAGGCTTATCCCGATTCCACGTAATGCTCCAGTTCTCCCGGTCATCGAAGGACTGCGTTCTGGATGATATGGAAGCGATTGCGTGGTGGAAATTGCAACTGCTGTGCGGGGTATCCGCTTTTGATCGTTCGCGTATCCGCAACCATGAGCTTTCCCGGAGTTGGCTTATCGGCCAATCACGGCGGGGGTCAAACCCTTTTTGCAGTCCTGACCCAGCAATATGAACAAATTGCGGTATCGGCCGCGGGAGCGGAAAATCCGGAGCCCAAAGCAGTTGCCCGGTAAAGTGAGCAATTCTGAGCAGAAATGCACGGCCCAGCAGACTTTTATTAACTGGCTGAGCTTCAAGAACCGGAACCGAGGTCGGTAAAGAGATTCCGGAAGGTCAAGACGGAAGTTGCGGCTAAACCAGCCGCAGATCACGATTCATAACCAGTAACCAAACATTGGAGGCAATCCATGATGCAACTAAATCCAAAATCAGCGCAGATTTTGCCTGGTTTCGCACGGCTGAGCGCAAGAATCTTCCGCGTCGGTGCGTTCCTGGCGATTGCGGCGGCGCTCCTGTTTATCCAGACGCCGCTCCATGCGCAAACCTCGTCGGGCACCTTGACCGGCGTTGTGTCCGATGCCGGCGGAGCCGTGGTTCCCGGCGCATCTATCTCCGTCCAAAATACGGCCACAGGCGAAACCCGCAAGACCGTTACCAACGGCTCCGGAATCTTCTCCATTCCAGCGTTGCCACCGGGACCTTACACAGTGGACGCGGCTGCGAAGGGCTTTGAGGGAGACACCTCTGCCATTACGCTCTCGGTAGGTCAGGTCTTGAATATCAACTTCAGCTTGAAAGTCGGATCAGCCAGCGAAAAGGTCGTGGTCGTGGCCAATGAGTCGACCGGCCTGGAGACGGAAGACCACGAACTGGACACCACCATCGACGCAGCGACCATGGAAAATACGCCATCGCAGTCGAGCTATCGCAACGGCACGTTCTACGCGCAGACAACGCAGGCCGGCGTAGAGCCGGGATCGACGTTGGGCTACAGCAATATCAACTCCAACGTCAGCCAGTACAACCAGCAAAGCAACCAGTTGTTCATCGCGGGTCAGGGCTTCTGGTCGACCAGCTACCTGCTCGACGGCGTGATCGATATGAGCTACTTCGATCAGACGGCCACTGTGAACACGCCCATCGAAACAACACAACAGGTGGAGATTATTCGCAACAGCGCGAACGCCCGCTACGACGGAGCCAATACGCTGAATGCGATCACCAAGAGCGGTACCGAGACCTTCCATGGCAGAGCATATGACTATTTCCAAAATAACCAGATGAACGCCCGCGGCTGGGCGGCAGGCCCTCTGGGCGAACTTCGGTACAACTTGTACGGCGCGGACGCGGGCTGGAAAGTTCCGTTTACCAAGAACAAGTTATTCTTCTTTGTTTCTTATGAAGGGTATCGGCAAATTGCGGCGGCCTTCTTGCAGGCCTACGTGCCCACGCAGGCAGAACGGAATGGCGACTTTAGCGCGGATATGACTGCCGGCGCAGTATCCACCGAGCCCCCAACCACCATCTACGACCCCACCTCCTACGCCACGAACTGTCCAGCGGGGGGCTGTTCTGGTCCAAATGTTCTCACGCAGTTTGCCTACAACGGTCATCCAAATACGATTAACCCCGCCTCGATCAGCAAACTGGCCACCACATACCTTAACCTGGCGATCCCTTTGCCCAACGGCCTGAACACAACAGTCGGCGACAACTACGGCAGCAAAAACAGCCGGACCAAATTCACGCACGACAACTGGGAAGGACGCGCCGATTACAACCTGAGCGAGAAGGATCATATGTTCGGCGCATACGACACCAATAACCCAGACATCATTCGTCCGGAGGATTGGGACAATGCCGCCAACACTGCGCCAGGAGAAAGTGGCGGCACCGGCCCCCTTCTGGACACCCAGGAACATAACCAGCTCTATGGAACCGACATCTACTTTGAAGAGAGCCACGTATTCAGCCCCACGCTTGTGAATACAGCCCGTGTTGGCTATGCCCGTTCGGTGAACGGACAGCAGTTCGACATGATCGACAACGGCACCGATTACTTCCACCAGGTGTTTGGTCTTTCCGGCCTGAATCCAGCGTCTACGGTCTGGGGTTTGCCGGGCTTCGGCCTGGGCGGCAAGTATTCGGGCATCAGCGGCTCTCCGCTCGGCGAACATCAGAACATGTTCGAGTACATTGATGAGGTCAATCTCCTGCGCGGCAAGCACTCCATTTTTCTTGGCGCAGAATTTGACGACATCCAGTACAACGCCTACTGGTATAACGGAAGCCCCAACGGCGGCCTGAGCGTAAACGGCCAATACACCTACAACGGTTGCAACAGCACCTGCCCAAGTGGCACTACCAATACCAGCGCCGCTGCCTGGCAAAACCCCTCAACCTTCCTCTTGACGGGAACCCCCAGCGAGACCGTCAACGGCACCAAGTACGGCTTCATGCCGGACGCCAACGTGCTGGCAGATTACCTTTTGGGAGACTATTCCGGCACCAGTGCCACCGCTGGCGCCCAGATTGGGCACTTCCATCAGCACAATGTCATGCCCTACATCCAGGACGACTGGCGTGTCGCGCCCAGGCTCACCATCAACCTGGGCATGCGCTACGACTACTACTCGCCCGTCACCGAGGCCAATGGTCACGCCGGCATCCTCAACCCTGTCAGCGGGCAGTTCTCTGTCGGAACCTACAACCCAAACCGGCTCAACTTCAGCCCCAGAGCAGGAATCGCCTACGCGCTGAATGACAAGACTGCTATCCACGCCGGAGGCGGCCTCTACTACTACCAGTTCAGCTACTATGACCTGACCAACATGATGAACAATCCGTACTATGTTACCGGGCTGAACTCCAACCAGACCGCGACCAGCCCCGTCGTCTGGACCGGGACTGCGGCGAATCCCCTCATTCCCGGCTCGACAAAGGGGCAGGCGGAGATCTTCAACCTGGCGGATGCGGAAGCAGTTTGGGCCCAGATGCCTGCGCCTACCGGCGTCTTTGTGCCCGGCAGCTCTAGCTTTACCCAAAGCATGCCGACCAGCTACAGCGAGCAATGGAATCTGGCCGTGCAGCGCACCTTCGGTAAGGACTACTTGCTGACGGTCGACTACATCGGAAGCTCAAACCACCACATCTTCAACTACAGCAATATCAATCTGGCTGCTTTGAGCTCCACCGGCACGAACACCAACGCCAGCATCAACCCCCGCAGGCCCTACCAGTCTGTCCAGGGCAACATCGAGCAGTATCACAAGTGGGGTTCATCCCACTATGACGGGCTCGAAGTCCAGATGAAGAAGAGCTTCACCAACGGTCTGGAGTTCAACGCCAACTATGTCTGGGGCAAGTCCATGGACTTCCAGGACTCTGATCACAAGGCCACCGGCGAAATGGGCAACAACCCGCAGATCGACTACGGACGCTCGGACTTCATGCAAAAGTACGTCATCAAATTGTCGGGCATCTACGAACTTCCGATCGGCAAGGGCAAGATGCTTCTCAACGGCGGCAAGTGGTGGGAGAACGAGCTGGGTGGCTGGAGATTCAGCGGTCTGCTGGGAATCAGAGCCGGCATGCCGTTCAACACGACCGCCAGCGACAACTCCAACACCGGCGGCGGCATCCAGAATCGCGCCACGCAAACCTGCAATGGCAACGACACATCCAATTTTGTTCCACATGCAGCCAATGCATTGGCGCCATACTTCAACACCTCCTGCTACTCGGTGCCGACGACCAACGTGTTCGGCAATGAACAACGAAACGATTTGAACGGACCGCGCAACTCGAACCTTGATCTGGCTGCCTTCAAGGAGTTCCAGCTCTGGGAGAACCTGAAGTTCCAGTGGCGCACGGATGCATTCGACGCCCTGAACCATCCACTGCCCGGCGAACCGAATACCAGCTGCTGCAGCGGTACGTTTGGCGAAATCACATCAAAGGGCAATTCGCGTAGCATCCAGCTTTCCGCAAAGTTCCTCTGGTAAAGCCGCAACCCTTTTTCTCCTGAATCGCTGGCCCCGGTCAAACTCCGGGGCCAGCATTTTTGTTTGCGGCGTGCTGCGGCTGCGAGCGCGTAGCTGCCGCGCGAATCAATCCCGCAATGCCGGCACGTCCTTCACGGGGCAAGGGCGATTCGTTTTGATCATGTGGTTGAATGCAAGCGATCGATCGCAAATAAGCTGCCCTTAATACGTGCGATAAGCCACAACTTCCGCCTGTAAAGGTGTTCCGCTCATGCGCGAGGTCTTGAGCAGGATTTCAAAAAAAGGAACCCCGGTTCCGGGAAATTTCTTGAAGAAATTGCTCATCGCTGCTTCCGATGTCACAAACTCGCCTGCTGCATTGGTGGCTTCGGCGTTGGTGCCTTCGATAATCAACGCACTCCCGGTGCGACTCGGGTTGGGAAGATATGCGATCACGCTGTAGCCCAGTGATGCATAAGGATCCGAAGGTTGCAGGTACATTGCCTGCTCGCCGGCGCGGGGATGAAGATTCTGGACGAACGATTGATCCAGTTTCGCATCGTACTTCACCAGAAAATTCATCTGCTCGGTAAAAAGATCCACCCAGGGGTTCGATTTCCGGCTGCCGATGAGGATCACGTTGTCACGCTTTACCGAGTCAGCGGTAAACTCGCGCGCGTATGAAACATGGACGCTGGTCGAACCATGGTGGAGCGCTTCAATCCGCTGCGCCACCTGGAAATCGCCAAAACTCCCGTTATTCCTTGCCGCAATCGATTCGAATGGGACGGAACTGACAACCTTGTTATCCGTTGTGCACAAAGTGAACGAATGGATCTGGTTGATGTAGCTGCGGTTTAAGTAGTCGCTCAGAGGGTACGACTGCTTCATCATGTCTTCGACGATGGCAAACGACGTGTCCGCAAGAACGATGTCCGTGTCCTGCGTCGAATCCAGAAAGCGCGGCCAGAATGCAGCAAGCGCCGGCTGGCCGTCCCAGGTGTATACCATCTTGTGCAGCGATCGATTTTCGCGCCAGAGCACGACGCAAACAACCGCCAGCACGAGCGCGACCGTGGAAACAATCAGCAGTGGCAACTGCGTTCGCCACCACGGCGCAACGACCGCGGGAAGGCCCGGAACTTCTGCGTCAAGTGGCTTTGCGGAATCGGCGGCCTGAGCTTCCGTGCGCCAATGGAAGATCGGCGTGTAACTGCCGCGCGGAATCTCAAAGATCAGCGGTTCGTCTTTGCCTTCCGCGGCAAAGTACGCATCCACGCGACGCCGCAGTTCCGTTGCGCTGACTCTGACAATGTTGTCCTGGCTGGTATCGTAAGAGTCCTTTCGACCGAAAACGGCCTGGCCGATCTCCTGTTCATGGATTTCGCTGCTTCCTTCCTTGATGGACCTCTTCCCTACGTAGTAAAGGAACTCTTTCAGGCGGGTAGCCCGCTTCAAATGATCGCTCGCCGCCGCGCCTTCCAACACCTTCCAGCACGCGTCGGGAGTGATGGGACGGGAAGCAGCTTTGGGGTCTGGACTCATCGCGAAACTGAGAATACCTTAATCAACCCGGAGAAGCGAAGTTTGCGCGAAGATTACAAGCAATTCTCCCTTCTAATCTATTGATTCTGAATATCTTATAACCTCTTACTGTATTCCTTACGGTAAATTGACTTGTCACCCCCGCACCAGCCGAACAGACTGGCTTAGCTTTCAGAAAATCCGGAAGCCACGCGCCTGACCCGCAGGTTTTTCTCATGATTGTCGGGGAGTAGGAGAATCTGTGGGGTCGGGTTCATGGGGACCAGGGGGAATCGGTCGGTTGCGGGGGAGAGCCTCGGCACACGAAAAATGGCCTTAACCACCCCCGAAAACATAAACGTTCGCAGTTCTAATACGATAGAAACCACGAGTAGTTCAAACATAAACTCTCGCATCCCTGTGCGCGGAAAACTTCCCGTGTGGGTATGCGGTCGCAGGCAACCGGGAATCGTGAAACCTGCGTTGCGCACTCCCATCGGAAGGAACGGCATCTTGATGAAGAAGGTTTATTGCGGAATTGCGGCAGTTGGTTTCTTGCTTTCTGGATTGGCGGGGGCACAATCGGCCCAGCAAATCGCCGCCACCAAATCTCTGACGGCGCCGGCGCAGCAGGTCATCACTCGTCTCGGACAGTTGAATCGCATTCCCGATGGAGAATGGCGTGTGCATCCGGGCGACCTGCCGCACGGCGAGAGCCTGAATCTCGACGATTCCGCATGGCCCATTGCCAAGCCTGGCAGCGAGTACTCCGACGACGCGGTCTGGTTTCGCCAGTGGATCGAGATTCCAAAAAATCTGCATGGCTACGACCTGACCGGCGCGAACGTCTGGTTCCAGTTTCAGGCTCGGACCACGGGCCGCGAAGCTGTGACCGAAATTGTGTATGTGAATGGCGCCCGCATAGCGCTGGGCGAGAGCCTGGAACGACTCGAATTGGTGCATGGTGCCAAGCCGGGCGAGCGCACTCTGGTTGCGGTAAAACTGCTCGGCACTTCTCTCGACAAACGCTACCAGAGCACTCTTCTGGCCGTTGATTTTGCGCCCGGCCGGCCCAGTCCGCAGGAGCTCGACGAGGAGTTCCTTTCCGCAGCAATTCTCATTCCAAGCATTTCCACGCAGTCCCCAGCCGACCTGGCTACGCTCGAGAAAGCCATCGGGCAGGTCGACATCGCGGCCCTTGACGCGGGCGATCAACAGAAATTCGACGATTCGCTGAAGGCGTCGCAGGCCACCTTACAGGCCTTGCGGCCTTTGCTGCAACAGGTTACCATGCATCTCTCCGGCGACTCGCATATCGATGCCGCTTGGCTGTGGCCTCGGAGCGAAACCGTCGATGTCGTCAAGCGCACCTTCTCTTCCGCGCTGCAACTGATGCACGAGTACCCCGGCTACACCTATACGCAATCGGCGGCGCAATACAACGACTGGCTCGCCGACAAGTATCCGGAAATGAACGCCGACATCAAGAAGCGCATCGAGGAAGGCCGCTGGGAGGTCGTGGGAGGCATGTGGGTCGAGCCTGATTTGAATATTCCCGACGGCGAATCCACGGCGCGCTCCATTCTCATCGGCAAACGCTGGTACCAGCAGCACTACGGCGTGGATGTGCGCGTTGGCTGGAATCCGGATTCATTCGGCTACAACTGGCAGCTGCCGCAGATTTACAAGAAGTCGGGCATCGATTTCTTCGTCACGCAGAAGATGTCGTGGAACGACATCAATCAACTGCCCTTCAAGCTCTTCTGGTGGCAGTCGCCCGACGGCAGCAAGGTGCTCACGTATTTTCCCCACGGCTACGGCAACAGCAACCTGAGCCCG
>Ga0181529_10006305_pt1 | contig 12075 bp, 12 predicted proteins | sample PEATcosm2014_Bin_36_FD_119763 | JGI IMG/M metagenome (GOLD analysis project Ga0181529, IMG submission 119763) | Peatland microbial communities from MTU Mesocosm Facility, Houghton, MI, USA - PEATcosm2014_Bin10_30_metaG | ecosystem: Environmental > Terrestrial > Soil > Wetlands > Peat | place... | reverse complement strand
GGACGAGGACGGCGAACTCGCCTCCTAGGAGCGAGACGCTCTTAGTCATCGAGCGAAGATTCGCCACCATCTCCCCGATGGAGGCCGAGGACTCGGCGACGTTCGCCGCCTGGCCCTCGATCCGGCTGTCGAGCTCGGATAGGCTCGAGCTGATGCTGGAGATGGCTTCGGAGGTCCCGCCGAGGCGGCTTCCCTGTTCGGCCACTCGCCTGCGCATGCCCTCGGTGTTGGCCGGGATCTGGTTGACCGCGGACGCCGTCTGCGTGAGGTTGACGGCGAGCTCGTCGCCCGTATCCGTAAGGTGAGCGGACGCCTCGTCCACGGACGCGATTATGGCGGAGAGCTTGACGACGAAGTCGTTGAAGGCACTCGAGGCCTGGCCGGCTTCGTCCCGCGTCGAGACCGCGAGACGGCGCGTCAGGTCGCCGCCTCCGGAGGCGATCTCCCGCAGTGAGAGGTTCATGGCCTGGATGGGCCGCGTCAGCCTCCTGGCCAGGAAAAACGAGAGGAGCGCGGCGGCGACGATATTGCCAGCTATCGCTAGAAGGATCTGGGCGATCCTGGCCAGAAGGGAAGAGGCCAGTAGCGCCTTCTTAGCAGATACCAGAGCATCGATAGTGTCCGTGTATGTCCCCGTGCCGACGACCCAACCAAAGGGCTCGAAAGCGGCGGTGTAGCTGCGCTTGTGGACGGCCTCGCCCCCGATTTTTTGGGCAAGTAATAGTCGGTGTAGCCTCCCCTGGCTTGGGCCCGCTGGATGAAGGATTTCACGTACTTATCGCCCTTGACGTCCTTCGCGTTCATGCGGTTCTTGCCTTCGGCGTCAGCGCCGAGGTAGACCACGTTGTCGCCTCTATAGGTGTCGGCCCAGAAATAGCCGTCGCTTCCGTAGGCGAGACCGCGGAGAAGGGCGGCGCCTAGCCTGTGCCCGGCTTCGGCCTTTAGCGCGCCGCTCTCGATCTCCGCTTGGACGCCCTTGAGGAGACTGATCGCAATCTCGACCTCAGACTTGACGATGGAGTCGAAGGAAGATCTCAGTTCGCCGGAGTAGGACGCGGCTTCCGCCTCGGAATCGCTCCGAACGGCGACGATAAAGGCCGTGCCGAGGGAGCCTCCGAGCAGAACGACTATCGCGAGGGAGAGCAGGACGATCTTGCGGGCGATACTTTTCATAGGCGCTCCTATCAAGCCGCAATGCAAGAATTGGCGTTCGGCAGCCGATCCTCGACCTCGCCCGCCGACATTTGGCCTTCAGAAACCTCCTATACCGGTCCCCCTCGCCCTGATACAATAAATTTCCTCGGGGGTGGAAGCATGTACGGCAATCTCAAGGCTGAGCTCGAGGCCGAGCTGTCGGGCCTGCGCTCATCGGGACTCTACAAGGACGAGCGCGTCCTCGCGACGAGCCAGGGCGCCCTCGTGCGCGTCTCGGGCGGGAAGCCCTTGATCAATCTCTGCGCCAACAACTACCTCGGCCTGGCTGCCGATCCCAGCGTGCGCGAGGCTGCGGCCCGCGCCCTCGAGGAGTGGGGCCACGGAATGGCGAGCGTGCGCTTCATCTGCGGCACCCAGGAGCCGCACAAGCGCCTCGAGCGCGAGATCGCGGATTTCGTGGGCGCGGAGGACGCGATCCTCTTCTCCTCCTGCTTCGACGCAAACGGAGGAGTCTTCGAGGCTCTCCTCGGCGAGGACTGCGCCGTGATCACCGACAGCCTCAACCACGCCTCCATCATCGATGGCATCAGGCTCTGCAAAGCCGAGAGGCTCATCTACAAGCATGCGGACATGCGCGACGTCGAGGAGACGGACGGCGAGACGGGCAAGGGCGCCAAAGGCCTCGAGCGCTGCCTCAAGGAAGCGCGCGGCAAGAGGCGGGTCCTCGTCGCGACGGACGGGGTATTCTCGATGGACGGGGACATCGCGAAGCTCGAGGAGATCTGCTCCCTCGCCGAGCGCTACGGCGCCCTCGTTATGGTCGACGACTCCCACGCGACGGGCTTCCTAGGGAAGAGGGGCAGGGGAACCGCCGAATTCCGGGGCGTAGAGGGGCGCGTGGACATTCTCACCACCACCTTCGGAAAGGCGCTGGGCGGGGCTTCGGGCGGCTGCGTGGCCGCGCGCGGTGAGATCGTTGAGTACCTCAGGCAGAAGGCCCGGCCCTATCTGTTCTCGAACAGCCTGGCTCCCTCGATCGTCGGGGGCACCCTGCGCGCCCTGGAGATCCTGCGCTCGTCTACGAGCCTGCGCGACCGGCTGGAGGCCAACACCCGGCGATTCCGGGAGGGCATGTCCAAGGCCGGCCTCGACCTGAGGCCGGGCGAGCACCCCATCTGCCCCGTGATGCTCTACGACGAGGGCCTGGCCCAGCGGATGGCGTCCGAGCTTCTCGACGAGGGGATCTACGTGATCGCCTTCTCCTTCCCCGTCGTGCCCCGCGGCAAGGCGAGGATCAGGGTCCAGCTCTCCGCCGCGCACTCGGAAGCCCAGATCGACCAGGCCCTCGAGTCCTTCGCGAAAATCGGGCGGCGGCTCGGCGCGGCTCGCTAGCGCTTTACGCTCGGGGCAGCTTTCAGTATATTATCCCCATACACATAGCTTCGAGGTAGCCTTCATGCCCACCTACGAGTACGAGTGCAGATCCTGCGGTGCCGATTTTGACGTATTCCAGAGCATGTCCGATGCCCCGATAACCGTCTGCCCTTCCTGCGGCTCCTCCGTGAGGCGCAAGATCAACGGTGGGACCGGCGTCATATTCAAGGGCTCGGGCTTCTATAAGAACGACTCACGGAAGGCCCCCCCTTCGGAGTCGGGCGGCTCCCCCGCGAGCTCATCGGCCCCGCTCCCGCAGGCCAAGGACTCGAGCCCCCCCTCCGCGCCCGCGGGGGAAAAGAAAGACTGAAGGCAGGGGCGCAAGCGGCGTGAGCGACTCCTGGCACAAACGCTTGCGCTATTTCTGCGAATACTGCGGAGCCGAAGTGGGGAAGGACGCCCGAATCTGCCCAAGGTGCGGGCGCTTCTTCTCGTCAGTCAAGTGCCCGCGCTGCGGCCACACCGGCAAGGTCGAGGACTTCAGCTTCGGCTGTCCCGCCTGCGGCTGCGCGCTGAGGCCCAACGACGCGCCCGAGCCGATAAAGCGAGCGCCAGTCCCCGCCTCGCCCGTGCCGACCTGGGCGTACCTGCTCGCCCTCCTCGTCCTCGTGGCCCTCGTCGCGCTTCTCGTCCGAGTCCTCAGCTAGTCCTTGGCCTCGCGTTGAACGGGGGAGCAGGCCGCGCTTCCGCGCAGATCGAACAGCGAGCGCTCCGGACACTCGTCGGCTCCTATGCCCCTGGGCAGGAGGGCCTCGGGCAGGCTGGAGCATGCCCATCCCAGGATCAGCCCTCCGGCGACATCGGCGAGGTAATGCTGCTTGACGAATACCGTCGAGACGATGATGACCGCGCTCAAGGCCCAGGCCCAGCCGCCCGAGCGCCTGTCGAGACGCCGCCAATGGATGGCCAGGTTCGTCGAGAGGGAAACGTGGAGGCTCGGGAACGCGTTGAAGGGCGGATCGCTCGCGTAGACGTCCCTCAGGATCCTGGTAAGGACGTCCGAGCCCACGAGGGCGGGCCTGGCGACCTCGGTCTGCATGAAGGCGAAGAAAAGATTGCTCAAGCCCTGCGCGAGGATGAAGGCGAAGGCAGCGGACTGAAAGGTCCTCGTCTTGAGCATCATGAAGACGAATAGACTCGCGAATATATAGACGTCGAAGACGACGTAGGGCAGGACGAATGTCTTGACCAGGGGAATCGCCGCGTCGAGAGGGGTCTGGAGATCGACGTGGGCTGGACCATGGTTCTGGAAGGAATAGACTCGGCCGCCGAGGAAGACGAGGGCCGCAAGCGCGACGCTGATGCATGCGTTGGCCCTGCCCGTGCCCAGGATGCCCCGCGCCAGCCTCGAAGCCCATCGATCCGCCATCGGACCTCCACTGGATTGGCCCAATATACCGATGAAGGCGTCTTTTCGTATCGCGGCGGAAGCCCCGAAGGCCGCCCCTCGAGGTCGATTTTACATGGCTTACAAATGAGGGTCAGTCCTCATGTCCCATGCCTCGGCTTCGAAGCCCAGTTAATGAGCCTCGGCCTTAGGCCTCGGCTTCGGAGAGGTCGGCAGGGCTCTCGAGGAGCTCGGGCTTCGCGACGAGGCGCTGGAAGAGGGCTATCGCGTGAGCGAAGTAGATGCCCTCGGCGATGCGCTCGTCGACCGTGACCTTGACGTTGACGAAATGCCTGAGGTCGGCCGCGCCAGCGGAACGGCGGGCCTCCTTCTGGAAGATCCTGCCTACTACCATGAAGACGCTGGCGGTGCCCCATTCGTAGAGGCCGTGATAGGGGGTGTCCAGACCGATCGAGCCGAGATTCGCGAAGTAGATCGAAGTGAAGAGGGGATCGGCCTCGACCATGCGCGCGGGGGCGGCATTGAACCGGTCGAGGATGCGGAATATGCGCGTGAGCGCCACCTTCCCGAGGGGGAGCCGGTGGGCGAGCTCGTACTCGCGGTCGTCGGGCGCGCCCCTCCTCGCCGTCTCGATCCCGGCGTTGATCTTCTCGGCCACGGCCGCGATGTCATCCTCGGGCATGAGTCGCACCTTGGCGTGGCCCTCGTCCGCGGCCTCGGTCAGGGCCTTCTTGACGATGAACGAGACCCAGATGTCGCCGCGCTGGTAAATCGCCCGACCGTGCACGAAGCGGTTGAGCCTCGGCTTGAGGGCCAGGGTCCGCGCCGCAGCGGAGATGAGCACGCCGAAGAGAGAATAGCGCTCCTCCGCCGCGCCGGGAGCGCCGTACGAGGCGCCCTCGGCGTTCTTTCGCCGCACGTAGGCCATCGCGGCTTCGACATCGAGGTCCCGTGAGTAGAAGACCCCGGCCTCGCTCCGCCTTCGGAGCACGTACGGTAGGATCGCATCGAGGGCCCGCAGGTCGCGCACGCGCTTCCCGTCTGAGCGGTCGTAGAAGAGCATGGGCCATGATACGCGATACCGGCCTGGGGAGCCAAGGTCCGGCGCGATGCGGGGACTTGACGATGCCGCGGAAAAGACGTATATCTCAAACAAGTTTATAATATAAAGTAGTTGAGGGGGTCGACATGGACGAGTCCGAGCTGGAACGCCTCGCCGCCGAGGTGGAGGAGATCAAGCGGGCGGTAAAGCGCAACGATCCGTTCGTGCGCGAGGTGATAGGCAGCAGATTCTTCGTCGCCCTCGGCCTTCCCTTCGGCCTCCTCATCGTGGCCTTCTGCGTCGGGGCGCAGCTGCTCCTCGCGCGCTACGGCTCGATCGCCGCGATCCCTCCCGGCTGGAAGGCGGCGGGCTGGGCCGCCCTGGCCGTCCTGGTGATCGGGGGCGGGATCCTCAAGTGGGGATTCCTCGACACACGCGCCCGCAAGGTCCAGGAGGGCGCCACCTTTATGACGGTCTTCCGAGGCGTCTACGGGGGGCCGTTCTTCCACCTCAACCTGCCGGTCGTGGTCTGCATGGTCGTGGCGACCGCCTTCGCGGTCGCCGTCGGGCACCCTTGGTACATCGTCCCCGGGATCGGGATCTTCTTCGCCTTCACCTCGAACGCCCTCGGTCTCGCGACCGGGCGTCCCGAATACCTCGCCACGGGCTGGTACTGCCTCGCCACCAGCCTCGCATCGCTATTCTTCCTGGAGGCCGCGCCTTTGGTCTGGTCGGCCGTCATCTGGGGCGGCTGCCTCCTGGTATTCGGCCTCGTCGGGCTGGCGGTCAAGGATCGGGGCGAAGGCGCATGAGCGGCTCGGAGCCTGGAGGGGAGGGAGGCCCGGGCACGGTCGGCAAGGACTTGGCCGGGCTCGGCCTGGACAAGGTCATCCACGAGAAGGCGAGGCTCATGGTCCTGACCTACCTCGCCTCCTCCGACAAGCCGCAGTCGGGCTTCACCGAGCTCAGGGACGCTCTGCAGATGAGCGCGGGCAATCTCTCGGTGCAGCTCAGGACGCTCGCGGATGCGGGCTACGTGAGGATAGAGAAGCGCTTCGTCGACAAGAAGCCTTTCACGGGCGTGGCCCTCACCTCGCGGGGCCAGAAGGCCCTTTCGGGATATCTAGGCGAGCTCGAGGTCATAGTGGCTTCCCTTAGGGGCAGACGCGGTCGCGGCGCCGAGGGCGCCGCGACGAGACTGGATAGCTAGACCTGCGGTGAATGGGGAAGTCGGGCCTTTTTCAAGGACCCGCTTGGCCGCCCTCGGGCGGAGAAAGGACGGAAGGCATGGCGGCATTGCACTTGGAGAAGGTGACCAAGGTCTATCGCAAGGGTGACAACGAGGTCCGGGCCCTCGACGGGGTGGACCTCGACATCGAGGCGGGGGAATTCCTGACCGTCGTCGGGCCCTCGGGCTCGGGCAAGACCACGCTGCTCAACATCCTCGGCTGCCTCGACTCGCCGACCGAGGGGCGCATGGTCTATGACGGGAAGGAGCTCCGCGCCCTCGGGGAGAGGAGCCTCTCGGCCTATCGCCGGGAGCGGATCAGCTTCGTGTTCCAATCCTATAACCTCATTCCAGTGCTCACGGTGCGCGAGAACGTCGAGCTGCCGCTGCTCATCGAGCGCGCTCTCGCCGACGGAGAGATCCGAGCGAGGTCGAGCGAGATGATCGCCGCCGTGGGGCTGGCCGGCAAGGAGGACCGCTACCCGCGGGAGCTCTCGGGCGGGCAGGAGCAGCGCGTCGCCATCGCGCGGGCCCTGGTCAAGCGGCCGCTGGTCGTGCTCGCCGACGAGCCCTCGGCCAACCTCGACTCGCGCACCGCCGAGGAAGTCGTGGAGCTGATGCGCTCGATCAACGCGGAGCGGGGCACGACCTTCGTGTTCTCCACGCACGACCGCCTGGTGATGGAGCACGCGAGGCGCATCGTCACCATCAGGGACGGCCGCGTGACCGGCGACGAGAGGAAATGACATGGGTACACTCTGGAAGATTGCGTTCCGGAACACCATCCGCCACAAGAGGCGGACGATCATCACCGCCGTCGTGATGATGGCGGGCATCTCGATCTTCATCGTCTTCGACTCGATGCTCGCGGGCATGGACCGCATGGCCGTCGACAACATGTCGGACTACTCCCTTTCCTCGCTCAAGCTGCGCACTCCCGCCTACGTGGACGACATCTCGGCCACTCCCCTCGACAAGAGCCTGCCGGACCCCTCCGGGGCCCTGGCCGCCCTCGCGGCCAAGGGCATCACCGGCACGCCGAGACTGCGCTTTGTCGCCTCGGTCTCCAACTACAAGGACGTCTTCCCCGTAATCGCCGACGGGGTCGATCCGGCCTCCGACCCGAAGGTCTTCAAGGTCTCGTCCGCCCTCGCCTCGGGCTCCTGGCTCGGTCCCGAGACGCCCAAGGCCGTGGTGATGGGCGCCGTCCTCGCGCAGGAGCTCGGACTCAAGGTCGGCGACTCAGTCCTGGTCTCGGCTCAGACGGTCGACGACGTGACGAACGCCGACGAGTACCTGGTTGCCGGCCTGGTCCAGACCCCGGATCCGACGGTCAACGAGGGCGGGCTCTTCATGGCCATCGACGAGGCCCGCTCCCTGCTCTCGGCCCCCGCGGGCTTCGCGACCGAGATCGACGCTGCCCTGCCCCGTGCCGGCAGCCTGAACGCGGCGATAGCGCAAGGCGACAGGACCGCGGCCTCTCTCAAGACGCTTCTGCCCGGGCTGCGCCTCGATCCCATTGGGTACCTCGCTCAGGGGTATCTGAGCGTTCGCGAGACCAAGTCGAAGTACTCCTTCGTCCTCATCCTCATCGTACTCTTCATCGCGGGCGTCGGCATAGTCAACACCATCCTGATGTCGGTCTACTCGCGCATTCGGGAGATAGGCGTGCTCAGGGCCTATGGGATGACCCCGCGCGAGATCTCGCGGCTCTTCACCTTGGAAGGACTCGCCTTGGGACTTTTCGGCTCCGTGCTCGGCGTCGTCCTCGGCGCGCTTTTCGACCTCTACATGGTGGTGAAGGGGATCAGCATCGAGGCCTTTTCCAGCGCCATGGGCTCGCTGCCGCTCGGCGGGGTGATCTATGGGGTATGGAACCCCGGCACCATGGCCTTCGGCTTTCTCTTCGGCCTGATCGTGGCCCTTGTAGCGTCTAGGATACCGGCGCGCCAGGCCGCCAAGCTCGAGCCGACCTCGGCCCTCAGGTTCCAGTAGGAGGATGAGGCTATGAACATAGCGGGCATGGCCGTGAGGAATCTCGGCCGCAACAAGAGGCGCAGCTTCCTCGCGATCCTCTCGGTCTCGGTCTCGATCTTCGTCGTGATCTTCGCGGACGGATTCATCTCGGGCATCGAGGACTCGATGATCCGCAACCTGACCAAGGACGACACGGGAGACGTCAACATCGTGACGGCCGCGTTCAAGGAGAGGGAGCGCTTCATGCCGGCCGAGGCCGCGATTCCCGACTCGGGCGCGCTCGTGGCGGCGATTCGGAAGATGCCGGGCCTCGAGGGCAGGATCGACCAGGTCGTCGAGCGGGTCCGTTTCGGCGTCGTCCTCTCCTCGGCCTCGGCGACCAAGACCGCCCTCGGCATCGCGGGCGACCCCGCCGCTGAGCGGAGCCTCCTCATGCTCGACAAGGCCCTGCTGCCGGGGAGCGCCTATTGCGACCTTCCGGGGACGGCCATCCTCGGCTCGAAGCTGGCCCAGGACCTGGGGCTCAAGGTCGGGGACAGCCTGAGGGTGGTCGCCGAAAAGGCCGATTATGGGATGGGCTTCAAGAAATTCCGAATATCGGGGATCTTCAAGACCGGCGAGGACGCCTTCGACGGGGCGACCTTCCAGGTGGGCTTGGGCGACGCGCGAGGGCTGCTGGGCCTGGGCAAGGGGGCCTCGCAGGTGATCGTGATGCTCAAGGACCCGGGCTACTCCGACAAGGCGGCGAGGCTGATCGACTCCGGCCTGGCGGGCGCGGGTTTCGACAAGCTCTCCGTCAGGAGCTGGACGGCCATCGGGCAGACGCCTCAGGTCATCCAGATGACCGAGCAGATCTATTTTGTCATCGAGGTTATCATCGCCTTCCTAGGCGCCTTCATCATCGCCAACGTGATGATGATGGTGGTCCTCGAGCGGAAGCGCGAGATCGGCATCCTCAAATCGATGGGTATGGAGAAGGGCCGCATCCTCAGGCTCTTCCTGTCCGAGGGGATCATGCTCGGCCTTGTCGGGGGCGTCCTCGGCACCCTCCTCGGCACGCTTCTTAATGTGGCCTTGGCGGTCAAGGGCATGGACTTCTCGTCATTGATGTCGAACTCGGGCTTGCCCATCGACAACGTCATCCGCCCGGGCGTCCACCCGGCCCAGATTGCGGGCTTATTCGTCATGGGCGTGGCTATTTCGGCCATCGTCGCCTTCCTGCCCTCGAGGAGCGCGGCGGAGATGGACCCGATAGAGGCCATCCGCTCGGTTTGATGGAGGCATCATGAAGCGCATTATCCTACCGTTGCTGCTCGCGGCCGCCGGCGCCGCCGCGCTCGCCCAGTCCGCCGCCCCTGCCGCGCCGGGCGAGGCGGCCGAGGCGATCCTCGCCAAGGTCGACGCCAACATGTCCTTCGGCAGCATCCGCTATTCCGGCCGCATGGAGATCACCATCGGCAGCGAGACCCGCTACAAGGACATGTCCGCCGCGGCGCAGGGGGCCGACAAGGCCTTCGCGGAGTTCACCAACCCCGAGGACCGCGGCACCCGCTACCTCAAGCTCGCCAAGGACATGTGGATCTACTTCCCCGAGGAGCAGGACACCGTAAAGATCTCGGGGCACCTCCTGAAGGAGGGCATGATGGGCTCGGACGTCTCCTACGAGGACGCCCTCGAGTCACGCGACTACAAGGTCAACTATTCCGCGAGCCTCAAGGGCCGCGAGGCCCTGGGAGACCGCGACTGCTATGTCGTGCAGCTCGACGCGAGGCGGCCCACCGCGGCCTACGATCGCCGCGTGATGTGGATCGACGCCGACCGCTATGTCGTCCTCAAGGAGGAGATGTATGCCCGTTCGGGCAAGCTCCTAAAAACCAGCCAGGCCCTCGAGGTGGCGAGGGTCGGGGACCGCTGGTACCCCACTCGAACCGAGTATGTCTCCAAACTTCGCTCGGACACGAAGACCGTCTTCGAGATGAGTAAGATCGAGATGGACATCGCCCTGGATCCCAAGCAGTTCACCATGTCCGCGCTGACTAAGTAGGGAATTCCAAAATGCAACCACGGAGGCACAGAGCCACAGAGGCAAGAGGGAGGAATAGAAAACGAGGATCATTGGGGAGATATTTACGCTCTCCCGGGCCCTTCGTCTCGGATAATCCCTATTATCCCCCCGTGTCGCCGCGCCTCCGTGGTTTTCCCCTGATCGCATGCCTCCTTGCGCTTTCGCCGACGGTTTCCGCGCAGGAGGCGGCGGGACTGCAGATCGGAGGGTCGGTGCTCGAGCAGGCCTATGGAACCTACGACGGCTCCTCGAGCCCGGCGGCGAGCGACTTCGGTTACGGCTCCTCCACCGCCCTCCATCTGAATCTCGACGCGAAGGGCGAGAGGGCGAGAGCCAGCGCTTCCCTCGAGGCCGCAGTCCTCGACGGCGAGGCGACAGCGAATGCCCAGGCAGCGCCTTCGGACGAGCTCGTTGTCGGCTCCGCGACCAGCGGCGAGCCCCTTATCGCAGGCCGAGTCCGGACCCTCTACGTCAAGCTCGATGAGGACTGGATCTCGGCCCTCGCGGGGCGCCAGGTGATCAACTACGAGCGAGGCGCACTGTGGAGCCCGACCGACCTCTACACGAAGTGGGACTTGACCGGCCTCTCTCCCGAAAGGCTCGGCGTCGACGCGCTCAGGCTGGTCGTCCCCATCGGGGCCACAGGCCGACTCGATATCGCCGGGGCTCCGACGACCGAGCCTGCGCAGGGCATCTACTCCGCTCGGCTCTCCGGCATGCTCCTCGGGGTCGATTCTTCCCTCATGGCGGCTCGCGAAGGGGCCGCGGGACGGGTCGATTTCGGGGCGGACTTCAAGCTCGACCTCGAGGCAGGCATCTACGGCAACTTGATCTACTCCATGCCGGACTCGAACTCGAGGGGCAGCTTCCGGGCAGCGGCCGGGGCCGACTGGTCCCTCGGCGACTTTATCGCCGCCGCAGAATATTACTATAATGGAGGCGGGGCCGCGGCGGACCCTCTCTTCCCGGACGAGCACAACCTCTACGCTGACCTCACCTGGAAGGCCTCTCAGCTCCTGAGCCTCTCCGGTTCGACGATATGCGACATAAGCGGGGAGGCGGGAAAGGCCACCATTCTGTCCTCATGGAGCGCAGCCCAAAACGCGGTGGTCGGGGGCTACTGCGTGGAGGCCTGGAGCCGGAGCGGCTGGGCCACCCAGCTCGGGGCGACTCTGGAACTGCTGTTCTGAGCGCCTCCGGCTCTTTCCGGTTCGGCACGGCGGCGAGATGGGGCTCCCTGTCGTGTTCCGAAGCTTTGATGCGCCGTCAATTCTTGAGTTTATTATGAATAGAATAATGGCTCTGGCAAAGACCAGGACCGTCTTGGAGCTGGATACCCGGCTGTTTGTTATGAATCTATAGAGAAATGGCGGAGAGGCATCAAATCTTCGTAACACTTCCAAAGGCTAGCCGCCAATTACTGTATATTCAAGCTAATAACATGCATATAGATACAATTATACTTGACTCGACATTGAGTATTAGGTATTCTGGTGCTGAAAAGAACCAAGGAGAGAACTCGTGAACGCTTTAGACGTTCAATCGTTTCAAGTCGCTCGCCTCGATTCCGGCCTCGCTCCCCGCCTCCGTCGTCGCTAATTCACCTTTCCCCGACAGGTCTATTTCACCGTGCAATGCCGCGCCCCGCGGGGGCTGTGGTATCCGAGCGGTGCTAACAAGGAGACGATCGTGAAGAAGAAAATCGCCCTCGCGTATTCCGGCGGCCTCGATACCACCGTCATCGTGCCCTGGCTCAAGGAGAACTACGACTGCGAGGTGATCGCCGTCTGCGGCGATGTGGGCCAGGAATGCGACTGGGCCTCGCT
>Ga0181529_10006303_pt1 | contig 12081 bp, 9 predicted proteins | sample PEATcosm2014_Bin_36_FD_119763 | JGI IMG/M metagenome (GOLD analysis project Ga0181529, IMG submission 119763) | Peatland microbial communities from MTU Mesocosm Facility, Houghton, MI, USA - PEATcosm2014_Bin10_30_metaG | ecosystem: Environmental > Terrestrial > Soil > Wetlands > Peat | place... | reverse complement strand
CGGGCGGAACAGGAAGCCGACGCCGAAGGTGGCGAAGGCCGCCAGCATGCCCTCCGTCGGCTCCTGGGAGGGAAAGAACTGGCTGTTGAACACGATCGCGGCCATGAAGCCGTAGAGCAGGAAATCATACCAGTCCACGATGGCGCCAACGAAGCTGCCGATCGCCGCCTTGCGGGCGAGCGCCGCCGTTCTTGCCGGAGTGCCAGGTATTGGTGCAGTGCCAGACATTTCAGCACGCCTCACAGTCGTTTCTTTGTCAAAGAGTTAGGGTCATCTCGATCGCGTTTTAGCCTACTCCCGTTCAGTCGGTGGCGACGTGCGAAACCTTCTTGCCCGGCGAGTAGATGTCCAGGATATTCCAGTGGCCGGCGGTCGGGGTCGGATTGTTGCGCATCGCGACGTCGATCACGCATGACTTGCCGGATTTGATCGCCTTTTCGAGCGCCGGTTTGAATTCCGACGCGTGGTGGAGACGGATACCGTCGATGCCGTAAGCCCTTGCAATCGCAGCATAGTCCGGCATGAACTCGGGTCCGATATTCGGGAAGGTGGTGCCGTAAGTCATGCCAAAATTTGCTTTCTGCAAGCCCGCAATGGTGCCGAAGGCATTGTTGTTCATCACGACCCAGATCACCGCCACATTCTCATCCGCGGCGGTGGCGAGTACCGCTGGATTCTGACCGAAACCACCGTCGCCAACGAGCGAGAGCACGACGCGATCAGGGAATGCTATTTTGGCCCCAAGAGCCGCCGGCGGACCGAAACCCATCGTGGCGTGTCCCCCCGGCGTGAGAATGCTGCCTGGAGTGTAAATCGGGAACTGCTGTCCGACGCCATTCTTGTTCCAGCCGACATCGGTCGTAAGGATTGCATCGCGCGGAAGAACCGCGCGCGCTTCCGCCAGGATCCGCTCGGGCATCATCGGAAAATCGTCGCTCTCCACCATCGCCTGGTTGCTCTTCGTGAACTCGGCACGTACGTCGGCGATTTCGCGCTCCAATTTCTCATTCCGGCGCGGCCGCGGATAGATCTCCCTGGCGATCCGGTTGAGTGTCTTGAGGGCCTGTCTGAGGTCGGCAACCGCGCCGATCTCGGTCGGGAAGTTGCGACCGATCTCGCTGGGCTCGATGTCGATATGGATCAGCTTCGACGGCGGAAAGGCGAATGTGTATTCCGGCTCCCAGGAACTGCAGTCGGCTTCCTTGAACCGCGTGCCGAGGCCAAGCATCCAATCCGCGCCCAGGCACTTGTCGTTGATGAACTTGGTGCCCCAAAATCCGGTCATGCCGAGCAGAAGTGGGTGATCGTCAGGCAGTGCTCCTTTGCCCATCAGGCTGTGGGCGACCGGAATCGCCATGTGGTCCACGAACTCACGCAGCTCCTTTGTGGCTTGCGCCAGAACGACGCCGCCGCCCACATAGAGAACTGGGTTTTCGGCTTCGCCGAGCGCGCGGACGATTTTGGCGGCAACATCGACGTCAAGGTCCGGCTTCCCCAACGTTTTGGTATTGTACTGCAAACGGTCGAATCGTTCGACGTCGACTTCCTTGGAGAAAATGTCCATCGGTACATCGACCAGCACCGGACCGGGCTGGCCGCTTTCGGCTAGCTGGAATGCCTTTTCAACGATTTCCGGAAACAATTCAGGGCTCTCGACACGCCATGCACGTTTCACGAAGGGACGGTAGATCTCGAATTGGGTTGCATCACCATGGAGGTTAACCTCCTGGTGCGGATGTTTACCGTAATAATGACTGGGAACGTCGCCGGCGATCACCACCATGGGGATGCAGTCGGCCCCCGCGTTGGCGACCCCGGTCGCAGCGTTAGTCAAACCCGGACCGAGATGGGTGAGAAGAACGGACGCTTTGCCGGTCACCCGCGCATACCCATCGGCAGCGTGTGCTGCGATCTGCTCGTGCCTGACGCTTACAAAATGAATCTTGCTATTCGCCATCGCCGAAAGGACGGCGATGTTCGTATGCCCACACAATCCAAAGACATGCTTGATACCACGACCCTCTAGATACCGGATCAATTGGTGAGATACGAGATCACGCATGGAGGTGTCCTCACTGACAAAGTTTGTTCGGTTGTGTGCGTGATCAGGGAATGATCTCGCTCTGGTAAAACTCGCCGAAAAGCTCGGCATCGGACGGGCGATCTTCCGGAATCGGACGGCTCACCCAGGTGACGTTCATGTAATGCCGGAGCGAGACATTCTCGTTGGTGATGTTGCCGCCCCAGATGCCGCAGCCCAGGCTCGACGTCATCGGCATGCCGTTGTTGAACGCCCCGGCGTTGGCCTTCGACTGGGGTTGGCGCACCATGATGCGGCTGACCGGCGCGATCAGGGCAAGCCGATGGATGTGGTCGTCGTTGAACGAATAGATGCCGACCGAGTGACCCTTGCCGCCGACGTCGTAAATCCCGCGCACCATTTCCAGGGCCTGATCGAATCCCTGGTACTTGTAGATGGCCAGCAGCGTGGTCAGCTTCTCGCTGGAGAACCGGTGCTCGGGACCGATCTTGTCCTGCCTGACGATCAGGAACTTGCGGTCCTGAGGAATGCTGAACCCGGCCGCTGCGGCGACCACCTGCGGCGCCCGCGCCACCGTCTCGATGGTTCGATGGCCGTCACCATCCCACATGGCCGCTTCCAGCCTAGCTTTCTCCTCATCCGAGGCGAGATATCCGCCTTCGGCCTGCAGTTGGGCCAGGAAGGCGTCATAGATCGATGCTTCGACCACCAGGTTGCCGTCGGCCGAGCAGCCCGAGCCGAAGTCCGACGTCTTGCTGGTGCGCGTGTTGCGGGCCGCCTCCTCGATGTTGGCGGTCTCGTCGATCACCATCGTCGAATTGCCGGCGCCCACCCCATAGGCCGGCTTGCCCGAGCTGTAAGCCGCCCTGACCATCGCCTGGCCACCGGTGGCCATCGTCAGATCGCAGATCGACATCAGTTCCTGGGTCAGCGGAATGCTAGGCCTGTCGATAACCTGGAAAACGTCTTCCGGAGCGCCCTGGCGCCGCAGCGCCTCACGCATGACGCGGACTACCTCGCTCGTCGTCTTCTTGGCCCGCGGGTGCGGCGAAAAAATCACAGCGTCCTTGCATTTCAACGCGTAGATGCCGGTCACCGGCGGTGTCTGCTCGGGGTTGGTCGTCGGAATCAGCGAGGCGATGACCCCGGCGGGCTTGGCGTATTTGACGATCCCCTTCTCGGGGATCTCCTCGATGACCCCCATGCTCTTCTGGCGCAAGGCGTCGCGCAGCACGCCTATGATCTTGAACCGCTTGCTTACCCGGCCAACGCGATCGCCCAGTCCCGTCTCGTCGACCGCCAGGTTGGCGATCCGGGTCATGTGCGGTTCGTTTGCCGTCGCCCAGGCGACGGCCTGACAAAGCCGGTCGATCTTGGCCTGATCATAGTCCTCGATCACCCGCATAGCCGCTCGCGCCTTGGCCAGCAAGGTTTGCGCATAGGCACGTTGCTCGTCGGTCAACGGGGAAGCCATGGCAATCGCCTCACTTGGTTGTCTGTGTATGGATGTGTTGAGCACCGCCCGGTCCGTGACCTGCCTGACGATCGCGGTCTAGGCACTCAGCAGAGCCTCCTCCGCGCGCGGATGCAGCGCGAAATAATGCTTCGCCGCCTGCACGCACCGTCGCGCATGCTCCTCGTAACCCAATTCCTCGACACGCTTGTCGTTTGGCAGTTCCATCGAATAGGGCATCTCCGGAATCCGGTTCAGGATGCCGGCAATATCAATGGCGCCCTCGCCCACGTACAGGCGTGCGTCACGGGCAATGTGGATCATGCCTTCCTTGGTGGTTGGAACCTCGGCCGGAGCGTCGCAAAGATGCGCGAAGTGGAACCAACTGCGAGGCACCTCGTCCAGTTCCTCAAGCCTGACCCGCGAGTGGGCCATGTACAGTGTGTCGACCATGACGCCGCAGTTTTCGCCGGCCGCACGCACGACAGCAAGGGCGTCGTGGAGATTGGTGACGCCGGAAAAGCTCGGGAACTCGAAGTCCACCGTCAGGCCAAACGGTTTCGCCAGGGCACACAGTGCCGCATAGCACTCGGTGACGAAACTGCGATCCGTCGTCCAGGCACTGCTGAGAACACAACACGCCCCCAGTTCTGCTCCGGCTTCAAAGGCAGGCAGATAGCTTGTCGGATCGAGACCGTCGACGATCCGCGCCAGTTCGATGTCATGGACCTTGATGCCCGTCGCCGCCAGCGCGGCCTTGGTGTCCCGCATCAATACCTTGTCTTGCACGATCGGATATATCGGTTCGCCTGGCGATCCGATGGGAATGATCCGCGGGCTGATGAAATCATAACCGGCTCGCTGAGCGAGATGGACCATTTCGGGCGGCGGACACTTGAGCACCGTAAGATGGGCCAACGAGTATTGGTGAGTCATGCCCTGCGTTCCCTCTGTCCCGGCGTAACTCGTGCGAAGCGTTGGCCGTGTTGACTGCCGCCGCCGTGCTTGCCTACTGATTTCCACCGCATTCCGGATGGGCGCGGCGGCCTAGTCGTCTGCCGCCAGCCGCTTCGCACTACCGAGGGTCAGGCCGCGCGCGCCGTCAATAACGATGGAAGTCTGGTTCTTCAGGCAGGCCACAGTGGGCATGCGGGTGTTTCCTCTCGGTCCGTCTGTTTCGGCGGCCGTCAGCGGGCACAACGCCAAGAACCCTACTTACTTCTATCGATACCCGTTCCCGATCATCGAATCAAGCTCATTATGTCGGCTGATCTCAAAAATATCGGATGTTTGTGGGTATCGTGGGGGTTCCGACGCCGATCGGCGTAACCGACGCAAAACCCCCGGGCAAGGTGCCGTTTTCGATCCCCCGACCCGAGCGTTTGGTTTAAATGAGGCATGGTTGCCCCGGGTGACCTGCCTGGCGACCCCCCGCATGGTTCGCTGGGCTACCGACCGCGAGCGCCAGAGTCGATCATGCGAGGCGCGGCGAGCATGGCAAGATCGTGAACACTCCCGCTGCTGCCCACTGCCCGTCGCCGGCGCTGCGTGGACAGGGTCAAAGCCCAGCTGCGAGCCTCGGAACGGCGGGCCTGCAAGACCCTGGCCAACAACGATTCAACCGGCGCAGGCCCGCCAGGGTGTCGCTTCTCTCCTCCCGGGGCCCTCCTGCCGGTTAGTCTGCCCGACCCAATCGCGGATCGACTGCGAGGTCGGTTCAAACTGTCGGGCCAGCTCTTCCGGATCGCGGTCGGCGCGGACCAGATTGTAGGAAGCAAAGGGGCCCTCGGTGGTGATCATCACAACTTCTTTCGTTCCTTCGCCTGGGCTGGCGGGGCCAGCACGGCGGGGAGCGCCACCGCGGCGGCGGCGCCTGGCAAAGTCATTGCCTTCACATCAGGGTCCCCTTGCTTCGAGTGGGCCGGAAGCCGCGGCATCGGACGGACCTTGCAAGCTGGTGAGAACGATCGGGAGGGAATTTCCGACCTTTTTCAGATCACCGGATGGTCGCCTCGACGGCGGCGCGCTGCTCCGGGGTGATCTCGGGCAGGATACCGAACCAGGCCTCGAACGACGGGCGGGCCTGATAGAGCAGCATGGTGAGCCCGCTCTCCGTCGGATTGCCGCGCGTCCGCGCCGCCGTGAGCAGCGGGGATTCCAGCGGGTTGTACACGAGGTCACAGACCAGGGCAGCGCGCGGCAGGTCATCCAGGCGCAGGTCGAGCGCGGGCTCGCCGGTGGTGCCCAGGCTGGTGGTGTTCACCAGCAGGGCGGCTCCGGCCAGGGCCGACTCGCGCTCCGCCCAGTCCAGCACACGCACGGGGCCGCCGAACTCGGCGGCAAGGTGCTCGGCACGGTCGCGGGCGCGGTTGGCCAGCCGGATTTCCGGCGCTCCTTCGTCCAGCAGGCTCAACACCACACTGCGCGCGCCGCCGCCGGCACCTAGCACCACCGCCGGGCCGGCATCGCCGCGCCAGTCCGGGCGGTCGTGGCGCAGGCTCTGGATGAAGCCGTAGCCGTCCGTGTTGGAGCCGCTGAGCGATCCGTCGGGCTGCACCACAATCAGGTTGACCGCGCCCACGCGCTGCGCCAATGCATCGGTGTGATCCACCAGACGAGCCGCTTCCTCCTTGTGCGGAATGGTGACGTTGCAGCCGGCGAAGCGGAGCGCCGACAGCCCCCGCAGCGCCACCTCCAGCCGTCCGGGCTGCACCGCCATTGGCACGTACACCCCGGAAATGCCGTACTTTTTAAGCCACCAGGTGTGCAGGACAGGCGAGCGCGATTGTGCGACCGGCCAGCCGATCACGCCGGCGGCGCGAAATGGTTTCGGACGGCTCATGCGCAGGCACCTTCTGTCCTAGCGGTTGCGGCATTTTAGCCTGGCCCCCGCGATAATCCGCACACGGTGCACCATCATCGGCTCCGTAACACGGACAGAGATGCCTGGGTATAGGCAATGGGGGGGAAATGGGTGCGTGTGGCTGTAGCTCAGCGCCCAATCGGGGCTCTGGTGCGCGGCGACAATCTGGGTGAATGTTGAGGCTGTCAGGCGGTCCGCGGGCCGCCTGACAGCTTCGGCGGTGTCTTGATCGGTACACCACATGCGCCGTGGGGTAAGGCCCCGAGGGCCCGAAATGATAATTATTTCAATTTTATACGCGTCACTGGTGCCCTCCGCCTGCGCCGAGATTGATGGGGTGGACGGCGCACGCTCCCGGCATTGCGAGGTGCCAATGTAGTCGCTGTAAAGCGCCATCAACGAGGGAAACCGTCCACCGTGTATCCTACCGCGATCGGCCTTGATCTGGCCAAGAACGCTTTCCAAGCCCACTGCGGCTTGGCGCTTCACAACATCGCCGGCCCGCCCGACACGGTGCGGCCGGCCGCACTTTCCGGCGTGGCGGCGACGGGGCGCCCGTCACGGCGGAGCTGGCACCCGCATCATGGAACCTGCTCCGGTTTGGCCCGGCCTGGGGTGGTGAACACGCTCACCGTCGGTACCCCCAGCGGTCATGGTGCTCTATCAGTCGGCTCCGCAGCCAGGCGTCAGTCCACTCAAATTCCTCAGTACTGACGAAGAGCACTGAAAGAGAGACATCCTGCTCAGCGGGATCGCCAGCGAGCAAGCAGTCGTGGGCACGACATCCGCTCGGGAATCCGGCCAAGTTGGCGGCGCGTACGCGCGTTAAGTATCAGAATATCCTGGCCCCGGGACCAGTCTTTGCCGAACTCGTCATACGGCGGAGCGGAAGAGATTCGCACGCTGGGGCTTGGCTCGGGCGTACCGGGGATCAGCCAACCAGCAGCAAGTCACGATGGTTGCGTGCCCCCGCAACCACCGATAGCAAGGGCGTCAACGGCATCGCGGGGTGACGAGGATTGCTGTTCGGTATAAGCGTGTCCAGGCCCTGGCCGGTTGAGGGCAGCGCCCCGCCTGCTTAGGAGCCCGGCGTGGCGATGCAGGACGCCTGTGGCGCCGCCGACGGGTTCTGTCCGGCCAGCGCCGTGCGCAGGCGCAGCAGTTCCTGCGCGTTGTCGCAACTCCGCATGGCCTGGCGCCAGATCCAGGCGGCCGCCGCGTCGGACAGCGTCCAGTTCAGCGGCAGGTCGGCCTCGGGCGGAGCGTGCAGGTAGAAGTGGAAATAAGCCTGCCCCGGATGGCCGGCACGCGGGCACCAGGCATCCCGCACCTGCCGCTGCAGCAGCCCCGCGTGATCGCCGCCGGGCGCGGCCGGGCCGATCACGGCGGTCAGCATGGACGGGCGGGCGCCGGCGGCGCCGGCAGCCGACGGGTCGTCCTTTGGCAGGCCGCCGCAGCGCACCACGCTCTCGCCGCCCACCGCGCGCACGCCGTCGGCGCTGGCCTCGATGATGATCGGCTCCACCGGGCGGTCGCCGGCGGCCTGCCTGCCCTCCGCGCCTCGCAGCCATTCCGCCAGCTCGACCGCCGTGACCAGGCCGGTATCGTCGAAGTAGCCGCCGTCGACGACGGATGTCGGCCGCTCATGGTAATGACGGTCGGTGAGATCGCGCGGCCGGCGCAGCGGCACCAGCTCGCCTGCGGGCAACAGAAAGGCGACGCGGGCCGAGTTGTCGATCGCGGTCGCGATGGGCAGGTCGGCGCCGAGCAGCGCCAGCGCGTCGCCGGTGTCGCGGAACGGCCATTGGCGGGGATCGTCGCTGGTGAACGCGCTCGGCACCACGCGCCGCCCGGCCACGCTGTCGGTGGCGTTGGGCAGCCACAGCGGCATGCCGGTCCGCGGTTCCCCCCTGGCGCCATAGAAAAGGTCCAGGAAGCCGCGATCGAACGACATCGGGCGCTGGGCGGGGTCGTCCGAGGCCCGGACGCCGCCTGCGTGCCACAGACGCTCGAGGCCGCGCTCCAGGGCTTCGGCGCGATCGCCGCCGCGCGACGGCGGGGCGCCGGTCGCCAGCGGGATCCAACCGAACAGGGCGCGCGGAACATCGTCGATGAGCATGCCGGTCAGCAACGGTGACAGCACGTCACCGCCCAGCGTCGACAGCGCCCGGTCGGCGCGGGTCACCCCATCGCCCAGCGGCGGCACCGCGGTGGGGTCGGTGCGGCAGCGCTGGCCGTCGGGCTGACCGGCGATCGTACTGATCCAGGCGCCGGCCCCGAGCGATCCGCCGGACACGCTGCTGACCGCAAAGATGGCGGGGGTGCCGGGCTCGGGCGGCGGCAGCGCGGTCTCGACGACGCGCAGCACGCGGGCGGCCCACAAGGCCCCGCCCGAGGCCTCGCCGGAGACGGCGACGATCACCGGGCGGACCACGTCCTTGTCGCCGGGCGCGCAGGCCTTGATCCAGTTGGCGAACAGCTCGCCGAGCGGCTGGCGGACGGCCGGCCCGAGGGCGGTGCGGGAAGGCGGGATGATGCGCACCCCGTGCAGCGGTACGACAGCGGGCACGGCCGCGACCAGCAGGACGAGCGGCAGGAACACCGGCGGCCGGCGGATCAGTCTGCCCCAGCACGAGGGCAGGCGCAGGCCGTCGGCGACGAAGGCCAGCGCGGTGGCCACCGGCAGCGCGAAGGCGGTCGCCACGAACAGGCCGCCGGGACCGGGGAACCCGGTGCCGAGCAGTACCGCCAGGCCGGGCCAGGCCGGCACCGCGCCGCGCACCGCCTCGGTGCCGAACCCGAAGGCCGCCAACGCGCTGCCCAGCAGCATGGCGATGCCCAGGCCCATCCAGAGGCCGGCCAGCCCGGCACCGCCGGGTGCGAGACGCAGCATCTGGCCGAAGCGCATGCCGATTTCCCAGCGGAACGCCCAGCCGTCCTGCACCCTCAATTGCGGGGCGAGGTCGTCGCGCGCGCCGAAGGCGCGGCGGCGCATGACCAGCCCGAACAGCAGCAGCCCGGACCACACCAGCACCAGGCCGGCCTGCAACCACGCCGCGCTGCGCAGCGCCGCCACCACGCCGGACGCGGCGGCAGCCAGGAACAGAATGCGTGGCAGCCATGCCCAGGCCACCGCGTCAACCAGCGCGACAGCGTCCCCCCCGTCACGCAGGTTGGGCATTACCTGTTCGGGGAAACGGGCGGCGAGGACGGCGCGCGACCAGTACCAGGCACTGACGGCGAGGGCGGCGAGGGCGAGGTGAAAGCACAGGGCGGGCCACAGGCCGCAGTGCCCGCCATCGACCAGGCCCGCCAGCACGTCGGCGGTTTGCGCCGGCAACAGCAGGACAAGCAACAGCACCACCACGGTGCCAAGCGGGACGCGTGCTGTGCTCGCCATCGATCGCCACGACTTCTGCGGCACGGTCGCCGATCTCCCGGACTGGGTTCGCCCAAAAATAAACCCATGCCACGTTAATTTAATATGAGTCGTAAAGCGGTCTCATACCAGTGGCCATTCGTGTTGGCCAGCAACAGCGGGTCAACCACCGCCGGTATCAGAGCCAGCGTCGTGTCGTTGCGCAATAGGCACGATACGCCTCCCCGAAGCAACGCCGGAGATAGGCTTCCTCGCGGGCGACGACGCCGCGCAGCAGCACAACCAGGGCCGGCAGCAGCAGCAGCACGCACCACATCGTATTGACCGCCAGGGCAAGGCCGAGCGACAGCAGGGTGAGCGCGACGTAAAGTGGGTTGCGGCTGTGGGCGAACGGACCGGTGCGGACCAGCGCGGTCGTCGGCGCGTAGGGGGAGACCGCAGTGCGGGCGCGACGCATCTCCCGGAACGCCGCCACGGCAAGCGCCAGCCCGGCGATGCCCGGCACGAAGCTGGCCGGGAAGGCGATCGCCGCCGGCAGGATCGGCCACGGAAAGACCCGGCCGAGCAACCAGCCCGCGACGAAAGCGGTGGCGAAAATCAGCGGCGGCGGCGCCACCACGCCGGCGGTGTCGGGGGCGGCCATGGCGCGCGTTCCCCTTATCCCCTGCCCGGCATCGCGCCGACTTCCGCCAGCAGGCGGGTCCACGCCTTCAGCCCGTCGTCGAAGCTGGCCAGCCGGAAGAATTCGTTGGGCGCATGGATGTTCTCGTCGGCGACGGCGTAGCTCAGCGTCACCGTCTCCAGGCCGAGCGCCTGTTTGGCCATCGCGGAGATCGGCAGGGTGCCGCCGATGCCGACGTGCAGCGGCTTGGCGCCGTGCACCTGCTCGATCACCCGCTCGACCGCGCGCAGGAAGGGGTCGTCCTCCGGCACCGCGTAGGCGCTGGTGCCGGGCTCGGTCTGCTCGACCACCAGCACGGCCCACTCCGGCACGCGCGCCGCCAGGTGCGCGTCGAGGCTGGCGGCGACGCGATCGGGGTCCTGGCCGGGGCCGAGCCGGCAACTGATCTTGGCGTGCGCCTCGGCCGGAATGACGGTCTTGCCGCCGGCGCCGGTATAGCCGCCCCAGATGCCGTTGACCTCCAGCGTCGGACGCAGCCAGAGCGATTCCAGCAGGCCGACCCCGGGTTCGATGGCGCCGGGGCGGGCGCCGATGTCGGCGAAGAAGGCCGCCGGGTCGAAGCCGAGCGCCGCCATGTCGTCGTAATCGGCCTTGGACGGCCGTTGCAGGCCGTCGAAAAACCCCTCGACCACGATGCGGTTCTGCTGGTCATGCAGGCCAGCCAGCAGCCGTGCCAGCACCATTGGGGCATTGCCCACCGGCCCGCCGAAACGGCCGGAATGCAGGTCGCGCCCGGCGGTGCGCACGTGCACCTCCAGGCTGACGAGGCCGCGGCTGTTGGTGTTGACCGTCGGCGGCTCGGCCCGCCAGCGCCCGCCGTCAGCCGACACCAGCACGTCGGCGGCGAGCAGGTCGCGGTGCGCCGCCATGATGGCGGGCAGGCCAGCGCTGCCGACTTCCTCCTCGCCCTCGAGCAGCACCTTCACGTTCACCGGCAACCGCCCGTGCACGGCCAGCCAGGCCTCCAGCGCCGACACGGCGATCCAGAGCGGGCTTTTGTCATCGGAAGCGCCGCGGGCATAGATCCGGCCGTCGCGGATGGTCGGCTCGAAGGGCGGGGTCTGCCACAGCTCCAGCGGCACCGGCGGCTGCACGTCGTAATGGCCGTAGACCAGCAGGGTCGGCGCGCCGGCAGCGCCGGTCCAGGCTCCGTAGACCGCCTGGTGGCCGCCGCCGTCGAGCAACTGCACGTCGTTAAGCCCGATCCGGCCGAGCCGGACGAGCAGGAGATCGGCCGCCGCCGCCATGCCGGCGGCATAGGCCGGGTCGGTGGAAACGCTGGGCGTGGCGATGAAGGCGAGCAACTCGTCGAGCAGGCGCGGCCGGTTCGCCGCCATCCAGGCGTCGACGGCGGCGACCGGCGCGGTCATCGGCCGCCGTCCACCTGCAGGATCTGCCCGCTGACGAAGTCCGCGAGGCCGGAGGCGAAGAAAATCACGCCGTTGGCGATGTCCTGCGCGGTACCGAGATGCTTCAGCGCGATGCGCTCGACCAGCGCCTGCTGGCCATCCGCGCCGTAGCTGTCCCACTGCTTCTCGGTGTCGGGGTTGGAACGGATGAAGCCGGGCGCCACCGAGTTCACGGTGATGCCGAAGGGGCCGAGGTCGTGGGCGAGCTGGCGGGTGAGGCCGACCACGGCGTGCTTGGCCGAGCAATAGGCCTG
>Ga0181529_10006301_pt1 | contig 12087 bp, 8 predicted proteins | sample PEATcosm2014_Bin_36_FD_119763 | JGI IMG/M metagenome (GOLD analysis project Ga0181529, IMG submission 119763) | Peatland microbial communities from MTU Mesocosm Facility, Houghton, MI, USA - PEATcosm2014_Bin10_30_metaG | ecosystem: Environmental > Terrestrial > Soil > Wetlands > Peat | place... | reverse complement strand
CGGGAATGCCGAAGTTGTTGGCCCAGTTGGTTCCGGAGAAGCCGCTGAGCTCGCTGTCCTTGGTGCGCGTCAGGCCGATGCGAAGTTCATTGACCAGGGTGGGCGAGAAGATGCGCGTCTCGGAAAACCCGAGCAGCGTCTGGGTGGTATCGGTGGTGGCCGGAAAAGTGCCGGTGGTGCTGCCGGAGAACGGATTTCTGGAAGTTTCCCAGCGCTCCATGACGCGGAACGCGGCGGTGTCCTTCTGCCCTAACTTCTGATCCACCTTGAAGAGGAAGTTATCCCAGCTATCGTCGGCTACCGCGTACGAGCGTTCGTTGTTGGCGCCGATGTTATTCGGCAAGGGGTAGTAATTCATCACCTGCAGGGTGGAAGCCGACAAACGCGACTGCGGGATCTTATTGCCCGGGAAGCAGGCGGCGGCGCTGGTAGTGGTGCACGATCCGGTGGCTAACGGGTCCTTAAGCAGAATCAACTGGCCGGTGGCGTTGTAGGATTGCGAAAAGTCGCCCTGGCGCTCCAGCAGGCTGGGTACCACGCCCAAGTCGGTAGAACCGGAAACCTGGCGGTAACTCTCCCAACTGGCCACGAAGAAAGTGCGGTTGTGGCCATCGTAGAGTTTGGGAATGGAAAGCGGACCGGTGACGGTGGACCCGAACTGGTTGCGGCGCAGCTCGCTTTTGGCGGCGTCGAAGAAATTGCGGGCGTCGAAGAGATCGTTGCGGACGAACTCGAAGATGGAGCCGTGGATGTCGTTGCCGCCGCTCTTGAGAGCCATGGTCACCACGCCGCCGGCCAGACGGCCGTACTCCGCGGAGTAGCCGGAGGTCTGCATCTTGAACTCCTGCAGGGCATCGAGCGACGGCTGGGCTTGCGCGCCGGCATCGCGCGGGTTGAAGTCGTTCAATCCATCGATGGTTACGTTGCTGGCGTCGGCGCGCGCGCCGTTGACGACGTACGGCGATCCCTTGGCCGATTGCTCGGCGGATTGCACGCCCGCCACCATGAAGGCGAGGTCGTTGAAGTCGCGGCCGTTGAGCGGCATTTCGCTGATCTCATTGGGCGCGATCACGTCGCCGCGGGTGGCGTTCTCGGTATTCAGCACGGGTGCGACGGCCTGGACATCTATGGTCTGGGTGACGGCTCCGACTTCGAGCGTGACATCCACGCGGGCCGTCTGATCGGCCTGCAGTTCCAGGCTGGTTTCGCGCAGTTGCTTGAACCCGGCCTTCTCGACGCGGATTTCGTAGTTTCCCGGCGGCAGGGTGGTGATGGTGTATTGGCCGTCGGGCTGCGATTCGGCGACGCGGGTTTCGTTGGTGCCGACGTCGCGCACCTGAATGGAGGCTTTGGCGATACCGGCGTGGGTGGAGTCGACGACGCGTCCCACAATGGTCGCGGTGGGCGTCTGGGCAGCCAGCAGGCCGGCCGAAACCGTCGCTAGCGTTAGGATCTGTGCAAACTGCCTGGTTCGCATTTCAATAGCTCCTCGGAGGGGTAACCAACCCTGGTTTGTCCCTCGCAATGTACTGTTCACTTACCGGGATGGGGCACGGGTGCGGTGGAATTGGGCGCGGGTTGGCCATCCACGGTGTTCGGTTCCATCACTTCGATGCGGGTGCCATCGGGATCGTAGAGATTGATCTGGCGCTTCCGGTTCACGCCGACGGCAATTTCCATGGGCTTGCCCTCAGGCGGCGTATAGAGTCCGCGGGCGGCGCGCTTCTGTAACTCGTCGAGCGCCTTCTGACAGTCCGGAACCATCAGACAGACGTGATTCTTGGTGCCGCGGCCGCCCGGTTCGGGTAGCGAGTTATAGAGCATCATCTCCAGGTAATCGTCGCCTTCGGCCGGCCGGACGTTGACCCAACTCAGCATGCGCGGCGAGCCGCTGCCGCGCCAAAACTCGTGGAAGCCCAGGATGCCGCCGTAAAACGCCATGGACTTGTCCAGGTCGCCCACCAGGACGCCGACGTGCATGATGTGATCGGAGATGCGCGTGGCCGGCATGAATTTGCCCTTCTCGCGGGCGGTCCAGCTATCGGGCTGGTATTCGACGATCTCCACGATGTGGCCGTCGGGGTCTTTGACGTTGAAGTTCTTATTCCCGGTCTGGCCCTTGCCCACCTTGTCGGCGGTCCCCATGGGGGCGATGCCTTTCGACTTGAGGTAGTCGAACATGCGGTCGGCACTGTCGGTGTAGAAGGAGATGTGGTTCAACTGGCCTTCACCGCGGTCGGGTTCGTTGAAGATCTCGATGTACTGGTAGTCGTTGACCTTGACGAAGACGATGCGCGTGCCGGTGCCGTCCTTTGCGGGAAGGGTGAACGGCTCGCCAAATCCCAGGAACTGCTCGTAAAACTGGCGGGTCTTTGCGAGGTCCTTAATATAGATCGCCATATGCGCAACGCCCAGGACTTTGGGCCGGGAAACGGCGGGCGATTGCGCCAGCACCGCGGTCGAAATGGCAGTCGCCAGCAGCGTACTTATCAGGAGACCTCTGTGCATGTGGCCTATGCTAGTGAGCGGCCCGAAGCTTGACAAGGAAATTCACTGTCAATCCTGACGGGTCCGCAATCAGCCGTGGTTTCAGTGAGTTAGCCGTCAAGCCTTAACGTAAAGAGGCGGGTTTGGAGCGGTTCTTGCATGGCGTTATAATGGCAGCCATCCAAGGGGCAGGCATGTCTATCGGTCAGGGGGTCGACACCACGAATGCGCGCAGGCTGGTGATTGAGCGGGTGGCGGCCAGCCACTACATCAATCGCTCCGCCCGGCTGCGGGACCTCCTTTTGTACCTCGCCGACCGCGTGCTGGAGCAGAACGCGGGGGAAATCCACGAGCAGGAAGTGGGCCATCACGTGTTCGGCCGGCCGGCGGATTACGACACTACCAGCGACAACATCGTCCGTGTCCACGCTTCCATGCTGCGCAAGCGGCTGGAGCAGTATTTTGCCGCCGAAGGGTCAGAGGAACCGTTGATTCTGGAGATTCCCAAGGGGAATTACGCCCCGGTGTTCCACGAGCGGCCGGAGCGGCCGGAGCCGGTGGAAGCTGCGGCGATTCAGGCTCCGGCTCCGGCGCAGACTCCGGCTCCGGCGGCGAGGCCGGCGCTCGACCGCCGATGGTGGGCGCTGGTGGGGCTGACCGGCGCTCTTGCTTGTTCCACGGCTTACTTATTGGCGACTCGTCCGGCCGGCGTGGCCACACCCGAGAGCGTGCCGCCGACGGTGCGCCTGTTCTGGTCGCAGATGTTCCGGCCCGGCCGCGCGACGGACGTGGTTCTGGACGACGCGTCCATTGCCTTGTACCAGGAACTGACGGGAAAAACGCTGACATCGTCGGAGTACTCCGACAAGAGCTATCTACGCACGCTGGGAGCGACGGCCGCAGCGTCGAATCTGAATGAGCAGGTGGTGTCGTTGTTCAAGCGGCGCAATTCCAGTTTCGCGGACACCAATATTCTCTGGAAACTGCTGCAGATGCCCGGCGCGGGCGGCCACAGCCTGCTGCGATTTGCCCGCGATTACTCGTTCCGCGAATTGCGCGCCGACGACGCAGTGCTGCTGGGCAACAGCCGCTCGAATCTGTGGGTGGAGGCGTTCCAGCAGAAGATCGGATTGCGGTGGAGTTACGACGCGGCAAACGGCTACTACTATCCCGTCGACACCTGGGACGGCGGGAAAAGTTACCACTCGGATATTTCCGGCGATACCCATGAGGGTTACTGCGGGATTGCCTTCTTGCCGAATCTAGGCGGAACGGGGACGGTGCTGATCGTGTCCGGCACGGGCGGCAGCTCCATCAACGGCGGCGCCGATTTTCTGGCCGACGAGTCCGCGCTGGCGTTGCTGCGGCAGAAGTTGGGCGGGAGCAAAGAGAAGCCGTTTCCGTATTTCGAAGCGCTGATTCGCGTGGAAGGCCGCAGCGCCTCGCCGCGCAACTCGACCATTATGCTGTGCCGCCCACCCAAAGGGTAAGGGCGCGCGATCGTCAGGGAATCAGGCGCAGTCTTTTGCCGGTGTCAATCCCTTCACGGTTTGCCTGTGTCGAGCAACTCCGTCACATCCGCGGTCTGCTGCGGACCTGGCAGAGCGCGGGTCCTCGGGCCGGTGTCGATCAACACCTGGCGGGTCAAGAGCCACCGAACCCGTCGAAGTGCTTGCGGTTGGTGCTGAGGTCGCGAATGGTTCCCTTCACTGCCCCAGGGAATCCACCCAGTTTCGCGCGTCCCTGCGCGGTCAGCGAACCCTCTTCCGCGGCCAGGTGCGATTCTCCGGCGCCGCGGTTGAGGTCGGACTCGCGCGCGCCGATGCGGGCGTCGTTCATCGAATACCGCCCGACAGATTATCAAGTCTGTCCGACATCCTCAATCACCGTCGCAACCGCAACCGCCGCCCGAATCGCCATCGCAGCCGCAGCCGCCGAAATCGCCATCGCAGCCGCAGCCGTAGTCGTCGACGCAGCCGCAGCCGTAGTCGGAATTGCAGGAGCAGCCGACATTGCCGACGCAGCCGCAACCGGTATCGGAAACGCAGGAGCAAGGATTGTTGGAATCGCAGCCGCATCCCGTATCCGAGTCGCACGAGCAGCCCGTGTCATAGACGCAAGGACAATTGCCGGGCACGCAATCGCAGTTGCACGAGACGGCTTCCGGGAAGCCTGTCCCGCAGGCAACCGTGTAGAGGGCGCCGGCCCAGGTATATTGGGATCCGCGGCAGGTTGACGCCGATGCCGCGATGTCCATGAAGCAAACCGGCACGCGGGCGCCGGACGGCAACTGGTACAGGCGGATGCTCTTTCCCGAGCCCACAGCCAGGTAGGCATTCTGCGAATCCATGGCCGCCGCGAGACACGGACCGTCGTTGGCCTCCATGTCGCGGACCAGCGTCAGATCCGGCGCGGAATAGAGCCGCGCGGGCGCGTCGGAGTAGGCGATGGCGAGCCGCGTACCGTCTGCGCTGAACGCGAGCGACGTCGCGGTGCGATTTTCCACCACCGAAACCAGCGGCGTCAGGCTCGAAAACGTGTACATGTACAGCCGCAGGCCATCGTGCGCCGCCAGGAGCGCGCCGTCGGGACTGATGGCGAACGCTTTACCGGCTACCGTTCTGAGGGTGGCTCCGGTCGCAAGCAGCCGCAGATACAACTGTGCGCCGGATGTCACGAAGTAGCGGCGCGGCGGTACGGCTCCCGCCAGCGGCGCGGGTTGGCGGGCGACGGGAAGACGCGGCAGGGCGGACTGCGGGACGGCCACCTGGGCCATGACATCCGTCGCGTCGACGAAGCTGTGCACCAGCGTGGCGTGCGCCACCGACCAGACCTTGGTGGTTCGATCCACGCTGACCGAGATCAGTTGAGCGCTGTCGGGCGTGAAGGCGACTGCTTGCACCGTGCCCGAGTGGCCAGCCAATGCGCGGCGGGTTACGCCGTTCGCCGACCAGAGTTGGAGTTGGCCTCCCGCCATTGCCACGGCGATCTGACTTCCGTCCGGACTCACGGCCACCTGCTCTGGCACGGCTTCGGTGGAGATGGCGCGGAACAGAGCGCCGCCCGGGACCGTCCAGAACTTCACCATGCCGTCCTGTCCCGCGCTGACGAGAGTCTGGCCATTGGGAAAGAAACTCAGGCCGTCGATCTGGATGTTGTGCGCGAAGGCGCCGGGTCCACAGATGGACGATGCGGCAGCCCGCGGAAGACCGGCGAAAGCGCCGGCGGCGAGCAGTCCCATGACGCTGCGGCGAGTCAGTTTCCAGCCGTCGCGGCTGCGTTCGATGGCGGAGACGGCGGGAGTCTCACCGGCCGTGGAGGGCAAAGACAAGTCCGAAATCCGGTCCTCAAAGCGCTTCTTCATGACCGGCCCGCTCCCTGCGGGTAGTGATGCATTCGAGGAGTTTCATGGCGGAACCTCATCTCCTTCACCCGTGGCCGCGTTGTGCGGGCCGCGGGCGCCGTTCGAACTCGTTTCGGCCATCGCAGCAGGGGTTCACCGAGGGACAGCGGGCCGCAATGGCCGGTCGGCTGGCCGTTCCTTTCCAGAACACGCCGCCCGACGCGGCGATCTTTTCCAGAATCTGGTCCTTGGTGAGCGCGCGAATGACGTCGCATCGGCCGGCGCCCGCGAATTCGGCGGCGTCCCAGTGCAGCGCCTTGTGATGGCAATCGCCGGCGCAGCTCCATTTTGCAAAGCAGCCGCCGCAGTGGTCCAGGTGTTGGACGGTGTGCGCGCGGAGGGCAGTGTACACCGGCTCATCGAAGGCGAAGCCGGAAGCTTCCGCGGAGGGGCGGCCGTAGAAGAACCGTTCCGCCCAGGGCTGGCGCTCGTCGGCCACCTCGTGACAGGCGCTGACGTTCCCCCGGGGCGATACGCAGAAATTGTCGTTGGCCGCGCCGCAGAAGCGCTGGGTCACGGTGGGAAAGCGAGCGCCGGAGAAGCGCAGCAGCCGGGCCGCCTTGTGCGACGTGCGCCGGGCCGCGCGGTACGCTTCGATGAACACCTCGGTTTCCGAATTCACGGCATCGCGGCCGCGTCCCATGCGGTACAGCGGCTCCACTTGAATGGCCCGCGGACGGAATCGGCGGCACAGGAACGCCACGGATTGCGGCAGGCGCGGGGCCGACTCGGCGGTCACGGTCATGCGGATGGAGTACTGAAACCCGAAGCGATCGAAATGGCGCAGCGTCGCCAGGACGAAATCGCTCGATCCGCGGCCGGACGGAAAGGGCCGATTGGCATCCTGCACTTCGGGCAGACCATCGAAGGAAACGTTGGCGCTGTTCAGATGCGTGACGATCCACGCCCGCTTGCCAGGCGGGAGCACTCCGTTAGTGGTGAGGGAGCTGCGCAGTTCGAGACCGCGCGACCGGGCCACGGCGCGCGCATAGCCGTGCGCTTCCTGCAGCAGTTTCCAATGAACCGTGGGCTCGCCGGCGCCGTGAAAATCGAGCTCGAACTTTTGTAACCCGGCCTCCGCCGCGTTCCGCGCCACGAAATCGATGGCGCGGCGAGCGGTCTCCTGGCTCATGAACTCCGGCGGCTTCTCACCGGCAGCCGCATAGCAATAGCGGCAGCGCAGATTGCACGCATTGGTCAGCAGCAGCGTGGCGATTGTCGGCCGCGGCGGGCCCGACGGTGACCGTTCGGGCGCGGACTCCTCATCGCCGTCCAGAATGCCGCACTGCCGCAGGAAATCGGCGATTTCGGGTTCGTCGTCCACCGTTGCCTCACCGGTCTGCAACTCGCGGAGAAAGCGCACCAGGGCGGCGTTGGCGATCAGCGCGGCGCGGAGGAGCGGCGCGTAGACCAGATAATCCGACTCGCCGACGGGCAGAACATACAGTTCCGCCGGCAATCGCGATGGCGTGATGGCTGTTGCGATCTGGGCTAATGGTGTCATGGCGGGCTACTTCGACAGGGGCGCGGCGGCCGTTCGGAAGCGCAGAGTCACGGCCGGTAGCGGGACGCCATCCGCGCTGACAAAGGCTTGTCCGCCCGCCCAGCGAAGCGGAACGGCATAGTCGCGGTCCGGCTCGAGCGTCACCGGCATGGTGAGCACCGTGCCGGTGGTGTCGAAGCGTCCGCCGCTGACAGTCGAGCTCTTGTTCGGGCCGACCCGGGTCATGGGCATGCTGAAGCGAACCACAATTTGCTTGGTTCCCGGATCGACGCCGCGCGCGCCCTCGACGATACTGGTCGAGACCACCTTCGGCTGAAAATGATCCGTCAACTCGTGAATTTTAGGGGCCGTGTCGGCGAAGAATTGTGCCACGCGCGGCATAAACGAATCGAATGTGGGGTACTGCTCGCGCCCGTTACGATAGGACTCCAGCAGGTCCACCAGACCGGACATCCAGAAGAACGACCGCGAGTTTTCCTGGCGGATGAGAAGCTGCACGGCCTCCGGACCCTCGTGTTCCATCACAAATTCAATGGTGACGGCCCGCGCCAGCGACTGGCTCAGCATGGTCCGCGCATCGCCGTACGACTGCCGCTGCATGGCCGGGGCTACCGCCTGGTACATCTGGCGAGCCGGCTTCTCCATGCGCGCCGCGAACTCGGCTATCGTCGGGCTGAGGTAGACGTGCGCCAGTTCGTCCACCAGGACGGTGCGCCACTCGGAGTCGAAGACGGGAAGCCCGGCGCCATCCACCCTGGAGACGCCGGGGACTGCGTAGATTTCCTGTGCGCCGTTTTCGTCGACGAAGCGCGCCGCATAGCTGGGCGCGCCGTTCGCCATGCCGGGAACGATGACGAGCGTGGCCGGCGGCTGGGGGCCAAGGAAGCGGGGCAACCAACCGAGATCCGCCTGATCGCGCAGGAACGTCTGCAGGCGGGTGTTGGTGGCGTTGTACAGCGGTTGCTGGGTTTGCAGAAACTCCTGGAAATTGGTGTCGGTGGCGAAGCGTCGCGCGGCGGCCAGAAAAGTCCGAACGCTCGCTGCGTCCCAAGTAGGATACAGATGAACTCCGAGACGATCGAACGGCACGCGTTCCTCGAGCGATTGAGCGTCGCGCAGATAGACGGCAAGCTTCACCGGGGTTGCGAGGCCCACACCGAGCGAGCGCGCCACTTGCACCGCCTCGTGATCGCGGTAGGGCGCGAAGTACTTATCGATCGCCTCGTCGTATGCCGGAATGCGGCATTGGCGATATTCACTGTTTCCTGCGAGGCGGAACAGGATACTCATTAGTTCGATACGGGAATCGATTCCGGAACGCCATTCTTGCGCGTTGACGGCGACAGCGGCCCATAACAGGGCCACCGGCACAGCGACCGCAGCTCGGCGAGGCATATATGCGCCCTTCGCCATGAAAGTAGCACTAGCGGTGGGGCGATACAAGTTCTTTCACGTAGTCAAATGGAGCTAGTTCAATCGAGCTAGTTCAATCGAGCTAGTGAACTTGCATAACTGATCGATGGGTAATTCGGAAAAACAGATGCGGAGTTATTTTGCCGCGGGTTTGTGCAGCAATTCCGAGGGCGTGGCAAACCGGGTACCGGCAACGAAGTTTCGCGGCGAAATTCGTCCCCAATCCCCGCTTTGCGACCGGCATCGATACCGGGCAGCGCCGTCCAGCCTTCAATCTCCCGCCAGCGCCTGCTGCAGATCGCCGATCAGATCGTCGATGTCTTCGATGCCTACGGAAACGCGGACCAGGTCGGGCGTAATGCCCATCTTCTGCAGCGCGGCGGGGTCGACGGAGGCGTGCGTCATGGTCACCGGATGTTCGATCAACGATTCCACGCCGCCCAGCGATTCCGCCAGGGTGAAGACGCGCACCCGTTCCAACAACTGGAATACGGCATCCAGTCCGCCCCGCAGGCGGAAGGAAAATGTGCCACCGAATCCGCTCATCTGTTTGCGCGCCAGCGCATGCTGGGGATGCGATTCCAAGCCGGGATGCAGCACTCCGGCGACTTGCGGATGCCGCTCCAGCCAATGCGCCACGTGGAGCGCGTTGCGATTGTGTTCCTCCATGCGGACGGCCAGCGTCTTGACGCCGCGCAGCACCAGGAAGCAATCCTGCGGACCGGCGCATGTGCCCATGGCGTTTTGCAGGAACCCGATCTTCTCGGCGAGCGCGGCGTCGCGCACGATGGCGGCGCCGCCCACTACATCGGAGTGGCCGTTGATGTACTTGGTGGTGGAGTGCACCACGACGTCGACGCCGCAATCGAGCGGCCGCTGGAAATAGGGCGACAAGAAGGTGTTGTCGCAGATGGCGATGGCGCCATAGCGGTGCGCCAGCGCGGACACGGCCTCCAGATCCACCAGGTTCATCAGCGGATTGGTGGGCGATTCGATCCACACGGCTGCAGCGCCCTCGGCCAACGCCCGCTCGGTCGCGCCAGGGTCGCGCAGGTCCACATACACGGCTTCGATTCCCTTGCCGCGGAGCACTGCCTGGAACAGGCGATAGGTGCCGCCGTACAGGTCGCTGTGGACCACGATGCGGTCGCCCGATTGGAACATCATCAGGACCGTGGTTTCAGCCGCCATTCCGGTGGCGAACGCGAAACCGGCCGATCCTCCTTCGAGCGACGCGAGACACGTCTCCAGCGCCTTGCGCGTGGGATTGCCGCTGCGGGAGTAATCGAAAGCTCCCGGCCGGTTGACTCCCCGGAAGGCGAACGTGGAGGTTTGATAAATCGGCGTCATGACAGCGCCGAGGTGATCCGCGGGCGACTGGCCCGAGTGGATGGCGAGCGTTTTGAATTTCATCCTCAACCAGGATTACACGATGCCTTCGAAGAGCACGGACGATAAGTAGCGCTCGCCGGAATCGGGCAGCACCACCACGATGGTCTTGCCGCGGAACTCGGGGTCGCGCGCCAGACGGACCGCTACCGCGGCGGCGGCTCCGCTGGAAATTCCCGAGAGGATGCCTTCTTCGCGAGCCAGGCGGCGCGCGGTCTCCACCGACTCTTCATTCGAAACCGTCTCCACGCGATCCACCACGCTCAGGTCCAGTGTGCCGGGGATGATGCCGGCGCCGATGCCCTGGATCTTGTGCGGTCCCGGCTTCAACGGCTCGCCGCGGAGATACTGCCCGATCACCGGGCTGGCCGACGGCTCCACGCCGACCGACAGAATCGCTTTGCCCTTGACGTTCTTGATGTAGCGCGAGACGCCGGAGATGGTGCCGCCGGTCCCAATGCCGCTCACCAGAATGTCGATCTGGCCGTCGGTATCGTCCCAGATTTCCGGGCCGGTAGTCTTGAAGTGGATTTCCGGATTGGCGGGGTTCTGGAATTGCTGCAGCAGCACGTAGTGGTCGGGATCGGAGCGATGGATTTCCTCGGCTTTGGCGATGGCGCCCTTCATGCCGAGCGGTCCTTCGGTGAGCACCAGGCGCGCGCCGAAAGCGGCCAGCACTTTACGGCGCTCGATCGACATGGTCTCCGGCATGGTCAGCGTGATGGCGTAGCCCTTGGCCGCGGCCACGAATGCCAGCGCGATGCCGGTGTTGCCGCTGGTCGGCTCGATCAGTTCCTTGCCCGGCGTAAGCACGCCGCGCGCTTCGGCGTCCCATACCATGGAGGCGCCGATGCGGCACTTGACCGAATAGGCCGGGTTGCGGCCTTCAATCTTGGCGAGGACGGTGGCGGCGGCTCCGTCGGTGATGCGGTTCAGTTTCACCAGCGGCGTGCGGCCGATACTCAAAGCGTTGTCGTCGAATTTCATGGGTTGAACCTCTTGGATTATGTCGATGATCGGATCTGAATACCCTATAGTAGATCGAAATGCCGGAGATTGGCAAATTCGGCCAGACAGACGGCTTGACAATTTCGCCGATATACCATAATCTCTATAGACAATGGTACGATTTAACGCGAGCACGCACAAGCGAAAGTCCCTACCAACGTTCCCCCCGACTGCACATTGCCACTTAGGCGGCTGTTGTCGCGGCTCCTAGTCCCATCCGGTTGGATTCCCATTACAGGAGAAGAACATGCAGTTTGCCGAGAACGAATTTCCCATTGCGCCCCTGTTGGAAGTGACCTTGAGCCAGGCGAACGCCCAGGGAGTCTATCTGTACCGCTTCGATCAGGGTGAGGTGGCGGCTCGTCTGGTGTCGAGCGTCGGGCAGCCGGTGGGCGCCCAGGCGCGGAGCCTGCTGCTGCATGGCAAAGCCGCCAGTCAGCACCTGGCGCGCACCTCGCCCATCGTGCTGCATCAGGCGGCGTGGGAAGATTGGCGATTCACCGCGCTGCCCGAGTTTCAGCGTAACCGCTTCGAAGGAGTGGCCTCCATCCCATTGCGCAGCGCCGGCCTGGTGGTGGGCATGGCCAATGTCTGCCGCTCGCGCACGGCGCTGTGGAAACCCGCGGAACTGTCGTTTCTGTTGAGCCTGAGCCTGCCGGTGGCCGCGCTGCTCATTGCCGAAGAGGCCAAGCGGAGCCTGCAGGACGAAGTTGAGCGGCTGACCCGGCAACTGGCCGGCCGCAAGCTGGTGGAGCGAGCCAAGGGGTTGCTGCAGGAGCGCTTCGAATGGAGCGAGGAGCAGGCGTATCTCTACCTGCGGCGGTCGAGCCGCCAGCGGCGCACCCCCATGCGGGACGTGGCGCAGGAAATCATCCAGGAGGCG
>Ga0181529_10006300_pt1 | contig 12089 bp, 11 predicted proteins | sample PEATcosm2014_Bin_36_FD_119763 | JGI IMG/M metagenome (GOLD analysis project Ga0181529, IMG submission 119763) | Peatland microbial communities from MTU Mesocosm Facility, Houghton, MI, USA - PEATcosm2014_Bin10_30_metaG | ecosystem: Environmental > Terrestrial > Soil > Wetlands > Peat | place... | reverse complement strand
TTGTTCCGGAGTTGCTTCGGGAAGACCGCTGAACTCGATCTGACTTTCAAAGGGCATCGTTATTCTTTCATTTCTGGAGATAGGGCGCGACAATCGCTGACTATTCAAACAAGACTCCAGGGAGCCTCGATGTTTATGCGGAGATGCCACACATTCGCACCAAAGGTTGCATCTTGAAACGCTCTCTTCTGCTTCGTCGTAGCAATCGTAGGCAATGAAGTTAGACTGATTATTATTATTCTTAGAAAGCCGCAAATGACGGATGTACACAAATGCACAATCTACATAGTTAGTGGTAGAGCATTTTTCACTAATCCAAAACATTGCTGTCCAAAATAGCAGGTAACTCTTCACGCCTGACTGACACGCAAAGCGGGCTGATCCTCTTTTCTCTGGCCGTGGCCCTGTCCGGGAGCCCACTTCAGAGTAACGAGATCGGCCCGCAATCGTACTCCTCAAGCCGCATGAGCTATCGGTTTATTTTGGACAGCAATGATTAGTTGAAAGCGAACGCAAGAAAGGACGAAGAGAGAGGGATTGGTGATGACCGTGCCCACTATCCACGAGGGTGCCGCAACTAAGCACCGTGAGGCCCTGCACCATGCTGATGCCCTCGGTGGCATCTTCCGAGGGGGTAGCCTACCGAATGTTCACGATCGCTTAGGAACGAACGAAGTCAATGATGTCATCGGGCGTCGTGGTATTGTCTGGCGGGATCGACTAGCGCCATGTGGAGTCCAACGACTGCGCCTATCGTTCAGCCCACACTGGAAGCCATCTTGCCTAGTGGTGGCCTTACTGCACGTCCATCACACTTACAACCGCGAGGAGTGTGGTATGGTTCTCCTGACTTCCTAACCGCTTGACGGTTGGAAGGGCATTACCTTGCGGTTGGTTTAATTCCGGTTTTCTCTTTCCACAGTCTGCTTAAGCGAATCGGCTCCGAGGCTGAAACCTCGGGGCCGATTGCTTTTATGGAGGGGCGGATGGCAGTCCGCGGCCATTTCCTCGACTAGAAACTGCCGGGGGCGATTCTGTCGTACCCCTCCCGGCTAAGGTATGAGTCGCCGACGATCTAATCAGAGAGCCATGTCCTCGGCACTGCCGGAGTCCGACAAGGTTTACCGAATCTGGTCCCAACAGGCGTCCGGCCAGACTCGACAGTGACACTTCTTCTGATCGAGAAAACCCTCATGCAGCAGAAGGAAGCTGTGGTTTCTCTGCGTTGTGTTCGGGTAACTGATCGAGCAGGACCGCATTGAGCAGCGCCTTGTGTACTTGGATGCGGCCGTTGTAACTGATCAGACCGAGTGAGCGAAAACGATTCATGAAGAAACTCACGCGAGATCGCGTAGTGCCGACCATTTCGGCAAGGGTCTCTTGCGTAATCGAAGGAATGAAGGTCTCCCGCTCTCCCGGCTTGCCGAACTCCGCCATAAGCAAAAGGATACGCGCCAACCGCTTTTCGCTAGAGTTGAAAAGCTGATCCACCAGGTCGGCCTGGGTGCGCAAGCTACGCTCCAGCAGAAACTCCAGGAACAGGTCGGAGAACTCATGCTCCTGGTGAATGACATGGATCATCTCCTCCCTCGTAATCTCGAGAGTTGTGCAGTTATTGAGGGCGGTGGCCGTGGACAAACGCAGCCCAGGCACGCAGACCAGCGCCGACTCGCCAACAAAGGCACCGGAAGAGAGCAGCGTGATGGTGGCCTCTTTGCCGCTGTGCGAAACCACGGTTAGCTTTACCCGCCCACGCTGAAGATAAAAGACGGAGTCTGCGGGGTCCCCCTGAGTGAAGAGGTTCTCCTTCTGCTTCAATTCGACGATTCGTCGGCCAAGACCGGCGTGGGAGAGAAAAGCGGCAAGGTCGAATGCGGAGTTGCTCGTATTGGTCGTCAGCATGGTACCTCCTTCGATGTATCCCGAAAGCGGAATCTGGATTACAGGGATCGACCCAAAAGGCCATCACAGTTTCTTCAAGGGGGAAAAAGGTATTCCGCACAGTCTGACCTGGAACTCAGGCTCCGAGTCGCTTCCCTGGAGAAAGGCCGCAACTTTCGGGACGTGCTTCGGACACTACAGGCCCATTCACAAGTATCTTGCCAATCGTCGACTAGATTCAAAAACATCGTCTGTTCTGTTTTGCTCAACTCTTAGTAACCTCGCGGATACCCGCCCATGGCTGTCCAACCTGCAGCAGCCATGGTGGCACCATCCAGTACCGCCAAGCTGATTCCAACCGCTGCTCCCAACCATTGCAGCCGACATTGGCGACCACGTTGGCGACGGTGTGTCGGCAGTAAGCCACACGAGCGATTCCCAACCTTGCCATCAGCCTGGTGCACCATCACTGGCACCAGTCGCGCCTCCAACACTGGATGTAACCGTTGGTCCCAGCCGCTGGCGACCACCAGGATGTGCACAGCTCGGGTTCTGGCGAGTAATGTCCGAATAGCCGACATGCCACACATTCGCACCAAAGGTTGTATCTTCAAACGCGCTCTTCTCCTTCGTCGTAGCAATCGCAGGTAATGAAGTTAGCCTGATTGTTATTATTTTTAGAAAGCTGCTAATGACGGATGTACACAAATGCTCAATTTACATAGTTAGTTGTAGAGAATGTTTCACTAATCCAAAACATTGCTGTCTAAAATAGCAGGTAACTCTTCACGCCTGACTGACACGCAAAGCGGGCTGATCCTCTTTTCTCTGGCCGTGGTCCTGTCCGGGAGCCCACTTCAGAGTAACGGGATCGGCCCGCAATCGTACTCCTCAAGCCGCATGAGCTATCGGTTTATTTTGGACAGCAATGCTTAGGGCTAGGTCTCTGACTGCTTGATCATGTACCAGCCTGGGTGCCCCAGGTCCCGATTCTTGGACCTGGGAGAGTACAAATCCACACGGCCGCAGTACTTGTCTTCAACCAAAGAGGCATTTTCAATTACCCCCGCGCACTAATCACCTCCGCGCAGTAACCAGTTTGCCGCGGCCCTCCCAAACCTCCACACAATTTCCGACACCTCTTCAGCTTTGTCCTTCCAAAATGCTTCTTAAGCGGATTCGCTGGAAATACTGCTACAGGCCAAGATTGCACTATTAGTGAAAACTTCTCTACCACTAACTATGTAGATTGAGCTATTTTGCCCATCGGTCATTTGGGCCCTCAAAACATCTTAATAACCAGGCTAACGTCATTGCCTACGATTGACCTTGCACTCAGAATGCGTATCTCTCAACAAGCCGGCTTTAGGGAATATTTAATTCATCCCCGTCGTTGTGCTGGCTATAGAAATATGGGAATCGGCTTCATCGATTTCCAGGGGATTCGTTGTGCGCGGGCAAGGTCAGATTCCTACGACGAAGGAGAAACGCTTAGTACGTGATTGCTGATTACGTTTGCGTAACAGGTGCGTTAGTCTTGCGTCGCGCAAGTTGCCTCGCAGGCCGTAACGCGTGCGCTTTTGCCTGCGGTAAGCACCGGAGGTGCGTACGGCAAGTGGGAGTGCAAGGATTCTAACCATTAACACTTTTTGCCCTTAGGAGGGTAAATTCATGAAGAATTCGATTATGGTTGCCGCAGTTCTCGCGTTCGCAAGTCTGGGTACATATGCTTATGGCGCGACGACGGCTACCTCTGCCATGACTATTCAAGCCGAAATCTTGTCCAGTTACGCCATCAACTGCTTAACTACGACCGGTGGCACCGCTAACGTGGATTTTGCTTTGGCTACGCCAACCGCCTCACAAACAATTGGGGTTACGTGCACCTACTCAACAAACGATCCTGTCGGCGTTGACATCGTGCTCACTACAACGTCAGACATGGCCTCCATTGGCACAACCCCTGTCCCCCTCGTGTTGAATAGCTTCGTTTCCATTTTGGACAGTTCGGCGGGCTTACTCGGTCTTGTCCCAGCCAAAAGCGCCGTCGGTCTTAAACTCAATCCCAGCCCCCTGGTCATTACGGAGAGCGCCACTGCGGTTTACGGCCTTAAGTTTGCCCCCGACTACACGGTTCAGGCCGCGGACTATACCGGAGGCGGCATTACGTTCACACTGGGGGAGTCCGCAATTTAGTTATTCTCTCGCATACAAGCACATAAGCACGCAAATGACTCGGTGCCAACCAAGGGCTGCGGGACGGTTCACCGCCCTGCAGCCTTCAAACGCCCGGAATCTCATGGCCATTAAGGGTGGTACTGACGACGTACGGGCAAGTTCAGACAGGACGAGTCTTCCGCCAGCGAGTGTATCCAATGTATGTACACAATCCAATTCGTAAAATCATTCCTATTCTGCTCCTCCTCGGCGTTAACTGGATGTTTGCAGCGGCAACCACTCCGACACTGGCGCCAATAACGATCGAACTCGTTCCAGAATCGAGCTTCTTTAATCTCAACGTGACAGGCGGCACGAACAATCCACGCCAATCAAGCATTTCCATACGCGTTACGGTGACAGGCACTACGGTCAGTTCCTTGCATCCCGTTGAAATCTATTCCTGCATCGCTGGCGAAGAAGCGATGAGGCTTGCAGGCAAGGCATCAACATTGGCCACTGCAAACATGCGTATCCGGAATGACCACGGAGAATGGGCAGCGCTGGAGCCACTGGCGGAGCTGGGAGGCCGCCGTGGAGTTCGCATTGCCGTCGTGAACGGTACATCGGCAACGGTTCTACTACAGGTGCAAATGCAGGCACCAGCCAGCCAGCGTCCGGGAACCTATCAGGGAACACTGATGCTGGTGGCACAGGAGCAATAATGGTTAGCTTTAGAATGAAATGGCTTTTCAAGTATCGGTTGCTCTTTCTTTGCGCGGTGGGGCTCACCTTGGCGTGCACCAGAATGCAGGCACAGTGGATGGGTCCCACCTTCCAGGAATTCAACAAGAAGGCTCGCGGCGCCGTCGAGGTGACTAACACTGGCGACATCCCAAATCTTGTTTTCTGCAAAGCTGAGGGCTTTGATGTGGATGAGCACGGCACTATCCAGCGGCATTCCCTCGACCCCGCGCTGCATGTCCGGTTCGCCGCCGAGCGAGTTGAGCTTCCGCCAAAGGGCTCACGACAGATTTCATTCGATGCCATTCCGGCCACGGTTCCGGCCTGGTTTGTGGTGACGTGCACGTTCTCTCCCGTTGTACCTCAATCGGGAGTGAAAATTAACATGGCAATTTACTCAGTCGTAATCGTCTATGGCGGGCCTCTGGATCCACGCGACGTGGCTGTAAGCGCGAAGCATGTGGGCGCCAAAGTGGAGGTGGAGGTAAAGAACAACGGCCCGGGCTTGGCGCGTGTGAGTTCCGGCGAAGTTCTTGGCCATAAAAAACAGGCTAATATTGGAACCTTCATCCTCTTTCCGCACCAGAGGCGGCTTGTGGAGGCGGACTGGAAGGAAACCGCTATGCCGGAGACTGTAAGGATCCAAATTGGCAAGAAGCGCCTGGAAGCTCCGGTCAATTAGGGAGCCTCTGATCAAGCCGACGTTTTGAAAGTGCGCGGCTTTAGAGCAGTTTTCTAGTAAGTGTAGAGAGGCTTTAAAAGGGCATGGCCGGGGTACCCTCTGGGTCGCCGTGCCGTAAAGAAGCAGAAATGATAGGGCTTTAGCCCCTGAGGGAACGCTCCTCCCTCTACACCATCAGGAAAAATGCTTTAGACGCGCTGTAAATGCCGCAAAACAATTGTGGGTTTTAGCCCATGAGGAAAGCTGCGCGTGAAATCGAACTTAATCAGAGGTTCCTTCGGAGCGGCCAAGGCGGATTGGTTCCTGCTCCTGCCGCTGCTGGGGTGCCTTTGCGCCTCCGCTGCGGGGCAACTGGTGACCGTGGACGGCGGGCGCGGATTGACGGGTGAGCCGAGTGGTGGGGTTGTCGGCGTGAACTTTGGCAAATGGAAGATGGAGGGTTCCCTGGGCGTGTTTAACGGTTCAGTGGTGGGCGGCGCCGACGTCAGCGTGCAATTGAACCGGCAGTGGAGCGTGAAAGCTGGCGATCAGATCATTGACTTGGATGTGCCCACGGACGTTTACCTGAAGTCCTCCGTAATGACGCGCGGCGCCTCATTGGAATATTCCCCAAGCCAGGCCACGCGCATTCAGGTATTTGGCGGCATGGCCGGCGGCGGTGGCATTTATACCCTTACTTCCTTATTTACCCCGGAGATTCCGCTCGGCGCGATTTCCATCGACCACTATCTCGGCCCAAAGAAGCGATTCCTGCTTTTTGGACGAGCCTTATTCAGCAACCAGCAAACCATTCTGGGCGGCATGCTGTACCAGACCAAGCGCTTGCAAACGGGGTTTGCCGTGGGCACCGGCAGCAATCAGCCGTACGCCGAGGGGCTACTGAACTATAAAGACACGCGGTGGGATATTCGCGAACGGTATCTTCACTCCGGGAGCCGCTTCCAACTGCTAACGATGCCGCAGTTCAGATTGCTGCCGGAAAACGGGGAGAATGTCGATGTCCGTTGGAGCCCGTGGAAAATCAGTAGCTTCTCCGCCGGCCGGCACGAATACCTTGACTTGACCTCCGCCGGCACAGCCACGAACGGGACCACGGATTCGGCAGGTGGAGTGATCTCTCTGCACGGAGTAGCAGTTGGGGCCAATGTGTTTGAGAGCCGGTTCAAAGGTACGTACACCTCGGCGTCCTCGTTTTTCGCGTCGCGAAGGCTAACCAAAGCGGTGAATCTAAGCGGAAACTATAATCTGCCCCTTCACGCGGCTAACCAGGCGCCAATGCTGTCTATTAATGTAAATGAGAGCCTGAGTCGCCGAATCAGGTTGAGTGAGTATGCTTCGCACATGAATAGACGATGGACCGTAAACTATGGCGGCGGCCTGCATTGGGACTGGTTTGACGTAGACCTTGGCTATGTCACAAATTTTATCCCACTGGCAGCAGCCGGAGGACGCTTTGAGCAGTCGATGAGTGTGAATGGCAATGTGATTCTTGGCCGCTGGTCGATTGGCGTAAACTCCATTGTCCAGCCTGACGGCAGTGTGGTTTATGCATACGAGGTGAAGAGCTTCTATTTCCACCCGACAGCCGGCGGGAGCGTGCAGGCTCCGGGGTCCCATGCGTCAATGGGTTTTCCGAACTTTCTGATTGAGGGACAGGTGAGACAGGAGGACACGGGGAAACCGGTGGCCGATGTGCCGATCCGCATTGGAGACGAGACGGTGTACGCCGATGAGACGGGGGTGTTCAGCCTGCGTATTACACGCAAGCACGCTTACAAGATGCAGTTGCTGCTGGAGCGCCAGATAGGTGCCCACTATTACGAACAGGTGAGCGGTCCCACAGAAGTGATGGCGGGAACCGATGAGGCGCCGGGGCGAGCGCAGTTTGTGGTGCGCGTGAACCAGAAGAAGGTTCCCAGCTTGCCGAAAGGGGGCATTGTGATCGGCAACGCGAACGCCGCTCCCGACGGCGCGACCGGCAGCGGCCAGGGCAGCGGCGGCGGCGATGGCCCAGCCTGAAAGCTTTCGACGGCGGCGTTACGCAGCAGCATCGATGAAGCAGTCTACTGGCAAATAGAAGAGGAAGGTGGAATATATCTGGCATGCTTGGCGAATTCATCTGGGCGCACAGGAAACAGTTCCAACTACACGTGTGCGATGAATCCGAACCCGACGAGCGATGAAGATGAATCGGAAGATTATGAAGAGAAAGAAACTAATTGAAATCGCGCTGTCGCTCGCGGCGGTCAACACCCACATGGCGCAGGAGAAGTCCACGCGGAACAGTCAAGGGGGTTCATAGAATCATGGCTTGGGCGAGTAAAGCGTTGGGTACGCCGGCGAACGAGGCGGTTGCGGCAGTGCGAACAGGGATAACAATTGAGTCGATAGCGACCCCACGTGCCATGCTCGAAGTTCGGCAGAAAGACTTTTGGCCGGCCTGTAAACATGACGCAGATCTCAGCGACTTTGACAATGTACCGTTAATCGAGGGAAATGAGATTGTCGGTGTTTACGAACGCGAAAAAGATGCCGTAAGAGGACTCTCCGAAACCATGTTCACTGCGTCAGATGCCAGCCTTCTGAGTTTCGTTGAGAATGCGGACACCCGGAAATTCGTCTTCTTGGTGCGTGAAAATGAGATCGTCGGAATCGTAACCTTGTCGGATATCCAAAAGCTGCCAGTTTATTGCGTTCTGTACAGCCTCTTGATTTCTGTTGAGATGCTTCTCGTGGAGTTGATCCGGAGGGCCTGCAGAGCCGAACCGGAGAAATGGTTAGGCTATCTCGACAGAGAGTCAAGGAGGAAGATCGAGGACTTCTGGAGAAAGTCGCGGCAAGAGAATCTGACCCTGGATAGGCTTTCATGTGCAAGCTTTGGAAATGAATTGACTGCTGCGCATGGTCTTGGCCTGATCTCGTCAGATGAGAGCGCGACTCTAAGGCGGCTCAATGGACTACGCGATCTGGTGTCCCATGGCAAGGAATTCGCGCTCACGCTAAATCGCGCTCTTGAAATACCATCTCAGGTGCGTGACGCCTTGGAAATTCAAGTTGTGCTCGATCAGAAACTGAAAGGTGTCAAGGGCGGAGTAAAACCCTTGTCACGAACCTCTTAACTAGTAGAATATGGCTAATCTTGGGCGGTAACTAGTAGAATCTGCGCAGCGCCGAGCCATTCGGGCAAGCTCACCTTTGGCGAGGGTCACTGGGAATCGCATTCCAATTGGCCACTCAGTCACCCGCCTCATGAACTCTTGAGCACTGGCGTTCCGAAGCAACGGCTGTGCCGCCTTCCGTTCGTCGCCTTGTAAATTGGTTTGCAAAATGAGTAAACAATCACCTGGCGAAATTCTACTAGTTAAAGGGATCGCGACAGTGACGTCGAAAAACGGTGAAGGTCATGAGGGCTGTCTCCTCCCTGCCGGATGTTGGGTTCTGGTGACCCCTCACAGCAGGTTTAGGACAATCGTAGGGACAGTTTGTAGGGGAAGTCAAGAAAGTGCAGTATTTATGCGGGTATAAGTTCTGGCTCCTCAGGTAGGAATCGAACCTACAACCTGCGGTTAACATCCGCTGCTACAGGAGAGGCCGTAGGTCCAGCAGGCGAGCCTGAATTTCTTCCCAAGGCGGATACGGGCCATAACAAAGCACCCTGCACTGCCGATCATATTCGGCCGCGATGGTCCCTGCGAGTTCCGCGGGCGGGAAGAGCGCATCGCTCTTCGCAAAGCTCATGTCTTCAGGATAAAAATAGCTTCTTGAAAAATGGCTCCGGCTGATTTGATCGTAGTCCGCTTTGATTGCTGCGTATTCGGCGGACTTTAACATAGCGACTACTTCTTCCTGTCCGGCCAGCTGAAACAGATCGTAATAGTGCCTTGCGTAGGTTCCAATCGGCTGCCGGTCGCGCTTGAGCAATTGCACTTTGGCGTGGATGGCGAACATCTTCTCGACGAACGTCCGTCGGAAGTGCAACAACCGCAATGGAAATCTTCTCTCATCCTCTGCGCCAAGCGAGGCGCCTGTTTCCTCCAAGAACTGACCAATATAGGAACCCAGGTCAACAACGCTGGTGGGTTCGCGGCCACTCGCTGTCCCGGCTTCGAGGAAAACGCGACTGGCGACTTCGCCCGGTCCACCGAAACGCTGCGCATAGGAGAAGCGGTCGTTGCGCCCGAATCCGCCAATGGTTTGGCTCTCGTTCTCGACAAACGCGAGCGCTGGGTGCGCTCCAACAGCATCGCGGAGTTTCTTGAGTTCGCGATCAATACCATTTTTCCCCAGGGCTGGTTTAAACGCGAGCGGATCGAGGAAGATGTCGATATCTTCTGAAAATCTCTGGATCAGGTTCCAACCTTTCGAGAGGCTAGTGCCGCCTTTGAAAATCACCTTGTCGCCAGCGGTGACGGCAATGACCCGTAGCGCCTCCGTGACGTAGTAATCCTTCTCAATGACTGCGGGGCGCAATCCGCGTCCACGAAAATGCCCCGCGGCCCGAAGTATCGCTTGCTCGAAGTCGGGATGTTCATACAACTTCATTTCAGTCCTCCACCGGTGTTGCCGCCCCGCTCAGGATTCAGTTTTCGCCGGTCTCGTCGAGGTTCTGTTTCTTGTTCGTGATGTCTTTGGCCTGCCAGTGTCTCGCGCCTGGCAGGCCGGCCAGAAGCCCGAAATTGAATTTGGAAAACGGATTCAGCGAAGCCCGTAGCCGCTGCGTCGCGGCAGTAGTTTTTCCGATCTGCTCGCCGATAGCTCCGAGAATCGCGCGCACCCTTGGGGGTTCAGAGTCAGCTACTTTGAGGAGACGCTCAAAGCGGCCTTTTTCAGAAAGTAGAGCCACGGTTCGGTCGATGGTTTCCGCTGGCGAAAGTTCGCTGCTCTTTGCCCCGCGTCTCAGGAAGTCAAGCAGTGCGGCATCAGTCTCGGACAGTCTCCCCCACGCCTCAGGCCGGCGTGTGTAAACCACGGTCTCGCTGCCAATGAGTTTCCGGGGTACGCTAAGCGCGCTGGTAGAGACCTCGCTGCGCCGCGCGGTTTGCGTTGTGAAGCCGAGAAGATTCGCGGCGGCGATTCCCGCGGGATAGACCGTCTTGCGTTGGGACGCGAGTTTCTGGATTGCAGTCGGACTTGGCAAGCTCTTCCCGAACGTCGTTTTCCGAGCACGATAGTAGACGCCTTTGCTGAGGCGTTCGATGGCCCCTTCCCGCGTGAGACGCGACAGCGATTGCGCGACCGCCGAAAACGGAAGGTCATCGAAATCTTCAAGTCGCCACAAGCGTTCGCCCGTGCGCTCGATCCGACGGCGGACAAGGCCCATAATCGGGCTTGATTCCGTTGGCTGTTTTGAGTGAGTTCTCACGGCGCTAGTATCCTTCAGCGGCACTGTAGTGTCAAGTTTTTTTGCAATAAAACTTGACATAATGAGTCCTTTCTCGGCGCGGCTCTGGTCGAAAAGGGCTTTGTGTCGCGGCTGCAGGAGAAGAATCCGCTGACGGAGAGTTCAAATAAATCAAGCACATACACAGCTAGAGCAACGGATTTTGTGGTATCATTGAGATGTAACCCTGGAGAACAGTCTCATGCCGCGCAGACCAAAGCAGGAAAAACACAAAGGCGTATTTGAAAAGGTGAAAAACTCGGGCATATGGTGGATTCGTTATACCAACGAACAGGGCAAGCGCGTCACATCCAAAGTCGGAAACTTCTCGGCGGCCGTCCGGGTCTACGAACAGCGTACGACCGCGATCCGAGTGGGCATTCTGCTTCCCAACTCTCCCCGGCGAGGCACCAAATTCTCTGAACTGGTGACCGACGCGAACAAGTTCTCTGAAAAACATCACCGGGCCTCTAAGGACTTCAAACAGCGGGCGGACTTGGCACTCGCCGACTTCGGCGACCGCGTTGCCGAATCCATCACCACGGCGGAACTCCAGGCATGGGTGGACGAGATGGCCGAGGAACGGGAGTGGACCGGGGGAACCCAGAATCGGTTTAAGTCCACCCTCAGCACGGTTTTTCGGGAGGGGATGCGAGCCGGCAAGGTCACCGTGAACCCGGCCCGGCTAATCCGGCGCGCCAAAGAATCCCTGGGGCGGGTCCGGTTTCTCTCCTACGAGGAGGAGGCCAAGCTTCGGAAAGCGATCGCCGCCACTCTGCCCGGCCGCATCAAGGACGAAGGGGAAAGCGCCTTCGCCCAACTGGATGTTGCCTTGCATACCGGAATGCGCAAGTCCGAGCAGTTCACAGCCACCTGGGAGCAGGTTGACCTCGAACGGGGGTTCATCTACCTGTCCATGACCAAAAACGGCACCGACCGTTTTGTCACTCTCAACAGTGCCGCCGTAGCGGTGCTCAGACGCCTCCAGGAGCGTCACAAGGAGCTGGGGCTACCCTTGACCTCCACCCTGTTTCATTCCAAGCGCGAAGGGCTGATTAAGAACCCGCGCAAGTGGTTCGCGACCGCCCTCGAACAGGCCAAGATCAAGGGCGTCACCTGGCACACCCTCCGGCACACCTTCGCTAGCCGTTTGGTAATGGCTAGGGTAGACTTAAAAACAGTGCAGGAACTGATGGGACACAAGACGATCGCCATGACCGCCCGGTATGCCCACCTCGCCCCGAC
>Ga0181529_10006299_pt1 | contig 12091 bp, 11 predicted proteins | sample PEATcosm2014_Bin_36_FD_119763 | JGI IMG/M metagenome (GOLD analysis project Ga0181529, IMG submission 119763) | Peatland microbial communities from MTU Mesocosm Facility, Houghton, MI, USA - PEATcosm2014_Bin10_30_metaG | ecosystem: Environmental > Terrestrial > Soil > Wetlands > Peat | place... | reverse complement strand
CGATTGTGTTTGTGGTTGTGTTTGTTTTGGCGTGCCGGATGTTCGTGACATTTCACAGAGTTCTGGATGTTGCAAGGCCTGCCACCAAATCACAACCGCAAACTGAAAGGAACAATTATGCCAACCGATTCACATGAAGACCCTCGGTCGCCTGGTCGGCAACGCCGTCCCTGTGAAACTGGGGGAGGCCATCGGCCGCAGCCTCCGGCTGCACGTTCAGGAATTCATGCTGCGGGAGCGGAAAAAGTCATTGCCCAAATCGGCCACAGCTCGTTGATCACCTCGCATCATGAGCCAGACCGACACCGTTTCCACGCCAGCTCTCCCGAACGGTGGCGCGTTCCCAGAGCGCGGCCAACTGGTCGAAGTCCGACGGCGGCAGTGGATCGTGGACGACGTTGGCGCTTCCGCCTTCCGTGAACTTTTTGCCACCTCACGCCAGGGCTTGGTCAGCCTCGTGTCTGTGGATGAAGATTCGCTCGGCGAAAATCTGGAGGTGATCTGGCAGTTGGAGCCGGGAGCGCGTGTTTTGGATCGCGCCGGCCTCCCCGCGATTTCCGGCTGCGATGACGCAGCGCGGCTCGAAGCGTTTCTCGACGCGGTGCGTTGGGGCGCGGCGACGAATGCCGACCGCAGTTTTCTTCAATCGCCTTTTCGCAGTGGTGCTTCCATCGAAAGTTACCAGCTTGATCCCGTCGTGCGCGCGATTGATATGGCGCGCGTCAATCTGCTCATCGCCGACGATGTTGGCCTCGGCAAGACGATTGAGGCCGGGTTGGCATCCAGGAATTGCTCGTGCGCCATCGCGCCCGCACCGTGCTGGTTGTTTGCCCGTCGTCACTGCAATTGAAATGGCAGTTGGAGATGTCGGAAAAATTCGGTCTCGAATTCCGCATCGTTGACACGGAATACCTGAAGGGCCTGCGCCGTGAACAGGGCATCCACGCGAATCCGTGGACTTCCTTCCCGCGCCTCATCACCTCGATGGATTGGATGAAGTCCGGGGAAGCGTTGCGCCTCATCAAGGACGTTCTCCCACCGCACATCACCTATCCGCGCAAGTTCGACATTCTTGTCGTGGACGAGGCGCACAACGTCGCGCCGGCCATGGCAACGCGCTACACGTTGGAAAGCCAGCGCAGCAGTCTCATCCGTCGCATCGCCCCGCACTTCGAGCATCGCATTTTCTTGAGCGCCACGCCGCACAACGGCTATCAGGAATCGTTCACCGCGCTGCTGGAACTGCTGGATGACCAGCGGTTCGCGCGCAACGTCATGCCGGAGGAAAAGCAACTCCAGCGCGTGATGGTTCGCCGCCTCAAGACCGATTTGGTGGACGCCGCCGGCAAACCGATTTATCCCAGACGCGAGATCAAGCCGCTGGAAGTGGATTACACCGCCGAGGAACGCGAAGCCCACAATCTGCTCCGGCAATATGCCGAAAGCCTCACCAAAATGGTGACGGGCACGAAGCGCGAATTTGGCGGCCAGTTCATCACGCTGCTTTTGAAGAAGCGTTTATTTTCCTCGCCCCGCGCCTTCGCCCTCACGCTCGACAAGCACCGTGAAAGCCTAGCCTGTCGAGGCAAGAAAGTGGATGCGTCGGATTTGGATGACCGCATTCTCCGCAAGGCCATCAGCAAACTGGAGGAGGAATATGCCAGCGACGAAAATCTGGAGCAGGCCATCGGCGAGGCTGTTGCCGAGGCGGGCGCGGTTGCGACCGAGTTGAGTGCCGAGCAGAAGAATTTATTGCAGCGCCTGTCCACTTGGGCCGAAGCGGCGAAAGGTCGTCCCGATTCCAAGGCCAAGGCCATTCTTGCGTGGCTGGATGAATATGTGCGTCCCGGCGGCAAGTGGAACGGCGCGCGTGTCATCTTGTTCACGGAATATCGCGCCACGCATGGTTGGCTGTTCGAGATTCTCACGCAGCACGGTTACGGCGGCGACCGCCTCGCGGAACTTCACGGCAGCCTTGATCCAGAGGAACGCGCGCGCGTGACCGCCGCATTCCAGGCCGCGCCGGACGTATCGCCCGTGCGTATTTTGCTCGCGACCGATGCCGCGTCCGAGGGCATTGATCTCCAGAACCATTGCAATTATCTCATCCACATTGAGATTCCTTGGAACCCGAACGTGATGGAACAGCGCAACGGCCGCATTGACCGTCACGGCCAGACCAAGACGCCGTTCGTATGGCATCCCGTTGGCAAAGGTTTTTCAACCGATGATAAGGATGCGAAAGTCGGCGACCTTGAGGGCGACCATGAATATCTCATGCGCGCCGTGGTGAAGGTCGAGGCAATCCGCGAAGACCTCGGCAGCGTCGGACCGGTCATCGCGCACCAGATTCAGGAGGCCATGGCCGGCCAGCGCACCCAACTCGACACGCGCGAAGCCGAGGCGAAAGCGGCCAAGGCCCGGCGCTTCGTCGCCGCCGAGCGCAACCTCAAGGAAAAGATCGCCCGGCTTCACGAACGCTTGCTTGAAGCGCGTAATGATTTCCATTTGTCACCCGACCATATCGTGCGCGCCGTCCAGGTCGCAATGGAACTGGCCGAGAAGCCGCCGCTCAAACCGATCCCGTGGCCGAACGCACCCGCGAATTCCGTTTTTGAAGTCCCGCAACTCGCCGGCTCGTGGCATCGCGCGACTGCCGGTCTGAATCACCCGCACACGCACAAACGCCGCCCGATCACGTTTGACCACGACGTCGCCAAAGGTCGTGACGATGTCGTGCTCGCGCACTTGAATCACCGCCTCGTCCAGATGTGTCTGCGGATTTTGCGTGCGGAAGTTTGGGCGCTGGATGATCGCAAGACGATGCACCGCGTCACCGTGCGCCGTTCGACCGACGCCACTTTAGAGCATCCCGTCGTCGCCGTTTCTTCGCGTCTCGTCGTCACCGGCGGCAGCCAGAATCGTTTGCACGAGGAACTCACCATCTCCGGCGGCGAATTGAAGCCGGACGGTTTCTCGCGTATCAACCAAGTCGGTCGCCTTGAGACGCTGCTGGAAAAATCTCCGCCACTCAAGCCCGACGCCGCCACGCTCGCCCTATTGCGTGAACGGTTTGACCGGGCGCAGAAAGCCATCCGCGCCACCACTGAAGTTCGTTCCGACGACCGCTTGAAATTTCTTAAAAACACGCTGGAGCGTCGCAAACTCGGTGACGTCGCCGACATCGCCGGTTTGCTTGACGAGCTTACGAAGGCGCTCCGCATTGAAATCGAGGCTTCGTCGCGCGTGGTTCAAACCGAGCTTGGTTTCTGGCCGGAGAACGAGCGGATGCAACTGCGGCGTGATGTTGATTCGCTCCGCGCGCGTCTCGCTCGCATTCCCGAGGAACGCGAACAGGAAATCGTCGCCATCGAACGCCGTTACTCGGATCTCGCGCATCGCACTTTCCCGGTCGCGGTCACATTCATTCTGCCACCTGTTGATAATTAACTCGCGATGTCACGCTCTGTTTCCATAATTGATTACAAGGTTCAGCAGGCTGACTTCTTCTTGCAAAAGCTTGATGCGTGCGGGCACGAGTTTTTCGCGGCTCAATGCTACGCTGATGCGTTCGTTTCTACCTGCCGGAGCATTACCTTTTCGGTTCAGGCCGTCTGCAAAGAAGTTTCGGGGTTCGAGAGTTGGTATGCTGAGGAACAGAACCGAATGAAGACGGACGTCCTCTGCGTTTTTTTTAACAAATATCGGACGGCAAATGTTCATGTGGGCGAAACGCCTGTATTGGCTGGGGCAGGCAAGCAGGGAGAAATTCGCTTTTTCTTTATGCCGACACAGGACATTCCCGATGTGCCGGAATTAGACGTTGTGCGCGCCTGTCATGCCTATTTCAAAAGCGTTGTTGATCTGGTCTTCCGCTTGTATGCGCGCTTCCCGACCGACTTGGATGACCGCTGGCATTATACGAAGCAGCATTTCGATTCGAAAGGGCTTACCATTGAAGATGCTCTGGAGTCTCTCGGCTTCCTTACTTCGCAGGACATCAATCAACGCAGTGATTCAACGCCGTCCCGATTTATCATCAACTTCGGCGATTTGGATGAGAGTAAGGCCAAAAATTACAATCTTCCATTTCAACGCGTCTCCGAGTTAGTGAAGCCCGTTCGAGACAAACTTACTCGACAGGTTCATGAAGCTTGTTTTTGGAAGCACTGGGATCGTCGCGATGATTTATACGAATCTCTTCACAAACTGAAAAGGGCTTTAGTCATGGGGCGCGTATCAAGTCAGCACGCAGTTGCGTTCATGGAGATCGGGTGGCTTCCATTCGATGGCGTTGTCGTGTTTTTGTGGGACGACTTCGCTCATTTTGGATTGCTGCAATGCTCTGTCCATGAAATCTGGAGTGATAGATTTCGGACCACACTGCGAGAAGATCCTCGTTATTCCGTCAGCGATTGCTTCGTTACATTCCCGATGCCATCCTCAACCAGCCTTTTGGCAGCGGAACCAGTCGGTCAAACTTACTATGATCACCGCAGAGGGCTGATGCTGGCGCGTCGGGAAGGTCTGACTAAAACTTATAACCAATTCCACGACCCAGAAGAAACATCGCACGACATCGTGCGGTTGCGGACGCTGCATGTGGAGTTGGATCAGGCCGTGTCCGCCGCCTATGGTTGGAGCGATTTGGACTTGGGCCACGGCTTCCAAGAAACCAAACAAGGCGTGCGCTACACCATCAGCGATTCCGCCCGCCGCACCGTCCTCGACAAGCTACTCGAATTAAATCACCAGCGTTACGCCGAGGAAGTCGCCGCCGGCCTGCATGACAAGAAAACGAAGAAGGCGACTGGAGTTGGCCGAGGCCGCAAGGCTGAGGCTGAGTCCTCGACTTTGGAACTACTGTGAATTATGAGCGACTACAAAATCACACCCGAAGAGATTCAGAAATACACCGTGCCGATTGACGTCACTGCCGCTTGGGTAGCGTCGCGCGACCCGAAGTTCCCAGTCAATTCCGTGTCGTTGCGGGAAAATCGATTCAATCAAGCTGGCGAAACCGCTTACTACATTGCGAGCGGAAGCAACACCATGAAGGCCGAAGTTAAGGATTGGGATCAGCGCGAAACATATCACTGTTCGGCTTCCGCCATTCATGCATTTAATTTAGCCGCTTGGTCAGAGGATAAAGGCTATCGGGATGATTTTCTGAAATCGAAGGATGAAGGTGGTTATGGCGTATGCCAGCAAGTCGCCGCTCAATTGACTGGGGTGTATGGATTGAGTGGAATTCTTTACAATAGCCACGGGATGCACTCGGCTGGAGCAACCGGTTCGTGCCTAGTGATTCTCCCCGTGAGCGGAAGCCTGGTTGACCAGACATTTTTCGTGAAAGATTTGGGCAGACCATAATGAGCACCTTTTCACAACGACGTGGATTCGCACCGGCAGACGCTCCGATCACCATTCGGGACGAAGCGCCCGGTTGGCTGCGCGATTTCATCGTCACCGCCGCACAAGAGGTCCATGTCGGCCCGTCCGATCAGCGCGACATGCTTTGCTCGATGTTGCTGGAGTCCCCCGATTCCAATAACTGGAGTGCCGGAAACATTGAGCGCGAGGTTCGCGAACTTATGTGCAAAGCCGAATGGTTTCACGTCTATGACTTCATTGAGATCATCGCTCAACGTCTCAAACGCAGTGGGATGGGTTTTCTTCGGCAATTCGAGGAAAAATTGAATGACGCCTTCCGGCGCAAAGGCGTTGGCTGGCAACTGTTGGGCGGGAATATCGAGATTCGCGGCGAGGAATCATTTGAACAATCGGTGCGGACGGCCATCACCGTGACGGCGGAAACCGGTCGCTCCGTCGCTTCACGGGAGCTTCACGAAGCATTGCAAGACCTCTCCAAGCGTCCAACGCCTGACATCACGGGTGCTATTCAGCACGGAATGGCCGCCTTGGAATGTGTCGCGCGCGACGTTACGGGAGAACCGAATGCCACCTTGGGCGCGATCATCAAAAATCATCCGGGATTACTGCCCAAACCGTTGGATCAAGGCGTCGAAAAGATTTGGGGCTACGCCTCGGATCAAGCGCGCCATGTTCGCGAGGGCAAGACACCAGACATCCGCGAGGCCGAACTGGTCGTCGGTTTGGCCGGCAGTCTCACAACGTATTTGGTGAAGAAAACAACTTCTTAAAATGCAAACACTCGCCATGCCAACCAGTCCGCGCATCTTGGAGCTTTTGCGGTTTGCCGATGCCCACCGGCGGCACACTGAAGCCCTGACGCGGGCGACCGGGGAACAGTTCAACATCTTCAAAATCCTAGGCATCGGGCATTATGAGGTTGGCACGCATTCGCCGATGCTGGGGAATTTGCTGAACCCAAAGGGCAGCCACGGGCAAGGCGACGTTTTTTTGCGACTGTTCCTTAACTTGATGGGCATTGCGAACTTTGACATGGATTCCGCACGACTGGAGCTGGAATATCACATCGGCACGGTCACCGATAAGTCCGGCGGTCGAATTGACATCGTGATTTTGGATGGAAGCGGCAACGCCATTTTCATCGAGAACAAAATTTACGCGGGTGATCAGGAGAATCAATTGCGGCGGTATCGGCAACGAGATCAACGGGCGCATCTGTTTTATTTGACGCTTCATTGCACCCTGCCGAGCGGCTTCACCGAAGAGACTCTAAGGGAAATCAACGTCACCTGCATCTCCTATGCGACGCACATTCGCGACTGGCTGGCTGCCTGTCAAAAGGAGGCGGCATCCCTGCCACATGTGCGTGAATCCATATCGCAGTATTTACACCTGATCATGGAACTGACCGGCCAAAGCACCACCCAAACTATGAACCAAGAATTGATCGGAAAAATTACCGCCGACGATGACAGCCTCGCCGCGTATTTCGCGCTCACGTCGGAACTGGAAAACGTCAAGGTCGCGCTCGTGACCAAACTTGATGCCCAATTGGACGAAGCCGCCAAGGCCGCAAATCTACATCGGGATGGCCGCATCGAAAAACTCCACGAAAAATACGCCGGCATCTATTTTACGACGGACAGCCTCGCAAAGCATAATTTGCGAATTGGTTTTACCTTTGATCGGGGGGGCTTTCAAGATTTGGACTTCGGTTTTCAGAAAATTGACAAGGACAAGCCCTGCGACATTGGGGAGAAACTTTTGACGATCTTCAGGGAACAGTTCCACGCGTTTTCACCAACAACTCCAACAGAGTGGTGGCCCGCATGGGCTGATTTTGAGCCGCCGTATGGTTATTGGGGCAACGAAGCATTTCAAGCGATCGCGTCTGGCGAACTTGCGGCAAACATGAAGAACAAACTGACAATCATGTCCAATATCGCAAAACAAGTTTGCCCAGACGAGGTGCCCACCTCAAACAATTCATGAGCAACAAAGGCGAACAACAATCCATCGGTGGCGTGATGCACGACGCGAACTCGCCCGCGTCGAAAATCGTCAAGCCGTTGATTCCGCCGGATGCCCAGGAGCGCATCGAACGCGCGGTAAAGCAGGCCAACGCATCGTTGCGAGAACAAATCCGCGTTGAGACTGGCCTGCGTTTGAGCGATGGGGCGGAGCGGTTCGCCATTCCGTTCCGGGTATCCACCCACCTACGGCGTCTATGCGCACCGGGATCTATGCGAGTGGGCTGGCGTTGATCCCGCCACCGTTCTGAAGAAAGGCTCGTATTTTGAAACCTACCGCGCCAACGGCCTGTCCTACCGTGCGAACCACATCTTGAAATACGCTGGCATCCCTGCCACGAAAGAGGCCGTCCTCGAATCCCTCAAAAATGGTAGTCTGACACCGACCAAACGCCCCATTGGCTATGGCAAAATGACGCACGCCGAACTCTGCCGGTGGGTTGGAGTTACCCCGCACTTACTCCGCAAACGGAAAGTGGTTGGTTCCTAGCGGCAATTCATTCATTACCCCACCACTGCCGTTCAAACATATCGCGGTCAATCTGCACCGGCTCAATGCAGCGCGGGTCGTCCAGCTTGGGGCTATTCACCAGATCGCTTACGGGATAAATTTTCAGCGGGTCGTCGGGCGCTCGCTCCAGCGCCATTTTGTGCGATTCACTGCGCGGGTCGTCGTCTTTCAACCACCAGCCGAAATGACTTGGCGCGATGATGACCGGCATCCGGTCATGGAGCGGCGCAATCGCGTCGTTCGCCGCCCGCGTGATGATGGTAAATGATTCAATCGTTTCACTCGGCGGGGCTTCATCCAGATCAGTTTCGGCATTGTCCACCGACGGCGGTTTAATCCAGCGTTCCCACAAACCGGCGAAACAAAACGGCTCGCCGCTTTTCAGCATCACTCGGAACGGTTGCCGCTTTCCTTCGCGTTCCTGCCACTCATAAAAACTGTCGGCAGGAATCAGGCAACGCCGGTGCTTGAACGCCTCACGAAACGAATTGCGGCTTTGCAGCGTTTCCGACCGCGCATTGATATTCGCGCTGCCGACGCTTGCATCTTTCGCCCATGACGGAATCAAACCCCACCGCATAAGCTTCATCGCCGGCTGATGACGTTCCATGTAAATCACCGGCGCAAGCTGCGTCGGCGCGATGTTGTAGCGCGGCGCAAGAAACGGCGCACGCGCCATGATGACGCCAACGAGTTTAATCAACTCGTTAAAATCTTTCGCCGCCGTGTATCGTCCGCACATGCCACCAAATTATCACACGCCTAAATCCAAATGGAAATAATCAATGGCTGTTACGCCTGTGACCACGTTGAATTTTTGCTCTAGCCAACGACTCGTGTGAAAATGACAGCACTCAATCCTTGTGGAATTGAGTCGTCAATCGCCCGACGTGATAAACAGAAGAGGCGTTAAATAAAAAAGAAAAATATGATCACATCCAATAGCTCGAAGGGTGGCTCTGCACCACCGAATGGTCCAAGCACCACCGGAAACCCATCTGGTGGAGGTAGAGGCAATAATCCGCCAGGTGGCAAGTAATCAAAAATTCATTACGGAAAAGATCAAGGCCGACGGGCTATCGCTCGTCGGCTCTTTTTCTTCTGTGAAGCCAAGATTTTATTCAATTCACTGACGCCAAGGCCGAAGAGGTATTCCTCCAACATGACATGGTTTTTAACAGGAGGTTTGATGCGTTGAACACAGCCATCCGCAACCGCCAATTTCCTAACCGTTTCGAGAAACCAATTTCCTTGGTCTAGCGGGTCAGGTTGCCATTGGCCGTTCTTTTGCCAGCGTAGTTGTAACAGCCGTGCAGCAAAAAAACTATGAGAGGCAGCGAGGAATTTATTGTCATCGCATACAATGCGCTCTTTCGAAATACGTTTGAACATTTCACTCAAAGCCAAGGAAGAATCTATTTGAATTTGTTTGAAATATTCGTCCATCAAGTCGCAAACATTCTGCATTGCGCAGGCAAGCGTAAGGCGAGCCTTCCATGTGTCCGGTTCATCAAGCCAGGAAATATCTTCTGCGAACTGGTTGACGAGTTTATGCAAGACCAGTGCGTCTGGTGGTGTTTCACCTTTAAGCCAGCGGTCTATTTTGCGGCGCAAAGGAATTTCACCGGCGGCTTTGGCAATTTGATACGTTGTCTGAAATCCGGCAACCCGCATCCAATAATTAAGGACTCTTGGAAAAGGCTTCTCAATTTGACCATGAGATTTAATCGGCAAATACCAGCAAATCTCGCCCAGAAATTCGTTGCCCAATCCATGTCGCCACTCTTGAACCAGCTTGGCATATACGGTTGGAACAAAAACATTTTCAACCAAAAGCCACAAAACATCGGTTGTTGAAACGCCTTCAACATCAAGTTTTGGCAGCAGCCTGGCGTAAAGCGAAAGCAGGACAGAAACAAATTCATCCGTAAGTTTTCCAGTGAATGACCACAAAGGTTTGCCATTTTGCCTGCGAATATGATCGTAAGCAGCCTCGTGGTGGACAATCTTGGCAGCGTCCTGCCACAAGTCCTTTTCTTTTTTTGCCCGCTTCACGGTTTCACGCCACAAGTTCGGCGGGAAATATTTTTCTGATTGGGGTGTTATTTCACGCATCCGTTTGAGCGTCAGATCAAGCTCGTCTCTTCCAATTCCAAACGAACGGCAGACAAACGAAAGCGCCTGAATGTCGTTCGGCAGTTTATTTAATGCCGATGTTTCGGCACCAAGTTGAATTGTCATAAATAATTATCGGCTTGTCAAAACAACGCCCCTTGAACCGGTTTCGCCGGGCCGTCCGCGCCCCAAAGTTTGGCTATCATTTCCCGCTGCGGCGTAAAGGGACATTTCGCCTTCGGCTGCTTTTGCGATTCGTCAATATGCCGGAGTGCGAATTGCGCGCCGGTCATCAGCGCGGTTTTGCCAAGCTGCTCATTCAGCTTTTGCGCCGCGTCATCCACCGCGCCCCAGCGTTCTTCATGCGTCCGCCCCCAAAGTGTCGGGTGCGTGTCCAGTTTTTCAAGATTGAACATCGCAATCCGAATCTGCCGCACCGGCAACCGCTGGCCGGCCATGATGCCGCGAAACATTTGCTCCATCACTTCGTTGATGACGGAATTTAGAAACTGCGGATGCTTGAAGCGGTGGCTCGTGCCGACTTCGGTAAAATTCGTGAACCGGACGGCTACGCTAAATTCCCGCGCCTGCATTTGCTCCCGGCGCAACTGGCCGGTCAGCCGCGTGGACTCGCTCAACATGAATGTCAGCGCCGCCTCGTAATCGTGTTCGTCCTGCGAGAGCGTGGTGCTGCTGGAAATCGTCGTGCGGTCTTTGATTTCCAAAACCAGCGGCTCATTCCATTGCCCGTTTGAAAACAGCCATAGCTGTTGCCCCCAAATGCCGAACTTCTGCTTGAGCAGCATGGACGGCAACTTGGCGACATCGCCAAAGGTGAAGGCCATGAATGCGGCGAGCGAACGCTGGCGGTTTGTGCCGATGCCTGACATTTCCGACACGGGGCGGTCATTCAGAAAATCTTTTTCCCGACCGGCGGGCACTTCCATGAAGCCGATGCCTTTGGCGGCGTCAGTCGCGAGCTTGGCGAGTTTGGCAGAATTGGCCAGTCCCGCCGTGACCGGCAGTCGGACTTCTTTTTTAATGCGTTGCCGGATGCCCTGGACGTAATCTGTCGGCGTGATGTTGCGCCACATGTGGGCATCCATCGTGGAAAAATCCAGAAAGCCCTCATCAATGGAATACGGAACCAGCGTTGGCGCGTATTCTTCCAGAATCTTGAACATCTGGCGCGACAGCTCGCGGTAGGCGTCGTAATGCGGGCGGCACAAAACCCCGTTCGGACAAAGCCGCTTGGCCTCGAAGCAGGCTGTGCCGGTCTTGATGCCATATTTCTTCGCCAGCCGGTTGGCGGCAATCACAATGCCGTCGCCTCGCCGGCCACCACCAACCCACACCGGACGCCCCTCCAACTTCGGATCGAGCGCGATTTCGCAACTGGCGAAGAATGAATCTCCGTCAATGTGCAAAATGCGGTTGTTGCGGGCGGTCATCGGCAGCAGACACGCTACCGCATCGCCCGCCGCCGTCCATTCCGAGTTGTTCACAAACGTGAGTCTGCCACACTCACATGGACATTCGCTGTCTTACCCTCAACGGGCTCGGGAGTATGTAGATAACGCAAACGAGCCGGCGCGCTGGCATTGCGGATGGTTTGGAAAATAAAAATGCTGGAAGTTTTCAGCCAACAAACTTTGGCTCGGTGGCCTTGGGTTGGCAATTTGCGTTATCTACATACTCCCGAACGGGCTTGGGACTGTTCACCAGATTGCTGAACGGATAAACTCACACCCATGAAACTCTAGGCATACGTCTTCTGCGGCTGTTACGAACATGGCCGGGTCAAACGCCCGCCGCCCGACCCTGAAATCGTTGACGTGTCCACCAACGGCGACGTTGGTTGTCATCGCCCCACGCCAGCCCAATACCAGGCATTCCTGAAGTGGCGCTACCGTGCCTGCCATCACCGTGACGGCTTGATTACGGGCGGTTTGCTTGGCCACCGCTTGCCAGTCGAGGTCATGCACAAGGCCATGCTTCCCCACCGCCGCACCTTCCCGATCTTCGTCCGCAAGGTGCTCGG
>Ga0181529_10006298_pt1 | contig 12092 bp, 13 predicted proteins | sample PEATcosm2014_Bin_36_FD_119763 | JGI IMG/M metagenome (GOLD analysis project Ga0181529, IMG submission 119763) | Peatland microbial communities from MTU Mesocosm Facility, Houghton, MI, USA - PEATcosm2014_Bin10_30_metaG | ecosystem: Environmental > Terrestrial > Soil > Wetlands > Peat | place... | reverse complement strand
GCCCCTAGCGCCCGATGCGCTTCGTCTGCTGGACGTGCTGGTGGTCAACGAGGACGAGGCGGCTTGGTTGGCGCGGCACGAGGGCCTGCCCGGCGGCGACGCCGCGGCGCTCCATGTCGGCCTTGGCGTCACCGTGATCCGAACCCTTGGTGGCGCCGGCGTCGAGTGGGCCGGACGCAGCGGGCACGGCCGCATTGCCGCCGCCCCCATCCACGCCGTCGACACGACCGCCGCCGGCGACTGCTTCGTCGGTGTCCTGGCTGCGGCTTGGATGGATGGCGTCAGCCTGCACGACGCCATCCACCGGGCCAACGTCGCGGCCGGCCTGGCCTGCACGCGCCGCGGCAGCCAGGGCAGCCTCCCGAGCTCCACTGAAATCAGTCGATCGATCCGAGAAGAGACAGCGCAATGACGAAAGCCATCGAGGGCATCATCCCCGTCATGATCACGCCGTTCACCGAAGACGGCGCGATTGATTACGCCGGGCTCGAGAAGCTGATCAGTTGGTATCTGGCGCTGGACGTCGACGCGCTGTTCGCGGTCTGTCAGTCGAGCGAGATGCAGTATCTCAGCTTAAAAGAGCGGGGAGAGCTGGGCCGCTTCGTCGTGCAACAGGTCGGCGGCCGCGTGCCGGTGATCTCGTCCGGGCACATCAGCGACGACATCGACGAGCAGGTCACCGAACTCACCGTCGCGGCCGAGACGGGCGCTGACGCCGTCGTGCTCGTGACCAACCATCTCGACCCGGCGAAGCAAGGAATGGCGGCCTTCCGACGCACGACGGACACACTGCTCGACCGCCTGCCGCAGGACATGCCGCTCGGCCTCTACGAGTGCCCGGCCCCGTTCCGGCGCCTTCTGTCGGACGACGAGCTGAAATACTGCATTGATTCCGGCCGCTTCGTCGTGCTCAAGGACGTGAGCTGCGACCTGCCGACTGTCGAGCGCCGGGTCGCGCTGGCGAACGGATCGCCGATGGCGATCGTCAATGCCAACGCCGCGATCGCACGCGACGCAATGCGCGCGGGCTCGCTTGGATTCACCGGAGTGTTCACCAACTTCCATCCCGATCTGTACAAATGGATGCGCCTGTCGGGAGACCTCCACGAAGATCTCGCCAAACGGTTGAACACGTTCCTCGTCCTCGCAGCGCTGTCGGAGGCGTTCGGCTATCCGGTCCTGGCCAAGCTCTACCACCAGCGCCTCGGCACGTTAGGGTCGATCAAGTCGCGGGTGATCGAGTTCGACGTCCGGGAAAAGTTCTGGGCGCTCGACGCGATCCTTGATCAGATCGTGGCGGGAACCGAGGCGTTCCGGGCCGAGATCGCCCACCTCGGTGCAGGCGCCGCAGCGGCGGCCTAAGCGAAAGCTCGATCCGGATCCATTGCGCCCGAAGCGCGTCCGTCGCAGTCGGTACATTTCGAGGAGGAGGACAGAATGATCATCAATACTTTCTCTTACATATGGAAACAGACCGCTGTTGATGCGATGTGCGACCTCGCTTGCGGCGGCTATCGCGTGTTCGAAGTGCCGGTTAGCTCACCGCATTGCTGGCCGGACGAGATGTCGCGCCAGTCCCGCATGGACGGGAAGAAGCGGCTCGACGATTGCGGCGCGGCCGTCCGGTCGTTGAACGCCGGCGGCTACGACATCAACCTGGCGAGCCCGGCCGCAAACATGCGGCGCAAGAGCATCGAGCATATCAAGGACGTCATTGGGCTCGCCGCCGATTGGGGCGTTGCCGACATCGTGATCTCGCCGGGCACACGCCGACCGATGGTCTCGCCGTCACTCCCGCAGACATTCGGGTGGCTGTACGAGAGCCTCGGCATCCTCATGCCGATGGCCGAACAGGCCGGCGTTCGGCTGCTGCTCGAGAACACCCCGTACTGCTTCCGGCCGACCATCGGCGAGATGATGGAGATCGTCGACGAAGTCGGAAGCCCGCGGCTGCAAATCGTCTACGACGTCGCGAATGCGGCCTTCATAAGGGAGAATCCGGTCGCGGCGCTGCTGTCCCACCATGCAGCGATCGCCCTCATCCACGTCTCCGACACAGGCCTGGATATTTGGGGTCACGACCCGATCGGCACCGGGGTGGTTGATTTTGAGGCGTTGGGCGCTGCAATCGTCCGTACTGGCAAGATGCAGGACGTGGTTCTCGAGGTTATTCGCGAGGCGACCGCGCGTCAGGAAATCGACAATGGTGTGCGCGAGCTTGCCCGCAAGGGCTGGGACTTCGTGCGACAGAGCCAGCCCGCGTCGTAGGGCGGGACGGAGGACAGCTCGGCCCGAGACCCTGGTTCAGCCGGGCCAGAAGCGGGCCTGACCCACGGCGCGCTCTACTGCCGCAGCCAGTCGACCTCGAGTTCGAGCGGAACCGCCGCCGCGAACCGCGGTGCCCCGGGCACGCCGACATTCACGTACGGGGCAATCGAGCGCCGGGACCGCGACATCGAGAGCAGGTGGAAGATGTCGCCGCCGGGAACGACGCTGACCAAGCCGCTCACACCTTCCACCGCGCCCCGATGGGCGAGATTTGGCGTGCCATCGGCGAGCGCTTCCCCGTTTCGCGGAACAGCCGCACCTTGGCGCCATAGCAGGCGTCCCAGGCGGACAATAGAAGGTCGCGCCCGCCGTTGCCCCCCAATCCACCGGCTCCGCCGCGGCGACGATCGCGCCGGCCACCTGGCTGCGTTGCACGGAACCGTGGTACGGCACAAACGGTCCGTGTAGGCCGGATCGCGCCAAGTCGGGATCACGTCTTCCCCACGCTCAACTGTCATTCCGGATGCTCCTCCGGGCGCCATGGCGCATCCTTGCTTATGCACCCTGTCCTGTGCACGTCGCGGAAATGGGCAGCCGCCGCGCAGAGGCGGACATCCACGGCATGATCCAGCCCCGGTCCGCTTCGTCGACCAGTTCGCCCGGGGGCACCACGCCGTCTATGGCATCCAGTACATCGGCCCCAAGCGTCACCCCAAACCCCGCCTTGAGTTCCTTGAATTGATCAAGCGTGCGCACGCCGAGATTGACCGAGGTCACCGCGGGGTGAGCCAGCGGGAAGCCGATCGCCATATGCGCGAGAGTCATTCCGGCCTGTTTGGCGATCTGCGCCAACTGTTCCACGAGCAACAACTTCGCCTGGTTGCCCGGACGGGAGAAGTCGAACCGCTGACGCAGGATCGGGTAATGCTCTCCCCATTGGCCATGCGCCAACGTTGCCCGGGAATTCTGAGGAATTCCGCCGTCAGGCCGATACTTTCCCGTTAGCCAGCCGCCGTTCAGGGGGCTCCAGGCCGTAAACCCGAGATGGTAGCGCTGCAATGCCGGCAGCAGGTCGCGCTCCACCCACCGCGTGAATATCGAGTAAGGGCCCGTCTCATTGACGAACCGATAGCGCTGGCCAATCCGGCTCTTCCACTGCGCTTCCACCTGGTACCATGCCGGGAACAGCGAGGAGCCGGCATACCGGACCTTGCCGGAGCGTATCAGGTCGTCCAGTGCCCCGAGCGTCTCCTCGAGGTCGGCGTCGAGGTCGGGGCGATGAACGTGGTAGAAGTCGATGTGGTCCGTCTTCAGCCGTCGCAGACTCGCCTCCACCTCGCGCATGATCCACAGGCGGGAGGCGCCCTTCTGGTTGGGGCCGTCGCCTGCCTTTAAGCTCACCTTGCTGGCCAGCACCACCTCCTCGCGACGGCCAACCAGGGCCTTGCCGACCATCTCCTCCGACTGGCCATGCGAATACGTATCGGCCGTATCGATCATGTTGATCCCAGCCTCGAGAGCGGAATGAACGATGGCGGCGCATTCCTTTTCGTCTTTGTTTCCGTCCTCGCCGAACATCATGGTGCCGAGGGCGAATTCGCTGACCCTAACGCCAGTCGTGCCTAGTAATCTGTATTTCATCGATACGTTTCCCAAGTCCGGTTCCGGGCACAAGCCGGTTGGAGAAATTTCCTCGCCGGCCGGTCGGGGTTCCGCGCGTCCCCGGAACGGGGATGGCCTCTCCCGCCACCCCCTCTCCGCCGTTGCGCGGCGCTACTTCGAGTTGGCCAACGCTGCATTGTAGTTCTTCAGGACTTCATCATAGGCTGCCTCCGGCGTGCCGTTGGTGAGCACCATGCGCTGGACTGCGTCCCCGACAATCTGGTAGAACGCCACCAAAATCGCTGAGTATTGTACTTGGCGGCCACGCTGGCGGATCAGTTCCGCCCATTGCTTTTGGTCCGCAGCCTTCGGCGTCTTGAAATACGGCGCATCGTAGGCGGATACGCGCGACACCACCTCGCCGCCCTCGGCAGCAATTGCTTCCGCCTCGGGGCTGATCATGAACCGCAGGAACCGCCAGGCTTCCTCGCGGTGCTTGGAAAAATTGTTGAGCGCAATAGTGTAGCCATAGACGGCTTCGTGGTCATTCGGCGTGTAGCCCGGGGGAGGGGCCCAGGCCAGGTCGTCGCCAGCGCCTTGGTCCTGGATCGTGCGATAGCGGTACAGTCCGAACACGGCCATAGCGATCTTGCCGGCGCGCAAGCCGTCGTGCACCTCGTTGAAGCCGAATTGCAGACTCTGCTGCGGGGTAGCTTTGCAGGTGGTAAACAGTTCCTTGATCGTGCTGGCGGCGCGGATGAAGGACTCGCGGGTGAAGGCGATACTGCCATCGCGGTTGAAGAGCTCGCCAGTATCGCCGGGAAGCATGCTGGTGAGATAGAACTCGCCGAATGCCTGGGCGCCGCCCAGCCCGCCTGCGGCGCCGACGGGGACTGCGAAGGGAATGATGCCGCGTTGCGTAAATTTCGGACCGTCTGCGCAAACCTCCTGCCAGGTGCGTGGCGGCGTGACATGGGCCTGCTCTAGCAAGGAGCGCCGGTACATCAGGATAGGAATGCGGTAGTCCTGCGGCAGTGCATAGAAATGGCCGTTGATTTGCAGCGGATCGAGCGGCAGCAGCCAGTCGCTGGTAGGGATCTTGTCGCGTGCAACCAGCTCATCCAGGGTCGCGAGCCCGCCCGTGGCGGCGAGTTCCGGGACCGAGAAGCTCGGGCTACGCAGGACGTCGGGCGTGGCGTCGTGGCTTTTCACCGCTCGCGCCACCGTCTGCACCGTGGGATCCACCAGCAACTTGACGCGCACGTCCGGGTTGGCCTTCTCGAAGGCGGCAATCATATTCGTCTGCGCCGCCGCACGCGGGTCATTGGTGTTGTTGGGATCGAGGAAAGTACTGTAGACGATTTCCGTCGGTGCCTGCGCCAGTGCTGGCGTGGCCAGCAGGGTGGCGACCGCCAGCATGCAGGTGCTGAAGAGATTCCGTCGGGAGTGTGATACTATGATCATGTTTCTTGGTCCTTTTCTGTGGCGGGTTCCAAACGCTTAGCCTTTTACGCTGCCGGCGGTGAGGCCGGAGATGAACCAGCGCTGCGAGGCAATGAAGAGCAGGACGACAGGCAGGCACGAAACGATCGCGAAAGCCATCAGGTATGACCACGAGATTCCCATGGAATCGAAGACCTGGTTGACCAGCGCGACCTGCAGCGTGCGCCGGCCGAGGTCGGGCGCGAACACCACGACCGTGATGTAGTCGTTCCACACCGTGATCAGGCCCAGGATGGCGGTGGCCGCGATGCCCGGGCGGATCAGCGGAAGCACCAGCCGGCCGACAATCTGCGGCCGGCTGGCGCCATCGATCATTGCGGCTTCCTCGATGTCGATGGGAACGGCATCGATGAAATTTTTCATGAACCACACGGTCTGCGGCGCCAGTCGGGCGGCCGATATCACGATTATCACCACGACGCTGTCCAACAGCCCGAGTTGCCGCAACATTATGTAGGTCGGCACCAGCAGGGCCACGCTGGGCACCATCGACGTGCCTAGGATGACTAGCATCAGCGCATCCTTGCCGCGAAATTCAAACCGCGATGCCGCGTACCCGGCCAGCACCGAAACGGCGAGCGCCAGCAGCACGGCGCCGACCGAATAGATCACCGAATTGCTGAGCTGGTGGAGAAAGTTGGGTTCGGTGAAAACGCGTACGTAATTGGAGATGGTGGCGTGGGCCGCTATGAAGCTCGGTGGATACTCCACTGCGTCCACCTCGTTCTTGAAGGAGGTGGAAAGCGCCCAGACTACCGGCAGTAGCACCAGAGCCGTCAGCGTCACGACGGCGGTGGCGGAAAACATGCGGCCCCTGGTGTTCATGCGGACACCCGTCCGGTCCAGCGGATATAGCCGTAGCCGAGCGCCAGATTGACGACCAGCACCACGACCGAGAGCACCGCGGCCGGCGAGATGTCCACCGACTGCACAGTGCTGCGAAACACTGCGAAGCTCCAAGTACTGGTGGTTCCAATCGGTCCGCCGCCGGTCAGCACGATGATCAGCGTGATTAGCGTCAGGTAAACGATCGACAACGCTAGAGCGGTGCTACCCAGCGTCGGCGCGATGTGCGGCCAGGTGACGTGGACGAAGCTGGCGAAGCGGCCGCCGCCGTCGATGCTGACCGCCTCGTGCAGTTCCCGCGGCACGCTCTGCACCGCCGCACTCATCATCACCATGGCGTAAGAGAACGACCACCAGGCGGTGACCAGTACCATCAACCACAGCGCCAGTCCGGGATCGCCCAGCATGAGCCCGGGCTCGACGCCGATGCTTTCGAGGCCGAAGCGGATCAGCCCGTACGACGGATTAAGAATCCAAAGCCAGAACACGCCAACCACTGCCATCGACAGCGTCCACGGTACCAACAGGGCCACGCGCAGCGCGATACCCAACCGACCCAGCGATTGCATCAACAGTGCACTGACCAGACCCACTGGTAACACAACGGCAAGCGTGCTCAGCACGTAGATCAGCGAATTGCGGCTGAGCTGCAGGAATTCTGCGGAGGACAGCACGGCGGCGTAGTTCGCCAGTCCGACGAAGCCCTCGATCGCGTAGTAGCGGGTCTTCTGGACCGAGATCCATACGACCAGGGCCGTCGGATACAAAGTGACGGTCAACAGTAGCACGACGACCGGCGCGAACCAGAGCCAGGGGCGAGGCCGCCCGCTGCGGCGGCGCGGCAGGCAGGCGCTGGACCCCGCGCCGCGGCGGCCCGACACAATGCTCATGTTGAAGCGCTACCCCCGATCGACACGAAGTGTGCAGCGTAGAGATCGGAAAAGCCAAGGGTTCCTCTGGGCAACATCGCTATTACCTTCGTCACTGTGCAGGCCGTGATGCCACATATGCTCGCCAATCCAGGACCCGATCGCGGGCGCACGAACGTGGTGATGCCGAGCACGGTGCGCGTGTCGATGGAGCAGAGCCTCGGTTCCGAACACCGGGCTGACCTGATGTCGCGCATCGCTATGCCGCGCTTCCGCGGCGCCGAGGAGGTTGCGGCGATGGTGTCCTGGCTGTGCGGCCCCAACTTCATGTTCTCGACCGGCATCCTCTTCGACCCCTCCGGCGGGCGCTCGATCTGGTGAAACCGGATCAGTCCAGGTACGAGCCTCCGTTGACGCTGAGCGTTTCGCCGACCACCTAGCTTGCGGCGTCCGAGACCAGGAACACCAAGGAGTTGACAACCCTCATCATGTGGAATTCTCCTCCTGGAACGCCATTCCAGTAGCGGACAAGGAGCCGAATGTCAACCCGTCAAGCTCACCGCGGCCGCCCCGCTGCCGGTCGCGCGCGCGACAGGCAGCAGCCAGGACAGGAGTTCGCGTCCGTGACCGTGAAGCTGATCTCGCCGCCATTGCGGCTGCTGCGTCCAGGTGATGCGATCCCGGACGCGGCGCTGCGGTTCGTGGCGTAGCAGCTGCGTGTCGGGCCGGAGGCGTTGCTGTCCTATGCTGCCCGGCCGCAGACGCGGCGCGAGCAGCTCGACGGACTGCGCCAGAGGCTGTCTCACGTATGATAACGTTCCCTTATCAGGCGTAAGCCCGTTATTCTTCTATGTCTGAGGAAGTCTCTGGAAATTCTTCAAGCCATTCGAAATCCGTCTTATTAATCTTTAGCTCTGCGGCGAGTTCGGCATCAACGAGGCGCTTGCAAGCAGCATTATGATAGTTCACTAGCCAAAGGTACTTGTACATTACCCTAGACGATTTACTGCCGGTGACACCATTCTCTAAAATTAGCGCTTTGTGCCGCCGAAGGAAGGCAGGATATTCAACACTGGGCTCTTCCAACTCGATCCGAATGGCACCGAGGTAGTCGATAAACCACAAGCCGTCGTCACCGCGCTGCAGTATCGCTTTTAGGTAGTGGATCTCGTCTTCCAGGTCATGGTGATCTGCCCATAATTGGCGGTCATTCCGGAAAATGTTCAGGGCCGCTGGGTCTATGACGATCCGAGGATAATTTGCTTGGCTCGACTCCAGATCGTATGAGGCGACAAGTGCAGGGCCAAATAAGACGCCATCATCAAAGTATATATCGCCCACTGTCACGCCGCCGCGAATAAGAATCCCGAGGTTTGCCAGATCGGCCTGAGCATAAACCAGGGCGTGAAGTTCGTTGAAAAAAGCCCCTTCGTTATACTCAGAGTCGAACGGTCGGGCTCTCACGACACTGTCCGAAAAAGCGAATGACCTTGTCCAGTTTGTCTTGTATTCCATATCAAACTGCTCAACAACTTCCTTGTCAGTGGTCGCTGCAAATGTGCTTAGCGCCTTCAAGGCTTTGTGGATGTCTGCCGCGCCGCGCCGCGCCGCGCCACGATTTCCCTGAAGCCGAGTATGTCGATGAAGGTGACAATAGCCTTTCGGTAGACAAGCTTATCAGGGCCTTCAGATACCTCTGTCACGAGAGCTTCCTTTGCCTAAATCGTAATCCGCTCGACCTCATCCAACGTGATCCCGTCACCCGTGCGGTCGTAGAGCTTTGTCGTTCGCGGGCTTTCGTGCGCTGCCATGGCCTGGGCGTTCTCCAAAGTGCCACCAGCTTCGAGGTATGCAGTGATGCCCGTGGCCCGAAACGTATGACATCCAATCCGGACCTTCATGGCAAGCCCCGCCGCGCGGCGTTGGATCATGCGCCAGGCGTCGACCCGGTTCATCGGCTTGTCCGTCAACGTGCCGGTGCGACCGGCGGCGGAGCGGAACAGGGGAGCCTTGCCGGCATCACGGAGACCGGCCGCCTCTATATAGGAGTCGAGATAGGCTTCGAGGTTGTGGTGCGCCGGCATCTCATGCCGCTTGCCGCCTTTCTCATGCAGGCGGACCCACCAGCGCTTGCCCTGGGGGTAGTAGTCCTCGACGTGCATGGCGACGACAGCGCCGATGCGGGCGAAGGCGAAGGTCATGACGCTGATCAGCGCCCGGTCGCGCAGCCCGACCACGGTCGAGGTGTCGATGCTGTCCAGCAGCCGGCGCGCCTGTTCGGCGTCCAGCACCGTGGTCTTGCCGGTCTTGACCACATGCTTCGGGCCGCGGACCGAATGGGCGGGGTTGGTGGCCACGACCTGGCCGGTGACCAGCCAGTCGAACAGCATGCGGATGGCTGCCAGGTGCTGCTTGACCGTCGGTTTCTCGAAATTCTTGCCAAGCGCCTCGATATAGGCCGCCACATGCAGCGGCTCGATATCGGCGAGCTCGCCGAGCTGGTGATGCTCGCACCAGGCGAAGAACCGGCTGGCGGCATGCAGGTAGGCTGTCCGGGTGTTGCGGTTGCGGATGGTGGCGGCGAAGAATTCGAGGAAGCGGCGGGTGGCCTGCTCGCCGGCGTCGGCGATCATCGCCGGCACGACGATGGAAGCCGCGACGGCGGCGGAGATCCGCGGTGCCTTGGCGGGCGGGACGACGGTCAGCTGGGTGGTCTGCTCGGGCATGGGTTTAGTGTAACATAACGTCCTTTATGTTGCACTAACTATGAACAATCATCACCGCTCCCGGACCACGACCGGCGTATAGAAGGCGATTAACGCGCCACCTTACCTACCCGACCGCCTCATTCCTCCGAATCTTCAACGCAGCCCCCTGGACTGAGAGCCACTCCCTGCCGCGCCTGATGAAGGGCGCCGAGCGCAGCGAGAGTGTCATCGTCCGTGAGATCAGGTGACCACCCGTATGCAGCCGCCACGGCGACATCGAGCGCGCGGTGCGCGGCAACAAGCCACGCGGCGCCACCCCGGTCTCGAAGATCGTAAAGCTCAGTCATGTCCATGCGCTGTGGACCACTCGTCAGCGCTGCCTCCCTAGCCGAGTAGAGAGCGCTTGCCTTTTCACTAATCGGCGCGGCGAGCGGGTTAGCCATCACGTCATCCTGCGACATATTGGGTATCATGCCGGGCGGAAATGGGAAGCTTTCGAAGCTGTGCCCGATACGATACCGCGGCCGGTTTTCGAGCGGATTATGAGTCTCACTGGCCCAAAGCTTGTGAAATCTGGACTCAAGCACGCCGAGGAAAAAGTTGTCAGAGCGCGCGAACACAACCAAACTACCGCTCGGCAGCACTCCGCGCGGCGCCCAGCGAAAGAACCGATGTTTGGCAACTTCGACGGTGACGAGGAATCGCTCCAGACCCTCGATTGCTTCCCGCATCCCACGACGCGAGCGTTGATGTATCCACCATCGTGCTGCGGCACGGTCCTCACGGTTGCCTAGTCGCCGATCACGCACGATCCGCTCTAAATGCTCGTACGGAGCGGCATAGCCCTGTGCTTGAGCCTCGGTCCTCACTGGCCCGAAATCGATAACCAGACGATCGCGCGCGCGCCCGAGAGCCTCATCACCACTCCAATAAATCCGAACAACATCCGAATTAGGCCGTCCGTTTGGGTTGCCCCCGGCATTGAGGAGACGATCGGCACTCGCTCGGTCGATCACAAAACCCTTTTCGTCTTCGTCTTGATCGCCCTCATCATCAGCACGCTTGCCGGCCAGCTTTACTCCCTGGAAGGCTATATGTCTGTTCTCTTCAAGCTTCCGCAGGCTACGCAGATCGAAAGCCAAATCAGCATCGCGAAGATCGCTCCGAATGTCGCGCACCGGACGGCCATCAAGCATGCTTTGTCCCGCGCAGCGATCACCATCGGCAGCGAAACAGACGATTGAAACCGCAACTGCCGCGCCTTCAATCACCCACGGAAGATTGTGTTGAGCTTCGAAGATTTTCATGCCGCGAGTATCCGATCCAGCACCTGGCGGCTTGGTTCCGCGTTTGCAATCGATTTTGTGGCGAGAAGACCGACGCGTCGTATGCGTCCCTCCGCTGCCATTGCGCGCGCCTTCTCAAACCAATAGCAAACGAGATCAGCTCCCGCGGGAACACGTCCCTGATAGAGTGCGCGCAGCTTTCTTACATACTCAGCCCCGAGCCGTCGTAGATGGAATCTCGATCCAAGGAAGGGGGGATTGCCGACAATGACATCAACATCGGGCCATGTTGGCTCAGCCCCTGTTTCTTCATCTAGAATTGCATCGAGTTCAACAATGCCTGGCAATGCACTGAGAATTGGCGTCCGCGACAGATCATAGCCCTTGCGCCGCATCCATTGAATCTCGCCGATCCACACGGTGACTCGCGCCAGCTCGACGGCATAGCCATTGATCTCAATACCAAGCACGCTATCAGGTCCGACCAGCGGAAATTCACGCTGAATGCCGAAGCGCTCACTCTCAATGATAACTTGAAGCTCCAGTTCCTTCAGAGCCATGAGAGCCACGTAGAGAAAATTTCCCGAGCCGCACGCCGGGTCGAGCACCCGAAACTTCCTGACGCGATCAAGAAACTGGTCGCGTATCTCCTTGATTTCGGTCTCTCGACTTGATGCACGGCGACGGCCCCGTTCTCTCGACCCCGCAGGGGCTGCCGTCGGGAGCTCAGAAAACAGCGTCGGCGACGACGCCCTTCGTGTTTGCGGAGCAGCGACGTGTGCCGGCTCAGGAGCGTCAAACCGAGCCATTAGTTCTTCACTAACTTCAGCCCATTCGGCAAGGAGAGGCTGGGTGATAACCGAGCGGATGATGCGCTCAATCATCGCAGCATCCGTATAGTGCGCGCCGAGTTGTGAGCGTTTGCTCGGGTCAAGCCCACGTTCAAACAGTGTCCCGAAGATTGCGGGCTCGATTGCCCCCCAGTGTAGTGTGGCCGCCTCTTCGAGGAT
>Ga0181529_10006296_pt1 | contig 12093 bp, 9 predicted proteins | sample PEATcosm2014_Bin_36_FD_119763 | JGI IMG/M metagenome (GOLD analysis project Ga0181529, IMG submission 119763) | Peatland microbial communities from MTU Mesocosm Facility, Houghton, MI, USA - PEATcosm2014_Bin10_30_metaG | ecosystem: Environmental > Terrestrial > Soil > Wetlands > Peat | place... | reverse complement strand
CGGCCATGCCCAGTCCGCGCTTCAGCTCCGCAAACAGCCGCAGGATATCCCAGTAGATCCGATCGTGAATCCGGACCGGGCCGTTGCCGAACCGGTGAACGTCTTTCAGCGTAAGCCGGCCGCCGTCCAGAGTTCCAATCACGCCGCGCCCGCTCTCGGCTCCAAGGTCGAATGCCAGAAACTTAGCCGCCATGTCCCCCTCCACAAAGTGCGTCCTCGCTACGCGCTAGAGTTCGATCCGCGCGGGCGGATTCCTGCGTGCGCATGCGTCCAACGATCTCCGGAACACGGCGACGGCCCGGCGGATCGGGCGGCGCCTCGACGGGCGAAGGTCGGTTGACGTATTTCTAGCCATCGAATATACTCAATGCGGAGGACGGAGGAAGACCCATGACGCTGCCGACCGAACAGAACATCTGGCCCGTTCCTGACGGAATCACGGATCTGCCGGACAATTGGCGGGATCTCGCCGTGCCGACCGTGAAGGACATTGCCGAGGTGTGGAAAGCGGCGCATGCCAAATTGCAAAACGCGGGCTACGTCAAGGACTTCAACGAGCGCCTCAAACGCGAATGGGCGATAGAGACGGGCGTCATCGAGGATGTGTTCCACATTGACCGCGGTGTTACCCTGAACCTGATCGAGCACGGCATCAGCAGCGCTTTGCTCGTACACGGGTCCATAAACAAACCGGCTGGCTACGTTATCGATATACTCAAGGACCACCTCGACGCCCTCGAATGGCTCTTCGACGTGTTCATTACGCAGCGACGCGAACTGACGGTCGGGGCGGTAAAAAACCTGCACGCGCTTCTGACCCACCACCAATTGTACGTGGACGCCCAGGATCCGGAAGGGCGCCCCATGCAGTTGAAGTTGATAAGCGGCGACTGGAAAAACGATCCGAACAATGTGTCGCGGGACAGCGTGTTGTACCGGTATTGCCCTCCTCTTCAGGTACCGGGCCAGATGGAGGCACTCGTCCGATTCCATCTCGAGCATGAGGCTGCCGGGATCCCGCCGGACGTTCAGGCAGCCTGGCTGCATCACAGATTTACGCAGATTCATCCATTTCAGGACGGCAACGGACGGGTCGCTCGCGCCCTTGCGACGATGGTGTTCCTCAAGGCCGGCCTATTCCCGCTGGTCGTCACGAGAGACGATTATCCGAACTATATCGAAGCCCTGGAATCGGCAGACAACGGGGATCTCGGCCCGCTCGCACGCGCGTTTGCGGCGGCCGAACAGGCTCGGTTCGACGCGGCGCTGAACGTCGCGGAGGCGTTGGGGCGTGGACCTACCGCGGCAGAACGGGCAATCGAGGCGCTGAAGACCAGGTTCGAGCGCTCGATCGAGGGCGCAGCGGTCAGGGACCGGCCCATTTATGTCCTGTCGCGCGGCCTGGAGCAGTTCGCGGTGGAGCGGCTCGCGGAATTCCAGGGCAAACTTCGGCCGATCAAGGCCATCATGGCCCGGCAGCGGGACGACGCAAGCGACGATTACAGGTGGCACGCGGCCGAGGCCGCAAGACGGCTAAATTATGTGGCCGACGTGGCTCGGTATCACGCCTGGGTTAGCCTTATCATCGACGCGGGACCTGAGGCCGAGTTGGCTCTCTTTTTTCACCCGCGGGGGATAAAGGTCGAGGGCGTGATGGCCTGCCTGCCGGTGTTGCTAGGGCATGGGCACGCGCAGCCTGATGGACATATCGGCTATTCGCTGGTCCCGGTCGCCGACGGACCTTTCGAGTTTTATGGCACGGAGAACCTGGAGGCCGTCAAAGTGCGGTTCAGCCGGTGGCTGGACGAGGTCGTGGCGCTCGCCGTTTCCCAGTACCAGAGGATGTTATAGGCGGGCGAACGGCGTCGCCGCCCTCGCCTACGAGCTGCGACGCTCCGCCAGGAGGCCCATAAACTCGGCGCGCGTGCCGCGATCCGTGCGGAAGACGCCCAGCACGTGGCTCGTGATCATCTCGCTGTTCTGCTTCTCGACACCACGCGCCATCATGCAAAGGTGCTTCGCCTCGACCACAACGGCGACGCCCTTCGGATCCAGCACGGTCTCAACCGCCGTCGCGATATCGACCGTCATCCTCTCCTGCACCTGCAGCCGCCGCGCAAACATGTCCGTTATGCGGGCCAGCTTGGACAGACCGATGATCCTGCCGTTCGGAATGTAGGCGATGTGAACCTTGCCGAAGAACGGGATCAGGTGGTGCTCGCAGAGCGAAAAGAACTCGATGTCGCGCACGATCACCATGTTGTCCGACTGCTCGTGGAAGATCGCGCCGTTCACGATCTGAGCCAGGTCTTCCTCGTATCCGCTCGTCAGGAAGCGCATCGCCTCCGCGGCGCGGTGAGGCGTCTTCACCAGCCCCTCGCGGTGCGGATCCTCTCCGATCTCGTTCAACAGCGCAGCATAGAGCTCCTCTAGGCGGCTTTTCATGGTGCGGAGCTATCCTCTCCCGTCGTCTCGAAATAGTTGCGGGCCGTTTCCCGCAGCAGCACCTTCCGCAGGCGCGCCGGCGCCGGCACCAGGTCTTTCAGTCTTCGCCACACCGTCCGCGTGATCTCCTCGCTCGACGGAACGACGCCCTCGAGCTCCGGAATGTCGAAATTGAGATGGCGATGATCGTACCGGTCCACGATCTCTCGGTTGACGATCGCATCCAACGCATCGGGATCGACCACGCGTCCGCTGCGCTCGTCGACGGGCCCGGCGACCGTCACCTCCAGCACGTAATTATGGCCGTGGCCGTTACGATAGTTACACTTGCCGAACAGCGCCTGGTTCTCCTCGTCCGAAAGAAGAGGGCTGTGCAGCCGGTGCGATGCCGCGAACTCGTAGACTCGTGTCGCTTCCATCCGTGCCTCTTCCTCCTTGCTCCAGCCGATAAAGGACGTGGGCGTCTCCTCAAGTCTCAGCCGCGTCAGCCGCGCCGCCGAGGGAAGCCCGCTCTCCAGGCGCTCCCGGGCAAACCGCAGCAAAAGCTCGCCGGTCGGCGGCCGCTCCCTGAATTCCGCAACCTCTTCGTCGATCCAGCGTCCCTCGATATCCTGCAGCACGCTCTCCCGGACGATCCGGTCAATCTCCTTCACGTTGACGATGATGCCCGTGCGCGGATCGACCTCGCCGCCCACCGTAACCTCCAGCGCAAAGAACGCGCCGTCCGGCATCGAGCCCGGCTCAGTCCGAGCGCCGTCCTCCTGCTCCGCAAGAGCCTGTACCCGGAACGAGCGCGCCGCGCTGAATGTCACGCGGCGAGTCATGGTCACCATATCCTCGCCGGCCTCCGCCGAAAAATGTCAAAAAGAATCTTTCGCAAAATTCTTCAAAGAATCTTCCGCAAGATTCTCCATACTATTTTGCCAAATCCACCTGTTAAACCGGCCCCAAAACCACATTAATATGTGGCAGTCGCCCCGCGGCCATCCTGTCCATCCTGTCCATCCTGTCAAAAACAAAAGGTGCCTCGGCAACGCGGCGCCGGGGTCCACCGCGACCATCCTGTCAATCGGCACGGAATTCAAATGACGTGAAGGGAGACGCCCCAGAATCAAATCAATCAAACTCCGGGGTCGCCCGCCAACAATCGTGTCCAACGCTCTCGATCCGACACGTTCCAATACGTTCCCTGAACGGAATTTGGACGCACGTCGACAAAAAAGGCCGCGCGCTGTCACGAGCGGCGATACGGCTGTCCAAGCGCCGCAGGCGCTGCCGCCCACCGTCCGCCCGACGTGAGGACGAAGAGCGTTACGACGCACGGCACCGCGACGAATAGCTGAGACGAGATGTGCAGGCCCTGTGCCTGGAGAACGAACCGCAGCGCTTGCGCCGTGCCGAACATTGCCGCCATCCCAAGGCAGCCCCACGGCGTCCAGCGTCCGCCCGAGGTGAGGACGAGCAGCGTGACCACGTAGGGCAGCGCAACGAATAGCTGATAGGAGACATGCAGGCCCTGGGCCTGGAAAAGGAACTGCAGCGCCTGGGCCAGCCCGAACAGTGCCGCCATCCCGAGGCAGCCCCACGGAGTCCAGCGGCCGGACGTGACGATCGCCAGCGCGATAAATCCCCTGCCTGCGGACATGTTGTCCACGAACGTGTGGTTCTCGCCGATCGAGAGAAAGGCGCCGGCAAGGCCGGACATCGCGCCGCCGAAGAGCAGGGCCAGCGCTCGCACGCCCAGGACGTTCACGCCTGCAGCCTCCGCCGCGGCGGGATGCTCGCCGCACGCTCGCAGCTCAAGTCCGGCGCGCGTGCGGAACAGAAAAAGTCCCACCGCAGGCACTCCCAGAAGCGCGAGCAGCGGAAGCAGATCCTGACCGAGCAGCCACGGATACGCGGGCAGCGCCGCCGTCGTGGAGGCCAGGAACGCGCCCGTAACGCCGAAGAGCGCGCGATAGAGCGTTCCCGTCAGGCCGAGCGCCAGCAGATTCAGGACGACGCCGATCACCACCTGGTTCGCCGTCAGCTTGAGGACGAACAGCGCGAAGAGCGCAGCCAGCAGCATTGCGGCGACCACGGCCAGAACCACGCCGGCATACGGATTGCCGGTAAGATGCGTTGCGGAATGCCGCGCGCCGACGACGGCAAAGAAGGCGCCGACGAGCATCATGCCCTCCATGCCCACGTTCACGATGCCGGCCCGCTGCACTACGTTCTCGCCCAGCGCCGCCAGCAGCAGCGGCGTCGCCGTCGCGGCCGAACTCTGCAAGAGATTCGAGATTCCTACTGCCATAGTCTCAGACCGTCTCCGCGCCCGCGCTGCGGTTTCGCCAGGCGCGTACGCCGATCACGGCGAGCACCGCCGCAGCCTGGATGACGTTGATCAGCACGGCGGACACGCCCGTCATCCGCTCCAGGTTGCCGCATCCGGCCGCGAGCCCGCCGAAGAAGAGAGCAGAGAGCGCCGTGCCGATCGGATGCAGCCCGCCGATCAGCGCGACCGGAATTGCGCTGTAGCCCCAGCCGGGCGAGAACTCCGGGTAGAGCCTGCCGGCGACGCCCGCCAGCTCGATCGCGCCGGCAAGTCCGCAGAGCGCGCCCGAGAGCGCCATAGCGCGGACCCGTATCCGGTCGACGGCGAAGCCGGCCGTCCGCGCCGCCTCGGGATTGCTGCCCAGCACGCGGAGCCGCAGTCCCTCGGGCGTGATGTAGAGATAGACGTAGCAGGCCGCGGCGGCGAGCAGGGCGAGCAGCACGCCGCTGTGAAGGCGGGCCGGAACGCCGCCGGTCCAGGAGGCCGGAAGCAGCCTCGCAAACATCGCCGCCGCCGGCACGGGCGCCGTCTGGGCAAGCTGGCCCGACTCCTGGAGCGGACCCTCGACGAGAAGGCCGACCAGATAGAGCGCCACGTAGTTCAGCATGATCGTCGAGATGACTTCCGGCACTCCCCGCCGGACGCGCAGCCACCCGGCAAGCGCGCTCCATCCCGCGCCTGCGGCCGAGCCTGCCAGGATCATCAGGAGGGTGAGCACCGGCCCGGGCATATTCCGGGCCAGTCCCGCCGTGGCGATGGCGGCGAGCGCGCCCATGAGAAGCTGGCCCTCCGCGCCGATGCTGAACATCCCGGCTCGCCACGCCACCACGACGCCGAGACCCGTCAGCAGCAGCGGGCAGGCGCTTACGAGCGATTCCGAGATCGCGTAGAGGTGGCCGGATCGGGAATCGCCCACTGCGCCGACAAGGATGGCATGGAGCGCGGCGCCAGGCCACGTCCGCCGGCAGAGAATGCCCACCGTCGTCACGCCGATCGCGAGGGCCGCATATACGAGCAAGCGGCTATACTGCGGCCCGTTCGGGCGGATTGGCGCGCCGCTCATATGGCGCCCCGCCTGGTCGCGATGCCCCCGAGAAGCAGGCCGAGATCCGCGGCGCTGACGTGTCCGACCTGGAAGGGCTGAAGCCTGCCGAACGAGAGGATGGCCGCTCGCGCGCAGAGCGCCGAGATCTCGTCCAGATCGGTCGATATAAGCACGACGGCCGCTCCGCGATCGCGCGCCGCGAGCAACTGCTCATGAACGAAGCGCGTGGCGGCGATATCCAGCCCCCGCGTCGGGTTCACCGCGACGACGAGATCCGGCTGCGCGTGAAGCTCGCGCGCCACCACCACCTTCTGCTGGTTCCCGCCCGAGAGGCTCGATCCTGCAAGGTCGAGAGAGCCGGCTCGCACGTCGAACCTGCTCGCGAGCCCGGCGGCAAGCTCCCGCAGCGCCCGGCGGTTCAGAAACGGGCCGCGACGGTTCACTGGATCCTCTATGGCGCTCAGGATCAGGTTCTCCTCGATCGTCATGTCGAGCGCAAGCCCTGAGCGCCGTCTGTCCTGAGGAATATAGCCGATCGAGATCCCGCGCCCTCGCAGGAGCGGCTCGCCGCGCCACAGAACCGTGCCCGCGGCAGCGGGCCTGAGGCCCACGAGCGCCTCCGCCAGCTCGGACTGGCCGTTCCCGTCCACGCCGCCGATTCCGAATATATCGCCGCCGCTCACCTGGAAATCCACTCCCTGAAGCCGCAGCTCGTCTCGGTCGCCCGCGACGCACAGTCCACGCACGACGAGCAGATCCCGCGGATCGGCCGAACCGCACGCGTCAACCGCAGGACGGGGCGAAGGGGTTGCGTCGGCCGCTGGATGCGCGGGAGGGGCCGCGCCGACCATCCACGAGGCAAGCTGCTCGGCCGTCGTGTCGGACGTCCGAATGGAGGCAACGCTGCTGCCGAGCCGCAGCACCGTGACGCGGTCAGCAACCGCCAGGATCTCGGCAAGCTTGTGGGCGATCAGCACCACCGTTCTGCCGCCGTCGCGCAGCCGGCGCAGCACGGCGAACAGCTCCTCGACCTCGGGCGGCGCGAGTACAGCCGTCGGTTCGTCGAATATGAGAGTCTCGGCCTCAGTAGCGAGCGCCTTCACGATCTCGACTCGCTGCTGGGATCCCACCGATAGCGAGCCGACGCGCGCGTTGCCGTCGAGGGTCCATCCCAGCTCGCGCGCTCGCTCGATGGCGGCCTCGGCCGCAAGTCGTACTGGAATGGACCGCATCGGATCCCGGCCGGCCGAAAGCGCCAGGTTTTCCAGCACGGTAAAGGCCGGCACGAGCGTGAAGTGCTGGTGCACCATGGCGATGCCCAGCACGCGCGCATCGGTCGGGGAGCCGATGCCGACAGGGCGTCCATCCAGCGCGATCTCGCCCGAATCCGGCCGCACAAGGCCCGCGAGCACGCGCATCAATGTGGACTTTCCAGCGCCGTTTTCGCCCAGAAGCGCGTGGATCTCGCCCGGAGCGGCGTCGAAGTCCATACCGTCCAGCGCGAGCGTCGGGCCGTAACGCTTGACGATCCGCCGCATCTCGATTCGCGGCGCGCTCGCGCCGGATGGCTCCTCCACTACGGTCCCTTCTTCGGCACGACCAGTGTGCCGTCGACGATCTGCTTCTCTGTCTGGATCAGCTTCTGCCGGAGATCGGCCGGGATCTTGCTCTCAAGCCCGGGATTGAGCACGAAGCCGATCACGCCCTCTTTCATACCGAACGAATTCGTGTTCGGCTTGAACGATCCGGCCTTGACCGCCTCGGCGATCGACAGGAAGGCCTTATCGTTATGGATCGGCGCGCTCGCCAGGATCACGTCCGGGGCGGCAGAGTTCTGGTCGCTGTTTGTGCCCAGCGCGTAGACGCCCTTCGCCCTGTTCTCCTGCACCGCGCCGAACACGCCCTGTGCAGCGGAATCGAGATCCTGGATGATCACGTCCGCGCCCTGATGAATGAGAGCGTTCGTCGCCTCCTTGGCCTTACCCACGTCCTCCCAGTCGTCTGTGTAGACCGGATCGATCACGCGGATGCCGGGCCGCTGGGCCCGCGCGCCGGCCGTGAACGCCTCGAAGACGGACTGAACCGGCACGATCTTCTTCGCGCCCACCGCGCCGATCGTGCCGCTCTTGCTCATGCCGGCCGCAAGCATGCCCTCGAGGTACGCGCCCTGCTCGAGGTTGTAGATGATCGGCGTTGTGTTTGCGCCCGTCTTGTCTCCGGACGAGACGACGAAGAGCGTGCTCGGAAAATCCCGCTCCATGCCGAGCGCCTGGACCTGAAACTCCGCGCCGTGGCAGAAGATAATGCGCGCTCCCTGCCTGGCAAATGCGCGCATGTTCTCGTCGCGCGCGCCGGGCGTGTCCTTTCCCTCGACGTACGGCGAATCGGCAGCGCTCAGCTTCAACTCCTTGCGGACCGCCAGCAGACCGTTGTACGCGTCCGCGTTCCAGCCGTTGTCGCTGATCGATCCCGGGCAGATGAGGGCCACTCGGAACGGGCCCGAAGCCGCGCCGCGAGAGCCGGTCTGTGGCTGAGATCCCGTTTCCGGCGGCCGGCCGCATCCGGTGAAAGCCAGGGCGATCGCGGCCGGCAGTATGGCTGCAAGCGTGGTTCGATAGAGGCTGCGCATGTTATCTCCTGAGGTGGGACAGGTGGTCCGGTCTGTTTGCCGGCTCGTTCGTCGCGCTCGCCGGCTGCGTATCCGCGTCCGCCGGAACGGGCGCATGCGCCGAGGCGATCCCGTAGAGCATCGTGTCCGGCGGCTCCGCGTGCGGCCAGTCGAAGGCGTGGCGGAACGCGGCGTTCTGACAGCGGCGAAGCTGAGTGAAGTCGATCACGTCCAGAGTGAGCAGGTTTTCGAACTCGAACGGCAGCCGGACGTTGTGGAGCCCGGCATTGTCTGTGCAGATTACGATGTCTGCGCCGGCCGCCTCGCATCTGTCGAAGACGGTGCGCAGCGCGCCGAGGTCCTTCATCGTTCCGGTCTTGAGATATGTCGTCGGGCAGATCTCCAGGCACTGTCCGCGTTCGGCGACGCCGGCCAGCAGTTCAGGATAGCGCAGAGGAATCTGGATGCCGTGCCCGATGCGGTCGAGATAGGGAAGCAGCTCGGGATAACATCCGTCAGGCGTCTCGAAGAGATGGCAGGTAGTCTTCAGGCCGAGCGAGCGCGCATAGCGGAAGTGCTCGATCAGCTCCGGAAGGCGGTCGCCGTAGAGAGCGTCCGGCCCGGCGAGATCGATCCCGCAGACTGCCTCCCGCTCCTCGGCGGCAAGATCCACGATGGCCCTGTTGACGTGGCCGGGAAGACGGCTGTGCATGCAGAGGATCTGGCGCATGCGGAGGGGATAGTCGCGCTGCATTCCCGCCCTGGCCACGCTCTGCACCACGCTCCGCATCTGAGCCAGGCGCTCTGCCTCCGGCAGATCCGGATCGGTGCGGTAGTAGGGCGTGTGGCGAAGCTCCAGGTAGACGATGCCTTCGAAGACGTATGCGCCCCGGACCAGCTTGGATACGAAATACTCGAGCGTCTCCACGCGCTGAACCTGCTCTACCAGCGTGTGCAGCTCGAGATACTCGGTAAGGCTGGATCGAGGCCGCGTTACGAAGGCTTCGAAGCTCTCGTATTCGGGAAACGTGCCCGCAAGTGGATGACGATGACGGTGCAGGTAGCGCCAGAAGATGCGCGGAACAACCGCGCCCCCAAGGTGTCGGTGCAGCTCAGCGTGAAGTGCCATACCTCTCCAGCCCGGAATTGGTTACAGACAGTATACAACCAGCCGGCGCTCTGAGGCTACGTCCGCGCGACGCCGGCCGCCCGAGCCGCCAAAACCAGTCCCGTAGGGACTTCGCACGCATAGCCGCCGACTTCAGTCGGCCGGCCTGGCTTTCGTGCGCTCGAATAGGAAGCCGACAAGCCCGTTCGCGCGCAGCACACGGTCCGATGCCCGGAAGCGCCAGGCGAACGGCGACTGGCGGTGAGCGCCCTGAAAGGCAAGCTCCCTCAGGCCGTACGCGCTGCCGTAGAAGGCAAAACGATCGATGTGAAGCGCGTCGAGCGCAGTGTAGAATTCGGGAATGCGCTCGGGCTGCCGGTCGCCGGCATAGAGTTGGAACATCCGCAGATGAGGAGGATCGGCCATCTGAGCGTAGAGGAACCAGCAGTCGGTGGCGAGCGCCGGCGCCGGCGACTGGCCCATCACGTCGCAAAGCTCCGCGAAGTCCGTCGAACGGAGGCGCGCCGCCGTCAGCGCGCGCGTCTCGGACCAGACGCTTGAAGCCAGCAGCGCCGCCACTCCTATGGCCACGATGACGCGCCTGCCCCGTCCGCCCTCCCACGCGGCGTCGAGAGAGCGCGCGGAGAGAAGCGCCAGCAGCGGCAGCGCCATGAGCAGATGGCGCTGGCCCCACATTCCGGGCTGCTGCGGATTGACGACGATGTGCATGAAGAAGACGATGCAGGCGACGCCGATCCAGCGGTAGAACATCCCTCGGCCCGACGGGCGCTTCCCGCTGTCGCTCCGAGCGCCGCGCGGCAGGGCGGGTAGCGACAGCGCAGGAATCAGGATGGGCGTAGCCTCGAAGAGACCCTCCGCACTCTGCGTGACGCGGCACCAGGTGGCGGCGATGGCGGCCGCGACGATCCATGCCAGCACGACCGGCCAGATGGCCCGCCGGCGAAACGGCGACGCCGCGAGCGCCACGAAGAGGCAGGCGAGAAAGAGCGGGACCGCCGCGCGAGCGAGCGCCGTCGGGAGCGTCTCGACGCCAGTGAAGGCGTTCACGAAGCGGTACATGATATGCGCCGGCCGAATGGTTCGCGCGAGCTCGCCGGAGGCCGCGAAGTTCGACGCGATCGCCAGGTGCACGCCGCGGAAGCTCCCGTAGAGAGCTTGATTCGATATCAGCCAGCAGACGACCCACGGCGCGAAACCCGCTGCCGTCGCCGCCGCGGAACGTAGAGCAAATCGGCGTCGCATCGGATAGCAGGCGGCGATGTAGATCGCTCCGACCACGACGCCGACGAAGAGCATGGCAAACAGCTCGTGAAAGAGGATCCCGAGGCCGAGCGCGCAGCCGGCAGGCGCGGCGAGCAGGGGACGCTCCTCGTCGCAGGCGCGCGCCAGTAGACACGCCGCGACCGCAGTAAGCAGTATCTGGATGCTGTGATCCCAGAAGACGACCGAATAGAGCAGCAGCGGCGTCGCCAGGCCCAGCGCCGCCGGAAGCAGCATGCTGTTTCGAAGCTGAAGTCTCCGGCCCGTCGCCCAGACGATCGCCAGCGCCGCCAATCCGCTCGCGAGGGGAAGAGCATGCAGACCGATCCGGCCGAACCTCAGATAGAGCAGCCTGGAGAGATAGGGAAACAGCGGCGGAAACACGACGGAGAGTCCGTGCGGAGTCATCGCCACGTATCCGTTCAGCAGGTTATGCGTGGAGAGCAGCGTAAGCGGATGCAGCAGGCCGCTCGGATCGACGCCGGCGTTGTCGTAGACCACGTGAGCCACGTCGCCGTGTGGGCCGGCGTAAAGAACCATCCACCAGCGCGCGCCGCAGTCCGGGCTGTAGAACGAGTCGATCCGGCTGAATGAGAGCGCGAGAGCGCAGTAGATGAGCGCCGCGAGCAGGATGGATCCCAGCGCGACGGCCGTTCGAACCGGCTCATCCGATCTTCCTGCCGTCGAGGCGCTAGAACTGGAGCGCATGCTGGTGCACCTCTACGCTCTGCAGCAGCCCGACGCAGGCCAGCGTGACGATCACGTTGCTGTTTCCGGCCGAGAGCAGCGGCAGCGGGACGCCCGCCACCGGCATGATCCCCACGTTCATGCCGATATTGACGACGACGTGGAACGCGAGCATTGTGACGACTCCTGTGGCGATAAGGCGGCCGAGCGGGTCCTCGTCCGCCTGCGCGATCACGCGGGCGCCGCGCCAGATGAGCCCGCCGTAGAGGGCGACAAGCGCCATCGATCCCACGAATCCCAACTCCTCGCCCACGTCCGTGAAGATGAAGTCGGTCTGCTTCTCCGGAATGTATCCGCCGCGCACCTGCGTGCTGTGCATCAGGCCCTTGCCCCAGATTCCGCCGGAGCCGATCGCGATCCGCGCCTGGTAGACGTGGTATCCCGCGGCGCGCGGATCGGCCTCCGGGTGAAGAAAGGAGATGATTCGCGTCTTCTGATAGCTCTTGATGCGGCCGAAGTGCCAGAGACCGCCGAAGATGAGCGCCAGCGCCAGGACGAAGATCCCGAGATGCTTCAAGCGCGCGCCCGATATGAGGACCATG
>Ga0181529_10006295_pt1 | contig 12094 bp, 9 predicted proteins | sample PEATcosm2014_Bin_36_FD_119763 | JGI IMG/M metagenome (GOLD analysis project Ga0181529, IMG submission 119763) | Peatland microbial communities from MTU Mesocosm Facility, Houghton, MI, USA - PEATcosm2014_Bin10_30_metaG | ecosystem: Environmental > Terrestrial > Soil > Wetlands > Peat | place... | reverse complement strand
CAGCACTTCCGGCTGGGGCGACTCGGGATCGATCTCGACCAGGTCGGTTGCCATGAATTGTCAGCGCGGTCCGATGGCTTCGGCTACGTCGAGCGCCATCTGGTAGCGGCCGAACGGCGCGCTCAATTGTACACCCTGCACCATGGTTCGAATCCGCTCCACCATCTGGCGCGCGATGGCAACGCCTTCGGCGCGCGCCTTGTCGGCGTCGTCCACGCGGCGCATGCGCTCCATGAACTCCGCCGGAACCGGCACGCGCAGTTCGTTCACCATGAACTCGGCATTCCGGTAACTGGTGAGCGGCCAGACGCCGCAGATCACCGGCAGCCTGGCGTGTTCGATGCGCTTCAGGAAAGCTTCCAGCAGATCCAAATCGAACACCGGCTGGGTGACCACATACTCGGCGCCGGCCTCGGTTTTCCAATCGAAACGCCGGATCTCCTCGTCCATATTCAACGCGCCCGGGTTAGCGCCCACGCCGGTCAGCAACGCGGTCTGCGATCCGATCGGGTTACCGCCGATATCGAGGCCGTGATTCAGGTTTCGCACGATGTTGACCAGGCCGATGGCATCCACATCGAACACAGCGGTGGCGTCCGGGTATGCGCCCATGCGAGGCGGATCGCCGGTGATGCAGATCAGGTTGCGGATTTCCGCGGCGTGCGCCCCGAGCAGCTCGGATTGAATGCTCAGGATGTTGCGGTCCCGGCAGCAGAAATGGAGCACAGCCTCGATGCCGGCTTGCTGCTGGATGAGCTGACAGGTGACTTGCGCGCTCATCCTCGCGCTGGCGCGCGGCCCGTCGGGTACGTTGATGGCGTCAATGCCGGCTTCGGCACAGCGGCGCGCGCCTTCGATTTCGCGCGAGGCTTGCACACCGCGCGGTGGCAGAATCTCGACGAACGATACAAACTGCCCGGCCGCCAGTTTGGCGCCGAGCTTGGATTTTTGCTCGATCGGCACCGGCGCCATCGCTTGCGAGCGCGCCTCGCCCGCATCCACCGTCACCGCCAGCGTCTTCTGTCCCGGCTGCAGGGAACGTGTTTCGGAGCGGATCAGCTTGATGTGATCCGGCGTCGTGCCGCAGCAGCCGCCGATAATCTTCACGCCCGCCCACAACATGCGGCGCGCGTACTGCGCCATGTATTCGGGCGAGCAGAGATATATGTTGCGCCCTTCTACGCGCATCGGCAAGCCGGCGTTGGGCATGGCGCTCATCGGCTTCGAGGAAACCGCCAGCATTCGCTCCAGCGTTTCGAACGTGGCTTTCGGGCCCACCGAGCAGTTCAGGCCGATCACATCCACCGGCCAGGAATCCATCTCGCGCGTGAACGTTTCCGGATCCGCGCCGCCGGGCAGGTAACCGAAATCATCGATGGTGACCTGGGCGACGATGGGGACGGCTGGGCCGACCGACTCGCGGCCGGCCAGCACCGCCTCGCGCAGCTCATCCAGATTGCCAAAGGTCTCGAAGATCAGCAGGTCCACACCGGCTTCGGCCAGCGCATCCACCTGCTCGCGGAAGATGGCCCGCGCTTCGGCGAACGAAGTGGGGCCGAGCGGCTCGATGCGCACACCCAGCGGACCCACCGCGCCCGCCACGAAGGCCGTGTCGCGCGCTGCCTCGCGCGCCAGCTTCACCCCGGCAGTGTTGATGTCCTTCAATTTCTCGGCCATGCCGAAAGCCGCCAGCCGGACGCGGTTGGCGCCGAACGTGTTGGTCTCCAGGATCTCCGAGCCCGCCTTGAAGTAGTCCTGGTGAATGCCGCGCACCAGGTCCGGCGAGGAGAGATTCAGCTCGTCGAACGAGCGGTTGAGGAACACGCCGCGCGCGTAGAGCATTGTGCCCATGGCGCCATCGCCGACCAGCACGCGCTTCGACAGTTGATCGCGAAATTCCTGGGCGCGTGTGCCGGTGGCTGCCATCATGGGGAGACTCGGGGCCGCACAGGCAGTGCACTACCCGGACGCGGCATTTGTGATTGTAGCGCACTCGGGGAAAATGCAGAAATGCGGGGGAATTGTCCGAGACGGGCGTCTTCGACCCAAATGCGCCGAGCGCACAATCTCCGCGTGGCGCGTGATACGACCGGAGCAGCGCCGGTCGCGGTCGAGACGCCGAACTCAAGGACTACCCAGGTGTCTTCTGGCGATCACCGCTTAAAGGGCAGCCAATCAGTCGAACGCGCCGGCTTCACCCAATTCTCGCAGAGCCTCTTTTTGAGCGTCTATGAGGCTGCTAAGTTCCTGAAAATACCTCTTGCCCTGCTCGGAGCGCAGGAATGCGGCCTGTGCATCCCAGCTGAGACCCCCGTTCATTCCCCAAGTTGCTTCTGCGACGGCCCGCATGATTTGCCGGAACCGCTCATTCGTCATCCAATCGACAAGAGCAGGTCGGTATTCGCGGCACCAGAGAATGCTGTGTCGCATTAAGTAGTCGAGCCGGGCTGCTTGCGGCGGATGCGAAAGCGCAAAGAGATCCTCCCCGGCAAGATCAACCGGTCGTCGGCTGAATAAAAAAGCTCCGGCCACAATTACGAAGCACGAAAAGAGCACCTGATCGACCAAGTCAGGTGCTCCATCGCTCAGCTTCAATGCCGCTGAAATATTGTTACGTGCACCGCTGTCAATGAAGTTCGCCAGTACATGGTATGCGGCGTATCCATCGGCATCTGCCTCTTCCGCTTGTCTTTCGATATTGCTGCTTCCATTGCCCGCGGCAAACTCGCTAAAGAATTTCGCGTCAGGCCGATGCTTCAGGACGTGCCCATGTACATGGTGCGTGAACTCGTGCGTCACAACAAGGCTTAAGAGATGTTGAAAAAGCACAACGCTAAGCCCCTCTCGTACTTCCTCGGCGTCTTCGACGCCAAGTATCCGCCTGATTGCTTCAGACTCACCTAGGCGGGCGCAGATTTCTTGCAATTCATACATGAGCGCAACAGTGAGACCAATGAAAGCGTAAGAGTCATCCCTAAAAGCCACCGCATTGCTGAAATCTGAGTCGATATAGTCGAGATAAAATGGCAAGTCATCGATGTGTTCCGGAACCTGCTTGCGCTGGGCTAAGCCTTCGTTGAAACTGTCTTGAAGGATAGTGAACAGGGATCTAAGGTCTTCACGTTTTAGTTCTGCTACATTTTGCCTGCCACGGTAGACGGGTATACGCCATCCGTCGCGTGTAACGAAGTCGCTATTCTCCCGGACGTAATTGTCCAAAGCCTCTGCGGGTTCTAACGCCATCCTGGTATTAGTTTACTACCGCTGAACACGGTCACCATCCGTTGGCGACTGCTCGCACCGACATCGTTGCGGGAAAATCCCGAGCGTTCCAAGCTCGGGCTGGATCGTCGCCCACTCGGAAAGAACCACGTAACCGAGGAGTCGGCCCGCATGTTGCCTCACGCGTTCCCGATTTCGGCAGATGAAGGGCTCATTTGGCGGTGGTGAGCCTGTTGTACTCGGCGTGGGTCCCCACCCAGAACTACACCATCACGTGTTCGCGTTCCACGGCAAGCGCGCGGTAATTCAGGCCGACCCGGACGGACCAAAAGCGCCCGATCCTCTTGAAGTGCAGAGATGGGTGTTTCGGGTCTCGCCGCAGCAGCCGGTAGGATTCGTCAGCCAGACGGCGCACGTCGCCGGGAAGCCGCCGATAGTGGGCCCCAAAAACCTGGGATTGGCCCGGTTCCTCACCGATCGGTGCAGCGGCCAGCCCGCAAGTCTGCGAGGGCTTCGTCCGCCAGCGCGTCCAAGCGTCCCGCCGCGACGTCATCTTCCAATTGGCGGTCCCATGCAGCGGCGTCGAAGTCGGCAAACCACTCCCGGAATGCGTCGAGCTCGGCCGGCGTGAGCTGCAACACGGCCCGCTCGATTTCGTTGACACCGCTCACGACTCCGAGCTTACCGTACGCGGTTGTCCCGCACAACCAGCGCGTTCGCCCGTTGCCTCGGCTCAAGCTCTGGCCAGTTGGCCCGCCACGCGGAAACAGTCAGATGACTGGAGCGCCGGCTGATTCGGAGACTAGCGCCTTGCCTTCTTCGGCCAGCTTCCGCATCAGTTCCTCGCCATAGGCGAAGCCCTTGTCGAAGGCCTCCAGGTTGAGCTTCTCGAGCGCTGGCGGCACCGAGTCCTTGACCGCCTTGCGAAGTGCGTCCGCATCCACCAGGCCGGTGACAGCGCCCAGAAAACCTACCATGACGATGTTGAGCACGACCTTGCGGCCTAACTCCTCGGCCAGGCGCGTCGCGGGGACGCTATAGACACGGGTTCCCGCGGGCAACTCGCCGAGATGCACCAGGTCCTGCTCGACAATCAGAATTCCCCCGTGCTTGAGCTCGGGTGCAAAGCGGCCGTACGCTTCCTGCGACATTACCACCAGCACGTCTGGCTGCGTGATGTAGGGGTAGAGAATAGGATCGTCGGAAAGAATGCACTGCGCGCTCGACGATCCGCCGCGCGCCTCCGGGCCGAAGGCCTGTGTCATGGTGGCGTAGCCGCCCTGGAAAATAGCTTTGGCTTTGCCCACCACGATTGCGGCCAGAATCACTCCCTGACCGCCGAAACCCGCCACGCGAATTTCGGTTAGCATTTCGAGCATCTCCGGTTGGCAGGCGGAAGCGTCTGCCCCACTTGTGCTGCCACGCGAATCTCAGTTAGCATTCCGAGCACCCCACTTCCGGTTCGGCGTACCGTTCGCCCAGGCTCTCGCGCATCTGTGCCTGGAGCAACTCGTAGTAATCCGGCCGCTCGCGGTCGACGAACTTACCTACAACAATTTCGCCGGACTTGGTCAAGCTGCACTCGCCAGTGGGCGCGCCATTGCGGATCTTACTCGCCTGCTTGTAATACTTCATGGTGTCCAGCCCGTCGCCCATCTTGTTGCGCCGCTGGTAAAGCGTGGGGCAGGGTGAAACGATTTCAATGAATCCGAAGCCTTTCTTCTTGAGCAGCTCTTCCATCGAGCGGGCAAGCTGCTTGACGTGGAAGGTGGTCCAGCGCGCGACATACGAAGCTCCGCAGGCGTCGGCGAGTTGCACCAGGTTGAAGGCCGGTTCGAAGACGCCGTAGGGCGCGGTGGCGCTGATGACATGGCTGGGCGTGGTGGGAGCGGTCTGCCCGCCGGTCATGGCGTAAGTCAGATTATTGACGCAGATCACCTTGATATCCATGTTACGGCGCGCGGCGTGGATGAAATGGTTGCCGCCGATGGCGAACAGGTCGCCGTCGCCGGAGTAAACCACCACCTGCAATTCCGGGTTGGCCAGCTTCAGTCCCGTTGCGAACGGTATGGCGCGGCCGTGCGTGGTGTGGAACGAATCCAGGCGCGCGTAACCCGCCACGCGGCCGGTGCAGCCGATGCCGGAGACGATCGCCACCTTATCCAGATTCGCGCCGGAAGCGATCAGCGCGCGGGTGAAACAATTGACCGTGGTGCCTATGCCGCAGCCGGCGCACCAGATGTGCGGGATCCGCTCGGTGCGCAGAAACGGCTCGACCGGATTAAACGAACCCTCCGGAATCTCGCACTCGACTTCGAGTAGTTGCTCGCTCACTTCGCCGCCTCCACAATAGCTTTGAGAATCGTTGCCGGGTCGTGCACGGTGCCGCCCGCATGACCGATGGAGATGACCTTGGCGCGGCCGACCGCGGCGCGTTCCACTTCTCGCACCATTTGCCCCATGTTCAATTCCGGTACTACGAATGCCTTCACGCGGCTGGCCAGTTCGGCGATGTGCCGCTCCGGAAACGGCCAGGCGGAAATGATGCGGAACTTACCGGCGCGAATGCCTTGCTTGCGGGCCAGCTCGATGGCCCGCTGCGCCACGCGCGATGTGATGCCATAAGAAACCACCACCACTTCGGCATCCTCCAGGTTGGAGGCTTCGAAAATGGCGCGCTCGCCGGCCAGCGGCTTCAACTTATCCAGTAGGCGCCGCACCAGGCGGTCTTGCGTGGGCACGTTCATGCTGGGGTAACCGCGGCGGTCGTGGGTCAAGCCGGTGACGTGGAATCGGTAACCATCGCCCGCCTTCACCATCTCCGGCACCAGCGTCTTGTCGGCCTCGAAAAGGTTGAATTCGGCGGGCGGCTTTTTCGTGTAACGCCGCGGCGTCACCTGAATCTCCTCGGCCCTCGGAATCACCACCTTCTCCGTCATGTGGCCGACGCACTCGTCGAGCATCATCATCACCGGGACGCGGAACTCTTCCGCCAGATTGAAGCCGGTTATCGTGAGATCGAAGCACTCTTGGGGGGAGTTGGGGCAAAGTGCGATGATGCCGTAGTCGCCGTGCGATCCCCACTTGGCCTGCATCATGTCGGCCTGCGCCGGCAGAGTCGGCAAGCCGGTCGACGGTCCGCCGCGCTGCACATTCACAAACACGCACGGCGTTTCGGTGAAGGCTGCGTAGCCGATGTGCTCCATCATCAACGAAAAGCCTGGTCCCGAGGTGACCGTGAACGCCTTCGCGCCGCCCCAGACTGCGCCCTGGATGGCGATCGAAGAAGCCAGCTCATCCTCCATTTGGATGAAGACGCCGCCGACTGTAGGAATTCTCGACGCGAAGCGTTCTACCACTTCCGTAGACGGCGTAATCGGGTAACCTGCGGAGAATCGCGCACCTGCTGCGAGTGTTCCCTCACAACATGCGTGATCACCGTCGAGAAAATGAACACCTGTTAAGACCCCACGTGGGTCAGCGTGCATAGCGCGCTCCATAAATCGCAAAGTCGGGACAGTACATTCCGCACAGATCGCAGCCGCTGCACTTATCCGCTGCTACCAGGTGGGGTGTGTGGTAACCCTTTGAATTGAAGGCAGAAGAGAGAGCCAGCGCGTGGCTGGGGCAGAACTCCACGCAGAACGAGCAGCCTTTACAGCGTTCCACATTGATGGCGACAAAACCCTTGGACACAGGAACCCTCCAGGAAGTGGTCAGTTCCTATGCTAGCAAGCTTCATGCCATTGAGGACATTAGAGATCTGAATCACGACTATTAAAAATCTTTCTTGCATTGGCACGCTTGGCGCACTGCATCAAAAAACCCGCCGCCGAACTTAAAGGAGTAGCAGTTCAGCGGCGGGCTCTTTGTCCACTACAGAAGACCGGGCGAAAGGCTTTCGCCAGCGCGGCCCAGAGAAAGCCTCTATTGGCCGAAGCTGGGTAAGATCGTGGCGGGCGACTTGGCCGCGAAGGTTAAGTCGCTGCCGCCGGCGTTCGCTAGAGCATTCTGATTCCGCGGTTGCAGGGCAACCACGCCGACGGCGGACCTGGATGGATCCGCTTGGCTTTGTGCGGTGATGATGACGGCGTATGGCTTAGCGATTCCCGCCGGGGCCGTATACACGCCCGCAGCGGTCACAGCGCCGGCCGATACTCCTGCCGGAGCGCCTGGAGCTACCGAAAGGCTCCAGTTCACGTTGCGATTGGCCGCCCCGGCTACCCTGGCGATGAACTGTTGCTGATCGGCTGAACTCAGTCTCTCAAACGTGGAATCGAGCCCAACTTGAACCGCCACCGTGACGCCGTCGCGCCGGCCGCTGGCTACCAGCAGGGTCTGGCCCACGCCCTTCGCATCCGTCCACGCAATCGCCAGATTGTCTTGTGCATTCGCCGTACCCGCCACCGTTGCGATGGGGCCAGGCAACGTGGCTAACCTCCGATAAGGAACGCCGACGGCCGTTACATTCCCAGCGCCGTCGGTCGCTACAGCCTTATCCCGCAGGCTGGGGGACAGCGCCACGCAGAGGTAGCTCTGGTTGTTCCACCGCAGGGAAAACACGTGCATGTACGCTGGCACTCGAACTTCTCGCTTGGTTGCCGGATCGTTGTAAACGATATCGTGAATCCGCACCGCGGTGGCCGCTTCCAGGCGAGGCATGGCGATCCGGAAGACCGCCGAGGCGCCGGAAACTCCCTGCGAGAGCTGGTAGTAGCCAGGCGTGCCAGGCACTGTAGAGGCACTTGCTCCAGGCCACAGGTCTTCGCCGCTCACCGTGACACGGCTCTCTTCGCCCGCCCCCAGCACCATTTTCGTGCCGGCCGACTCCACCAGCCGCAGCGGACATACGGGCCGCGCAAATAGCGGCACCAGCGAGCCGGATGGCGATACCCGCGAGAGCTTGAAACAACCGAAGGCGGAGAAGGGCGACGCAACCGCCAACGGAGCGGAACCCGCGTTGCGCGCGGTCAGCGTCAGAACTGCTTCTTCACCGGGAAAATAGACATTGCGATCGACAGCGATGGTACTGACCAGTTGGCCGTTGTTGGCCACCGGAGCGACGGTAGTTTGTGCGACGAGGGTGCATCCCAGAACTGCTGCTGGGATGGCCATTCTGAGAAGAATTCCAGATGTTGACATAATCAACCGAGCCTCCTTAGGCTCATCAGCGGCCGGGTTGTCCCAGCCAAACCAGAACGCCGGTACGTACCGCAGGTACCAGGAAAAGTACTACATGTACCATGGTTCTATAGGTACCATGCTGGGGCCAAGCTGCCAAGCCCCACTTTGGTTAACCGGGGACCACACCCAAAGGGTTATCACGAGGGATCTACCCACAAATGGAGGGGTTTTGGCCAAGCTTCCGATCGTCGTCGGCGCGTTATGATGGACGCCATGCGGGCAGATGGTGGCGGAGCGACACAGAACGAAACGCAGGGGGTCGAGGCCTTGCGTGACCTGGCGGAGCGGTATCGCGAAGTCCTTTGCCAGACAAGGTTTGGCATTCGGAATCCGGGCTTCGAGTGGTACCCGTATGACACCCTGTCCTCGCTCACGCACTGCAACCGGCTTCTGAGCGGCGCCAACCGGGCGATGTTGGGGCCGCATGGCGCGGGGCGCAAGGTGCTCGACCTCGGCTGCGCGGATGGTGAACTGGCGTTCTTCCTGGAATCGCTGGGCTATCAGGTCACCGCGGTCGACCACCCGGTCTACAATCACAATGGGCTGCGTGGGGCGCGCGCGCTGAAGGACGCCCTCGGGAGCGCGGTCGAACTGGTGGAGCTCGATCTCGACCGCCCGATCCAACTGCCCGGCGGCCCATACGATTTTGCATTTTTCCTCGGCACACTCTATCATCTGCGCAACCCGTTCCACGTCCTCGAGGAACTCGCCAAGCGCGCCAAGTACTGCTTCTTAAGCACACGTATCGCGCGCCGCTTTCCCGGTGGCGCGCCCATGCCGAAAGACGTCGCCCTGGCGTACCTGGTGGATGAGACGGAACTCAACAACGATGAGAGCAATTATTTCGTCTTCTCCGAGCCCGGCCTGCGGCTCGCCCTCAAGCGGACCTATTGGGACGTGCTCGATTTCCTCGCCGTGGGCGACACCCGCCACTCCGACCCGGTGCGCGCCGACCGTGACGAGCGCGCGTTCTGCTTCCTGCGCAGCCGCTTCGACCGGCTTGCCAACGTCGAACTGCTCGAGGGCTGGCACGATGCCGAAGGAACCGGCTGGCGCTGGACCGGACGCGAGTTTTCCTTCCGCATTCGCTCGACCGGCGCCGCGCCGGCACGCACCGTGGCGCTCAACCTGTTCCTCCCCGACCAACTCCTGGCCGGCCACGGCGCGGTGGCGCTGCATGGCACCGTGAACGGAGGAGAACTCGAGCCGGCGGAGTTCCGCCACGCCGGCGCGCACGTGCTGGTGCGGCCGCTGCCGCGGGGCAGGGAAGATATCCTGGTGCGCTTCCGCGTGGCGGCCACGCTGCCCGCCGACGCTCACGATTCTCGCGAGCGCGGCGTGGTGGTGACGTCCATCTCGGTGGATTAAGGTGGGGCAGGTTTGAACCTGCCAACGCCCGCCTGTGAGCGCATTCTTTCACCGCTTCGCGCGCGATCGGGATGCGGTGGTCATATGATTTACCTTCGGCGCGGAGGACACTTTCGATCAGGCCGCGCCGCCGCGGTTATCCTGAAAGGCATGGACCTAGCCATCCAGGCCATCGACGTTCGGCGGGCGGCCGAGCGCATACGGCCGCTCGCGCGCCGCACTCCCGTCCTCACCTCGGACGGATTCGACGTTCGCGCCGGCGCGCGCGTGTTCTTCAAGTGCGAGAACCTCCAGCGCGGCGGAGCATTCAAAATGCGCGGCGCCGCCAACCTGATCCTGTCGCTTCCACCCGACGCAATCGCCCGCGGCGTAGTGGCGTACTCGTCCGGCAACCACGCCCAGGCGGTGGCCATCGCCGCCAAGCACGTCGGCGCCAAGGCCACCATCGTCATGCCGGACGATGCGCCGCGCACCAAGCTGGAAGCCACCCGCGCCCACGGCGCCACCGTCGTAACTTACAATCGGCACACCCAACAGCGCGAGCCGATCGCCGCCGCCATCGTCGAGCGAACCGGCGCCACGCTGGTGCCGCCTTTCGACCATCCGCTCATCATGGCCGGGCAGGGAACCGCCGCGCTCGAACTGCTCGAACAGACCGGAGCGCTAGACGCGCTGATCGCGCCGGTGGGCGGCGGCGGCCTGCTGTCAGGCTGCGCCACCATCGCCAAAGCCATCTATCCGGCGATCCGCATTTTCGGCGCGGAGCCGGAGAGCGCCAATGACACGTTCCTGTCGCTGCGGGCCGGTGAGCGCGTCACCGCGCCGCATCCCGATACCCTCGCCGACGGATTGCGCACGCCGCGCCCCGGCGCGTTGACCTTCCCTATCCTTCAGCGCTTGGCAGAAGCCATCGCGCTGGTGAGCGAGGACGAGATTCGCCAAGCCGTGAAATTCCTTCTGCTGCGCCTCAGAGTGCTGGTTGAACCCAGCGGCGCCGCCGCAGCCGCCGCTGTCCTGTTCGGCAAGCTGCCGCCCGGCATAAGTTCGGTGGGCGTAATCCTCTCCGGCGGCAACATGGATTTCGACGATCTGGCCAGTTTCTGAAGCTTGCTGGTGTGAATGTGGTGAAATCGTGCTACGCGCGAGCGTTCCCAGATTGGTTAACACTTACCCCACTCCGTTTGGGTCGATTGTCCCTGCGGTGCAGGGCGTGCTGATGAGATTCTCGACGTATTGGGCTTCGGATTCTCAAGAAATGGGCCATTCACTGCATGATTTGTTACTTTGGTTAACACCTTTTTACTGACTTATTAACCAAAATGAACTTGATCCTGCTATCGGATTCCACCATACTCAAAAAGGCTTAGGTTGATACAGTAGTAAGGGCTTTCCTGCGTGGGGATCATTGGCTCATCCCAATGTTCGGGTTGCTGCTTACCGTCTTGACTGTGGCTTGTTCGTTCGCGCTAGAGACAATCGCTCCTTGGCGGACGCGTTTAACCAGGAACGCGTCCGCCATTCCTTTTTTTGCCCCCAGGCTATTTACGGTTGCGTTCCGCAGCGCTCACCTGTTCCCGCCCGCATCAGCCTTCACCAAGTGGCTGTGGTATCGGCTGTAGCCGAAGTAGATCGCCAGCCCGATCGCCAGCCAGATCACCAGCCGGTACCACGTCAGGACATCCAGCGAGACCATCATCGCGAAACACACCAGGACGGCCAGGATCGGCACCAACGGAACCAGCGGCGTACGGTAAGGCCGTGGCAAATCCGGGTGCGTATGCCGCATCACCATCACCGCGACCGATACGATCACGAAAGCCAGCAGCGTGCCGATGCTGGTCATGTTGCCCAGGTTCGAAATCGGCGTGAAACCCGAGAAGAGGCTCACGAACACCATAAAGATCAGGTTGCACCGCCAGGGCGTCCGCCACTTGGGGTGAACGTCGGAAAAAATGGCTGGCAGCAGGCCATCGCGCGACATCGAGTAGAACACTCGAGACTGCCCCAGCAGCATTACCAGAATCACCGAGGTGAATCCGGCGATAATGCCGACGTTGATGGCGATTTGCAACCACGCATACGGGAACAGCTTGATCACCGTCTCCACCGGCGCCGCGTCGCCGCGGAACGTGCGGTAATTCACCATTCCGGTGAGCACGTGCGCGAATAACACGTAAAGAACAGTGCAGACGATCAGCGAGCCGATGATGCCGAGCGGCATATCGCGCTTCGGTTTCTTGGCCTCTTGCGCGGCCGTCGATACCGCGTCGAACCCGATGTACGCGAAGAAAATCACCGCCGCCGCCCGCATCACCCCGCT
>Ga0181529_10006294_pt1 | contig 12094 bp, 5 predicted proteins | sample PEATcosm2014_Bin_36_FD_119763 | JGI IMG/M metagenome (GOLD analysis project Ga0181529, IMG submission 119763) | Peatland microbial communities from MTU Mesocosm Facility, Houghton, MI, USA - PEATcosm2014_Bin10_30_metaG | ecosystem: Environmental > Terrestrial > Soil > Wetlands > Peat | place... | reverse complement strand
ATCCGCAGCTACATCAGCCAACATAACCATAACCCGAAACCCCTGGTCTGGCACAAATCCGCCGACCAGATCCTCGACTCGGTCGCTCGCTTTTGTACGCGAACTTTAGAGACAGGACACTAGGGAAGGTCTGCACAAGTCCTCAATATTCCCTCAGGGGCTAAAGCCCCAGTGATTTTGCGGCACTTACGGACGGGCTGAAGCCCGTCCCTTTCAAAACGTGGACTTGTGCAGAGATTTCCTAGCGGGCGGAACACCCAGGATAAATTGAACTCAGTTGGAACGTCGTTCCAAAGTATGGTGCCGGAGACAACCGGCTAATGCATGAATTTCAAGGCGTTGGTCACGATTAGTCCCCGGAAACGCCGCAGGCTCCGGGAGCCTCCTCGACCACAACTCGGTAGGAGGGCACAAGATTCCAGTCGCCATGGAGACTTGCTGGACCTAGTAAGATCGGCTAAGAATGGCTGGTTATGTCAATTGAGGGGCAACCGGTTGCGATCAGCGACGCAATGTTGCTCGTTGCGGGAACCGGATAACATCGTTGATGCGAAAGCTCAGGCCCATGCTGATTCCGAAATTGCGGACCTCTCTTCCCATGAACTGCGGAACAACCTGGTATTCGAGGTCAACAGCCCTTATTGTCCAGCGATCACTGAGCATATAGTCCACGCCGCCGCCGGGCACGAAGGTAAAGAAGGTCCCCTGAGCATAGCTAAATGGCGCCTGGATTCTGGTGGCGCCCACCAGGAACTTGGCATACGGTCGCAGCCTCTGGGGTCGAATGCCGACGTGTACTCCCGCGAGATAGTTGGTCTGACTGACGCCTTCATCCGTGTGGTAGCGCAGGAACCGGGCCTCCCCTTCAAAGCCGTAACGAAAGGTTGGTTGCACGTCCATGAAGACCATTCCGCCGGCGATATTGCGTCCGTCATAGTCGGACGGAAAGGCCGAAGCTGCCCCGCCGATCGCGACATAGCTTCCGGGTCCGAGGGCTGTAGCCCGGGCCTGCGCCTGCACACCCCTGCCGCACACACCGAGCAGAAGGAGTGCAGCGGCAATCAGCGGGAAGCGGAAAAAGGGCTGCATGGGAGACCTCTCATGGAGTGACCGTCAGGTTCATGACCTGGTTTTCAGTTACTCCGGTGTTCTGTCCCGAAGCCGTCACTTTGAAGGTGTAGGAGCCGGCGGGCGTGCCGTTGACCTGCAGGCCAGCGCAGCCGCTCGCCGACAGCGTGACAGCGATCGCGACGATCAGAAGAAGCAGGCCTTGCAACGAAGCTCGGCGGCGGCGGAAGAGAGCGAATCCGGCGAACGCGAATCCGGGTAGGAAGCACAGAAGAAGGTTGGAGTTGCGCGACCGGTTGAGGCCCGCAAGCGCACCTGCGCCCAGAGGATCGCCCGTGTCGATGGTGAGTTGCACGGTGGATATGGCTTCACTGGCGAGACTGGTCTGCACGCTGCTGAAGGTGCAGGTGGCGGCGAAGGGCAAACCGAGACAGCCGAAGAGCAGCGTATCGGTGAAGTTGTTGATCGATGCGACCGACACCTGGATGACGATGTGCTGCGTGCTTTGAATCGATACGCTCGCAGGATCGAGGGTCAACGTGAACTGCGTCGCCGGTCCTCCGGTGACCGAGGTGACCAACGAAGCCGAGGAGGCGTAGGACACATCGCCGTTGTAGGTGGCGACAATGTTCTCCGTGATGTTGGCATCCAGGGTGATGTTGATGGTGGCAGCGCTGCTGGTGTTAATCGGACTGCTGCCGATCACCGTGCTGCCGTTGGTGAAGGTGATACTCCCTGTGGGCGGGACTGGTCCTGTCCAGCTTACGAGCCCAATCAGAGTTACCTGCTGCGGATTGGCTGGATCGATCTCAGAGGTTGCAAGCGCGGTTGTTGTGGCGCGCACTTGCACGCCCTGCGTCAGCGCAGGGGAGACGCTGGAGAAGTCATTGTTATCGCCGCCATAACTAGCGACGATGGAGTGGTTCCCGGCTGCCAGCGACGGAACGGTCAGCGTGGCATGGCCTGTGGTATCCACCGCAGCCGTGCCAAGAAGCGTTGCGCCGTCGGTGAAGGTCACAGTGCCCGTCACCGGCGTGACTCCGCTATTGGTCACGGTGGCGGTCAGCAGGACCGCGCTGAGTGTCTGTGCCGGACTGGCGCTGGTTGCAAGCGCGACCGAGGTTGTCTGACGCACATTGAGCGCAAGCGGAGTCGAAGTCGAGGCGCTGGCGCGTCCGTCGCCCGCATAGTTGGCGACGATGGAATGCGTGCCCGGGGCCAGCGACGCCGTGCTAAGGGTAGCAACTCCGCCGGCGTTGAGAGTTGCGCTGCCGATCGCTGTGCCTCCATCGGTGAAGTTGACCGTTCCCGTAGCCAGGCCGCCATTGCTGGTGACCGTGGCCGTCAGGGCGAGCGGCGTCGCATAGGTCGCGGGGTTCGCGCTCGCGGTCAGAGCCACCTGCGTGTTCGCGCTTTGTACTGTCTGGATCAGGGAAGAGCTAATAGCCGCATAGTTGCTGTCACCGCTGTAGCTGGCCGTGATGGTGTGGGAGCCAACCGTCAGGGCAGAGGTTTGCAGGCTGCCCGCGCCAGTTGCGCCCAGCAGAACAGTAGCCAGCGTGTTCGCTCCATCACTGAAGGTTACGGAGCCTGTGGGAACGAGCGAGCCGATGCCTATCATCGTCGCGCTGAATATGACGTTCGTGCCCGAGATCGACGGGTTGAGGTTCGAGGTCAAAACCACGCCGGCCACCTGCACAATCTGCTCGCTGAGAGCAGTAGAGGTGGAAGTCGTGTGGTTGGTGTCCCCAGAATAGGCCGCGGTCAGCATGTGCGGGCCGAAGGAGAGCGAGCCGGTTGTCAACGTTGCAGTCCCATTCGCGTTGAGCGCCGCCGAACCGATTGCCGAACCGCCATCCTGGAAGCTGACTGAGCCTGTAAGATTCACGCCCGAGCTGGTGACGACCGCCGTGAGCGTAAGGTTCTGGCCCACGGTCGATGGATTGGCGCTGGTCGTTAGAGACGTTGTGGTCGCGGCCTGCTGCACGGTGATCGTGATTGTGTTGGAAGTGGCCGGTGAGTTGTTCGCGTCTCCCGCGTATTGCGCAGCCAGAGTATGAGCGCCGATCGCCAGGGACGTGATGCTGAAGGTATATGTTCCGGTGTTGGTGACGTTCTGCGTGGCAATCACCGTACTACCATCATGCAAAGTGAGGGCGCCCGTCGGGGCAACGCCATTGCCGGTCAGAACGGATGTAAATGACACCGTGGTCCCGACATCCACCGGACTTGCAGGACTCGCCAGAGTCAGTCCGGTGGTTGCCAGAGAGATGGTCTCCACCAGCGACGCGGAGGTGCTGGTGAGATAGCTGCTGTCGCCCTGATAGACAGCCGTGAGCGAGTGCTGCCCGACCACAAGCGAAGAGATGGAGAGCGTGGCAACACCCTGCGCGTTGAGCGTTCCCTGGCCTATGTTTGTGGCGCCGTCACGAAAGACGACATTGCCCGTGGGAGTTCCGGTGGGGCTGATGACCGTGACCGTGAGCGTCACCGGCTTGCCCGAAAGAGAGCTCGTGCCGCCCGCCGTCAGCACCGTTGTGGTTGAAGTGGATGAGATCGACTGGACCAGGATGTTGGAGATGCTGCCGGCATAGTTCGTATTGCCCGGATAGCTGGCCGAGATGTTGTGCAGGCCGACCGTGAGCGTGCTGACGGCGATGCTGGCAATCCCGGAGGAGTTGACCTGTGCCGTTCCCAGAATCACAGCTCCTTCGCTGAAGGTAACCAACCCTGTAATCGCGCCGTCAGGCGATGCTCCCGCACTGATGGCGACCGTCGCGGTAAGGTGAATCGTCGCGCCCGCGCTGGCTGGATTCACATCTGAGGTGAGGACCGTCGTGGTCGCGATCTGTTGAATGGTCTCAACCAGCCCGATGGACGCGCTACCGGAGTTATCCGTGTCTCCGCTGTAGGTGGCGACGATGGTATGTGGGCCGGGGGCCAGCGTCGCCAGCGTCAGCGATGCGTGGCCATTGCTGTCCACTGTGCCGCTGCCCAAAACCGTGGTTCCATCCGTGAACTGGACCGAGCCGGTGGGCGCTGGACCACTTGTGTTGGTGACTGTCGCCGTAAATGTGATCGGCGTGCCTACGTTGACGGTGGAGTTGCTGGAGGCGATCGTTGTCACCGTCGATATCTGATTCACAATTTCGGTGACAATATTCGATTGGCCGGAGGCGTTGCTTGTATCTCCTGCGTACTGTGCGGAGAGGCTATGCTGCCCCGCAGTCAACTGGGTTGTCGAATAGGTCGCGACACCGCTCGCGCTCAGGCTCACGTTGCCGCTCAGTGCGGTTGCGCCGTCGTAGAAGACCACAGAGCCCGACGGAGTCCCGGTCGCAGCGGTCGCCGTTAGCGTCAGCGTGACACTTTGGGTCACGTTGGCCGGGTTGGGTGAAACCGCGAGCGTGAGATTTGGCTGTTGCCTGACAAGCTGGTTCAGCGCCGGCGAAACTCCCGCCGCGTTATTGCTGTCGCCAGCATAGCTGGCCGTCATGCTGTGCTGGCCCAGCGCGAGTGTCGATGTGGAGCATGAGGCGCTGCCCGCAATCAGATTGATGTTGCTGCAAACGGTCGTCGCGCCGTCCAGGAACGTGACCGGCCCGCTGCGCGAGGGATCGTCGCTGGCCACTGTCGCGGTAAAGACCACCAACTGACTCTCCAGGCTTGGATTGACGCTTGAGACAAGGCTGACGGTGGTCGGTTCGACGCTGAGCACCTGGCCCGAAAGACCGATAATCGTCGGGCTGTTTCCTGCGTTGGAGTTCAACGTTACGGAGCCGAGCACGTCGATGCCAAGCACCGTCGGCGCAAACTCCACGCCCAGGTTGCATGTTGTGGAAGGGGCCATCGGCGTCGTGAAACTGCATGTGGTCGTTGTGGAATCGAGCGCCGCATTAAGGAAGACTGGCGCGGACAGGTTCAGGTTGAAGTTGCCATCGTTCTCCAGGCCCTGGGCCTGAGGCGCGGAGGTCTTGCCCACGCGCATCACCGGATATGCGAGGGCAACCGGAGTGGCAAGAATGCGCCGGATGCGGTTGTGCAGCGTGTCCGCCAGAAAGAGGTTGCCGCCCTGATCGAAGAAGAGCGCGTACGGGGCGTAGAGGCTCGCCTGGTTGGCAGGCCCGCCATCGCCGGCAAACTGCTCGCTATCGTTGCCGGTTATGGTCTGGATGATGCCTGTACTTCCATTGACCTCGCGCACACGGTTGTTGCCCGAGTCGGCGATGTAAAGATCGCCCGCCGGGTCCAGAATGACGCTGGTAGGATTGTTCAGATTCGCGGCGGTGGCCGCGCCGTCGTCGCCCCCAAAGGTGCGGCTTCCGGTACCGGCCACCGTGGAGATCACGCCTCCGTTGACCTTGCGCACGCGGTTGTTGGAGAGGTCGGCAATGTACATCGAGTTGTCTATGCCAACTGTAATGGTCCACGGAGAGTTCAACTGTGCCGCCGTAGCCGAGATCGCATCGCCGTTGTAACCCGCGGCCCCGGTTCCGGCCACCGTACGGATATTTCCCGTCGCTGCATTCACCTCGCGGATGACGTTATTGCTCGTATCCGCAATGAAGAGGTCTCCGGCTGCGTCGAAAGCAATTCCTCTGGGCGATGAGAGGTTCGCCAAGGTTGCCGCGGATCCGTCGCCGGAGTAGCCCTGCGTCATGGGCACTCCGGCAATGGTCGTGATGATGCCGCTAACGGCGTCGATGCGGCGGATGATGTCGTTGCCGCTATCGGCAAAGAAGATGTTGCCCGCTCCGTCCATGATCAAACCGCCGGGCTGGTTGATGCTGGCCGCTGTGGCCGCGCCTCCGTCTCCGGAGTAGCCCGACACGCCATTGCCCGCGATGGTGGAGATGAGACTGGTCTGCGCATCGACGCGGCGGATGCGGTTGTTGTTTGTGTCGGAGAGGTAAATATTGCCCGCCGGATCGACGATGACTCCATACGGAAGAAAGATTGGCGCCTGGGTGGCAGGAACTCCGTCGGTGCGGAAGTTCAATTCGCCATCGCCGGCAACGGTGTTGATGAAACCTGGACTTAATACAGATAACGATCCAATCCCGTTACCGTTCACCAGAGCGCTGCCCAGCAGCGTGCCGTCGATTGCCAGCAATACCGCCGCTCCGTTGCGCAGACCTGGAAACTTCGGCGCAAAGACGACGTTGACCGTGCATTGCTGTCCAGAGACGTAGGAGACATTCGCGGCGCAGGTCCCACCGCTGACAACCGAGAAGTCCATGCCTGCATAGCCCTGCAATAACGCCTGGGGCGCAATCGCGACGCCGCCCGCCGTCAGCGTCACCGTGACGCTCACCGGTTGCGACGGCTGGCCGACACTGGTCGTAATCAGTGAGGGAAGTACGGCACATGCATCGTGTGACAGGCAGCCGATCAGGATTGCGCCGACCCATGACAGGCGCGGAAGCCAGGCGGTTGTTCTTCCATGTTGTGAGTCAGATCTGAATCTGCCGAAACCCGGCAGCGGAGAATAGATGTTCTGCACAATTTGCAGCAGAATCGCCGGTAATCCAACCCGGATAATATCTTTGCCGATCGCCCTGCCCTTGGCGTTAGCTTTGTACATCGAAAGAATCACAACTAGGGCTAGAAACACGAGCAGTGCCAAATGAATGATCATAAGGCACCTCGATAAGTTAGATGCGCTTTTCGTGTCAGGTGGACAAGGATGTGCGGATTGCGAGGTCTACTTCCCGAACTACTGATCCGCATACTGTCTCTACCGGCTGGGCAACTGGCACAAACAAATGATTCTGTGAACCATACGGTACGAAAGAGTACTCAGAGTTCTCCACATAGGTAGAAAGCCGTTGGTCCAGTCCACAGCAGGACCACTGAGATCGCGAAGAAATCCTGTTCGTGCTATCGCCGCAGATCGAAGGCCCTTGAGTTTTGTAGAAGATATCCCAATCCGTTTGAAGTAGCAGAAGAGAAAATAGCGGTGCTTTCGGCCCGATCCAATATGCTGTGCTTGCGGCACCGACTGCATTATCTATGTCTATTTACGACCGTTTCGCATCCTCCGCCAGACCATGTGAATTTCAACCTATGCGAACTCAACCAAATTGCGGCATGGGTTGATCCTGGCAAAGTCTCCGATAGTACCGATAAACGCCGATGTGGCGGGGAATGCTGGTGTATTCACGCTAAAATTGTCTGTGCGCTCAGCCAGAGTTGCCCGGCGCCACAATCTTGGAGCGCGAGAATGACCGCATTTTGGATTTGAGTCGCGGACCGACTGGTTCGATCCCCAACGCCAAGACCTCAAAGACGCATTCAGGAGTGAGCGGCAAAGGCTTCTTTCGTACAAGACGTTCCGGCGCTTCGATTCCCAGGGCGAATTACCGGCTAGCAAGTGAGTACATCGCTCCAATGTTGCGCGCGCGCACGAGCAGCTACCTACCTGCAGCCACCGCCTGGATACATCGAGCTGTCAGTGAAGTAGTAACGTCCGGCTGAACTCCTCTTCGACGTCCTCCCCGCCGAGGCCGGCGAACTGCAAACCCTCGTCAAGCACGAGATGGAACACGTCGCCGAGTTCAGCGTCCCCATCCTCGCCGAACTAGGCCTCGGCCCCAACTGGCGCGACATCAAGTAAACTAATCCATCGCGTCAAGAACGATGACCGAAGTCAGGAACCCGCATATATGACCCGCAAGCTTTCTTCCCTCCTCGCCTTTATCCTCATCTCCTGCACCGCGCTGGCCCAGCAGCCCGCCGCGCCCAGCGTCCACGGCATCGACGCCTCGCGGATGGAGCCCTCCATCAAGCCCGGCGATGACTTCTTCCACTACGCCAACGGCGCATGGATCGCCCACACCGAAATCCCCGCCGACCGCACCAGCATCTCCGGCTTCTCGCTGCTCGCCGACATCGTCAACAAACGTGTCGCCGCCGTCATCGAGGAGGCAGCCAAGTCCAACCCCGCCCCCGGCACGGAGAAGCGAAAGATCGCCGACCTCTACGCCTCCTACATGGACGAGAAGGTTATCGACGCGCACGGCCTGGCCGCGCTCCAGCCGCACCTCGCGGAGATCGCCGCCATCGCCAGCCAGCGCGAACTCGCCGCCGCCCTCGGCCACACCCTGCGCGCAGACGTCGATGCCCTCAACAACACCAACTTCCACACCCCCAACCTCTTCGGCGTCTGGATCGCACCCGGCTTCAACGATCCCGACCACTACACGCCCTACCTGATGCAGGGCGGCCTCGCGCTGCCCGACCGCGCTTACTACGTCACCGACTCGCCGCGCATGAAGGACATCCGCGAGAAGTATGTGCAGCACATCGCAGTTATGCTCAAGCTCGCCGGTTACGACTCGTCGAGCGAGAGCCTTACCAGTCGCGCCCAGGCCATCCTTGCGCTGGAGACCGCCATCGCCACAAAGCACATCTCGCTCGCCGAGGACGAGAACATCAAGAAGGCCAACAACGTTTGGCAGGCCGCCGACTTCGCCAGAAACGCTCCTGGCCTCGACTGGGCCGCCTACTTCGCCGCCGCCGATCTCGCCAAGCAGACTAGCTTCATCGTCTGGCAACCCACCGCCATCGCCGGCGAGGCCGCGCTGGTCGCATCCACGCCCATCGCCACCTGGAAGGACTACCTCGCCTTCCACCTGATCGAGCAGTATGCCGCCGCCACCTCCTCGGCATTGGCCGACGAGCGCTTCAACTTCACCGGCAAGGTCCTCACCGGCGCCCAGCAGCAGCGCCCGCGCGACCAGCGCGCCATCCAGCTCGTCAACGGAGTCCTCGGCGACGCCGTCGGCCAACTCTACGCCGCGCAGTACTTCCCCCCGGCCGACAAGGCGAAGGTCGAAGAGATGGTCGCCAACCTCCTCGCAGCCTTCCACGCCCGCCTCGAAAACATCACCTGGATGACGCCCGCGACCAAGGCAGAAGCACTCCGCAAGCTCGGTACGCTACAGGTCGGCATCGGCTATGCCGACCACTGGCGCTCCTACGACGGCCTCGAAATCAAGCCCGACGATCTCTTCGGCAACCTCTGGCGCGACTCGCTCTTCGACTACCACTACAACCTCGCCCGCATCGGCAAACCCACCGACCGCAAGGAGTGGACCATGACCCCGCAGACCGTGAACGCCGTTAACCTCCCGCTCGACAACGGCCTCAACTTCCCCGCCGCCATCTTTGGCCCGCCGTTCTTCGATCCCAAGGCGTCCGACGCCGTCAACTACGGCGCTATCGGCACCGTCATCGGCCACGAGATCTCCCACACCTTCGACAGCGAAGGCGCGGCCTTCGACTCCCAGGGCAAGGTCCGCAACTGGTGGACTGACGCCGACCGCGCCCACTTCGATGCCTCCATCGAGGCCCTCGCCAAGCAGTACGACGCCTATGCGCCGTTCCCCGACCTGCACCTCAACGGTCACCAGACGCTCGGCGAAAACATCGCCGACCTCGCGGGCATCACCGCATCCTACGACGCATGGAAGGCCTCGCTCCATGGCAAGCCAGCCCCAGCCGTCGGCGGCCTCACCGGCGACCAACAGTTCTTCCTCGGCTACGCCCAAAGCGAGTGCGGCAAGGCCCGGGAAGCCGCCATCCGCCAGCAGGTCCTCACCGACCCCCACTCCCCCGGCGAGTACCGCGCAGACACCATCCGCAACCTCGATGCTTGGTACGCCACCTTCGACGTGAAGCCGGGCGACAAACTCTATCTTGCTCCAGCCGACCGAGTCCATATCTGGTAGCTCCTGGCCAATGAGCCAGACGACGACCAGCCGGGTGCCCATTCATCGCGTCTTTGTCTCATGCGATGGGGATGCCCGGCGTGCTTATCGTCGGCAACCCAGCGGAAGCGGCCACCCATCCACATACCCTTTCTCTTCGAAGCAGCAATCTTGTCGCGGATGCGTTCTCCCGTCTCCTCCCGCTCGAACTGGGCGAAGGAAAGCAGTACGTTGAGGGTCAGCCGGCCCGTCGATGAGGTGGTATTGAACTGCTGGGTGACGGAGACAAAGCTCACGCCGCGAGCATCGAAGACCTCTATGATCTTGGCGAAGTCGGCCAGACTGCGTGTCATCCAGTCCACCTTATAGACAACAACCGCGTCTACTGGTTCGCACTCAGCTGCTGCACAGTTCTTCAGCGAACAGATCGCGGTGGGTAAGGATGAGCCGGTCAGCGTTTTCGAGCAGCAGCGCGTATGCTCCGACCGCGGCAATAGCGAGGGGCGCGAAGATCCAGACACTCAGCCATGCATAGTTCAGATAGCTGCTGAGAAGCGTAACCGGGACCTGAAGGAGAATGCTTCCCAGGAGGATGGCAAACACCAACAGACCGCTGGTCTGACTCGCTCCAGTAGTACGCATCTGGCGCGCTTGGCCGGGGACGAATTTGCGCGGCGACTGGATGGAACGCAGGGTGCCGAAGGTTAGGTTAGTAAAGATAATGAAGATGATCCAGAACGCGGCGGAGAACTGAGACGAGAGCGCAATCGGAACGGTAGCGAGCACCATGACGATGGTCCACGCGAGCACGGTTTCGACCAGCAGCAGCGCAAGACTCGAGATGTTCTTGGCGAGGATAACGTCGCGCAGGCGGACCGGCGCGAGCAGATAGAGTTGTACACCCGCGGCGTCCGCGCCGAAGACGTTGTAGAGCGTGCCGAGCAGGCCGAGCAGCGCGTAGCCAACCGCTCCGGAGAGCAGGTAGGAAGGATGGCGAGCGAGCATTCCCCTGGCGAAGATGAAGACGAAGACAAGCGGCGTGATCATCTGGATAAGCTGGTTGCTATTGCCGCGGAGGTAGACCCACTCCTTGCGCAGGCAGGCGGCGATGGTAGGTGAGAGCAGAGCGGGCGCGGAGCCCGGCATAGCCTCTAACTGCTGCGCTCGCCCGGGCCGCTGGGTTGAAAGAATAGCGGCCGGGGTGGCGCGGGGTGCGCCATCGCTGAGGTACTCGCCGAGGAACTGCTTATGCAGGCGGAAGGCGAAGGCGACGAAGAACAGTGTGGTCCACGCGAGCAGCGCGGTGAACTGCGCGAGCCGGGCGAGTGGATGCTCCGCGAGGAAGATGGAGTTGGTCGCAAAGCCGGGCGGCAGCCACAACAGAAAATGGTTGGTTCCATGCATGAAGGCAGTGAGCCAACTGGTACTGGGGACGCGTCCGTTATGCAAAGTGGGGCGGCGAAAGTTGAGGAGCTGGAAGCTGACGAAGAAGAGCGCCATCAGTGCGGTGAAGATCTCGCGGGCGCGTCGCGTCGCCAGCCATCGTTCCATCCATACGGCAATCATGCGCGAGAGGAAGATGTTCATCGCGGCGTAGATTGCAAGGATGACGAATGCGGCGGGGGCGAGCGACGGATCCGCGACGGTGATGCCGATGGCCGCGGCAAACAGTGCAAAGCAGCCGACGATGGTGCTGGCTGTCAAAAGTCCGAGCAGTACGCGCAGGACGAGATAGCGGCCGAAGCGCAGCGGAAAGCGCAGCAGCGAGGAGGCGTCGAAGCTGGAGGCGGTGGCGGCGATGCCGGTTCCACTGATAGCGATGAGCTGCCATATGAGGGCGATTCCCCCGAACAGCACGCTAAGCCTGGACGGATGGTGGCTGCTGACTGCCATCCAGGCGAGGAAACCGGATCCTACCGTGGGGCCTATGATCCATAGAGCGAAGATGGGCCATAGGATGATCCGCAGGATGATGGAGACGACTAGTCCAGCGATCTTGCCCTGGCTGGTTTGGCGCCGAAATCCATTGGCAAACATCCGCCAGCGCAGCCACGCAATGGCAAGAAGCTGCGTTGCTGCGGGAATGTCGCGAGCAGCCGGCGCAGGCCGGGACGGCGGCGCGGACGCGGAGCGATCGTCTAGCTGAGCCACGAGAGCTCCTGTTCCGGCGGCGCAGTGGCCAGATTGCCGGCGCGGTCCGTGCCAACGATTTCGAGGAAGATCTGCTCCAGGGTCAGGGGCGCGCTTCCGGAGCTCGCGACGCCTGCGCGCAACTGTTCAATCGAACCCTGCGCTACAAGCTGGCCGCGGTGGAT
>Ga0181529_10006292_pt1 | contig 12094 bp, 12 predicted proteins | sample PEATcosm2014_Bin_36_FD_119763 | JGI IMG/M metagenome (GOLD analysis project Ga0181529, IMG submission 119763) | Peatland microbial communities from MTU Mesocosm Facility, Houghton, MI, USA - PEATcosm2014_Bin10_30_metaG | ecosystem: Environmental > Terrestrial > Soil > Wetlands > Peat | place... | reverse complement strand
CCCAAAAAAAGGAGGACGGAAGAAGTAATTTGAATTTACTTCCCTCGCCCCCTTGGGGGAGAGGGTGGACCGCAACCGGCGCTTTCACCAGCCGGGGCGGGAAGGGGGCCCCACGTTCTGCTTGTTGTGGGGGTGAGGGGGTCGCCTTGTAACTCATGACCACCACCTACCGCCTGGAATCTACCGGCGGCTTCTTCCCGCACCTGGGCGAGCTTTTTGACCAGAACATCCACGGTTTCGGCAAACCGGCGCCCGGTGCCTTCGATCTTGCAACCCACGAACGCTCTTGCCCACTCAAGGTCTGTCATGTTCGCAATCCTCCAGTCAACTTATTGGGGACTGCAGGATAGAGTGACGGGCGTCGTAGCGCCGGCATCTTGCCGGCACCGGAAAGTGCCGCCAGGATGGCGGCGTTACGCAGATCGGATGTCACGATGTTCCGCAATCCCCTGTAGTACGTCTGCCATCGGATGGCGTGGGCGCCCTCGGGGCTATCCTGTCCAATTGTGTGGAGAGCGTGGGGATGGAAAGGGCTTTGCCCCCTGCTCTGCGGAAAGGCTTTGCCTTTCCGGCCCATTTGCCCCGGCTTTCTCTTCATCCGCGCCGCCGCGAAGGCTATGCCTTCGGCGGCGCGGATGAGGTTGGTGAGTAGTCCCCGGCAACGGAAAGGCGCAGCCTTTCCGCAGAGCAAGCGGCGGAGCCGCCGGTCAGCACTAAATTCGCGAATCGTAATTTGGACGCGGGCGCCCTCTGGCCAATGGTGTTGCAGATGACACTTTGTCCTTGTCCACGAGTGGCAGAGGGTTGTAGAATCCGTCACACGTAGTCCTTGGGTTAATACTTTCGGGGCGGAACTGGAGTGAGTGCACTGGGGCGTCATCGTGACCCCAATGCGGCGCCGGGAGAATGCGCCCAATCTCCCTGGAGACACAACGGCAGCTCTATTTCTCACACGGAGGCGCGAATGCCAAACGGACCCACTACCGGAAGTCTGATGGTTAATATTTATGATGGGACGCGGCAGCCCATCGCTGTCGGAACCCAAATTCTTCTGCGCATCGTCGACGGGAATCAGAAGCAGATTCTCAATCAGTTCTACACTGCCCCCAATATTCTGGTTGAGGGGCTGCCCATCTATAACAATTTTGGCGACAACTACGCGGTGTGGATCTCCGCTGAAGGCCACGTGGCCGCGGGGTTCTATCCGGTGAAAATGCTTGCCGGCACCGTGCAGTCCATTGACGTGATGCTTTTGCCCAGCAACGGGAGTTTCAACTTTCGCGATGCCCTGTGGCCCACGCTCAAACTGACCCATCCCAACTTTGCCGCCCTGCTGGCACATGGCGCCGCGGACGACAACGCCGCCGCAGACCGCTACACCCAGCTTATGGAAAATCAAGCCGGCTCGCTCGCATCGTTCTTGAACCTGGCGACGGCAATGAGCGCCATCAACCTGCCCGTGGGCACTCCGCTTGATTACATCAAAGAGGTGATTTGGGATAGTTCCTTTGCCCAAGACCGGTTCTTCGGCTATGCGGACCCCAAGATCATCGACCAGGTTATAACGGCCACCCAACAAGGGGAATTTGCGCCGGAGATTGACCCCTCGATCTTCCACGGCACTGCCACCAGGAGTTGGAAGCAGGTTCAATTCGGGGAAGCGAACGTCCAGCTGACGTTTCATGAGAACGACCCGACGAAGCAGATTGACGGCATCAACTGCGTGAAAATCGAACCCGACATCGACTATTACAAAGACCTTGGGGCCCACTTTTTGATGGAGGTCGTGGTGAACGGCCTTACGCACACGCTGACTGATCCTAAACAGGTCTATGTGCTGCGCTGGATCGCCGGCCGGCACGCGGGGGTGCCGGATTTCAATCCTCCCTACGTGATTGTCTAGAGGCACGCAAAAGGGCTCGCGTCCCCGGTCGTGACCGGAGGTTCGCCGGCGAGGGGCCGCAAATTCCTGCTTGGCGCCTTCGCTTCGCATAACCCGTTTTGTGAATGCATCAACCATAAATAAGTGCCCAAGCAGGACGAGGTGCCTCGGTGCCTTGTTGGCGAGAGGTGGCGGCGGGTTCACCGTGCCAAATTGCCAACGATATCAATATCGTTAAGTGCCGACCTCAAGGTCGGCGCTACATTTCGCCAGGCGCCGAGCGACGGGGTGGTGCTGATCCGGGTCAGCGCCGACCGCGGTTAAATCACGCTCGAGCGCCGCCAGATCAAATCCGCTCGGAGAAACACCGCTGGCACTGAGCCAGTCCTTTGAGACCAGCGCGTACGCTTCACTGCAATACTTTTCGAACCACGCCCAGGTCATCTTTTTCGGTTGGCCCCAGGTGATGCAGGACAGAGTACGGGATTCGGGACTCGGGTCCGATTTGCGGACTCCGATGGTCCGATTCGGATCGGACCTGAAATCGGAGATTCGGGACTCGGGGCTCAGGACACGCGACTCGGGTTCCGGGATCCGGGACACGGGACTCGGGATACGGCATCCAGGGCTCAGGACTTTGGTTTCGAAATTCGGAAGGCCAGGTTCGAAATGTTCCTTCCCGAACCCCGAACCCCGAACCCCTAATCCCGCGCCCTCAAAATCGTAGCCAACCAAATAGATCGCATGCCCGCCCCAGCTTCCTGGTTCATCATCGGGGCCGGGATTGGCCGGCACGTCCCAAACATCCTGATTCTGAGCGGCGAGCGGAAGCTCCACTCCAATGTAGGCGCCGCCGAAGAGCCAGATGGCGGTGGCAACCTGCGAAATCGGATGATCCGATGATCGGGTGATCGGATGATCGGGTAACCCGGTGGTCTGCAGAGTTGTGCTCTCGCAAGGTCGCGGTCCAAGGGTGGCGTAACTTGACTGTCCAGAAGTGGGCTGTTTTCCGCTGTTCAACCGGTCACCCGATCTCCCGATCTCCCGATTCGCCAATACGCCCGAATCCTGTAGGTCTATGGAGACGTACGCATCCAACCCATGCCCCGCGAATCCCTGCTGCCGCCAGTTGTTCAGGACGTCCAGTTCCACGCCACCCTGGTCGGAGGAGGGATCGGCGGGGTTGTAGCCGTCCCACTTCTCGTAGTAAAGCTGCACGGTGCTGTCAGCAACGTCCGCGCCCGAACCGGCATTCAGCGTCCAGGCTTGGATCGCGTGTGCCACGGCGGCAATCGTGCAATCACCCAACTGGTCGTTCAGCATCATTCCCCAGTCCGCCACGCCGCGCGTGTAGTCAACATGGGCCGGAGGAGCGGGCAACGCCGGGGCCAGATACCGCGCCATCTTCAGCGTGCGAGGGTCGTGCCGCCGTGGGAGCTTGCCGAGCTTCATTTGCGAGTGATCAGTCATTGGGTTTTACAGCTTTCAGCGATCAGCTATCAGCGTTCAGCCACTGCTTTCACCGCAGAGGCGCTGAGACGCAGAGACAAGCAAGGGGAAGTAAAGTGCGCCCGCATCCTTCAGGGGATTGCAACTAGCTCTACATCTGGAGAGAGCGGCACCAGGCCCCATTCATCGAATTTGAATCTGAGCTTCTCTGCCTTCATTTTCTTTCTCTGCGGCTCAGCGCCTCTGCGGTTCACTTCAGTTCTTTTCCTGCGAAGGCGCCATCACACTCGGCGTCGCCCGTCCGGGCAGTGACAATCTTGTTGTACTGGGCCTTGAATTCCTTCGCGGTGAACGGCAGCCTGGGAGCGGGATTCGGGATTCGGGTTTCGGGTTTCGGCCCTAACCCCGAATCCCTAACCCCTAGTCCCGAGGCCTGCGGCACCAGGCTGGCAATGTTCGAAAACTCACTGGTGACAAGCTGAAGCACGGCCGCCACCTTGCTCTGCGTGGTGCTGTTCTTGATCCCCGCCGCGGGCATGATTTGGGCAATGTCGGCGTTGGCCGTATTCAGTCCGGCCTGGATCTGTTGCAAAGTGCCGGCGGCCGGCGCGGCCTGGTACTTGTCAAAAAGCGTTATAATAAGGTTGATATCATTCACCGCCTGTGACACCGCCGGGCTGGCTCCTACAATGCTGGTAATGCCTTGCACAATCGGCAAAGCCACCTTGGCAATGCTCTCCGCCTCGCCCACCCACGAAGGTGGCGCGCAGGAGGGGAGAACGGACGAGGCCGCAATTAATGCGATAAGGGTAAGCGTTCGTAGTTTCATGTCATTTTCCTTTTTGAGCTCTCAGCGCTCAGCTTTCAGCTATCAGCTCTGACTGACTGCTTACCGCTAGTTTCGTGCTCACAACTTCGTCGCGTCAGGATAGCGACGGTCAGTGCATATCTGACCGAGGGCACCCCGCTGCGGAAAGCCCACGATCAACCCATCACCGCTTGGCCGTAAGGACCAGACCGGCTGTGGCTGAAAGCTGATCGCTGACCGCCGGACCGGGGTCCATTCCTTTCACATACCACTGAAGGGCTCGGGCATCGTTCAGCAAGTAGAGGTTAACCAACTTAATTATCTCTGCGGAGTAGCTGGGATTTGTGGAATATCCACAATGCTCCGTGTCGTTTGGGGAGGATTTAGGCCCCAGCCGCTCCGCAAACTGCTTCCAATCGTGGCGCACGTCAAAAGCGGGCCGGTAACGCGGCGATCGCAAAAGGAGCGCGTGCGCGGTAAAAGCTTCATCCAAATTGGGGAAGCGCTGGAACTGGGCGAGGATCGTTCTCTTCTGCCCGTTCACGATTTCCCAGGTCTGAACGTCGAAAGCACCGTAGGCTTCGGGCGCCGGTACTGCGGGTTCGGTGCTCGTGATTTGGGATTCGGCGTTCGGGTTTGGTGGCCCAGAGTTGGGAACCCGGGATTCAGCGTCCGGGATTCCGGATTTGAGGTTCGGAATCCGGGATTCGGAATCCGGAGTTTTGGGCGCGGCGTTCGGAATGCCGGATATTGAATCTTGAATTTTGAATCTTGAATCGCCCTTCCCTTCCCCCGTCCCAAAGTGCTCATACTTAATTCCAAACGGGTTGTTGGCGAGGCGGAACAGCACGCTGCTTCCCCACCCCGCCGCCGTGGCGCTCTCCAAAATGGCTTGCGCCAGGGTGATGCAAGCGGGAATCTCATATTCAGTTTGGCTATGTAGCGCCGGCGGAGTGACCCGCAGGAGGAACTGCAGCTGCTGCGTGGTTAAGTGCGGGGAGCCGGCCGAAATTCGCAATTCGCGATTCGGAACTCCGGACGCCAATGGCGGGTAACCGGGTTTCGCATTCCCATTTTCGATTTGCGGGTTTTGTTTAGTGTCAGTTTGCATTCGGGCAGCGGCAGCGTGTGCACCCGCCGCCACCCTCACTCACGCTGATCAGGCGCGAGATAAGCTGGAATAAGTTCGAATTCTCAGGTTTTACCGCCGTCAAGACCGGCGGGCATTCCAATGTCGTCAGAATTCAGTTATCAGTCGTCAGTCACCTGCATCAGTTCTCAATCACTGAGTGGCTTCGTTGTGGCGACGGTCTACGACCACCATCTCGCCCCCCACCAATTGACAGGCGCGGAATGCCACTACGAACCAATCCGCGTGTCGCCACCTGGAGGCGATGGCTTAGCAACTTCATCCCGGGCGTTTCCCTTGAACACTCTCGGATCACGGTCGCTCCGCTTGGGCTGTCGATGACCGAAGGGTCCAATGGCTCGGTGAACAGATGGGCATCCTAGTCTGGCGGCGCAACGACCCAAACCATTGTTTCGCCCCGCCGCCTCCTGCGCCGGCCCAATGCCACGCATGGCGGAAATTGGCTTCCTGAAGATCGCAATACGACTTACCCATGGGAGCATCAACCCGAATCCGGGGCGGGGCCTGAGGGGGGTACTGTCACCGCCAATTTCCCGCGTCCGGCCCTTCTTGCTGCGAGTTGTGGGACCGTCGCTCATCACTTTTACATCGTACAATAACCGATAGGCTATTGTCAAGAAGATTCTGGGCTAGTTTCCTACTGGCAGGAAAGAAAACGAAGATTTCTTAATGAACTTACCTACCGGTAGGAAATGCGTGTTGGAGGTTCGCCGATTTGCCGTGGCGGGGACAAAGGATCGATGACAGGTTGCCCCTATCTGGGTTTTATTGGCAGTAAAAATATCCTGAGATTCGCGAGCCCGGGTGGTTAAGTTGGCAAAAATATCACGGCGCGGGCGGGTCTGGGCGATTTCGCTGGGGAAAATATCCCGAGGCTCGAGAAGTGCCTGCCGGGCGGGCCGCGCTGCTATAATTTGATCGATTCCTCTCATGCTCGAGTCTCCATGTGTCGATACTCTTCATGTGCCCCAAACGCGCCCTTCCCGGGATCGGGATGCTCGCAGCGGCTTCGGGAAGGCGTGGAACCGGCATTTCCAAAGACAGGAGGAGGCGAAACGGACGGCGTTGCTTGCGACCCACCCGCGGCGGACACTAGGGCAGAAGGCGCATCGAGACTGCGGCTTGAGGCTGAACTTACTTTCTTGCGGGCCGGGGCCTCGGCTTGGGTGGCGCGAGTGCGGGCACACATTCGTGACACTTCAAGATGCGTTATAACGATTTCGCGAGTGGTGAAATCATGACGGCAGGCGGCGTTCGTGCAGCGGCGGTCGCGAAAAAAGCCGCGTTTCTCATTAACTTCCGTTCGAGCACCACATTGTGGGCAAAGCATTGTTTCTTCATCTCCTTAGCAGAGCACCGGAGCATCGCACGAAGGGCAGATTTACGCCCGGCGGTGTGACGAGGGCTATTTGGCGAGTTGCAAAATTCGCGCAATCAGAAACAGGCGAAAGAAAACTGGGCCAATGGCCGCGCCAACCGCCGCTCCTATAAACAACCAGCGGAGGCGCAGCCAATAATGGGCGCGGGAATTCTCAATGCGCTCCACGGAGCGGCCAAAGCTGAAGGCATGGAAATGGTCGTCGAGGGAATACGCATCGGCCTGCTGCCCAAGAGCGTCAGCTTCCAACTTTAATTTTTCGCAGTAGTCTTCAAAAGTTTGCGACATGGTGGCCTCCGGCAAGATTTCCGTCAAAGATTCCATTCACGCTTGTGATAACTCTTCTTAGTAGGCTCCAGGTGTCATCGGCTGCGTGAAACCCGTCAACGCTGCGTAAATTTCCTCACTGGAAGTGGGCTTGGCAAGAGCGATGGTGTTGGTTTCGCGGGCACATTCAAGCGCACGAACTGACCCACTATAAAGCACAAAATGAATTCCCCGGCGATGCGCTTCCTGGCGGACCACATCCCATTCCTCCACCACAAAACGAGAGTTATGAGAAAGTGGGAAACTGCCGTCACAAAGCACCGCGTCGTGGGCGGGGAGGCAGAGAATCGCCGTTTTCAAGTCCGAGGCAAGTGTAATAGCCTCAATTTGTTGCGCCTGGCGGTCGTGGGAGTGGAGGAGGTCCGCGGTGAGCTCTGCCAGGGGCAAATTATCTTCCACAATCAGAAGTTTCATGTATCACCTGTGTGCCGACATCAGACGTGAGATGGGTAGAAAGCGGATCGCGACGCGGCCGGGATCGAGTCTTGCCCCCCGGTGCCCGGCGCAAGCATTTCGGCCGGATATGAAAACCCGGCTGGAGGTCGAATGTGAGTTTTGCTTCCTCCGATGATTTGCATGATGGGCATCAAAGGATCCCAAAGGCTGAAGTCTCAAATGGTTAACGATTTCGACTTCAGGTTCGGCGGAGAGATGATCGAGTGGCTCCATGATCTTCGGCAAAAGACTCTGTGCGGTCGTTGATGACTGGAAGATACAAAGTGTCCAAGCGCAATAGCGGCGGGCGGAGCAGTGAGAAGAGATGGCGGGGTGGATAATGTGTGGGTATGATGCAGAATCAAGTAAGGATTCAATCTGGGTAGGCCGATCCGCCCACCGCTGCTGCGTTTGGAGAGGTACAGACTTGCACTCCGCATTCAGGGAGATTTTCCAGTTTAGTGAAAGGAATGGTGAAAACGGTTTGGAGTTGGAGGAATGCCGTAAAAGTCCTAACTTGCCCAAACCGAATCGTTGCGGAAACAGGGTCGGGCAAGAACAGGGGAATCGCAACTCCCCACGGTAAGAAATGGTTAGTATACAGAGGGTTACTGGCAAGATCATGAAAGTCCCGGGCACTATTCCTGGTTGCATAAAGTTTTATCCTAGGATTGCGAGTGCGGCCTTGAAGAAGATCACGCACAGCCAGGGGGGAATTTGCTTACACCGAATAAGAGAGAACCTATTGACCATGTCAAGCATGAAGGGCGAGGAAGCTGACGTTCGCGCTCTACTTATAGGCTACTCGTAGTACATTCATTGAGCTACCTTGCTCGCCTCGAGGCAAACCCATGCACGTTGACGGCCATAACTACTCGAAGCTGATTGCCTGGTGAATTGTCAATCGCAGGTTGTGGCAAAAACAGAGGATGGATTTCCCTGCATGGCCGGGGAACGCGGCTGACACCTTCCAGGAGACTTGGCTCCGGGCACTACGAGGCTCTTCTTCGGGCAGGCAGGATGGTTCCTGGCTGAAATCATTTCAGCCTGAAACGCTTCCTACACATTTCGCGACGAACAGCCTTTGGCGCCAACGATTTCGTTGGATTTGAAGATGCGTTTATATGAAAATCTCACCGTGCGCGTTGCCGGGACGTTTGCAGTCCGCCTACTGGCAGCATCGACCGGGTGAGCGACAGCCCCATGCAAGGGTAGCGGATTTCGCTTACAATGTGACCCGTTTGGCAGAGTGATGAAGAAGAGCGTAGCGGTAGCTTCATGCCGCCATCGTGCTTATTGACGGATTAGACCCGGCGCCACCTCATGCCCGACGGCTTCCTCATCAACCTTCCACGGGCGAGCCAACGGCGAAGTAAGACGGGGAAAAGGGAAAGGGAAAAAATGCCTCTAGTTTCAATGAAGGAATTGCTGGTCGATGCACGCCGGCGAGGATACGTCGCGTGCTATTGCGAATCATGGAATTTGGAATCGCTTCAGGCTGTGGTGGAAGCGGCAGAAGCAGAGAGGTCGCCGATCATCGCCGGTTTCAACGGCGGCTTTCTGTTGCGGTCGGGGCAAAATACGATGGAGCAGCTTAGTTACTACGCCTCCCTCCGCGCCGCCCTTGGCCGGGCCAAAGTTCCGGTATCGTTTCTCCTGAATGAATCCGATAGCCTGACTCAAATCGAGCACGGGATCGCTTTGGGTTTCGATGCCGTTATGGTAGAGAATGAATTCCTGCCGAAGGTGGAATACCTGCCTCTCGTCAAGAAAGTCGAAGAAATGGCGCACGCCAAAGGTGTGTCGGTGGAGGCGCAGGTGGGGCACTTGGCGGATGGGTCGGAAGGATCGGAGGCGGAGCCCACCGACCCTGAGGCGGCGCGAGCCTTTGTCGACGCGACGCACATTGATGCTCTGGGAATCGCCGTGGGTAATGTCCACATTCTCACTTCGGGCAAAAAGGCCCTCGATTTTGATGCGCTGGCAAAAGTCCACGCGGCTGTGGATGTTCCTTTAGTGCTGCACGGAGGCACGGGAATCCCTCTCGAAATGGCGCCGCGCTGCATTGAACTCGGGGTAGCCAAAGTGAACTTCGGAACCGTGTTGAAGCAGGCCTACCTTGCCGCGGTTGCAGAGAAGTTGACAAATTATCACGTGCCTATGAGCCCACATCCGTTCCTGGGGATGGGCGGGGAAAATGACCTGCTGGTGGCGGGGCGGGAAGCGGTGAAGGCCGAAGTTGTGAAAATCCTCCGGGCGTTTGGCTCGGCGGGGAAGGCGTGAAGCGCCGGGAAGTGCGCGAGCACAGCCGCACCCTTCCCGACCCACGGCGGGAATTCCAATCTGGCCGCTTTTGGTTCACGGCTCCCTCACTGCGGAAGAGTTGAATCTACCAATGGACTCGCTGGAACCGCACGGGCTCTTCCTGAACATCATGGTCGAGAGCATGGAAGAAATCGAAACTCTCCGGCGCATAGCAAAAGTACGAGCTTCCGGAGGGTGAATCCGTCGATGAAGCATTCAACCTCGCGAAGAGATTTTCTCGGTTCCGCGACTCGCGCCGGGGTGGCTTGGGGGTTTTATCCTGGCGCGGCATGGTCAAAGCCGCTCCAACACGACGCCGCAAGCGAAGGTCCTTTCGATCGAAGGAATATTGAGGCGGAAATCCGCCGCCGTGCTGAGTGGCGCGCTGCCCAGAACCGTCTCGAAGTGGATTACTATCGCATACGCCGGCGCCTGGCCTATCCACTTCCCCTGGGAAGTCTCCTGACCCCCACCGTACCTGTCGCCACTATTACGGATTATCCCTGGGCCACGTGGCTGCTGTGGGAACTTGAGGAGCGCGTGAATGCCCTGGGTTGGGCGGCGGAATGGTTCGGAGAGGAGAAGTTCGCCATCCACGCCGCGCGCGACCTTGAGGCACTGAGCGTCTGGCCGAAGTATTGCCAAATGGCGGAGCCGAGTCTGGAATCGGCCCACGCCGGAAGGATCCTCTGGGCGGCCTGGACCAAGTGGCATTGGCTCAGCGAACCCCTGCGCGAGAAAATTCGAGCCGCGTGCGGCCGCCACGTGCAGGAGGTTGTGCCACACGCGGAAGCTTACTTTGGCTCCTTTGCGTCGAAGCAGGACCTGTTGCGGCGGCCCGCACCCCACGAGAAGCTGGGCAACGTCGCGGTCATCAGGACGGTTGGTGCAGCGCTGGCGGCGCAGGTGGCGGCGGATCCGGCCGCGGCACGGCTGAACGAGAAAATTCGCGCCATCTTCGGAGCCATTCTCGATTTGCGGACCGGAGGCCATGCGGAAGGCGTCGGCTACGATGGCTACGCTTTGGACTTCATCGCCGACTGGTTGACGGTGGCTCCGGCCGACGCGCGGCGGGAAATCCTGGAACATCCGCGCTTCAATGATTACTTGGATGAGAGCACTCTGCTGGGGGCGCCCGGTGCGGCCGAGCAAGTTGCCGAACTCAGTGACGTGGAGCCGCGCGAGATGCCGTTCCACTTTTCCGCCCAGGCCAAACTCGCCTCGCTCCAGCCTCACCCCGTGCGCGCCTGGCTGCTCCGCAGCTGGCCGGCCGAATGGGTTCGCGCCGACGCGCTGGGAGCGCTCCGGCCCATTGCCGATGACCTCAACGCCGCTCCGCCGGCAGCGGGCGCCGTGAATGCACACTACGTGGTGGTGTTGCGCAGCGGCGGGGAGAAGGAAGACCTGGCTGTAGCGATCTCGTGCAGCAACTCGCCCCTGGGCCACATTCAGAAAGACAATGGAACGCTCGTGATCGGATCGCGGGGGCGCTGGCTCATCTGCGACCCCGGCTACCAGCAGTATGTGCAGGACGCCGAACGCGACTTTACCGTGGGCCCGGCGGCGCACAATTGCCCCGTCATCAACGGCGCCGCCCAGGACCGCAAGCAGCCGCGCCTGCTGCGGTTGGAGAAGACGGCGGACGGGGCGCGCGCGCAGATTGAGCTGGCCGATTGTTATCCTGCCTCGGCGGGTGTGCGCTCCGTGGTGCGCAATGTGTGGCAGGTGGGAACGGCGGGAGTGGTGGTTTGCGACCAGATCGCCGCCGAGTCACTCCAAAGCGTCACTTATCACTGGCATGGCCACCCCGATGCCGCCTGGTGGAGCAGCGACGGCTGGATGCTCGTGCACCTGCCCGACGTGGACCTGTGGTTCACCTCCCCGAACGTAAAGCTTTCCGATCAGAATATCGACCGGCTCCCCGGCTCGCGCGGCCAACTGACGCTGGCAGCAACGGTGGAGCTTCCGAAAAGCCTGATCTGGTGGGTGTTCGCGGTTTCCCCGCATATTTCTCAACTCGAACTTTCCCCGGATGGCCAGGATCTTCAATTCCTCGGCAAGCGATTCACGTCGTAACGCCCGCGAGCATGTCGCGGTAAGCGGGAAGTCCGGGAGACAGGCATAGTGCAGCGCGGCGGGGCCGCAACCAATTTTTCGCGGGCGGACGAAGAGACCCCTCACGCGCCTGCGGGTCGAAGCTTCCATCGTTTGCAATTCTTGATCGTCCCTTCAGCGGGCGTAGGCCCGGCGGCGCATGGCCGCCGCCCTCTCCCCTTGGAGAGGGCAGTTTAAGAACCAACCTTCTCCCAGGGGAGAAGGTGCTGAGGTACGAAGCGGATGAGGGGTCTCTTCTCTCGACCT
>Ga0181529_10006291_pt1 | contig 12094 bp, 13 predicted proteins | sample PEATcosm2014_Bin_36_FD_119763 | JGI IMG/M metagenome (GOLD analysis project Ga0181529, IMG submission 119763) | Peatland microbial communities from MTU Mesocosm Facility, Houghton, MI, USA - PEATcosm2014_Bin10_30_metaG | ecosystem: Environmental > Terrestrial > Soil > Wetlands > Peat | place... | reverse complement strand
CGATTTGACCGATTCGGGACAACTGGGCAACCGCGGCATCACGGTCGAATACGGCGGAAAGTCATACCAAGGAGTTTGGGACACAGTTAAAACGGAACAGAACGCTGTCCTCCTCAGTGGTGCGGGTGCCATCAACGGATTTACCGCCCTGGTCACAGGGGACTGCAATCACACCTGCATAGCAGAAGGTACTTTGGGTTTGCCTTCAGCTTCAGGCGGCGTTAACTTCTTTGGATCCTCTGAGGCGATGAAGGCCCTTAGCGGTTCCAGCGAATACCAGAAAAACCCCGGCCTTGACGCGCTTGATTTCTTCCACAAAGATAACAGCGGATTTCAGGTCAACTTTCGGGGATACCAGTCGCCTGACCAGCAAGGGCTGCCCTCGACGCATATACCAGTATCGTCTCTCCCCGGCCAACTGCAGACGTTCCATGTGGACGCACGTTATCCCTATGAGGACTTCACTGGCCTTGTCGATCACACGGGGAGCATGCTTCACACACTTTGGAACTCTATCGCTGGTGGCGGAAGCCACTGAGGAGGCAGTCGCGATGCAGCGATCTAGCCAATTCGGCATCATTACTCTTTGCATCCTCTGGTTTGCGTCGGCAGAGGCGGCCAAATCAGCAACTGCTTGCGCGACCTTCAGTCAAGAGGGGGTTGGTGTCGGCGTGGTCATCGGATCTGGTGAAGCGACTCTTACGATGACCCCGCTTGGTGGCGTTCCGATAGAGCTCAAAACTCCGATCACCGGTTCGCCCGCGCAGTGCCGAGTCCTCTTTTCTCCCAGTGGCGCGTCTCTCGTTGTTTCGGCACCGATCAACAGCGACTTCCAGGGAGGGGTTCAGGTGCTGGTAGCTGACCCGAAGCAACGCAAATGGCTAAGATCGTTCTCTGTCCCCTCTCGCGCGGATTTTGCTAATCCCCAGGTGATTGGGTTCTTCGAGAAGTCCTCGCTGTTAATTGTGCGGGCAGTGGGAGGGCAGCAGCAAACGCCGGCAACCGTTGAGCTGAAGGCGGGTTTATTTGACTTGGACGGATCTGTGGCCAGTTCGGGAACGGTCACGCACACGATTGTCGGGCGGCTACACAGCCAGTTTCCCCAGTACTGGGATGCCGTCCACAATCGGTTATGGTTTCCGAGTTTTCCACAGTTCTGCCCTTTCAGATCCATCCCGATCATCGGTGAGGCCAAAGATGATCCCTCGATAACAGCGGCCGTGGCGGATGGTATTCCTTGTAACTTGCCGGTTGCGGTTGCATATCCTGACGCTGGTACGGTAGTGACCGCAAGCGATCGAGAGGGTCAGAATGTGGTCTCTCGCGTTGATCTAGAGGTTCAAACCGGCGAAAAGCTGTTCCTCCCGTCCGATCACAAAGGAATCTCGTATTCAATAACGCCACGAACAGCCGCTTCCTCGGACGGGGAGGTTTTTGCAGTCGAGCGGTCAATTTCAACAAGGTCCCCATCCCCGCGAGACACCGTTACTCTCGGAGGGACAGATGTCGCGGTTGTTCAGGTTCGGCCTTTGCGCCTGATATCAACCATCAAGCCCGCGAAGCCGGATTTTCTAGAGGGGCTGGCAATTTATCACGGACGGGACAAAACCCTTCTCTATGTACGCTGGACTCTAGGTGGACAATGGGAACTTCGTGAAGTTAGCCCCACGGTGATGCGATAGAGTAAACCGGTGACAGACGGAACGCTCCCGCCTCAGCCGCGCTCGAACCCAAAGCTCTGCTGGCGCACATCCATCTTCTGCTTTGCCGGGCGGCCGCCGCGCCCGGGAGTGAGCGGCCGCCTTAGCGCTCGCTCCAGGCTCTGCACGAACTCCGGCGTGCCCATGGGACGGCCGGTGTGCGTGCTCCGCCGAATCTCCGCAGTCTCTTCCTCCTCCTCTCCGGAGGCGATGTACTCTCTCCATCCGGCCACGGTCCAGGATCGCTGCCAGAGCTCGAGGTCCACCAAGATATCCCGATGCCCCTCCATACAATGGGCTTTCGCGCTGGACCAGAAGTAATCCTCCGGCGCCGAGGCCAATCCGGCGCGGATGGGGTTCCGCTCGACGTAACGCAGCGCCGCCCAGAAGTGACGCTCGTCGAGCGGGCAGGAGTAGTAGCGGCCCTGCCAGACGTGGCCCGATGAGAGGTTGCGGGCGTTGAAATAGGCGGCGTACCGCCCGTGCGTGTGCTTGAGAACGAGCGCCTGGGACTCAAGTCGCCGCGGGATCGCGACCAGGTGGACATGGTTGGACATCAGGCAGTAGCCGGCCAGGGAGAGGCCGTAGAGTCGGCAGTAGTGCGAGAGCAGTTGCAGGTAGACGGCGCGGTCGGCGTCACATTCGAGAACGGACCGTCGGGCGTTCCCACGCTGGGTGATGTGATGAGGAGTATCGATAGCGATGACGCGGGCGAGGCGACTCATAAGGGAATGGTGCAAATGAGGCGCCGGAAGGTCTCATGGGAACATTCCGTCTGTCCCCGCATTGGGCGTCGCCGCTTACGGCTTTCCCAGCGTGACCAGCGGGTCCCCCAGCACCACCCCTTGCCAGCTCAAGGCCCGCAGCGCGATATAGAAACTCTCCGCCAGGTTGCGTCCCTGGTAGTAGGCCGGCAGCAGGTAGTCCGGCCGGACGCAGTAGGTCAGGTACGGTTCGTAGACGTTGCCCGAAACGCCCGTGGCGCCTTCGTGGATATAATCGGCGCTCAGCCCTTGAGACGACCCGCCGAACATGTGATCCTGGTCGTCCCACCCGTGGAAAAACCAGTCCTCGGGAGGCCGCCGCAGCGTGCGGGCGTTGCTCGAGACGAACTCCGTCACCAGCGCCCCGGGCAGCCAGCGGAAGCCCGACCAGCGCCGCGTGCGTCCCGCGTCGTTCGACCCCCAGGATGCGTACCCGATCGCATCCTTTTGGTTATAGAGCACTTCGTCCGTGTCGTCCATCACCACACGGGAACGAGGCAACAGCATAGCCGCGTTCCGGAGCCATGTGTTGCCGTCGTCTTGGCGGGGGCCCAGGTCGATCACGAACTTGCCGCGGTTGCGGGCCGCCAGGCCGTGGTCGATCATGGCTTTCACATCGGCCAGGTCCCAGGCCGCCAGGCGGGTCACCAGGTAGATGGGGAAGCGCGGATGCTGGAACGGTTCGTCACGAACCATGAAGAAGGGATTGGGGATGGGCCCGGCGCGCTCAAAGCGCGTGCCTTTCCGTTTGGCATAGAAGAGAGCCAGTTCCGAATCCACCGAGGCCCGCTCGCCCATCATCCCGTTCGAGCCATCCACTTTCAGCGGCACGCCCAGGGTGGTCGCGATGTAGAGCACCCGCTCCTCCAGACCGGCTTTCCGGAGGCACTCCCCTACCGGATTTTCAATCTGCTCCTCATAGATCTTCCAGGAGATCTCCTCTTCGGAGGTCGTGTTCAGGATGCACAGGTTGCGGCTTGGCACGTTGCGGCGCGCGCGATAGTATTCGCCCACCTGCCGGGAAACGGGGTCGTTGCCGTTCACCACCAGCAGGACGTTCTCGCCGGTTTGGGCGCACAGCACGGGGAGGAAAACCGCGAGGGGCAACAGGCGGATCACAGCTCGATGGTACCGGCGGGCGGAGCGGTTGGCAAGCCACGGCACCGGGTTGGAGGTGCGGTACTTCCGTCCTGCGAGGGACGGCTGCGATTGCGACAATCCCACTATCTCGACCGCACCACCCGGAGCCTCTGTTACAATACTTACCAAAGCCGGCCGGTGCGAGTGAAATTCATTATTTCTATTCCACCGATTCACGTTTCAATTGGATAGCGGCCGGCGGGACGCGGACCTCAGGTGCCCGGCGGGGCGGGAATATGGATTTCGACCAGCTCCACACGTTTTTGGAGATTGTCAGGCTGAAGAGTTTCTCCAAGGCCGCCCAGACGTGCTACCGCACGCAGCCGGCCATCAGCGCCCAGGTGCGCCAGCTCGAGCAGGAGCTGCGCGCCGAGCTGTTCGAGCGCTTCGGGAGCCGCATTTCCCTCACCACCGCGGGCAAGATCTTCGCCGAGTATGCCGAGCAGATGCTGGACCTGCGGCGCCGGGCGCAGGATACCGTCGCCGAGCTGGAAGCCAATCCGCGCGGCGAGCTCGTCATCGCCGCCAACGAAGCCACCTGCATCTACGTCCTGCCGCTGGTCTTTTCCGAGTACCACCAGTTGTTCCCCGCCGTGCAGCTTGAGGTGAACCGCTCCTACGGGACGCACGTGGTCGAAGCTGTCATGGACAACTCCGCGGATTTCGGCCTGACCCAACTGCCCGTGGAGGAGAAGCGCGTTCAGGTGGTCAACATCTATCGCGACGAAATTCGCCTGATCGTCCCGGCCCGCCATCCGTTGGCCGGAATGAACTCCGTGCTCCCCTCCGATCTTGTGGAATCGTTCCTGCTGCTCCCCAGGGAAGGCAAAACGCGTGTCCGCCTGAACCAGTGGCTGGCGCCGGTGGAGGATGAGATCCGGGTCTCCATGGAGCTGGATTCCTCGGAAATGATGAAACGCTTCGTCATGGCGGGTTTGGGAGCGAGTTTCCTCGCCGTTTCCAACTGCCGCGAGGAAATCGCGGCCGGGAGACTGCGCGCCATTCCGCTGGGGCCCGAGCCCATGATGCGCCGCCTGGGTCTGATCTACCGCAAGGATAAGGCGCTCTCGCGGGCCGCTTTGGGCTTCATCCAGGTGGTGCAGGACAACGTGGGCGACGATATCGAGGCCGCGTCCAAGGCCGCCCCGCGGGCGGTGGCCAAATGACCTGCCCGCGCTGCCTCACCGAGTTCGACGCGGAAGCTCCCCGCTGCCCGCGCTGCGGGGAGCCTAACCGGGATGGCTCGGGAGTCTTTCAGTCTTCCACTGTGATGATCTCGGCCGGCGGATCCCGCCGGGTCTACCGCTCCGTGGATGAGGTCCCCAAGAGTCTGCGGAGCCGGCTGATGGAATCAACCAACGGGCGCAATTCAGCCACCATCCTGATCGCCGACCGGCGCGGGCGCCGGGAGATCGCTAAGGTGCTGCGCAAGCTGCCGGGATCGGCGCAGCGCCGGTTCAGGCAGCCGGCCGGGGCTGCGGCGGCAACCGAGCGTTTGGCGAGGTGGCTGATGCCGCGAGGTACGGCGGCCACCTTGGCCGTGCTGTCCCTCTTGTTTCTGCTGGCCGCTGCCCTGTTCTTCGCCAGCCGCCATTAGGACGGACGGCCGGAGCGTCCCCTACAGCTTTCGGCGGATTCAGCCGATAATCCCGGCATGGATCAACGAGAGGCGCCCCGGTTCGAAGCCGATCAGGCGGTCACAGTCACCATCCTGGGCGACCGCCCCGCTATCCGGCGGGCCGTGATCCGCAATGCATCGGGCTTGGGCCTCGGTCTCGAGATGGAGGGCCCCGTAGCTCCGGGTGCGGCCCTGAAGATCGAGTTCGAGGATTCGCTCCTGCTGGGGGAAGCGGTGTGCACGCGCCCCTTGGAGAACTCCCTGCTGGTGGGCGTCCGGCTGAGCGAGGCGTTGCGTGGCCTGGCCGAGCTGGCTCGCGCTTGCCTGGAATATGCCGAGGTTCCAGCTGGCATACGCTGACATACCGCGGGTGATGCGGTATTGTGTACCTTATGGTCCGGAGAGCATTGGTGTTTGGATCAGCCGGCCAGCTAGGCGTCGAGCTGATCCGCGAAGTGGCCTCGCGCGGGTACGAGGTCCACGGCTGGGATCGCGACGAAGTGGATATTACGGATGCCGCGGCCGTCGAGACCGTGCTGGCCCGCTACGAGCCCGAGGTGGTGTTCAACGCCGCCGCGCATAATCAAGTGGACGTGGCCGAAGAGGAGCCCCAGGCGGCTTACCTGGTGAACGCCTTGGCCGTCCGCAACCTGGCCCTGGCTTGCCGTCAGGTGGATTCCCTGCTGGTGCACTACTCCACCGACTACGTATTCGATGGCCAGGATGGCCGCCCCTACCGGGAAGAGGACCGGCCTCATCCTCTGGGGGCTTACGCCGTCTCCAAGCTGGCCGGCGAATTATACGCGCAGGCCTACCTGGATCGCGTGCTGATCGTGCGGACCTCCGGCGTGTTCGGACCCGCCGGGATTGCGACGCCCCGCGGCAACTTCGTCGAGATCATGCTGCGCCTGGCAGGCTCCGGACAGCCGGTTCGCGTGGTGGAGGATCATTTCGCTTCCCCGGCTTTCGCCCCGGCCCTGGCCGCCCGCACCCTCGATCTGGTGGAGCGGCGGCAAACCGGCGTGTTCCATATCGGTGGAGGCGTGGCCATCTCCTGGTTCGAGTTCGCGCGGCTGATCTTCGAAGCCGCCGGCCTCCAGACTACCCTCGCGCCTACCAACGAGCGCGAGTACCGCACCTCCGCGCGGCGGCCCAGGTTTTCGGCCCTTTCCAACGCCAAGATGGAGCGCCTGGGAATCGCGCCCATGCCCCCGATGCGCGAAGCGCTCGAGGACTATTTCGCCCGTCGCGCCGCGGCTGTTACGTAGCTGGCCCCGGCATCCCCACCCCCGGCTACTTGATGGCGTAGTAGCCTTTGCGGGCCTGCGCTTTCAGATCCTTGTTCGCCAGCTTGATCTCCAGGTGCCGGTAGGAGCCGTCTTTGGCGGGATTCGTCGGCGTGTACCCGATCGAGTACTGGCTGCGCATTTCGTCCTGCAGCTCTTTGAAAACCTCTTCCAGGGGGTGGCGCCGGTCCACCTTGTAGACGTGCCCGCCGGTTTCGTCGGAGAGCTTATGCAGCGCGCTCTCGCCGCCGCCCCCGCCCCATCCGAACATGCCGTAGGCGCTGGCATCGTAATAGTCGATGCTGTAGATCACCGCGTCCGCCTTTTGGGATCCCTCCAGCGCCTGGTTGATGGTCATGCGGCTGCCCTGGTCCACGCCATCGGTGATCACCACGATGACTTTGCGGCCCACCTCGGTCCGCAGCTTGTCGCTGGCCGCCAGATAGACTGCATCGTACAGCACCGTTCCGCGCGGGTCTCCCATGGTGGGCACCGGCCCCGGACCGAGGCCGCCCACCCCGGAGCTCACCTGCAGCCCGTTCAATCCCCGGTTCAGCAACTGGGCGGAACCGGTGTAATCCTGCAGCAGTTCGCACTCCTCGCCGAAGCTGATCAGAAAAGCTTCGTCCTTCTTCTTCAAAACATCGCGGAAGAATGCCGACGCCGCGCTGCGCTCGATCTCGATCAGGTTCTCCTGGCTGCGGCTCACGTCCACCAGCAGCCCGATCGTCAGCGGCAGGTCGGTTTCGCGCGTGAAGTACTTGATGTCCTGAGGCTTGCCGTCCTCGAGCACAGTGAAATCGTTCTTTTCGAGGTTGGCTACCAGGGTCCCGCGCTTATCGCGCACGGAGGCCAGCAGGCTGACCACGTTCACATCCACCTTGATCGACGGCAGGTCGTCTCCGGGTGCCGCCTGCGGCGCGGGAGCCTGCCCGGAAAGGGCGGCGCAAAGCACGAAAACAGCGAATATTCGCATACCGGTACAATGGGGTTGACGCCTCTCCAGGCGTCTCTGTTTCAACATGAAAGAAGCCATCCTGCACCTCCGCCGGTCCGATCCCATATTATCGGAGATCATCGACCGGGTGGGCGAGTACCGCATCGAGTTCCGCAACCCGGATTTCGAAACGCTGGTGAAATCCATCGTCTACCAGCAGCTCAGCGGGCGCGTCGCCAGCGTCATTTTCGGACGGCTGGCGGCCGCGGCGGGCGGTAAGGTCACACCCGAGAGCATCCTGAAGCTGCGCCCCGCGCGCATGCGCTCGCTGGGTCTTTCCACTCAGAAGACGGTCTACATCCGGGACCTGGCGCGCCACACCCGCGGCGGAACCATGACCTTCGAGGAACTGCTCGCGCTCGGCGACGCCGAAGTCATCGAGCGCCTCACCCAGGTCAAGGGCATCGGTGTCTGGACCGCTCACATGTTCCTGATCTTCGCCCTGCGCCGCACCGACGTCCTGCCCACCGGAGACCTGGGAATTCGCAACGCCATCCGCAAGGCCTACAACCTGCCCGAGATGCCCACGCCCGTGGAAGTCGAGACCCTGGCGCTGCGCTGGCGGCCCTATTGCACGGTGGCGAGCTGGTATCTCTGGCGCAGCCTCGAGCCGAACGCCAATCTCTGAGGATTTTCCACAACCTGAAGAGAATTTCGGCTCCGGTTAAGGTAATTTCATCAAATCCTTGGATTGCAGTGGTTTATAATGCGTCAGAGGAAGTGAGAGACCTCGGGCCGTCCCGAGGCGTAAATTTCAGGAGAAGCGATCTATGCGTATGTTGAAGCTGGTCATCCCCTCGGCGGTTCTGATGCTCGGATTCCTGCTCTGCACCACCGCGACTTACGGCAAGCCGGAATACGCCAAGAAGGAAGGCAAAGGCTGCGTTTATTGCCACGTCAAGATGGGGTCGAAAGATCTCAACGATACCGGCAAGTGCTACCAGGGAGCCGACCACTCGCTGGCCAAGTGCGCCGCCCCAGAAAAGAAGTAGTCCTTCCGGCGCGTGGGGCTTCGCGAGTGGGAGCCCCGCGCGTCAGGATGAGTATTTCCTCTTCCATCCGGCCAATTCGGCGGCCAGCGCGTCGCGCGACGTGACAAACTGTCCGTTCTCGTACTGATCCACCTTTTCACCGGGGTCCGCCACCAGGTCGAACAGTTCGTTGGGGCCTTTTCCTTCGTTCCTCACCACAACTTTGTAGCGGCTGTCGCGCGCCATATCGGTGTTCCCATAGTGGCTGCAGACCATCGTGCGCCAGGGCTGCTTCTTGGGCAGCGGCTTGCCGGTGGCCAGCGCCAGGTAGCTCCGGCCGCACAGGTTGCGCTCGGGCGGTGGAACGGCGGCGGCTTCGCAGATGGTGGGCAGCAAGTCGTAAGAGCTCACCAGCTCGGGACGCGTGAGTTGGGTGGGAACCCGCCCGGACCAGCTCCAAATCATCGGCGTGACGGTGGTCTCCTGGTACATATTGGGCGGATCGGAGGCGTCGGCGGCATCCCACAGGCCGTGCCGGCCCGCGAGCGCCCCGCACGTGGAAGTGAATATCACCAGCGTCGAATCCAGTAACTGGCGCTGGCCGATCGCGGCCAGCACGGCGCCCACGCCCTCATCGAGGGCCGTGACGGCAGCGGCGTACTGGCGCAGGCTCGCCACCACGCCGGCCAGCATTTCCCGGCCACGTTGGGCATTGGCAGCCGCCGATTGATATCCGACCGTCTCGAATTTGGTCTGGGCGTACATCTCGCGGTACTTCTGCGGCACACCATCATAAGGCGGGCGCAGGCCGGTCAAGGCGACGGTCAGCAGGAAGGGCTTGCCCGCGGTCTGCTGCCCCAGCAGCTTCACGGCCTCGGCGCTGGAATCCGTGGCCTGGCACGCATAGCCGGCGCCACCCAGTAGCTTGTCCAGCGTCACTTCGCCGGGACCCGCCGTACCCGCCTCGCCGAGCTGCATGGGCGTCCGCCCGGTCACCAGCGTGGCGCGCCCCACACCCGGAGCCGGCGCGCAGGCCACGTGGTTCAGGAAACGCGTGCCTACCTGCGCCAGCCTGTCCAGGCTGGGAGTGCGAAACTCCTTGTTCCCATAACAGCCCAGAACCCAGGCGGGCAGATCGTCGGCAATCATCAGCAGAACGTTGGGCCGCGGCGCGACCGGCTTTTCGGCGGCCAGCAGCGGCACGGCCAGGCCGCCCTGGATGAAATGACGTCGGGATACCAGCATGGGCAGACCTACAGTATAAGCGCCTCGCAGTTGTTGGCGGGCGCCCCGACGCATTATAGTTGGGGTGAACGATGAATCTGCCCAACACCCTGACGATTCTCCGCATCTTCTTCGTGCCCCTATTGGTAGCGGCGCTGGTGCAGGAGAAGCACGCCGGGCTGGCGGGCATCTCGAACGAGTGGCTGGCGCTGGCCATATTTCTGGTGGCGGCCGGAACGGACCTGGTGGATGGATACCTGGCCCGCCGCTGGAAACAGGTCACCACCATCGGAACTTTGCTCGACCCCATCGCCGACAAGCTGCTGATCTCGGCGGCCCTCATCTCGCTCGTCCAGATCCGCGTGCTGCCGGGCTGGATGGCCATCCTGATCATCGGCCGGGAGTTCGCGGTTTCGGGCCTGCGCGCCATCGCCGCCAGCGAAGGCTATATCATCCGCGCCAGCGATCTCGGCAAAACGAAGATGTTCTCGCAGGTCGTGGCCATCGCGTGCATGATGATGAGCATCCGGTACGCGCCACTGCGCCTGCCGGGGATGGTGTTGATGTGGGCGGTGGTTTTCTTCGCCTTGCTCTCGGCGGTCAGCTACTTCCGCAAGTTCTGGCGCAAAGTGGACGGGCGCATCAAGAAACGCCGGCGCAATGAACTGCTGACCCTGGAACGCAAGCGCCAGCGCCAGGCCCTGCGTCAGAAAGGCGCGCTGGGCGGCGGCGCCGCGGGCTTGGGCTCCGGCGAGACGATCTTGAAGCCCCCCGGCGTCAGTTGAACCGTCCGGATTTGTCCCTTGGGCCCCACCGTCCCGATGGATTTCCCGTTCAACTGGATCTCGATCAGGCCCGCATTGCCCACCCGCACCACCACGTCTTGACTGCCGCTTACCGCCCGGCTCTCGTTGGGCTTTAGCGTTTCGGCAAACTTGTACTTGCCGTCGGATTGCGCGCGCACCCACACCTCTCCCAGCGCGACCAGTTCCACGCGCACAGGCGCGTTGGGATCGAGCGGTTCGGCCTGGGTCTTCGCGGGTTCGGGCTTTGGCTCACCGGCCGCTACCGGCGCGGCCGCCGCCTCACCAGTGACGGCGGGCGGCTTGGCGGACGGCTGTTCGGTCTTGGCAGCCAGTGGCGGCCCGCCCGGCGGAATGGCGGCGGCCTCCGGCGCGGATACCGGCGGCGCCACCGGAACGGGCACGGGGAGGGGAGCGGGCGCTGGAACGGCTTTCCGCGCCGTCTGCTCCACGGGCACGGCTGCTTCGCGGGCCGCCGCCAGCCGGCGGGAGCGCTGCCACAGCGTGTACACCCCCGAGCACACCAGCATCACCAGAACCACCAGCGCCAGGGCAGGCAGAGAAGACGCCCGCGAGAAGCGGCGGCCGCCGCCCACCGTTTCCCACCCTTCCAGGCGGGGAAGATCCATATCCGCAACGGAATGCTGGCTTCGTTCCAGAGATCCCTGCGCCGGCTCGGCGGCAAACATCTGCCCGGTCCGGGCAGCCATCTCCTCCGCGTCCAAACCGAGCAGCGCGGCATATTGTCGAACGAAACTCTTGGCGAACACGGCGCCCCGCAGTTGATCGAACTCATCGTTTTCGATGGCCGCCAGAAGCCGCCGGGGGATTTTGAGTTCGCGGGAGATTTGCTCCAGCTCGAGGTTGCGCCGCGTCCGTTCGGATCGCAAGGCCTCGCCTATGGACGTCATCGTGATTATCCGCAGTCCTCGTTTCTATCATAACCTCGGCGAATCTCCGGAAATGGACCTGATAGCATAAACGATTGATCTCCGTAGTGGTCGTGAACTGGAACCGCAAGGAATTGCTGCGCGCATGCCTGGCGTCCCTGGCTCGCCAGGACGACGTTCCGTTCGAGACCATCGTGGTGGATAACGGCTCCGTGGATGGCTCGGCCGAGATGGCCTCCCAGGAGTTCCGGGCACACGTGATTCGCAACTCCGAAAATCGCGGTTTCTGCGCCGCCAACAACCAGGGCATCGCCGCCGCGCGGGGCGAGTTCATCGCCCTGCTGAACAACGACGCCGAGGCCGAGCCGGGTTGGCTGGCCGCCCTGGTTCGCGCCTGCCAGAAGGGGCCTGAGGTGGGGATGGCCGCCAGCAAGATCCTGGTCTGGGAAGATCCCCGGCGCATCGACAAGGCCGGCCACCTGATCTTCCCGGATGGCCAGAATCGCGGCCGCGGCACGGGCGCTCTCGATCGGGGGCAGTTCGACCGCGAAGAAGAGGTGCTCTGGCCGGACGGCTGCGCGGCTCTCTATCGCCGCCAAATGCTCGACCAGATCGGCGGTTTCGACGAGGATTTCTTCGCCTATGGCGACGACGCGGAGTTGGGTTTGCGGGCGCGCATCGCCGGATGGAAATGCCTGTAT